>Ga0210025_1000173_pt1 | contig 96053 bp, 91 predicted proteins | sample CryGeyme20150102_FD_183989 | JGI IMG/M metagenome (GOLD analysis project Ga0210025, IMG submission 183989) | Groundwater microbial communities from Crystal Geyser aquifers in Utah, USA - Crystal Geyser metaG 2015-0102 (SPAdes) (version 2) | ecosystem: Environmental > Aquatic > Deep subsurface >...
CCTGTCTCCGTCTGTGTTCCTAACCTTTCTCTGTCTCTTTTGGTGAAGCACTGCTTGGTGTTTTTAAGTTGAAGCGAAGTGTTCAGAACATAGTAATCAGAACTATCTCTCTTGTCAAAACTTTTTTACGTCCAATCATAAAAAGCCTCTTATATAAAAGGCTAAACAGGCAACTTTTTTTTCTTAAGAGGGTCTTAGTCTTGCATGACTTTAAAACTCAAGGGGCGTACATCTCCAGGTTTTAAATCTTTCAAATGAACTTTCCCCACTCTGATTCGTAACAAATCAGTGACTTCATAACCAAGAGCCACACACATACGTCTAATTTGCCGGTTACGGCCTTCTTTAAGAGTTATAGCTAAAGTAAGCTCATTTATAAGCGTCACCTTACAAGGAGCCGTCTTTTTATCATCCAGCATAATCCCCGACTCCAAAGCATGAATATCTGCCGCCTCAACTTTTTTGTGCAATTGCACTAAATATTCTTTTTCCTTCTCGTAACGCGGATGCATCAATTTGTTCGCGAGTTCTCCATCATTGGTTAACAGCAACAAACCATGAGAATCTTTATCAAGTCTTCCCACTGGAAACACACGTCCCCCAAAATCAAAATCAGCTAAAGTTTTTGTTTTATCAATTGCTTTAAGCGTACTTTCTACGCCACGTGGTTTATAAAAAGCGAGTAAAATTGGTTCCACTTCATCCGGAATATCTAACGGTTTGCCATCCAGCATTACAAACGCTCCAGGTTCGACACGGTCACCAAGAGTTAATTTTTTCCCATCTACAGCCAGTCGACCTTCACGAACATAGGTCTCTGCCTGACGGCGCGAGCAAATGCCTTTCTGTGAAAGATACTTTTGGATACGAATTGATTCAGTCATCGCGGCTCAGTTTACACAGTTAAATGAAATGCGTAACCTTAATTCATGTCTGATCTAATTCTCTCTATTAGCTGCTTATATATATTAGTCGCCATTGGTTATGCTTGGAAGTCTCGCTTAGCCCCCGATTTAAATGAACGACATTTAAGTCAGCTGATGATGTATTTTTTAGCCCCAGGTTTAGTGTTTTGGGGATTTTCCGCTGCCCCTCTAACGCTTGAAGTGCTAAGCACGGCAGGTTTTTATGCACTTATAGGACTCGTGACTTTATCGATTCTACTCGCGCTAAGTTACCCGCTTGGCTTTGGCCCTCGTAAAAGAGCTATTTTTACGATGAATAATGTGCTACTAAATACCGGAAATTTAGGCATCCCCATTGGTCTCACTTTTTTAGGCACGGCCTCACTCCCCTACACCACCGCCACAAACATGGTGGCGGTAATTTTAAGTTACACCCTTGGAGTTTACTTTTACTCGCGTGGAAATTTCCCCATTAAAGACTCACTATTTAATATTTTAAAACTACCAGTGCTGTGGATCGGAGCTCTGGCTATAATCCTAAACATTAATGAAGTCGTTTATCCGACCAGTTTTTTAGACTTTCTAGAAATTACAGGGCATATGTCAGTTGGATTTCAACTCATTATTTTAGGTGTTTTTTTGGCGGCGTACCTGCAAAAAACCAAAGACAAAAAATTACTTTTCAGCAGTCTAAGTGTTAAATTATTACTCTTACCGTTAATCGCGTTAGGGGTAATACAAATGTTTAGCCTAGAAGGTCTAACCGCTCAAGTTTTAATTTTGCAAAGCTTAATGCCGGCCGCGGTGAACAATTTAAATTTGGCCTCGCTCTACCACTGCCGCCCAGACGAAGTCACCCCCATTGTATTCTGGAGTTCTTTAATAGGACTGATTTCAATTCCGCTTGGATTGCTACTTTTGCTTTAAGCGCGTCGGCCACCAGCAAACAAAAAGAAGAAACCAAAAACCGCAATCACCGTTAAGGCAATGACCGTACCTTCACCGCCACCAGATTGACTCAGTGTCGTTGAAAATTCAAAAGCCGCTCCAAATGACTCATTCCCTGATTGATCAACCGTGACTAAACGAATTTGGTAGTTTTGGTTTGGCTTCACGGCTATTTTGGCTTGAGTTATATCTTTTCCAAGCGACAAACCATTGTCCCAAGCTCCAAGCCCTACACGAGTGTAAAGCACTTGGTCTTTAATATCTCCATCCATATCAACCGCTGGCTGCCAAGTAATTAAAACTTCACCTGTCTGATACGTACTTGCATCAGCGTTGATATTTCGAGCATCCTGCGGTGGAATTTGATCGGGCGCTGAACTTAAATCTGGATTCGTGGTTGGGTTTGTCGTTTCAGTCGACGTTGGCGTAATCGCAACAGGGTCTGGATCAACCGTTTCTAAATTATTAATTGGGTTATCCGGTGAAAGCAGACTGTCTAAAAAATCGGCCGTTTCTGAATTATCATTTTCGTCATCCAAAAAGAAACTCCCAAAATCATCTGGAGTCGTTGGCGGTGTAACTACTGGTTCCGGTTCTTCTTCAACGACTAAAGGCTCTTCATCAATTAATGTTTCTTCCTCCTCGTCCAACTCTTCAACCTCTTCTTCTTCGGATTCAAAATCTTCTTGTGCTCTAAATTCGACTGAATCCACAATTCCAGAACTAACAGGATTTCCATCAAAGTCGGTCACGCCTGTGGTAGCCGTGACACGATAAATTTCATCTACTTCGAGTAAGCTTGGGTCTACAAACAAAGTCACTTGTTCTGAATTTACAGTAGCATTTAAAATAGTAATTGAATTCCCCGTAGCATCTTCGGTTAACTCAAAAGCGTCCGTTGGTTCATCCAAACGAACTGGCTCAGACATAACCACTAAAATTTTATTAGGCGCTGTATGCACTGCATTTTGCAAAATAGGGGCCCCATCACTCCCACTCGAGGCAGCTGAAGTACCCCCAGCAGTCGGCGTGGCCGAAACTTCTACGGAATACAAATCAGATTCATTCCCCTGTTCATCAACGGCGGTAACTCCAAAATAATAAGTATCGTTATTCACTAAATTTTTTACTTCAAAAGAAGTTTCATCACTTTGAGTGTCCACCTCTTGATCATAATTACCGCCTTCATCGGTTACGGGTTCAACGCCATAATAAATAATATATCGAACCACAACACCATCCGCGTCAGTAGCGGCATCCCATTCGAGCAATACGGCTTTATTTTTTGGAGTCGCTTCAACATTTCTAACATCTGAAGGGGGCTGCAAAGCTTGAGCAAAAACAGCCATATTTACCAAGGGCATTACCGCCAAGGCAGCCAGTAAGAAAGCGCGATTAAGTAAATACTTCATTCTATCAGTCACAATATTACTATGACGCAAAAATTTGTACAACATAAAACTCGCCCTTTTGATTTTCCGCTACGCCAACGCCCATACGTGACCATCGACTCGATAAAATGTTTTTTCGATGTGAACCTGAATTTTCGAGTCCTGACAACGCTAAGTTCAAATTAGAACCATAACTTACGTTTTCACCGTAACTCCGTAAACCTAAGGCTCCGAGTCGTGTTTCTGGCGTAGATCCATCTGGTGATTCATGACCAATAAAATTTTCATTCGCCATTCGTTCGGCATAGGCTTGAGCGACTTCTTGTAAATCAATATTTGAAAGAATGGTATCAACTTTATGGTTGTATCGGATTCGATTAACCCAATCATAAATAGCCGTTTTAGTATTCACCGTAACCACCGTTTGTTTATTAGCCATTACAGGTAAAACCGGGTCATCACTTATGTAGATGGCTCGATTAAATAAAATATCACCTTTATCACCAATCACCTCAACTACGTATCGCCCCAATAAATCCGCCTCGAAAGTAAAGTTAAAGTTATTTCCATTCTGAGATAAAGGAGTGGTTTCAACCAGTCCTTCTGGCGTCGTAATAAAAACCTCTTCAAATAAAGTATAATTATCATCCAATTTTTGTCCTTGTAGGCTTATGGTTTGAGGGTTGCGATAGTAACGATTAAAAGGTTTTACACTCACCGCTTCATTTTCAGAATCAGGAAAACCACGCACTAATTTCAAGTTTTTAAAAGTGACTTTTTTCCAATTGGTTCTTTGGGAAAAAAAGCTGCCATCCGACGATAAAGCTTGATATAAATCAATCGCGATATCTTGATCAACCGTAAAGTTTTTATCAAACCAAGCGTAATCAAATGCATAGCGGCTCATACCAGCCTCAAATACCACATTCACTTTTTTCTCCCCTTGAGAGAAAACCAGCTTGGTTAATCGGTCTTGCCCACTCGCCCAGTCAAATTGTGCGAGATCATCTTCTGGAACCACACTTATGTTTAAAGGAGAAGCAAAGCTGACATCATAAGCAGGAAGCTTTCTTTCTCGCGGGTAAGGTTTTACTTCAACCTCGGCTACACGCGATTGTCTTTGGCTATCAAAAACAATCCCAACTTCAAATTTTCCGGTTTCTAAAAAGGCCACCGGCACCACAAAATTAGTCCCAGATACTGGGGCCATGAATTGAGTTTGTTCGCCTGTATCTTGGTTTTGCATAAACACCGTCACCATTTCAAATCTATTTTTCTTAAGAGAAGTTCCGGCTAATTCAAAAATCAATCCCTGTGGTATCGTTTGGGCAAAAGGACGTCTTAACCGAATATCTGGATAAAAATCAGTTGCGACCAAAGCGGCGGTTTCACCATAAAACGGTTGGTCGTACATCACCGATTTTTCTGGAAGACCTTCCATGGTTGCGTCTGGAGACTCACTCGAAACCAATGGCGTTCTTAATTTTTCTTGTATTTCTTCTGGGACTTCCGCTTGTTTGGTTTCGTCTGAAAGCAAAGGACGAATGGCTTCTGGAATCGCTTGAACTAAGTCTTCTGGTTCTGAAAAAAGCTCATATTTCACAAACAAAACCCCGGTTCCCAAGGGCGCTAAACGTTCAAAAGCCGCTCCAGATAAATCTAAAACTCGTTGTTGATGATAAGGCCCTCGATCATTAATTCGAACCACCACAAAATCCCCTTCTTCGTTGCTCACCTTGATTCGAGTCCCAAGAGGTAAAGTCCGGTGGGCGGCCGTCAAATCTGCTGGATCATAACCTTCACCACTAGCAGTCGGTTGTCCGGCTAAATTTTCGTTATAATAACTCGCATCCCCTTGCCCCGCATAAGTATATTTTTTTTCAAATTCCGAATCAGAAACTTGCTGAGTCCGGTAAATAATCTCGGCGGCTTCACCACGGTCTATAACGCCATTTGGGTCATCATCAGCCGGAAGTAATCGGTATTCTTGGGCTAACACCAAGTAAGGCTCATACCAAAGTTCATCCTCCAGTTTTTCTGGAACTGGCAATTCTAAAGCCTCAAACAGCATTTTAATAAATTCAGCACGGCGAACTTTTACACCTGGGTAAAAATTACCATCAGGGAAACCTTGAACTACGTCTAAGCTGTAAGCGGTATTTACGTATCCTGTAAACCATTGATTCGGAAAAACATCAGGGAAGTTTTGAATATCGGTTTCAATCGCTGCTGTGTTAGTACTCAACAGAATTAACTTTAAGGCTTCGGCCCGGTTGATTTTACTCAGCGGAAAAAACATACGTCGATCTTCCACCTCATGTCCTTCCACAATCCCCGCATTTTGCAAAGCCTCAATAGAATGAAAATAAGGGTGCGTTACATCCACATCATTAAATTTAGCCTGCGCATTTAAGGCTCCCAGCAACAAAACCAAAACCGTAAAAAGTCTTTTCATTAAAAATATTACGAAGCCTTATCACACTGAGCATATACATGCTTCCATTCCTCTTTGTCATATTCAAACAATTCCGCCGGCATAAAAAAACGGTCGATTTCATTTTCGGCCGTTTCTAAACTATCGGAACTATGCACTAAGTTTTTCTGATTCGAAGTTGAATAGTCACCCCTAATAGTTCCAAATTCAAAATTATCGGTCCCAGAAAGTTTTCGCACCACTTCAACGGCGTTTAAACCCTCTAGTGCGACCGCAACAACTGGAGAAGAACTCATAAACTGAGCGAGCTCTGCGTAAAAAGGACGGTCAACTACATGTGCGTAGTGTTCGCGCAGTACGGCTTCTTCAAGATTCAACATCTTTAACCCCACAATTTTTAATCCCTTCTCTTCAAAGCGAGTAATAACCTTTCCCATGAGGCCTCGTTGTACGGCGTCAGGTTTGATGAGTACCAATGATTGTTCAAATTTATGCATAATTTATTAAGACTTTATCCCACAAATTTTACTAGCCACTGCCAACGGCACAACCCCCTTTCGCTTGACAAAGCGTGACACAAAAAGCGCTCGCCAGTTATCAATATAAGATAACCGCCGAGCGCAAGAGCCGAAGCGTCAGCCTGAATCGTGTCGCTCTTCCGGCCAAAGACAAGCCATAATAGTGGCCAAAACAATGGCCACAAGTAGTAAGATCCAACCGACAAAGATCCAAGCAGGATCACTCGCGGAAACCTCGAGCAGTTGAGAGACAGGGAGAATCATAAATACGATGCCAACCATTGCCCACCCCCAACGCGGGAGCAGACTCCAAAAATAATAAAGCCACATAGTTTGTTTTCTCCTTCGTTTAAAAGAACGCTTCGGCACTAGGCTGAAGCGTTCACATTGTTTTGCAAGTGATGCCGCTATTGCGGCCTAGGTAAGTTCAAAATAAACCTATTTAGTATTTATGCAATGCTCCCTAGAAAGGTAAATCTTCTGGATCAATTTCTTCTGATTTACTCGCTGGTGTGGCACTTGGAACTTTTTCAAGATTACTATTATACGATTCGCTCGGGCCATCCCCTTTTGGAGTCAGTATAATCATGTCTTGTGCGACAATTTCTGTGCGGTAATGTTTAACGCCGCTTTCATCTTCCCAGTTACGAGTTTGCAGTCGACCATCAAAAAAGACTTTCATTCCCTTTTTTAGATACTGATCACAAATCTCAGCGAGTTTTCCCCATACCACAATGTTATGATATTCGGCCTCGTCTTTTTTTTGCCCGCTTGAATCAGTCCAATATCGATTCGTCGCGACACCAACGGTGCAGACAGATTGTCCACCAGTCGTAGTTTTGAGTTCTGGGTCTCGAGTTATGTTACCGATCACCTGTGCTTTGTTCAAAGAGTTCATACTTATGTTTGATTAGAAAATATTAAAGCTTGAAAACTATAAAACCAAACCTTTACTCAGAGCAAGTGTTTTAATTTAAGAACCTTCATCAAAACTTAATAAAGGCATTTAACCCAGTTGATCGCGTCGTCGTTGGTGACGATCTGACATATCAACCTCCGTATTTAAAAAAGTTTCAACTATATCTAATGGATCATCCATAAATTGGGTTCTGGCCCCAATGGCTAAAATATTGGCCCCATTATGCTGGCGTCCGAGCTCGGCAAGTTCTGTTGAATTGGCTAACGCACAACGCGCACCCGAAACACGATTGGCCGCAATACTAATTCCAATACCAGAACCGCATAAAATAATGCCCAGAGATCCTTCATTCTGCACTACTTTTTCGGCTACTTCTTTTCCAAACTCAGGGTAATCACAGCTATCTTCGCCGTCACAACCAAGATCTTCTACGGTGTAATTTTTTTCTTCTAAAAACTCACGCACCGTTTGTTTTAGTTTGTAACCTCCATGATCTGAACCCAAGTAAATTTTTGTCATCACTCCTATTTTAAAAGTTTATTTAATTTTGGAAACGACGAATTCAATAATTTGTTGTTGAAAATGTTCAACACTGAATTTTTCCGCATAATCAGCGATCTCTTCTGAACTAAATTTTTGTTCAATTCTAATAAATTTATCAATCGATTCCTGCAGACTTCTCGGGTTCTGTGCTTCAAAAAACAAACCCGTTTTACTATTAACCGACTCCGTTGCGCCGCCTTTACCAAAAGCAATCACGGGCACGCCACTGGCCATCGCTTCCACCGGCGTTAAACCAAAATCTTCTTCCGCTGGAAATAAAAAAGCTCTCGCTCCCGCGTACAAACCCGGCAAGTCTGAATAAGGCACAAAACCCATAAATTCAATATTCTTGGCTTGAAATTCTTGCGCCATAGCTTTGCAGCGTTCGAACTCTGGACCAACACCACCCAGCTTTAAGGGCAGTCCATTTTTGGCAAAGGTCTTCACCAGCAAATCAAAACGCTTGTAAGGAATAAACCGACCAACCGCTAGAAAATAATCTCCACGCTCAGGTTGGGGTGAAAAAATTTTTGTATTCGTGCAAGGATAAATGGTTTTCGCTTCGCGTCCGTAATACTTTTGAATTCGAGCCGCAATAAAATTTGAATTGCTTATAAAGTAATCCACTCCTTTAGCGCCCTTCAAATCTTTGACCGTTAAGTAATCAAGCAACTTAGGCAGCAACGCTTTAAACGGTTTAAGCCAAGCCGGCAATGGATAAGTTTCAATATATTCTTGGCGAGCGTTATATAAATAACGAGTTGGGGTATGGCAATAACAAAAATGAATTTGATCGACGCGAGTTTTACGTACGTTTTTTGAAAAAGCCGAACTCGAACTAATAATAATATCAAACTCCGACAAATTTAAACGCGCAAACGCCCCGGGAAAAAAAGGCAGTAAAAACTGGTGTTTACGGCGCAAGAACGCGGGCAGCTTTTGCAACCATGAGCCTCGAATGTCACGTCCCACTAAAGCGGGAATCGAGCCCGGGTTATAAACGGATGTATAAATAGGTGCCTGGGGGAAAGCATCTGCCAAAGCCGTCACGACTTGTTCAGCCCCACCCTGATTAGTTAACCAATCAGCGACAATCACGACTTTCTTATTTTTTACAGACATCATGTTTCGCACGCTATTGTCCCACATTTAAGGCTTTGGTGGAAATGTTTTGTGAATCGTAAAAAGTCCTCTTTTATAAACTTATAAAAAAGGTGAAAATCAGGCTTCAATTCCAGTAAAAATTATGCTACAATGCACTAATTACTTTTTAACACCCCACCTTTTTTAGACATGAAAACGAATCTGCTTCAACTACCGGCAATTTGGCAAGACTTTAGCATCGCCGCAGGCATTGTTGGCCTCTCGGCTATCCTTGGTTTTTACGCTCACCAATTTGCAGAACTGATGCAGGCGAGTCTTTTTGGAGACTGGGGTTTTCTATAAACGAGAAAAAGTTCAGGGTTTAAGAATTTAAAATATGAACAAAATAATTGTTCATATTTTTTATAATTTCTCAAGGGTTTCTTTTTTCCAGTTTTCAAAGTTGTCGGCCAAAATTTCTTTCCGCATTGTGCGCATTAAATCATGGTAAAAAGCTAAGTTGTGAATCGTCATAAAACGTTTTCCTAGTTCTTCATCGACGTTCATTAAATGACGTAAATAAGCCCGAGCATACCCCTGGCCATTTTGGCACACCGGGCAGGCGCAGTGTTTATCCAGCACTTCTTTTGAAGCTTCAAATTCTACGTTCGTAATTCGTAATTCGCCGTTCCAAGTGTAAGCCGTTCCATGCCGAGCGTTACGGGCCGGAAACACACAATCAAACATATCAATCCCCCGCCCAACCGCTTCAATTAAATCTTTGGGGCTCCCAACCCCCATCAAATAACGCGGTTTATCGGCCGGCAATTTATCGGCAATTTCGTCTAAAACTTTATACATCGCCTCGTTTGGTTCTCCTACCGCCAAACCACCCATAGCAAAACCATCGAACGGTAAAGCCGTAATTTCTTTCAAACTGCGTTCTCGCAAATCTTTAAAACAACCGCCTTGTACAATCCCAAATAGCTGAGGACGCTCCGTCGGCGACAAGGCTAAATCATACTTTGCCGCGTGAGCCTCGATTGACCGTTTCGCCCAAGCCGTCGTGCGTTCCACCGCGGTTTTAATTTTGAAATAAAGTTTCCGTTCTTGCCGGCGTTTCCAGCCTTTTAATTCTGCTGGATCAATTGGTGGCTCGGCTTGATTTTTTAATTTACTTGGTGGACATTCATCAAAGGCCATAATCATATCCGCGCCCAGTTTATGCTGAATATCAATCGAACGTTCCGCATCTATCCAGATTCTTTTACCATCGATATGTGAATTAAACCAAACACCGTCATCGGTAATTTTTTTGCGCTTAATAGAAAATACTTGAAACCCCCCACTGTCGGTGAGCATTGGTTTATCGCATTTCATAAACCCGTGCAGCCCGCCCATGCGTTCCACCAAATCTTCGCCCGGTTTTAAATGCAAATGATAAGTGTTACACAAAACTACTGGCGCCTTGATTGCCTCCAAATCTTCCATGCCCACACCCGCTTTAATAGCGGCTCGTGTGGCCACACTCATAAAGAAAGGAGTTTGTATCTCCCCTCTTCTGGTTTTTAAAACTCCCGCTCGAGCCGAGCCAGAAGTCGATTTAAGATCAAAATTTTTGTTCATAATAAATAAAAGTTCTCGCTTAACTTACTGAAACACAAAACTTTCGACAATTAGATTTAACATTCATCATAAAATTGTTAAACGTGAGCATCGTGTACAAGTTAAGTTCGTTAGAACCGCTTTATCGAAACTAACCAATTAATCCAAAACCTCTTTAATGAGATCAAAACTGTATCCCCTACCCGCCAAATACTGGGTGACTTTTTGTTTTTTTTCAAAGTCAGATAAATCAGGATACTTGCGATCAATCTGAATTTTCTTCTTTTCGGCGAGTGTCCAGGCGGGGTCAAACAAATCAGTGTTCTCAATTAATGCGTCACATTGCGTTTTGGCTAGGTCACTACTAACGCCTTTTTGCATTAACTTTTGCAGAATTTTAGACTTCCCATTCCCCTTCCGAATTTCAGAACGAATCATGACTTCACAAAAACGTTCATCGTCTAAAAACTTATTTTGAACAAAATTATTGATCAATATTTCAATCTCCTCCAATTGCTCAGGATACTTCTCCGTGCACTTTTGCCGCAAGCGCGCCACCGAGTATTCCCGCGCTCCGAGCAACCATAAAGCGTAATCTTTTAAACTGAGTTTTTTCCGCATATATATTTATCATTCTGAATCTAGTTCAGGATGACAGAATTTGAAAACAAAAAAAAGCCCGGTAACGCGAGCCTTTCTTTAAAGAACCAAACTTATTTTTTTTAAAACTTACTCAACTACAATGAAGTCTTCACGTACTCCACGTTCGTAATCAAGTCGTCGTTCAGAAAAAGCTTCATAATCCCCCGCTGCTAATTTAAGCGTGAAAGTTTTCTTTTCACTTGGCATAACTTTACCCAGGTTTCCAAACCCAGAAATATTGAAGTCATGCGTAAAGCGTCCGTCGTTTTGAATGTTAAAGTTAATCGTCCCCGCTGGAATTGTTTTGTCTGACAAATCTAAACCACTGTCATAAACATAAACTTTAATATCAGTTGTTCTGTTTGGAATAGTAACCACAGGGGCCATCGGTTCCTCTTCAACTGGCTCTTCTTCAACTGATGCTTCTTCCGCTTCAACTTCTGTTTCCACTAGTGGTTGTGGTTCAGGCGTTGTTTCTGGAGTCACCACAAATGTTGGATCTGGAGCTGGAGTGGTCACCACAACAGGTGTTGGCTGCGGCTTTGTAATCACAACCACTGGTTTAGTAGGAGTCGGATCAATTACAGAGGCTTGAAGACTTTCTCCAATACCCACTTCATCAGGCGCGGTTATTTCAACCGCATCAGTTTCGGTTGTAGTCTCCGTTGTTTCACTCGCAGGAGTCTCATCATTATCCACATTCTCTTCATTTTCAGTTGTTTCAGTCGTTTCTACTGTTATCACTTCGATTGGGGTTTCAACTTCTTGATTATCGCGGCTTGTTAACCACCAAAAAACACCAAACAAGAAAATTACTAGAACTAAAACACGCTTAAACATGATATTTGTGGGTAATTAATGAATTTCGTAAGCGATGATAAAAGGATTTTACCAAACAAGCAAATTGTTTTTATTAGAATTTAAAACAAGATTCATAAGAGCTAAAAACGGGCCTAATAAAATATTTTTTTTACTCAATAATTTCATCCACAAATCGAACTAAATCTGACATTTGCGATAAATCATCTTTATGGCGGATTTTTTGACCATCTCGGTAGACTTCTACAAACTCAATACCCTCTCTCAGCAGGTTAGGATCTTCAGGTATAACAACCGCCGTTACCGGAGTCTCAAGAATTTTTTGTTCTAAATTCACTCGTTCCATTGGGCTTAACTGAAAATCTAAATCCACTTCCCCTTCTTCTCTCAACGTGCCAGTGATTTTCAAATGTCCGGCGCCACTTTCGGTAATTTTAATTTCTTTATAACTACCAAAAGCCGAAGTGTAATAATGATAAATCACTTTCTCATTCCTCAAAATAGCTCTGAATTCGGTTTTAAACGTTTCAAGCGCATAAGGCAACATATCTCTAAAATTCGCAATTCTAATTCGAATCGTATTGTCATATGAACCTTGAGTTATATCGCCGTTATCAAGTAAGTCTTTCAATTCTATTTGCTCTTGCTTAATGCTTTCAACCGCATTTAACAGGTCTCTATAAAAAGATTCTAAATAAGCCGCCGCTTCGGCATTTACTTGGGCAACACGATTTACATTCGCCGTTTGCCTCGCGCTCAATTCAACGTCCGACACCACTGGCTCCATTTCGGTGAGCATTAAGCGAGCTTGAACTGAACCCAATAAAACGAACCCTAGAAATAAAGCGAAAATTGATTTTGAAAAAACAGACATCTTAAATTTTTAAATTGAGTTCATTTTATACTTTATGGAAGTTACTGCCAGCACTAATTTCTAAAGCGCGATAGATTTGTTCAAGCAGCATTAAACGCACTAAATTACGAGTCCAAACTGCTTTGCCAAAACTTAAACTTAAATTAGCTCGCTCTAAAATTTTTAGGTCTAAACCAAAAGCACCTCCAATAATAAATACGATGGTGCCATGGGTCACAAAGGCTTGCTCCATTTTTCCAGAAATCGACTCCGAATCTAAATTCTTTCCGTTTTCATCTAGCACAATTACAAAATCTTGTGGATCAATTTTTTTCAAAACTAACGCCCCTTCTTTCGCTAAATTTAAGGTTTTGTCTTTTAGCCCAGCCTGAGACAAAGGAATTGTTTCGACCGAAGCTCTAAAACCAATTCTTTGCAAATAGGTTTCTTCCCAAGAAGTAATTTCGTTGGCCTTTCCAAAATAATAAATTTTAATTTTCATGCGCCTTGAAACTAAGTTAATTTAAAAACAATGACAAAATATTTAGCGCTCCTTTTAGGTCTTATTTTAGTCGGTTGTGGTGGCAGTGATGATTTGAATTCAGATACTATTCCAACCGTTAAACATGAATTCATCGTTGATAAACGAAACTGGCAAATAACCCTGCCAGGCGATTGGGAGGTTTTAGAGCCCGAAAATCAAGTCCCTTTTTTAGCGCGTAAAGGCAGTGAAAATATTGCGATTCTCGAAAGAGACATTACGAACACTGATCCAGCCGAACAAATTATCACTAGTGCGGAAAATCAGTTTTTTGCTTACACCTTAAATAACCGAAGTGGAAACGAGTGGCAATTTACCGGTCAACCAGGGCCCACCAATACGCCCAGAACTTTCTGGCAAAAGATCATTCCGATTCAAAACACGCGTAAATTTTTGCTGGGAAGTTGCAGCCAAATATCCGATACCCCAAGCGGATCAAGTTGCGCCGCTATTATAAACAGCTGGGGCGATGTGACGGTGGAAGAGTAAAAATAGAATCACTTTTTATTCAAATTTTCAATTTGAAACAGAGAACTCAAATAATCGCTTCGCTCTTTTTTCGTTGCGAACCCGCGCGGGTTCGTTTTCACTGTCGTGAAACTAATTCAAAAAAGTTTCAGACCTTAATAGGCCTAAAACTTTTCTGAATGGTGCCCAGGGCGGGAATCGAACCCGCACTCCGGATTAGGGAACGGGATTTTAAGTCCCGCGTGTCTACCAATTCCACCACCTGGGCGTGGGGTGTACAAAAGCGAGTGAATCTTTTGCTTGGGCTACTTTAGAATTACTTTTATAAAAAGTAAAAATTTAATTGGAGGCGCCATCCGGGTTCGAACCGGAGTACAAGGCTTTGCAGGCCTCTGCGTAACCACTCCGCCATAGCGCCGCCGTTAAAAAGAGCCACGAGATTCTAGGTATGTAAAGCCCACTTGTCTAAAGTTTTTCGACAAAGTTTAACCACGCGCTTTAGAACGGTAATAATCCCGACTAAAAATTGTGTTCATTTTAGTTTTACCCACAGAATCTTTTTTGCTATAAAATATACTATAGAATGTAAACACATATGAAAATAAATTTTAGAACGCTTTCTTACACTTTGGCTTTAAGTTTTTTATGGGTTACGGGTCAAGCAAGCGCGCAGCTTTATACCGACCTTTACATTCGCCAAGCGGATTTAAAAAATTTAAGTGACGAGCAATATATTGTCGAACAAGGCGCTGTCGCTCGAGTTTATTTAGAAACACAAAATACGGGCGATGAAGATTATCGTGGCTGGGTGACCATTCGAGATATTCCGACTAAAACGATCTTAAAAGAAGACACGGAAATTTACGTTAAAGCCAATTCTACCGATGTACTTTGGACCGACATTAATTTTGTAAACCCAGATGAGTATAACATTGAAGCCTTGGTGACTTCTGAACGTTGGCAAGATGCCGAGTTTTGGGATGAACGATCAACCGTTCGGGTCGTAAACGGAGTTGATACCGATAAAGATGGGATTTTTGATTCTGAGGATACCGATGACGATAACGATGGCGTGGGCGATGCTCAAGATGCATTTCCTTTAGACCCAACTGAAAGTAAAGATACTGACGGCGATGGACAAGGAAATAACGCCGATGGAGATGACGATAACGACGGTTTATATGACACTGAAGAAATAGACCTGGGAACTGACTCAGAAAACCCTGATACAGATGGAGACGGCGTGCGAGATAAAGAAGATGTATTCCCTTTAGACGCTGAAGAAAGCCGAGACAGTGATAATGATGGTATTGGCAACAATCGAGACCCTGATGACGATAACGATATTACTCGAGACGAAGAGGACGCTTTTCCAACAGACCCAACTGAGTCAGTTGACACCGATGGTGATGGTATTGGTGATAACGCTGATACCGATGATGATAATGACGGGCTGACCGACCGCGAAGAACGGGAACTAGGAACAGACCCTAAAAACCCAGACACCGATGGTGACGGAGTAAGAGATGCACAAGACGGGGCACCTTTGGACCCAGATGACACGGTTGATACAGATGGTGATCGAGTCGGAGACATTAACGATGAAGACGATGACAATGATGGCTTAAGTGATATTGATGAAATTGCCTTAGGAACGGATCCAAAAAAATCAGATACGGATGGTGATGGCATTCAAGATTCACTCGATGCTTTCCCTTTAAACCCAGATGAAGACCGCGATACCGATGGTGATGGCGTTGGAGATAACGCTGATTTAGATGATGACAATGACGGCATATCTGATTTAGATGAGCTCAACCTTGGAACCAGCACCGTATTTCAAGATACCGATGGTGATGGAGTGATTGATTCACTCGATGCTTTTCCTTTCCAAGCCTACGAATGGGCCGACGCCGATAACGATGGACTTGGAGACAATATGGATAAAGATGATGATAACGACGGTTTAAAAGATGTAGATGAGCCTCGTTACAATACCAACCCACTTGATCCAGATACCGATGGCGACGGTTTAACCGATGGTGATGAAGTAAAATTAGGCTTAGATCCAACCGACCGTGACACCGACGGTGATGGAGTTTGGGATCGCGTGGATGCGTTTCCATTAGACCCACGAGAAAGTGTTAATTCTGATGGAACTGGCACGGGTGACAACGCTGATCCAGATGACGACAATGATGGTTTATCTGATCGAGATGAACGAGAGCTAGGTACTGACCCACTTAATTCAGATACCGATGGTGACGGACTAAGCGATGCCGCCGAAGTTGAAATCGGAACTAACCCCTTAGAGTATGATTCAGACGGTGATGGACTTGATGATCAATTCGAAGTAGCGGTTGGAGCCGATCCGTTAAACGCTGATTCAGATAATGATGGAGTCAGTGACCGAGTTGAATGGATTAACAAAACTTTTGTAGCTTCACCCAATTTCAGAGTCAGCCAAACCGGAAACAAAGGCGTAAAATTTGATGGTCGTACGGTTCCAAACAATCCAAATACCCCTGAAATGGAGGGCGAAACAACTATTGTGGCACCAACCATTAACAACGCTGATACCCGACCAACCGCTCAACTTGAATACTGGGTAAATGGGCAAAAAACTATTAACGGAAATTACCAACTGCCTTGGTATATTCCAATGTCTAAAGTAAATATTGAAGTGAAGGCTAATGTGAACGGAAAATTAATTCCAGTACGTCAAAATGCCGTTTGGCTGTTTAACCCTTGGTGGGGAGCCTTACTTGGAATTGCCGCTTTAGGCTGGATTATGGCCGCCGTAAATTCAGGTGGCGTCGCCGCAACCGCCGCTGCCACAACAAAAAATACGACCACTGCCGTTACAAAAAAAAGAGGACGCGGACGCCCACCGAAGAAAAAATAAACCGTTAATAAAAAAAGCCGCTTCAATTGAAGCGGCTTTTTTAGTTATAAAATTAAGCGAAATATTTATCCGCCAAATAGGTTTTAAGGTCTGCAATCGTCACTCGTTCTTGTGCCATTGAATCTCTATCACGTACGGTTACTGATTCGTCCTCTAGGGAATCGTAATCGATTGTTACACACACCGGCGTGCCAATTTCATCTTGGCGACGGTATCGTTTCCCGATATTTCCGCCTTCATCGTATTCACAGTTTCCAAAACTTTGTACGAGCTTCAGCACCCTTTCAGCTTTTTCTGGTAAACCGTCTTTTTTAGTTAAAGGGAGTACCGCCACTTTAACCGGTGCAATCACCGGCTTTAAATGTAAAACTGTGCGCACCTCTCCCCCTTCAAGTGTTTCCTCTTCGTAAGCGGTACTAATAATCGCCAACACCGAGCGATCAACCCCAAAAGTCGGTTCAATCACATGTGGAATATATTCTTCATTCGTTTGAGGGTCACGCCAACGCAACTTTTTACCCGAAGCGTTCTCGTGATTCGTAAGATCAAAATTGGTGCGATAGGCACAGCCGTAAAGCTCTTTAACGCCAAACGGGAACTCGTATTCCAAATCAATCGTTTTCTTTGAATAATGCGCCAAAGCGTCCCCTTCTACATCGAGTTCATGAATCTTATCTTTTTCTAAACCAATCACCTCACACCACTGATACATGGCTTTCACCCAATTCTTAAAGTGCATTTCCCATTCAGATTCATGCACAAAATATTCAATTTCCATCTGTTCAAATTCAAGCACTCGAAAAATAAAATTACCGGGCGTGATTTCGTTTCGAAAAGCTTTTCCAATTTGCCCAATCCCAAAAGGCACTTTAACGCGAGTCGTATCAATCACATTTTTAAATTCTAAAAAAATCGCTTGAGCGGTCTCTGGTCGAAGGTAAGCCGTACTATCTTCTCCAGTTTTGGCCATTTGAGTTTCAAACATCAAATTAAACTGTCTGACGTCCGTAAAATCTTGCTTCCCACATTTAGGACACTTAATCCCCTGCTCTGCAATAAAGGCTCCTAATGCTTCTAAGCTCATGCCATCAGCGTTCCCTTCCATTTTTGTTTCGGCTAAATGGTCCGCACGATGTCGCGCTTGGCAGTTTTTACAATCCACCATCGGATCATTAAACGTATCTACATGTCCAGAAGCTTTCCAGGTTTGGGGATGAAGTAAAATAGTCCCATCAATTCCAACCATGTCAGAACGGTCTTCCACAAACATTTTCCACCACAGTTGCTTCAAGTTATTTTTCATCTGAACCCCATAAGGCCCATAGGTATATGAATTAGCGAACCCACCATAAATTTCACTTCCTGGGTAAATAAATCCCTTTCGTTTACACAAAGCCGTAATTTGTTCCATTGTTGTCATCGCGCGTTAGTGTAATAAAAAAAATACGAGAGTCACGACTATGACTCTCGTATTTTAATAAAGATTTTGAAACTAAAACTAGTTACCAAGTTCCGCGTTGACCGCAGCGCTTAAAGCGGCTGGTCCAACTGCTCCTGGCAAGATTTGGGTTCCGACAAAAATTGTTGGGGTTCCACTAACTCCATATTTCGCTCCTTCGGCCGTATCCGCGGCTACTTCCGCTTGAATTGAGTTTCCATTCTCAACCAAACAACTTTGAATATCAATCCCTTGCTCAGAGGCGTAATCGGCCACTTGCTGTTCAGCCGCTGGAACTCCAATACTCGTGAAACTACTTTGGTTATTAAAGATTTGGTCTTTCACTGCAAAGTAAGCGTCATTACCTCCTTCTTGTAATACACAATTGGCCGCTTTATGAATTCCTCCATAAGCCTCGGTGTGAAAACTTAAAGGGAAATCTTTAACCGTGTAAGTGATAGTACCATCAGAGACTAACTGTTCAATCAAAGTCTTATTTTGATCATAAAACCTTTTACAGTAAGGACACTGTAAATCGGTGAACTCAACCACACTTACTGGACCATTTCCTTGGCTTGGTTCTGATTGTAAATCAGCAAATTCAGGGGCTTTAATAAATTTACCAGGTTTAAATCCAACCATCGCACTATCAATATAGTAGAGGTCATTTTTCTCAGTTAATAAACCAGTCGGTAAATTATCAATAAATCGAACCTCCTCTCCATCAGCGCCCTCTGCTGTTAGTTCTTCAATGTCTTCTCCAAAGAAATATTGAGGAATAGAAACCAAGTCGAATTGATTAATTAAGGCCTCGCCTTCTGGCGAACTAATATCGACTTCGGTAACTTTTAAAGCCGGATTCACACTCGCTCGTAAAGAATTTAAACTTCCTGAAGCGTCACAAGCGACTCCACAGTCTTTATCATTTAAAACCACAACACTGATTGGGGCGCCTCCAACCGGCATCCAAGTTTTATCGTCTACTACTAACATTCCTTCGCTTTCGTCAAAAGACTCCATCCAATAGGAATCACTCGCATAAGTACCGACTAAGGCCCCGCCAAGAAGAACGGCGAATAACCAACCAATCCATCCATTTGAAGGTGATTGTTTTTTAACGACGGGTTTTGAAACCGTAGTCGTAACGACTGGCCGACTCAGCTTCGGGGGAGTCGACTTTTTTTTGGCTGTAGCAGTCGCTTTTTTGGTCGTTATGGTTTTAGTTTTAACCGAAGCCGGTTTTGCTGTGGTTGAAGTCGTTTTTTTTGGCGTCGCCATAGAAAATACAGGGAATTAAGAATACAATAATTATTTAAAGATAAAGTCTTCGCTTTATCCACAAGAACCACCACCAGCATTACCAAGAGGCGCGTTACTTGTAGGCATTGGATTACCGGTTACTTCAACACTCGAAAGTTGAGCTTCTACTTGTGAATAACGCAGTCCACCACCCAAGGCGATGCCCGCAAAAAACACAACCGTGAACAGTAAAATTTTATACATGACACAATTTTAAAGTCTGGTTTGGTAAAAGCAAAAAAAAGATCACATAAGCATTGAATCTAATACAAATTTCTGGTACAATAACCCGAATACCAAAACAAAATATGTCTGAAAAAGAATTACTCGTTAACTTAGTCGAATCCATTGAAGCGGCTAAATCGTCTCTTAAAGCAGCCGAAAAATGGGCGCAAAAATTAAGTGAGAAAATGGGCATACCTTCAAGTAAGGTTGAGCAATTAGCACAAGAAAAAAGCCTTGAGAACTATAATGACGCTGATGAACCACGCGTAATCGAAGGCGTTTTTGACGGACAAAACATGATTGATGGAACTGGCAGCACTTACCCTGTACCAGCCAATTACGCCTCAAAATCTAAACTGGTAGAAGGCGACCGCTTAAAACTAAACATCGCCGACAATGGGGCTTTTATTTACAAACAAATCGAATTAATTCCTCGAACCCTGATTGTAGGAAACTTGGTACTTGAAGGCTCTCAGTACCAAGTACTGGCCGATAACAAAGTTTACAATGTGCTTTACGCGTCGGTTACCTTTTACCGCGCTCAAGTAGGTGACCAAGTAACCGTCATTGTTCCAGAAGGAGGTAAATCAAAGTATGCCGCCATTGAGAACGTGATTCCACAAAGCCATAGTGAAACAGAATTCTAGATCTTTTCAAAGCCCATTAAAAAAACGCTCAACCAACCTTGAGCGTTTTTGATTTAAATGAAATTTGACAAATATCATATTTATTGTCAATAGTTGTAGATAATCTCATCTACCGCACTCCAAGTTCCCTCTCTAACTCGAGCAATACCAGATTGCACCAAAAACTCGCGCTGTGTAATTGGCTCCATGACAGAAGTTCCTATTCTTTCTAAAGGATCGACATGCTTTAACAAATTATCGCGCTCACCACTAACGCTAATACTCGCTATAGATTTTTTTTTGTCACCTACATAAAGATCAAAACCATAACTAAAACGAGCGGGTAGATTGCCTCCAGCCAGTTCCTTCGTCTTTTTCGCTCTCACAAAAAAATAAGACTCCCCTTCTGGTAAACAGATGCGAAAATAAAAAGTTTGCTCGGTTCTTCTACCCAAATCAATCGCCCCATTTTTCGTATCTAAATCTACCTGCGTTAAAAAATCATAAACATTAACCATTGCTTCAGGCGCTTCAAATCCTTCAGGCGTAACAGGTTGACCATCTAGACCGACCACATCGGCACCAGAATCAGGTTTAACGCTCTCAGGGTTTTTCATATAAAATTCTTAATATAACAACAAATAAAACTTATTATTTTTTTGTCAACCATGAACAGTACATTCACTTGAGACCTTTCTCAATATCTCTAGGCTTTTAAAAGAAATTAGAAATATAAAAATGAAAAAAATAATCGTTCTCCTTTTATTCTGTTTTAACCTTGCCCAAGCAAAAAATCTCACTGAATTTATCGACAACAACGAAGTTCCTACTTGGGCAACCGCTAGCTTTGAAGGATTACTAGAAACGGGTGTTATTAAAGGGAACCATCAAAACCAACTCAATCCACTATCCCCTATTAATCGGGCAGAATTTACCAAAATTTTACTCGAAGCCGCGAATCAAACACTTATAGACCCAAGGCCAAATACCTTTAACGATGTTCATCCCGAGCACTGGTTTTACACCTACATTGAGACTGCGGCCGATTTAGGCTGGGTAACGGGCTATAACGATGAGAGTTTCAAACCTGGCAACGCCATCAACCGCGCCGAAATCGCTAAATTACTCGACAAAGCTTTTTCTCTGGGAGCCAGTCCAGACCCCAGTGATGAAACCTGGTTCGATGCCGAGTTAAGAGCCTTAAACGAGCAAAAACTACTGCCATACAATACCACACGAGGCACTTTTGAATTTAGCACCATTCCCACTCGAGCCGAGGCGTTTGACCAAATTTACCGAGCTATGCTGAAGTACAAATTCACAGATCAGGAAAGTAATTCAAAATATGAAGATATTTACCAAACTCCAAGCTCTTTCAAGGCGTTAACGAAAGAATCTCAAGCAGGAAACTTAAATGTAAGCGGCCTAAAAAAGGTAACCGCCAATATTAAACCAGACCAAAACAATGTAAATCTAGGCACTTTTATTTTTGCAGCCGAAAATGGTAGCACGCAACTAAATGGACTGCAGTTTAGAAGAATTGGAAATGGAAGTTTCAATAGCTATCAACACCTATGGCTTGAAATTGAGGGGCAAAAAATAGCCCCAAATGTAACACCAACGACTGACATAGTAACTCTAAATTTTACGAGCCTCCAAAATATTGCGAGTGGACAAAGCGTAAGCCTTGAACTTAAGGGAGATCTTAAAAGTACCGCGAAACTTGGAAGCTCTGAAAGATTTGTCCTTTATTTACCAAATTGGGTGAGTTCAAATACAGACCGTGTTATTGGATTTTTTCCCATTGCGGGCAATAACGTCAACATTCGCTAGAAATTGAGTAGCGATAAAATATTCCAAATTTATGGCTAGGCTAAAGCGAAGCTTTGTCTTTGGTAAAAGCAGCGGTTAGGTCTAAAATAAATTATGAAAAAAAATAAAAAAAATCATGTCCTCACCCCCTAAGGTCTTGATGCTCGGTTGGGAATATCCTCCAGTTTTTTCTGGCGGGTTAGGCGTAGTTACAAAAAACTTAGCCCAAGCCCTCGTTCATCAAGGCGCCGATATAACCCTGGTTTTACCTCAGTTTATTACGCATAAAATCATTCGTAGTGGTTACGACCCAGGGGTAAAACTGCTGAGTTTTGCCGACGGCTTTGCTTACGAAAACCAAGTTAGAACCAAAAGGGTGCCGACTTTTTTTTATTCCCCTTATTTAAACGCGGCTGGTTACAAAGAAGCTTTAATCAAACACCAAAACAATAAGAATCCTTTTGAAACCGATGAGAACGCCTCGGTTTATGGACAAGATTTATGGGCTGAAATTGATCGATTTGCCGCTGAAGTCGTGGCTTTAACGGAAAACAATGAATTCGATCTCGTCCATGCCCACGATTGGATTACCGCAGAAGCGGCCATTCAATTAAAGCTGCAAAGAAATTTAAATTTTATTCTGCACATTCACGCCACCGAAGTTGATAGAACGGGAACGACGGACAAAAACAGTGAGGTTTTCAAAAGAGAACAATACGCCATGCAACAAGCCATTCGCGTAATTACAGTGAGCCAATACACAAAAAAAATACTCGTTGATCAGTACGGTATTGATGCCGAAAAAATTTTGGTGGTATATAACGCCTACGAAACTAAAACACCGACGCCTGAATATATTAAAGCCCGGCAGTTCCCAAAAAACAAAAAGGAGTTCTGGGTCCTATTTATTGGGAGAGTTACCCTGCAAAAAGGCCCTGAATATTTTGTAGAAACGGCCGCAAAAGTCGTACCGCATGATGCCGATGTACATTTTCACATTGCGGGTGATGGCGACATGATGCCCCAAATTAGACAACAAATAAAAGACTGCGGCTTAGAATCCAACGTACATTGCCACGGGTTTTTACCACCCGCAAAACGAGACGCCCTGTATATGTTAGCAGACGCGTGCATCATTCCTTCGGTTTCCGAACCGTTTGGTTTAACCGCCATTGAGGTAATTGATCATTGCACTCCTTTGATTATCTCAAAAAATTGTGGCGCCAACGAAATTATCGGACACAAACTAGAAGTCGATTTTTTCGACACCGATCAGATGGCCGAATACGTGCTGGCTTTAAAAAAATATCCAGAACTGAGAAGAACTTTACGGACGAAAGCAATGGACAACAAAGGACGCTTAACTTGGGAAGCTCAAGCTTCTCGGATTATGGAAATATACGAAAACTATTCTTAAAACAAAATATGGCTAAATCAATCTGCTTCTATTTTCAGGTACATCAACCCTTTCGAATTCGAGAGCACAAATTACGCTACCCCCCAGAAAATCATGAATACTTTAAAGGCGTAACACCGCAAAGTAATGAAGAGATTTTTGATAAGGTCAGCCAAAAGTGTTACTTGCCAACAACGAAATTACTCAAAGAACTCTGTGAACAGTACCCAAATTTTCATTGTGCTTTCTCACTTTCAGGGGTGTTTGTAGAACAATGTGAACGCTACACAAATTTAGGAAGTGAAGTACTTGAATGTTTTCAAGACTTGGCCAAAACCGGCAAAGTTGAATACTTAGCTGAAACGTACTACCATTCACTTTCTTTTCTGTACTCGAAAGCAGAATTTGCTCGGCAGATTGAAATGCAGCGTAATCTTATGATCAAATATTTTGATCAAAAACCAACAGTCTTTAGAAATACAGAACTAATTTACCGAGATGATTTGGGAGAATTTATCAGGCTTATGGGATATAAAGGCGTCATGGCAGAAGGTTGGGCCACGGCTTTACCAGACGACAATCCCAATTTAGTCAGACACGCCCATTCAATCGAATTAGGTGATTCAGACTTTAAAGTCACGCAAGCGCACAAAGTTTCAGAAACCATCCCAGATCATTTAAATATTCTCACCAAAAATTATTTATTATCGGATGATATTGCCTTTCGTTTCAGTCAAACAACTAAATCTGATTTACCTTTAACCGCCGATACATTTGCTCAATGGGTCGATGAAAGTCCCGGGGATACGATTAACTTATTTATGGATTTTGAAACCTTTGGCGAACACCAATGGGAAGACACCGGTATTTTTGAATTTCTAAGGCATCTACCAAAAGCCTGTGCTGATCGAGATATTGTCTTCCGAACGCCAAGCCAAACCATTGACCACTTTGAAGCGCAACATAACTATAAAGCCACTGAATTTATTTCTTGGGCTGATGCCGAACGAGATATTTCCGCTTGGCTTGAAAACGATATGCAACGCAATGCCTTTAAAGAAATTTCCCGCATCGAAAATAAATTATTCGCCCATTTAGATTCTAAAAATGAAGCGATCCAAGAAGTACTAGCTGATTTCAGAAAGCTACAAACTTCCGACCATTTATATTATATGTCGACCAAATTCTGGGCGGATGGAGACGTTCATACGTACTTTTCACCTTACGAAAACCCCTACGATGCGTACATAAATTTCATGAATACCATTCACCATTTAGATTGGAGAGTCGACTTAACACTTGAACAAAATAATTGAACAATTAAGCTAAAAGAGACTTAAAAAAAATTCATGCCCCAATCACTCGTCGTCGCAAATGGAAATATGCTGGTCAATTTTGACGCCAATTTGCAAATGCGTGATTTTTTCTATCCATTTATTGGACAAGAAAATCATTCTTCTTACGGTAAAATTCATCGTTTAGGGCTCTGGGTAGATGGGGCTTTTAGCTGGCTAAATGATGGGCATTGGGAGATTACTCCGCAATACCACAATGGGGCTTTAGTCGGACACTCAGTTGCTGAAAATAAAGGCTTAGGGGTTAAGCTTATTTTTGAAGATTTTGTATACACCACACACGATATTTTATTTCGTAAAATAACGGTTCATAATCACTACAATCACGAAAGAGAATTTAGACTTTATTTCTCGCACGATTTTTATTTATACGGCGATAAAATGGAAGATACTGCCATTTATGAACCCGATTTAAACGCAATGTTGCACTACCGAAAGCAGCGTTATTTCTTGCTCAATGGCGCTTGGGATCATTGTAACTCTGGCATTTCTGAATTTACGACTGGAAAATCAAATTACGGTGACCGCGAAGGCACTTGGAGAGACGCAGAAGATGGACACTTACACGGCAACCCTATTGAGCAGGGTTCAGTAGATTCCACAATTGGCTTTTACAAATCAATTGCCCCAGATAAACCCCGAACCCTATATTTTTGGATTGCGGCCGGTAAAAACTATGGTGACATAAATCGCTTAAATAAACGGGTCACGAACCTAGGACCAGAAAAAATATTTCAACACACCTATGGTTATTGGAAACAGTGGGCCACTAAACACGAATTTAAACTTAAAGGCGTCCCCAAAGAAGCCCAAAAACTCTGGTATCAAAGTTTGCTGCTCATTAGAAGCCAAATTGATAATCGCGGAGCTATTATCGCTTCAACCGATTCTGATATTATGAAATTCAACAAAGACACGTACGCTTACGTGTGGCCACGTGATGCTGCGCTGGTAAGTGTTTCATTAGCGAGAGCCGGATATTTTGAACCGGTAAAAAGTTTTTTAAAGTTCGCCAAAAACTTAATTACACCAGATGGCTATGTTTTGCATAAATTTACTCCCGATGGTTCTCTCGGTTCCTCTTGGCACCCAAAACTGAGAAATGGAAAAAGCCAAATTCCCATTCAAGAAGATGAATCAGCTCTGCTATTGGTTGCTTTATGGGAACTCTATAAAGAATCAAAATCGATTGAAGTCGCTCAAAGACTTTTTAACCCCATGGTGCTTAAAATAGGTCGATTTTTAATTCAATATGTTAATGCCGAAACTGGTCTTCCAAAAGAAAGTTATGATTTATGGGAGGAACAGTACGGGGTTTTCACTTTTACGTGCGCAACCGTTTATGCCGGACTAAAAGCGGCCGAAAATTTATCACACATTACCGGGCATTACGAAGATGAAATTATTTTCAGAGATGCGGCAAAAAAAATGCAGCAAAGCATTTTGAAATATATGTACAGCGAAGAACACGGTCGCTTTGTAAAGAAAATTTATTACGAAGAAGGGGAATTAAAAGTGGATCCAACGGTTGATTCAAGCGTTGCATTTGTGTGGGAAATGGGACTTTTGCCCGCCGATGACCCAAGAATGATTAGCACCATGCAAGCCATTGAAGATCACTTAAAAGTCCAAACAGAAGTCGGTGGTATTTGTCGATACGAAGGTGATTTTTATCACCGAAACTGGGAATATGAATATTCCGCCAAACTCCCAGGAAATCCTTGGATTATTACCACTCTTTGGCTGGCTAACTGGAAACTTGAAATGGCGACAACGATTCACGAATTACACCCGATTCGTGAAACTTTTGATTGGGTTTGCCGCCAACAAAACTCGGCTGGCATCCTTCCAGAACAAATGGATCCACACACCGGTGACCCCTTATCGGTTGCGCCCCTTACCTGGAGTCATTCGACTTATGTAGACTCAGTTTTGCGTTATACAAAAAAATACCAAGCCTTAAAAGAGCTAAAACCAAAGACCACAAAAAAGAAGCTTTAAACGTTCTAGTTGTTTCCTTTAATCGGAGTCTTTATAATTATAATTAATGAACACCCTTGGTATAGATATCGGCGGCACTAAAATTTATGTGGGCCGTTTTAACCAAAAGTTAGAATTAGAAGCTGAATACACAATTGCCACCGAAGCCGATAAAACACGCAAGCACACCTTAAGCAATTTACTTAAGGCAATAAACGAAGTACGAAATGAGCAAACTCAAAGTTTGGGCGTGGCATGGGCCGGCTTTGTAGATGTTAAAAGTGGGCAAATAATTAAAGCGCCTAATGTTCCTAACTTAGATGGTTTTGGGCTTTGCAACTATTTAACCGAGCAAACTAAATTACCGGCTTTTATTGAAAATGACGCTCGGGCTTTTGCTTATGGTGCACGACAAAAATTAGCGCTTGATTCTACAATGTGCCTAGGGCTTATTATTGGCACTGGCGTTGGTGGTGGCCTGGTTTATAAAGGCGAAATTTTTTACGGCGCCCATGGCTACGCCGGGGAAGTTGGGCATTTAGTACTGCAACAAAAAGAAGTAGAAGCTTGGCTGGCAGGCCCCGGATTAAAAACCCAATTAGGTTTAAGTGCTGAGACACTTTTTTCGGAAATTCTGCCGCTCAAAAAACAAAGCCTGCTGCCCCAGCTTGAAAATCAATTATCGGTATTTTCACAATGGCTTAGTGGTTTAGTTTTAGCTTTTGATCCTGATACTATTATTTTGGGAGGCGGAACGGCCCGTTATTTTTGGCAACATTTTGAAAGCGAAATTAGTACCCGAACACAAGCTCAATTACAAAATTATCCACATAATTTTAAACTTCACTTTTACAATCAAAACAATGCCGGTGCGACTGGTGCTGCAGCCCTGAGTCAGTTAAAATAAAACTAAATGATAAAAAGATTTTTTCAGTTTCTAGTTCTTGCGTTCTTTATATGGGTTGGATATTTAGTGGTTTACAAATCTCCAGAACAAAAATTAATGGATGAAGCCGTGCTCTCCCAAGAAACAAAAAACACCTTCACCGAGGGCTTCGAAAAAGTAAATTCATTCTCTGATTTATTTAAAGAAGACTGGTCAGGTTGGCACGAAATTATCGTTCAGAACAACAGTTTCTCTGTTCGAAGACCAATTCGCTACTGCATGATTAACATGGCCAGCTGTTTAACCAGCGAACGTCTGGGGAACTATATAGAAATCGAAAAAAACATTAGAAGACGAGGCGCTCAATCTCTCAAATTTTATGCCGCTCCATTTGGTAAAAAATGGTTTGGAGATTCACGTGCTGCCATCAGAAGACAGTTATTTGATTTTAAAAAAGACGACGATATTTATTTCACCGGTTGGTTTTATTTCAAAGGCCCTGATACAGATAAAGCAAGTGAACTACAAAATTTAAATCATAGCCTGTTTTTATCCTTTAGATCTTATAACAACAGTTTAAGAAATTTTGGTGAGCCAGGCCCGGCTTTGTTTTTTAATTTCAGAAACAGTATCTCTTTAAGATTTGATAACTGGCTTCCGGCAATCGACAATGCCGAACAAGATTTGTTAGAGAGAGTCAATACGCCCCTCAACGAATGGGTAGAAATTAAAATGCATTTAAAATTATCGGATAAACCATCCGAAGGATTAATTGAAGTTTGGATGAACGACAAAAAAATTATTGCTGAAAGAGCGAAAACACTCCCGACACCTAATATGGTTTATTCAATCTTAGAAGTTGGAATTGGCTCCAACCTTAACCAAGAAGAAAGCCAAACGATGTATGTTGATAATATCAGTGTCTCCCCCACTCGATTTAACGATTAAATTTAAGAGCCTATGTTCACCCAACGCTCGGCACTATGAATAAAAAAATAAAGTGGAGTCTGCTGCTACTAATTTTTTTAACACTCTTAACGGCTATTTATGCCTTTGGGTGGTTTGATAATCTAAAAGAATTTTTAAAACCGACCAATTTAAAACCTTTTATAGATCAGTTTGGAATCCTCGCTCCATTAGTGTTTATGGCACTCTATTACGGCTTAATTTTAGCCTTTGTTTCCGCAGCCGCCTTTACCATAATTTCTGGTGTTTTGTTTGGGAAAATCTGGGGATCCATTTATGTCATTATCGCCGCGACATTAGCCGCACAAACGGCTTTTTTGATTACCAAACAGCTCAGTGACGAAAAACTAAACGGACTTAAGTCAAAAAAAGGCATTGGAAAACTTATAAGAATTGTTGAAGAAAAAACCCAAAAAAACGGTTTTAAAAGCATATTCCTACTCCGCTGTTTATTTGCGCCTTACATTCCTTTAAGTTACGCAGCCGGCATGATTAAAACTCTAAAGGCACGCGACTTTTTTTTCGCAACACTGCTAACCAATATGATTTTTACGCCCGCCTTTGTGTTCCTCGGAGACTCTTTACTAAAAGGGCCAAAGGCCTTAATATTACCACTATTAATGGTAATACTTGTTTTAGGAATCCCGCAAATTATTAAATATTTCAAGCCCGAAGCTCATGTTTAAAAAATACGATTACGATCATATCATAATAGGGGGTGGTTCTGCAGGCTTAAGCCTCGCTTCAGCCGCCGCTCAATTAGGGGTGAAAGTGTGTTTAATCGACAAAAACATGTTAGGAGGAGACTGTCTGCATTACGGATGTGTTCCGAGTAAAACACTTATAAAAAGTGCAAAAGTTGCGCATCAACAAAGAAATGCGGCAAATTTCGGCCTTAAAGGCGTTAATCAAACTCATTCGTGGGATGAAATCGTAAAACGAATCAGTGAAGTACAAGCCGGTATTCAAATGCATGATCACCCAGATCGCTTTAGAAAAATGGGCTGCGAAGTAATTTTCGGAAAAGCTCAATTTTTAAACTCACATACCGTTAACATAGAGCTTTCCAAAACCTGGGAAAAATTTCAACCCGCCAATATAAGCACCGATCAACAAATTCAAGTTAGCGCTAAACGCATTACCATTGCGACGGGTTCACGTCCCAAAATCCCAGAAATTCCCGGCCTTAAAGAAGCCGGTTTTATCTCTAACGAGCACATTTTTAGGCTTCGAGAGCAGCCTCGAAACTTGGCCATTATTGGTGGTGGCGTGATCGCCGCAGAGTTAGCCCAAGCGTTAAACAGACTCGGAACGAAAGTGACTATTTTAGAGCATCACGATAAATTTTTGGGCCGTTTAGATAAAGATATTTCAGAATTTTTAACCCAAAAATTGCAAAGTGAAGGGGTGAATATTTTAACTAATACTCAAGTTCAAAAAGTCACGACAAGTAATATAGATAAACAAATTGATTTATTGGTAAACCAAGCACCACAAATTTTATCAGTCGATACGATTCTAATTGCAGCTGGACGTCAGCCAAACTTAGAAATGGGACTTGATACAGCCGGAATTGCCGCTGATGAAAATGCAATAAAAGTAAACTCAAAGTTACGAACCTCCAAATCTCATATAACAGCCATTGGCGATGTAAATGGACAACTGATGTATACACATGCCGCTAATTACGAAGCTGGAATTGTACTCAGTAATGAAATTTTAGGACTTCCATTTAAACAAAAAGTTGAGCCGATGAAAATTGGCTGGACCATTTTCACCGATCCTGAAGTCGCTCATATTGGTCACGATGAAGCCTCAGCAACCAAAGCAAAAATTGCTTACCAAGTGGCTAAATTTGAACTTGCTAAAAATGATCGTGCCCAAGCTGAACATTCAGCCGAAGGTTTTGTAAAAGTTTTAGTTAAAGGAAGTAAAATTATAGGCGCCCAAATTATCGCCCCAAGAGCCGGTGAAATGATTCGGGAGTGGCAACTGGCAATTGAAAACAACATTCCTTTAACCAAAATCGCCCGATCAACCTATATCTATCCTACCTTTGGAGAAGCCAATAAATGGGTTGCCAGCACTCATTATGCCAGCAAGTTATTTAGCCCAAAAGTAAAATCATGGCTTCGGTTTTGGTTCCACTACCGCGGCAAAAGTTAAAGCTCATTAATTTTAGTCGCTACGTGATTGGTAAAGGCGATACCGACTCCAATTATTTTTTCTCGCCAGTACACTCCAAAATCGGAGTCATCAAATAAATAAGTGTCGAGTATTTCATATTGTTCAATTTCGGTCGAAACAAATTCTTCCGGGATTTCTGTTTGTTGTTTTAAAGCTCGAAGTCTTAAAACCTCATCTAACTTTAATTTCAAATCAGCGGCTGAAATTTCGATGCCTTCGTTTTCCGCCAAATAAAGACTTAAATGATGAAAATAAAAATCTCGACTTAATCCGTAAGTTTCTTGATTTCCAATATCACTAAGTCGTCCGAGTAATTCACCTAAAGCGGCATCGTTTGTCATAACTGAGGCGGCATCAGATAAAAATTCATCAAAATAATTATATGGGTAATCGCCTGGTGGAAGATCTGGATGGCTAAAGCCTTCAACTAATTCGGCTTCAATTTCAAACTCATCTGGCATGGCTGAATAAGGCTGACCAACATAGTCTTGAGCGACGGCATTAATATAAATATTTCGAGCCGAGTTCAGTAAATGATGACTTGTTTCATTTGCTAATACATCTATAAATTTATCATCCCCCATAGCGCCAATTGCCGCTCCATCTAAGATTATAATGCCCGCATCATCAACGTAGGCCTGAGTAATACTCTCATTTTCATCAAGAAAAACACTCAAACCCCGCCCCTCAATTGTTGGACTATATTTTACAAAAGCTCCATAAAAACCGATATTTGGTTTTGTGACTAAATAAACTCGCACATCACTCAGTTCATAGTTCCCCATTCCAGAATCAATGAGTGGTTGAAATAATGGAGTCAAAGATTGGGGTAAATTTTCAATATTAAAACTAAACTGTGTAATAACTTCATCATCATTTAAAGTCCCGGCGGCTGATTCCAGACGCTCTCTATTCCCTGAAGCAAAATCGGCAAATGCTTGCTGCGTCACAAACTCCAATTGTATGGGTTCACCAAATTCAGAAAATAATTCAACCAATCTTTCCCCAGTAATTTCGGAATTTAATGCCGCTAAATTTTGCACACAATCATTCAAGCAAGCTTCAGATTCCACTTGAAAAGTGGTTTCATTTGTTTGTACTTCGGGTGTTAAGGTTTCTAAATGTCCGCCCATCAGTACATTATACCATTTAATTTCAATTTTAACGAGTTTTACTTCTATCAAACTTTATTAAGTATTAACATTCACTTTGTATGACCACAAAATCACTTTTCATTTTTCGACGAGACTTAAGAATTGAAGATAACACCGCTTTAAATAAAGCCCTAGAAACAAGTAGTGAAGTGCTGTGTGTTTTTGTTTTCGATTTAGCTCAACGAGATCATCCCTATTTTTCAGAAAACGCCTTTGATTTTATGATTCACTCTTTAGCGGAGCTTGAAACAGAAATTTATAAACATAATGCGGCGCTAAGTTTTATAGAAGGGAAAATGCCGGATGTTTTAGACAAAATTTTGAGCGAATTTAAATTTGATAAACTGTATGTTAATAAAGACTACACGCCTTTTTCTCGGGTTCGAGATGATAGAATTTCCCAGTGGTGTGAAAGCAAAAAAATCCAATTTAATAGTTTTCATGACGCGACTTTAAACGCCCCAGATAAAACTAAAAAAGAGGATGGAGAGCCCTATAAGGTTTTCACACCTTACTATCGCAATGCCGCACAATTAATAGTGGAAGCGCCCCACACCAGCAGTTTAAAAAACTTAAGTGCGACTCAATTAAGTTTCTCAGAAAATCTCGAAACCTTCCGGAAGAAAATCAAACCAAATGAAAACAAGAATCGACTTTTAAAAGGCGGTCGCAAAGAAGCACTTAAAATTTTTGAAAACCTAAACAAAAATTACGACAATGACCGTGATTTTCCCGCACAAGATGGAACCACGCACCTTTCGGCACATCATAAGTTTGGCACCATTTCAATGCGCGAAAGTTATTACCAATTAAGTCAGTTCTATGGCACTGAACATACGGTTGTCAGTGAACTTTATTGGCATGATTTTTTTACTCATGTCGGTTATTTTTTCCCGCATGTTTTTCAAAAAAGCTTTACCCCTAAATTTGAAAATCTAACGTGGGAAAATGATGAAAAAAAATTTAAAGCTTGGTGTGAAGGGAAAACGGGATTTCCAATTGTCGATGCCGGCATGCGTGAGCTAAATAAAACCGGTTACATGCACAACCGAGTACGCATGATTACCGCCAGTTTTTTAATTAAAAATTTAGAAGTTAATTGGCAATGGGGCGAGCGTTATTTCGCAAAAAAATTACTTGATTATGATCCGGCAATTAACAATGGAAACTGGCAATGGGCCGCTAGCACAGGAGTCGATGCCCAACCATTTTTTAGAATTTTTAATCCTTGGCGACAACAAGAACGATTTGATAAAGAGAGTCAGTATATAAAAAAATGGGTTCCTGAATTGAAAAATGTGAGCTCTAAAGAAATCAATAATTGGTTAGAATCTGGACCCAATTTATTATGTAATTATCCAGGCCCTATAGTTGAGCACAAAGCCACCAGTGACAAAACAAAACAGAAATATCGAAATGCGCATGAGGCAGATAAACCATAAATTCGTTTGCTAAACCGAGTTTAAGTCATTAAAATCAAGAAAAAATATTAATCTTTTCAAATGAAATCAATCAAATTATCGGCCTTACTTTTGACAACCGTTCTTTTAGCCGCTTGTGGAAGTGACAACGCTCCAGACGAAGCTGAAATGCAACAACAAATGGCGCAAGCCGCTCAAATCGGACAAGCGCAAGCAATTGCTCAAATTATTGACCGAGCTATGGCAGAACCTTGTCAGCCAATCAACTTGTTTAACAACTTAGATGAAGCTAACAAAAAAGAGGTTAATTTAATTAATGTAGCTTGTGAAAGTTTAGATTTACCAGAAATCCCAGCAACAACGGACACTGCAACAGACGATATGATGGAAGGAGAAATGGCTCCTGAGTAGTCTTCTAGAAAAAATAAAAACAAAAAAGCCCTGACTTATAATCTGGGCTTTTTGTTTAAATAAGCCTCCCAATATATGAATTCAAGTGCGACCGAAATTCAAACCGAAGAAAATTCTAATCCTCAGATTCCACAGTGGATTGAAGAAAAAAAAGAAGCCATAAAAAATGATTGCCCCGCAGAGCTTCAAAAAACACTTTCTACGTACTTGGATAAATTTATTAGTGATGAGAAAACCGAAGCTGAAGAAAAATTAGCGATTCAGAATATTGAAACCTTAATTGATCAAGCTAAAAAACTCACTGGATTACTTGGGCATTTCAAAAAAGAGCTCGCCCAAGCCGCTCAATCAAAAACTACAGTAGACACTGAAGTAGCCTTATTTTGGGCTCGATTTGAAGATATAGCTTTAGATCCTAACCAATACGACAAATTACAGTCTTACCTAAAAGATCAATTCACGAAACATTCAAAAGAGACTCAAGTTATAAATGATGTGAATCAAAAAATTAACGAGGAAATTGAACCAGAAATGCAGTCTTTTCTTCCCTATTATTTTAATAGTAAAGACCGAGGACTCATTTATGCGGAAATGGCCAAGCTTGGAAGTCTTGATAATGTGAATCAATATCGGCAAAAAATTCTCAAAGCCCGAGAAAAGAGAGAAAAATACGTCGAAAAAAAACTACAAGATATTTGGGCTCATAAAACTAACCCCGAATTTGGTCAGAAAACGCTTCGTTTAATCCAAAATAAATGTGGAGATGGAGTGTTTCAACTCCCGCACGTGCAGGAGGCTCAGAATCTCGTAAACAATGTGTTTGAAGCAGCTTCAAATTTTCGTGAAGCCCGTACAGAATTTGAAAATGCAAACGAGAATTACAAAGCTTTAACCGGGAAAAATCATCCTGACTATAACCGACAAGTTGAAACTCAAGCACCAGAAGAAGAGGCGAAAACAGACCATCAACAGAAAGCTCAAGAAGTAAAAGAAAGTAAAGAGACACAAATTAAAGCCCTCCTAGAAACGAGACGGCTTTTAAAATATACCATGTCATTTTGGTCTCGATCAAATCCTGAATTACTAAATGACGCCACCTTTTCATTAGCGAGTGGAAACCGTCGAAAAGCCTTACTCGATAAAGATGAGAATCTGCCAAGCCTAGAAACCTATGAAGCGCAAGAAGCTAAGTCAGCTCCACTCGCATTGGCACAAGATGGGACTAAGGGACTCTGGAAATATCGGACCGTCGATATTCCCAGCAACGCTGAAGATTTTACGCCTGAAAAAGCCAGTTCGTTACTTAGCAAAATGCAAACCTATACTGATGGAGGTGGTGATATGATGCTCGCCATGACCGGTATCTGGTATATTGATATGGCAAAACGTGGTGGCGCCACAGCAAAGTCTGTTTCCATGAATGATTATCTAGCGCACATTGATCATTTACTAAATTCTCTGGGCCAACCCGCCGTTAACGATTCTGATTTAGCTTAAGCTGCATAAAATCCGCCAAGGCTTCAACATACTCATCTGAGAAATCAAACTTGATTCCAGCCGCTTCATATATTTCGGGGATGGTTTTAGTGTAACCCAACTTCATAAAGTCTTGGTAACCCTTTAAAGCCTTATCTCGATCAATTTCCCAGTTTTTCCACATCGAGATCGCCCCCATCTGCGCAAAACCGTATTCAATATAATAAAATGGCACTTCAAAAATATGCATTTGCTTTTGCCACGCATTAGCCAAAGCGTTTTCAAAATTTGTGAAGTCAACAACGCCACTGCTAAGCGTATTATGAATTTCCAACCATTGAGCGCGTCTTTCGGCTCGGGTGTGTTTTGGGTTTTCGTATAACCAGTGTTGAAATTTATCCACTATCGCGACCCATGGGAGCGTTACAATACTGTCCTCAATTTTTTGTTGTTTAGCTCTATGCAGTGGATCGGCATCAGCGTAAAATTCATCCCAAATATCCATTGAAATAAGTTCCATAGTCATCGAAGCCAGTTCCGCCACCTCAGCCGGTGTTGATTTAAATTCATTGAGCGATAAGTCTTTACTGAGAAAAGAATGGATAGCGTGTCCCCCTTCGTGCACCATCGTCTCTAAATCTCGTTGCGTGCCCACCGCATTCATAAAAATAAAAGGCGCGCCAATCTCGTATAATGGATAATTAAAACCGCCAGGGGCTTTGTTCTTACGACTTTCTAAATCAAAGTGGCCAAGGCCCTCCATTGTCTCTAAAAATTCAGCAAAGCTCGGGTCTAATTTCTTAAATCCGCTTTTAGTTTTCTTCAGTAAATCGGCCCCATCACTAAAAGGTTTAAGGGCCGGTGCGCCCGTAGGTTCTACCGACATATCCCACGGTTTTAAGTTATCGAGTTCCAAATTTTCTCTTCGCTGATTATCAATAATTTTTACTAAAGGAACTATGTGTTCTGCCACCACGTCGTGCCATTTTTTACAATCCTCTGCCGTGTAATCAAATCTCCCCAATGCCGCAAACTGATAATCTCTAAAATTATCAAACCCTGCATTTAAAGCGACTTGATGACGTTTACTTACGAGCGCATCTAAAACGTCATCTAAAGCCTCTTGATCATCCAGTCGGCGCTCAGTCATAAGTTGATAAACCGTTTCACGCTCGTTTCGATTTTCACTCTCAAGCATTTGCGCCGCCGCTTGCATCGTTAATTCTTCTCCTTTATATTCGATGGTCATGGCTCCGTTAATCTCCCCAAACTTTTGTGATAAAGTTTCAATCTCAGTAAAAATTGGAACGTTCGCCTCTCGAAAAATTTTAACCGAAACTTCTAAACTTCTTTTAAAAGTGAGATAAGGATTATCCGGTAATTCTTTAAAAAATTTATTTTGAACAATTTTTTTATTCAATTTATCACCCCAAACCGCAAGTTTCGGTTGAATGTTCTCTATAAAATCAGCAAATCTCTGTTTGAAGGTTTCATTTTCCGTATGGCAGTTCATTTTAATATAACGCCAAGCAAAATCTTCTTCCAGCACCGCTTCAAGTTCATTTCTATCATTTAATAAGGCTTCTAAGTCAAGAAGAGAATTCAGCTCACTATCGAGTAAATTTTGGTAAAAAACTTCTAAACTATCCCAAATGGTAACCCTAAAATCTTCTGGTAAAAAAGAACGTTTAGGGCGAGAAAAATTGGTCATAATTACTAAAATCTAAATTCAGAAACACGATGACACATTCTCTCTATTTAGAAAGAAATTAACAAACCGATTGATTGAATTATTTAAAAATTATTTTATAAAGACATTAATGAAATCTGCCTGTGATATTCAATTCGGTGTAGAAGTTGAAGGCCTATTATTAGATAAAAACGGCCTAATCAAGCCAGCCCAAAAAGATTGTCCACTCGCAAACCCGGCAATAGATGAGGAAGTAGAACTTTTATTTGATTCAAATTCAGCCGAATTAGAAGTTAGAAATTTTGCACCAAGTTGTATATTATCCAGCCAACAGGCAGATATCATACAACAAATTAAAGGTTTAAAACTCGCTTCAGCTCTCAAGGATCGAACGCTAAGTTTTGATAGTCGACTTAATGAAACAACGGCGCTCAATACAATTGGCACTCATGTCCATATAGATCTTTTAGAATTTGAAAATTTAAGAAGCAGCACCCCAAACTTCTTAACACTGGTAGTAGCTGAATTTATGCGATATTACTTCAAAGTAATTATTGACCGTTATTGTTATTCCCGCCGGATTAAAAGTCGAATTAAACATATTATTGATAAAACTGAGTTTGGGATGATTGGCTGGGGTGAAGAAATTTTAGAACAGGAATTCATTCCATATTTCAAAAAAAGAGATCACGTAAAGTTAATTAAATATCGGCCCGAAAAAGGCAGCCTTGAAATTTGCTTGCCAGATAGCTTTGATTTTTCGGCTGAGCCAGAATGTTTCGAGAGACTCATAAACGATTTAAGAAAAGGTTTTTATGACTGCGTAGTTTGCTTCGTTAACCACGAAATCAACCCCATGAGCGATAGAGAACTTTATGACCAACTAAGCAGCGTATTGTAAAAAATTTAACAAACGCTCCTGATTATCACGCAGCCATTTTTTATGGATTTTAAAATCTGGATCTAAACTTTCAACCAAAGCCCAGAATTTAGCCGAGTGATTCATTTGCTTTAAATGGCAGACTTCATGAATTACCAAATAATCAATGACTTCTTTAGGCGCCATCATAATGCGCCAGTTATAATTAAGGTTCTTTTTAGAAGAACAACTCCCCCACCGACTTTTAGTATTTTTAATTCTAAGTTCATTAAAATCAGTGCCGAGCCAAGTGGCAAAATGTTGCGAACGGGCGCTTAAATATTCTCTGGCTTGATCTCGGTAAAATTTTTCAATTAAAGATTTAATTGATTCTTGTGAATTTTTATGAGGCACCTTCAGACTCAATTGATCGGCCTCCAAAACATAAGTCGGTTTAGAATTAAGCGCTCTAATTATTTTTATTGTATACTTTTTTTGATCAAAAAAAACAAGCCCTGTGCCGGTTATAAATTCATATTGCTGGAAGTCAGATACTTTTAAAGCCAATTTATCCTGATGCCGCTTAATCCATAATCGGTTAGCCTGCACAAAGGCTTTCCCCGCTATTTCTGGTACAAATCGAGGTAGAACCAAGGTCAATTCCCCATTAGACTTAATGCTTAAACGCATGCGTTTAGCTTTTTGACTTCTTCGAATGGTGTATTGCATTAAACGTTTAACCAATAAATGTGCGCTTGAGGAAAATCCAGTAATCTTCTGGCGGGATATTCTGCACTGTCTGTTTCTACATTCGTAATAATTTCGAAAATTTCTTTTTTTCCTTTGCCTTGCAGTAAAACCAATATTTTAGCTGAAGCCTCTAAAGCCTTAAAGGTAAGACTTAAACGCTCTCTGACAGCAAAAACTTCCGTCTGCGCTACCGTGGTGAGCCCATCTGCCATTAAAGCCTCAGCGCCAGGAAATAAAGAGGCCGTATGACCATCTGGTCCCACTCCAAGCACGACTAAATCAAACAAGTAGTCGTTTTCCGTTTTGAGTTGCAATTCATACTCAGCCGCACATTCTTGTGCCGAAAGGCCCGGCTTATAAAAATCGAGTTGATCAGTGTATTTTCGATTACTTAGTTTTTCACGTATTAAACGCGCGTTCGAGTTTTCATCATCCGTACCAACGCATCGTTCATCGGCTAAAAAAATTTCGGTTTCTTCCGTGATTTTTAAGTGTTCAACCACGCTTGCCGCGCTCCCTCCACTCAGAGCCATTCGACTGGGTTGCGCCGCAAAGGCAGAAACCTCCGTCCAAAAATCATTTAAATCAGCAAACGTTTTAATTTGTGCCATTCTAACTGGGTTTATACCAACTAAAAGGAGTCCCTTTCATTAGATTTTCTTGTCCAGTTGGACCGCTGCAACCAGATTTATAAATCTCTGGTTTAAGTTTTTTCTGCTGCATAAAAGCCATCACTTGATCAATAATATGCCAAGAAGCTGTAATTTCTGGCATCCCCAAGAAGAACCTTTTTTCTCCTCGCACTACATCAAGCATTAATAATCCATGCTCTGGTAAACAATAATCACCATGGCAAGCAATCGATTCGCTCGCGGCAATTTCACCTTTCCGCAGCGTCGCCCCATCTTCATCGAGTAAACGAATCTGAATCCGTTCATGCGGATAAAACTCAATAATAACTCGGTTTGGTTCTTGTTCAGCATCTTGGAAAGAAAACTTTTTTAACTCCACCACTAAATAAGTGTGCTTCGTATCTAGTTTTTTTCCGGTTCTGAGAAAAATCGGCACGTCGTGCCAAGTCTCACGATTTATACTTAAACGGAGTGCCGCAAAAGTTTCCGTGTTAGAATTTTTAACCGATTCATCCTCAGATCGATAACTATCGTACTGCCCAAGAGCAAGGTGATTCTTATCGGGTTTAAAATCTAAGGCATTTAAAATAGCCGTGCGTTCCTCCTGCACTCGCTCAGCCTCATCATCAATTGGTATCGACATAGTTAACATCGCCAACACTTGCAGTAAATGCGACTGCACCACGTCTTTGATCGTCCCAACTTCATCAAAGTAACCGACTCGTTCCCCTACCCCCATCGGTTCAATCGCCGATATTTGAATATTCGCGATCTCTCGCCCTTTGAGCATACTGTTTAAAATGCGGTTCATATGCCGCAATGGAATCAAACTTCGCACGGCTTTCTTTCCTAAATAATGATCTAAAAAATAAAGCTGTGATTCGTGGTAGTTATGCGACAGGAAGTGAAATAAATGCTGCGCCGACTCCTCATCACTCCCAAATGGTTTTTCTAAAATCAATCGTACGTCACTTTCTTTTGGATTAAACACCTCTGCCACTTGGGTTAAAATCGGTTTTACCACAAATGGCGGTACTGAAAAATACATCAAATGTTGCGGCCAATTCTTAGTTTTAAACTTATCGGATAAAAAATGTTTATATTTTTTAAAGTCATCAAAGCGATCGTACTGACCACTAAAGTAATAAACTTGGTTGAGCAATGATTCTAAAATTTGATCTTGGTATACTCCCCAAGTCTCTCTGTAATGATCTTTCACCGACTGAGAAAAATCCTTTCTAAAATCTTCTTGCGTCTTTTGACTGCGGGCAAAACCCACAATTGCCAAAGCTTCAGGGAACCTTTTTTGTTCCGCTAAGGCAAATAACGCTGGAAAAATTTTTAATTTTGCCAGATCACCAGAAGCCCCATAAATAGTAAAAATCAAAGGGTCTTTAATTCTGAAAATTGAATGCATATCTGTTTTCATATTTTTAACTTTCAATAATTATTCGCCCCATTCGGTGTGAAAAGTCCCCTCTCGATCAATCCGCTTATAAGTGTGCGCTCCAAAACTATCACGCAAGGCCTGAATGAAATTAGCAGAATTTCGTTCTTCGGTGATCGCTTCTAAAGAAGATAAAGCCGCGCCTAAACAAAACAGTGGTGTGCCAGATTGGGTCCCCAGAAAAGAAATGGCTCTTAGACTTAGCCAGGCGTCCTGTAAATCTTTTACAATGGCTTCAATGGTCCATAATGGCGCATTATTCGCTTCTTCAAAAGCTTCATGCAAAGTGTTTAGAATCTGCGCCCGAATAATACAACCGCCCTCCCAAATACGAGCCACTTCTGCGTAATTAAGTTCCCAATTCATTTCTTCCGCGGCTTGGCGCAGTAAATCAAAACCTTGAGCGTAAGCCACAAGCATTCCAGCGTATAAAGCCGATTCAAGCTCAGGAATAATATCGGGTAGCGCCTCTTCGGGTAACTTCCGCCCAGTGCTAGGATTTTTATATTGAGAACTCAACTGTGTTCTAAACTCTTTCCGGCTTGAAACGGTACGAGCATGAACCGCTTGTATAATAGTAGATATATCAACCCCTCTCTCTAAACCTTCAATTGCGGTCCAACGGCCAGTCCCCTTTTGACCCGCTTTATCTAAAATTTTATCCAGCAAAAATCCATCCGCTAAATCATCGGTTTGTCGTAAAATTGGTACGGCGATTTCAAAAAGGAATGATTGCAGTTTCCCTTGGTTATATTGTTCGAAAATATCGGCAATTTCAGGCGCGCTTAAACCAAAGTTTTTACACAGAAAGTCATAGGCCTCAGCCATCATTTGCATAACGGCATACTCAATACCGTTGTGAACCATCTTAACGTAATGCCCAGCGCCGTTTTCCCCTAAATAAGTCACACAAGGATTACCCGAAAAATCTTTAGCCGCAATCGACGTAAAAATTGGTTCTAAGTTTTCCCATACTTGTTTATTACCACCGGGCATTAAACTTGGACCCCTCAAAGCTCCTTCTTCGCCGCCACTTACTCCACAACCAAAGAAGTTAAAACCCATAGTAGAGAGTTCAGCTTCACGACGAATTGTATCTGGGAAATGTGAGTTCCCACAATCAATAATCGTGTCTCCTTTATCAAGTAAGGGCGTTAATGAATCAATAACCGCATCAACCGGTTTTCCGGCTTGCACCATCAGAATAATTTTTCGCGGTGAAGTGATCGAGTTTACAAAATCTTTAAGTTCAACTTGTCCGACTAAGTCCGTTGACCCATACTGATCAATAAAAGTGTTCATAGTTTCGGTCGTTCGGTTATAAACCGATACTTTAAAACCACGACTGGCAATGTTCCGAGCTAAGTTTTGTCCCATTACCGCTAACCCCAATAAACCAATGTCAGACTGTGTCATAAAATAACAAAATTTAAGTTGCGTTAATAGTAGCAGATATGCCTTAAAGCTAAAGCAAAACCAGTGACTTAAACTACCAAACTGTGACCTTCAGTTTTTAAAAGAATGAAACGTAAAATTTCTAAAGGAATGTTTATATCCGTCGCCTGCTCAAAACCTTCAAAGCCAGGCGATGAATTAACCTCACAAACTCGATAACCATCTTTATCCATCAAAATATCTACGCCTGCAATATCAAGGTTCATTGATTTAGCGCTTTCCACCGCTAACCATTCGAGTTCTTGGTTTAAAGGAAAACTTGAAACCGATCCGCCTCGTGAAAAATTGGCTTTGTAACCTTCATTCCCCGCCTCGCGAAGCATGGCTCCAATTGCTCGCCCACCAATAACAAAGACTCTTAAGTCTTTACCTTTGCTAGCGGAAATAAACTCCTGAAGAATTAAAATTTGGCGTTCGTCGTTGGTTTTTCCCACCAAGTGAAAAAGATCTTCTAAGTGTCTTGGTTGATCACAAAGCAAAACCCCTTTCCCTTGCGAACCGGCAATGGTTTTAACAATAAGTGGAAAATGAAAATGTTTTTTAACCCACTCTGGGTCTAGTGGCATTCGGGCCAGCATTGTTTTCGGCAGTGGAATATTATTCTGGGCTAAAACTTGAATCGAGTGCAATTTATCACGCGCGAGCTCGATACTTTCTGCGTTGTTAAGCACAAAAACTCCTAAATTCTCAAGTTGCCGCAGCCCCGCTAAGCTAATATAACTAGCCGCTGATCCCATCCGAGGAATTACGACATCCGGCAATTTTTTGTAACGGCTTTTATAAAGAACTCGATCGGTCTTTTCAAGTGGTTCAATGATTTCTAAATCTCGAGCATTAATAAGCTCTAGCTCACATCCATGAGCCAAAAACTCTTCTCGAAAACGCCGGTAAGGAAAAATGCTCCATTTCTTTTTTCCTTCGGTTAAAATCCATACCTTCATAGCAAATACGTTAAAAATTCGAGGCGATTCTCGCTCGCAAAATTAGATTTGCAAGTTATTTAATTTTCAACAGCCACCTTCCCATCAAACCGATATACAAAAGATAGCCCATAAAGGCTAGTAAAGAAGGATTTGCATCATATCCAAAGCCGGCTTTAAGCAAAGCTCCCACTCCCTCTGATTCTGGTAAAACTACAGAAATATCGTAAAGGGGCTTCACAAAAGTTGGCAACCAGTCAGCGCCTTGAAGTTCCACGATTCCGTGAGCCAATAAACCGGCCGCAATTAACACAAGAAAATAAGCCGTATATTGAAAAAAAGATTTAACCGGTACTTTTTTAGTCGTGTAAAAGATTACTATTGCGAGTAAAACCGCACTCAGCACCCCCAAAAGGCCACTAATAATTGGAGCGTCACCGCCGGCCTGTGCCATTAGGGCTTGAAAAAAAATTACCGTTTCCACTCCCTCTCTCACCACACTCATCATCGCTATAAAAGCGATAGTCCATAGCGTTCCTGCCTGTAAAGATTGTTCAATTTTTTTATTCAAACTATCTTGAATTTCTCTCCCTCTGTGACGCATCCAAATAATTAAGTGCGTAATTAATGCCGCCGCACCAAGCATTAGAAGGCCTTCATAAATCTTTTCAACCGTGCCTTCAAAGCCCCCAATAATTTGGCTAAAAACAAAGGCAAAAATTAAACTTAACAGCATTCCTGCGATCACCCCACCCCAAATATAAACCTGAGCCCGCTTGGCTTGCAAAACTTGTGCGCAAGACAATAAAATTCCGACAATCAAAGCCGCTTCAAGTCCTTCACGAAATGTAATTAAATAAGCGGCCGTCATAGATTCTTATAAATTTCTAAAACAGATTAATTTTAGGTATACCTAAGTCAAATAGATTTAAAAGTTGTGACGTTGATAAATCATTAAATTTATTTATAAACAAAGTATGAGATGCACAGAACCTAACGCCCATTGGAAAGATTTTCACGAAAACCCAATGACTCATAGTGAAGCACATTATTTAATGACCATCTATGATTTAGGTTCCGCCAGAGCCAACGATTTAGTCAAAGCCTTAAATATTGCGGCGCCAACGGTTTCACAAGCCTTAAAGTCCTTAGTTAAAAAAGGATGGTTACTGCAAAATTCTGATAAAAGTTTCAGCTTAAAACCCGAACGAAAAGAAATCGTCGCCCAAATTGAAACCAATAAAGCGTTACTTATGGACTTTTTTGTCACCCAACTTGGCCTTCAGAAAAATATTGCCGATCGTGACTCTTGTAAAATCGAACACTTACTAAGCCCTGAAGCGGCAGTCGCGCTTGAAGATTTTTTACACGAACAACATACTCAAAAACAAAAAAAAGGCGGTTTACCGGTTTTAAACTAGATTTCTAAATCCTTTAGAGCCTTTGCAGCCTTGTGTCTTTCTGAGTCTAATAATTGATTTAAACGCTGAATCTGACTGATTTCATAGGTTTCTTGATAAGACAACACCGTCGGCAAAAGCGCTCGCAATTTTTCCTCTGTGGTTTTCGAAATATCAATGCCCAGTTCTCGGCTCTTTTTAACAAAATCTACCAAGAATCCAAACACACGAGCGGCATCAGACTTAAGCACCAAAGCCGCCGAAGCTTGGGTAAAATGAAAGTCTTCTTCAACTGTATCTTCACATTCAAAAATTTGCTGAAGTTCTTTTAAAGAATCCTCTAAAACCTTTTGCACCGCAAACCGAACCCCAGCTTGGTTGTTACACAAAAAATTGTTTCGAAAAGTTTCTGCTGGCCAAGAAGGACTGTGACCCAAGTGATTTTGCTCGACTAAGCCATAGAGGTCATCCCAAAGTTTTTGCTTTGAATTTTCAAGTAGTTCTTTTGCTGAGCGAGTCCCCATACATAATAATTAAAACAAATATCAAAAAAAGTCAATCATTTAGGATTTGTAAAAAAACCGGTTAAGTGATTAACCGGTTTTTTAAATTTATCTTTACGAGGCTTGCACTGTATCTTTCATACTGAGCTTCACTCGTCCTTGTTTATCAATTTCTTTAATAAGCACATTCACCCTTTGTCCTTCTTTCAAATAGTCAGTCACGTTTTCAACTCGTTCTTGAGCGATTTCTGAAACATGAACCAGACCATCTTTACCCGGAATGTATTCCACAAAGGCGCCAAAATCCATAATGGTTTTTACTAAACAACCTTTGAACACATCACCCGGCGTAGGTTTGTAAACAATTTTTTCAATCGCCGCTTTGGCCGAAGCAATATTATCTCGAAGCCCCGTAATAATTACAGTTCCATCATCTTCAATACTAATTTTAACGTCGTGATCAGCAGTTAAACCTTGAATCGTTTCTCCTCCTTTCCCAATTACCACTCGAATATCATCAGTATCAACGTGCATCACTTCAATCAGTGGGGCAAATTCATTCATCTGTTCGTTTGGCTCTGAAATAGTTTCCAGCATGTTGGCCAAAATGTGCTTTCGAGCCACTTGCGCACGTTCCAATGCGTCTTTTAAAAGTTCTAATTTTAGACCCTTAATTTTAATATCAAGTTGAAGACAAGTAATGCTTTCGGTATTACCAGTCACTTTGAAATCCATATCACCATCAAAGTCTTCAAGACCTTGAATGTCGGTTAAAATGCGGTAATCACCTGAAGCTTCGTCCATCAAGAGTCCCATCGCGATACCGGCAATTGGAGCTTTGATTGGTACCCCTCCATGCATTAAAGCCAGGGTTGATCCACAAACCGAAGCCATTGAACTTGAACCGTTACAAGCCAAGATTTCAGACACCACTCGCATCGTATAAGCCCAACCTTCTTCTGGAGTTGGAATAACGTATTTAAGGGCTCGTTCTGCTAAAGCCCCATGTCCAATTTCTCGTCGACCTGGTCCACGAAGAGGCCGTGTTTCCCCAACTGAAAATGGAGGAAAATTGTAATGATGCATGTAACGTTGTTTGAACTCTGGACGATCGGTATCTGGCACGTGTAGTTCTTCGTCTGGTCCACCAAGCGTTAAAATAGAAAGCGCTTGCGTTTCTCCTCGTTGAAAGAAACCACAACCATGTACCCGATTTAACATTCCAACGGTGGTGTAAAGCGGACGCACTTCATCGACTTCACGGCCATCAACTCGTTTACCAGTCGCAAAAACTCCCGCTCGCATGTTTTTGGCGAAACGTTTATCAAGCACCGTCATTAATTCTGACTTAGAGAATTCTTCGGCTTCAATTTTTTCGGCTAAAGCTTCTTCAAGTTTATGCTCTAAAACTTTCATTTTTTTCTTCACTTCTTTTTTCGTTACTCCACGAACTTCTGTCAGTTCTTGTTCGGTAATAACCGTATTAAAGGCCGTCATTGCGGCTTCCATACTGTCAGATTCAGAAGCGATATTCATTTCATACGCTTCAATATCAAACTGTTTCATAAAGGCATCTTGAGCCGCACACAGTTTTTTAATTTCTTCATGAGCGTAGGCTAAAGCCTCTAGCATCGCTTCGTTTGAAATCAAATTCGCCCCGGCTTCCACCATGGTGATCGCATCAGCTGTACCCGCTACGGTTAAGTCTAAACCATTATTATCAACTTGATCGTAGGTCGGTGAAGTAATTAAATTACCCGCATCATCTTTACCCACGTGCACTCCAGAAACAGAAGATTCAAAAGGCAAACCGGCTAATTGAATCGCAATACTGGCACCAGTCATACACAAAGCCGTTGGAGCTTGAGTGCCATCGGTTTGCAGTTGAGTGGCGATAATTTGCACTTCGTCACGCGCCCCTTTGGGAAACATTGGTCGCAATGGGCGATCAATCATTCGACACGCTAAAACGTCTCGGTCACTTTTACGACCTTCTCGTTTATTAATTTTAGAATGTTTAAGCATCCCAAGGGCGTACGTTTTAGGTTCGTACTCAACCACGAGTGGGAAAAAATCCATTCCTGGACGACCGCCTCCCACACCACAAGTAACTAAAATTTGTTGTTCACCGTACTTTACTAAAGCAGAACCCTGCGCTTGAGGCGCAAGCAGGCCTGTTTCAATAACAAGATCTTTGTCGCCGAGAGCGACTGAAAATGATTTGATATCATTCATGTCTGTAGAAATTTAAAAAATAAGAAGAGTTTTATACTCAACTCACATCAACACTACAGAACAACGATGAGGAATTTTTCTTAAATCTTTAAAAGAAAAACGCCCGGTCTTTGCTCCGAGCGTTCTGTGAGAGATGAATAACTAAGCACGAAGACCTAAGTCTTTTACCACCGCTTTATATTTAGGCGCATCGTTCATTTGTAAGTAACGAAGCAATCGTCGGCGTCGGCCAACTAGACCGAGCAATCCACGTCGTGAATGCTTGTCTTTTTTATGCGTTTTAAGGTGATCTGTAAGGCTATTAATACGTGTTGTAAGAATAGATATTTGTACTGGAGTTGAACCAGTGTCTTTACCGTGTTGCTGTTGTGCAGCAATAGCTGATTTTTTGTCTACTTTGGCCATAATTAAAAGTTAATACGCGCCGATTTTAAAGGCTTTGCGCTTCACGTCAAGACTAACTCGGCGATTGCGTAAAGAGCGGTTTGAAACTCAATTTAAATATTCGTTTGCCAGCTTTAAAATCACATCAGACCGCACAAAATACGAAACATCTTTAAAACTATCTGAAGCAATCAACATCCCAAAAATCTTGTTACTACGTGTATCGTAAAGCGGTTTACCAGAATTCCCAGGATCGGTTACCGTGCTGATTTGCATCAACTCTTCAACCGTCACGCTCCCCAACTCAAACTCGGCTTTAGCCGAAAAAACAGGAGCGGTTTTAATTTCATTTCCCGCTTGCCAACTTAAATTTTGTCCAACGCCTGGCGGATTATTACTCCAGATAGGGAAAGCGGTAAAAGTTTGGTTTTCAAGTCGAAAAAAAAGCAGATCGTGCCGAAAGTCTCTCGCCAACACCTCAATCGGTCTGTCGTTATAAAAGAGCGATTGACTGACTTGCCACAAATGATCTGGTGCGACAAAGACCCCTGGGCGCAAAGGCGTACCAAATCCTAAAGTTTTGCCTGAATCATCTTCTAAAGGAATTGAAACAGGCGGTTCAGCCGGGCTGATCTCCGTTACCTCTTCGCTCAGAAAAGGCGCCGTGCAGGCGCCTAAGATTAAACTGAGTAAACTAACCGATAAAACACTTATTTTCACCCACCTATTTTACCGCGGACTTTTTATCTGTCACGGCTAATTGTGGATTTTGATTTTCATCTTCTTGCAGAGTAAGTTTGTAAACTTTAGCGTTAATACAAACTTCGCCTCCGCCGTCATCAAACGCATTTTTTGTCTGATCAATAATATCTAAAGCCTGAGTGACATCCTTCGCGACAATAATGTTGTCTAGATCATGTTCACTTACAAAGCCTCTTTTAACCGCCGTCCCTTTAAGCCAATCCAAAATTTCTTCCCACATTGGGTCAATTAAAATAATAGGAATCGGACAGATATGTTTTACTTGAGTTAGCTGCAAGGTGTAAAAAAACTCTAAACAAGTTCCAATACCTCCCGCACTAATAACCACGGCATTTGAAAGCGCCATAAAATGATCGAGTCGATTTCCAAATTTATCAAAGTGAGCTTCAATATCTAGCAAGCCATTGTGTTCCGCTTCAAAGGGAAGTCTAACCGTTAAACCGATAGAATTGGTTACATTAGATCGCGCATCTCGATGGCCTTTATTACTCGCTTCCATTTGACCAGGACCGCCACCAGTTACTACTCCAATATTACGCTTCCCCAGTTCGTGCGCTAAATGGTAAGCCGTTTCATATTCCGGCTGTCCAGGCTTTGTTCTAGCCGAACCAAAAATACTCACTCTAAAAGTTTCTGGATGGGCTAACGCTTCTTGCACTGAAAGAACTTGGTTATTCATATTTTATAAGTTTTTAGATTAGATAATTATAGCAGAAATTTGGCCAAAATTCAAACCTAGAATTAAGCCCCTGAAATCAAACGCGTTAACACTTTAAGACCCTCAAACCCTGTCTGATTAAAAGCCCTAATTTCAAAAAATATAACCCCAAAACAATGCAAATTTAAAATAACTTAATCATTGCACTTTCATCTGCCTAAGTTTACAAAGATTCTATGAAAGCCTTAATCAAGGGGGTGCATCAATTTTTGAGTGATTGTTTTTTTAATCACCTCGACATCAAATTTCATATCACCAATGCGCTTATAGCCTTCGCCGTTATAAGTACAGCCATCATCAGCACACTGCAGTTATTAACACGCAGTGGTGAGTTATTTGAAATAAGCCAATACGCCAATCAAACCATTGTGACTATTTTTACAGTTGAATACATACTTCGTTTAATAATTGCGTCGCATCTATGGCGCTACGCTTTTTCGTGGCAAGGCTTAATTGATTTACTCTCCATAACCCCTTTCTTTCTGTATACACTTGGGTTTTTTCAGTCTTTCCAATTGTTGTTGATGTTGCGAGGACTGCGATATTTAAAATTTTTAGAGGTCGACGAAGTTCACTTCGACAACCTAGAAATTATCAACAAACAGAAACATTATGGCAGTCTTAATCTACACGATGATGAAAGTTTAATCTATATCGCTCGGCGTTCTACGTGGATCTTTCTTTTTGAGATATTGCTGGGCAGCACGGTTCTTAGTATGGGCGTCATAACTCTACTTTTGGTTGGATATAATCCCGTAGGCATAACTACTGCCTTTGCCTTAAGCATCCTCGCGATTTTGTTGTGTATCAGAGCTTGGCTGAATCATCATTACGACGGAATTTTTATTACCACTCAGCGTATTATCATTAAAGAACAAGAACTATTTGGTTCCTCCGAAAGCGAAATACCTTATGAATTTATTATTGATATTGTGCCCGACAACAGAGGCCTTTGGAATATACTCTTTCAAATGGGCGTTATTAACATTGAAGGTGGCACTCCTCAAGATCAGGTAGGGTTTAAATACATTAGACACCCAAAAATCGTGGTAGAAAAAATACAAAATGCTCGGAAAGGATACTTACCACTTCACCTAAGGGCCATACAAGGAGCTGAAATTTAAGTCCCTAAAATCTCACGGGTTAGCACTTTCCCTCGTTCAACTCCTGGTTGATTAAAGGCATTAATTTCAAAAAATTCTCCCCAAAAGGCCGTTGCCCCTTCAAACAACATAAACAGTTGCCCCAAGTAATAAGGCGATAATTCTGGAATGGTAATGGTGATATTTGGCCGATTATTTTCGGTTAAAGCCAAAGCCGTCCCCTGTTGTTCAGCGTGAAGCAGATCTTTAAAGGTTTTACCTTGTAAAAAATTCGTTTTACCGTGATCAATATTAAGCGGAATTTCTAGGTCGTATTCAAAATCTTCAACGCTAATAAAAATAACCAGTTTATCATTTGGACCTTCGGCAAATAGCTGCACCTGTGAATGTTGATCGGTTACCCCTAAAGCCGGTACGGGCGTAATACCAACACTGGTACCATCTTCTTTAAACTTACCCGTAGATTCAGCAATGAGCTGCACACACCAAGCGCCAAACTGACGTAACTTTGTGTGATAAGGCATAATAATATTAATCGGTTTTTCTTTTAGATAAGCCCCTGTTTGCACACAAGCCAGCTGAAAAGGCAAATTTTGATCAACATTTGTATTCAAAAATTGATCTCGCATCGATTTAAGGCCGTCATTAAGCGCCTTTATATCAATACCAATTAAAGCCGCTGGCACATAACCTACCGCGGTTTGCACACTAAAACGCCCACCCACCGAAGGCGGAATATCAAACATCTTAATTCCATTCTTATCGCCAATACTTCGCAGTAAACTGACTTCGTCATTTGGATCGGTAATAAAAACATAGTGCTGTTTGGCTTCCAACTTGGCTTGATTGGTTAAATCACGGAAATACATATACTGCGCCACCGTTTCAGGCGTGCCTCCAGATTTACTTATGATCAAAAAAAGTGTTCGATTTAAATCCAGTGACTCTGTGGCTTCTACCATAAAATCAGGATCAATGTTTTCTAAAACATGTAATCGAGGCTTTTGATTTGAAAACGTATTTCTAAAACTATCTCGCAAACAAATTGGTCCTAAAGCCGAACCCCCGACTCCACAAACCACAATATCGTCGTATTGGCCTTTAACCGAAGCCGCAAAATCATTGATCTCATCAATAATGCCTTCATCATCAATCACTTTGTAAAAACCTTGCCCCCGTTCTTCTATGCTTTTTAGTGTTGGCGCTAAGTATTCAGCATGATCGGCAAAAGTTGATTCTGGCAGACCGTGTTCTGAATCAATTTGGTACAAGTTATCGAAGTTTATTTTAAGCATGGCTTTCATTATGCCGTGACGCGCAATTGTGGGCAAATAGTTATCTTTATATGTATTGACTTTAATTTGAATAAATTTTAAATAATACCAATGGGTAAACTTGAAACAGGCATTGAAGCAGTGGCTCTAACAGAACTTTTAAAAGAGGCCTTAAAAGATAATCAAATCTTAGGGGCGCTAAAAGCTAAACTTGAATCGAGACCAAAGGTCTCAGACCAAGAATACGGGCTATCTGAACTGCAAGAAGATTTAACAGCACAGCAAATTGAAAGCGCTCAAACGGTTTTCAAAGCGCTAAGCCCACATTCAAACCGCCTAAACTTGGCGGCTTTCCCAAGTCAAAAGGTCGATTCTTATTTTTACGACTTTGCGCTCGCCGTTCAAAGCTTAGAACAAATTGTAACCAAATCTGGTGCTATCAACCTTGAGGAATTAAAAGCGCATATGTTTCCCAAAGCAGAAGCGGAACCTACGCCAAAAAACGCTGTTGTGCTGAGTGCGGTTGAAGTGGTTTCACAGCGTATTATAAACTGCGTTGAAGATGGCACCATAAGACTTGATATGGTTAGACAGCAAGTTCACGGACATGAAGGACTAGCGCATTTCCCTGGTTTACGCTTAGCCGAAATTGTGAGGGAAGTCGTAGGCGATGAAATTGAGATTATTGTTGATGATCACACGCTGGCCTTAAATGCGATAAAAGCTTACGTAAATGATCAAACAGAAATTCCTAAAGAGATTCTAAATTTCATGATTTCGAAAGTTCCAGGTGGAAGATCTATCGGAGGCTACTCAACCGATAAAATTGCCCATTTATACCTCACCACCCAAGCCGATAAAACAGCGTTTCTAAAAGAAATAAGAACCCTTTCTGATAGAGATCATTCAAGAAATGGAAAATCACCAGACGCGTTAGTCGCCAAAACAGAAGCTGAACATTTAAGCGACACTAAAAATGTACTCGAAAGAAAAAGAGCGGCCGGAGACATGGTGATTGCCTCAGCTGATTTCTGCGAGACACTCAAAAGATTCTTAGGAAAAGCTTATGCACGCCAAGAAAACTTAGAAAATAGACTACGAGCCTTTTTAAGAAACAATGGAAAAGAAACATTACTTGATGGATTTACGTTTGAAACCAGAACGGCGGTTGATAAATTAAGTGAATCTGAAATAGCGGACGGAATACAAAAATTAGAAGTAATTATAACGCGCATAAATGATGAAGGAGTTAAAGAAATTGGACCAAGCGACATACGTGAATTTACTGAACTCACTTTTTTAATTGGAAAAACAGCTCGCGTGCAAGGCAGTAACTTTAGCGATCGGCTGCGAAATTTCTTAGAATCACAAAACAAGCTAGGCTTAATCGATGACTTTAAAATCCTAAGTAACGAAGAGGATAAAAAAAGAGTGACCGACCGTATACATTTAAATACTTTAGCCGAGCTAATAGTTAATACCCCAATTCAGGTCGTGACCGATATTCCAGAAGCCGTAATTGGGCACTTAGAAAGACACTATCAACATAAAGCCCCTACCACAAAGGCAAGGGCTCTACTTTTTTTAAAAGACCAAAATCGAAGTGATTTAGCCGAAAAGTTAGAGGATCTTCTCAACTAGTTTTTCTGAATATCCTTCACTTTCTCCCAGTCTTTTAGGAAAGCCGCTAAACCACTCTCTGTTAGTGGGTGTTTCACTAATTTATCAAAAAGTTCTGGTGGCATCGTAGCAATATCGGCGCCACACATCATTGAGTCTACGATATGCTTCGGATGACGAATCGAAGCGGCTAACACTTCAGTGTCATAACCATAAGTTCTGAAGACTTGCACAATATCAGAGATCAGTTGCATGCCGTCTTCTGAAATATCATCTAAACGCCCGACAAACGGTGAAACTAAAGTCGCGCCCGCTTTAGCCGCCATAACCGCTTGAGTTACTGAAAACACTAAGGTTACATTAGTATTAATCCCCTCTTCCGAAAAGACTTTCACGGCTTTTAGACCTTCTGAAGTCATCGGTACTTTTACGTATACATTTTCGTGCCATTTGGCGATTTTTCGACCTTCTTTAATCATTGCTTCGGCTTCTGTCGCAACCACTTCTGCGGAAATTGGACCATCGACCACTTCTGCAATTTCTTTAATTCTGGTTTCTAAATCAACGCCCTCTTTCGCAATAATTGAAGGATTGGTCGTTACGCCATCTACGATTCCCCATGCGGCGTACTTTTTAATGTCCGCCATGTCAGCCGTGTCTAGAAAAAATTTCATCAAGCTCAGTGTAACGCGGAATAAATTCAAACCAAAGTTTAATGTTCAGATTAAGATAAAAACAAGTGTTGTGACTTTAAAAACAAAGTTTTAGTATGGGGATTGAAAATAAACTTTTAAAATCATGAAACTTTCAAATCTATCTGCCGGTGTAGCCTTGGGGATAATTATTGCGTTTTCCACAAACGCGCTCGCCAAGAACTTTCCAGACGTTAATGCCAGTGACTGGTTTTATGACTATGTGCAAAAGATTGAACAATGGGGCATAATTTCTGGAAATGATGACGGCACTTTCGCCCCAGAAAGAGAAGTGGTTCGAGCCGAACTCTCTAAAATGTTTGTACTTTTAGATGAACGAACCGATGAAAAAATTGATGAAAGCCAAGCCAGCATGCAGTTAAAAATTAATGAAAGTCTAAAAGCTTTGGAAACAGAAGTTACGGAGGAAGAAGCAGTGGAGGTGGAAACCGAAACAGAAGTCGCTGAAAAAATGACTTTGCCAACCACAATGGTTTTAAGAAAAAGAAATAACCCCCCCGCCACTTGCCCATCAGATTGGACAGAACTCGATAGTGGTTATGCTGGAAGTGATAACTTCCGACTCAATCAACGAACCTGTTTAACGAAGCAAAGATGTGAGGTTTTAAATTTAACCAAACACACAAATAATCCACCTGCGGCATGCCCAACAGGTTGGAGTGAAGCCAGTTACGGCCAAGTTCAAGAACAAGATATGGAACGGGTTTGTTATATTTGTGAGAGCTAAAATCAACCCGCAATTTGCATTGATACAACACTTCCGCATGAGCGAGTAGAGTCTGAAAACTCTACTTCTTGTGTGGCGGCAATACTGCGAATTTCTCCATAAGAATTTCTTCCATATCGGACCCGGTTATTTTCGAGTAACTCTGCATCCAGCATTGGCCCCCCTGATGATCCCTCACAGGCATAACCCTGCAACACTTCGAAAAGAGCGATTCCTTCATCAAAATCTGCTAAGCGAACAATTGACCAGTTGCCAGTAACTGCGGTTGGAAAAGCAAAAATTTCACCAATAGATTGTTCTGATAGAACCGCATTTCTCACAAATATTTTGTTATTCAGCTCGGTCACTATGCGTTCAACCTCGGAATCCATTAAAGCGATTTCGCAAGAAGCATCACCCACATACTCATCCTCGCAAGTAATGGGTCTATTCACTAAATTTATAGGCATTAATGAAGTATATTGACCCTCCTGATTTTCTATAATCCGCAGAACAGTACAGCGAGTTTCTTCGGCTTCTAAAGTTCTTTCTATCACATGACGAATTGTTCTTATTACCGTCGATCCGTCCGACTTTCTTTCCAAATAAGCCGTCCCAGTTCTATCACAAGCAAATATTTCAAAAACTGGCATCGATCGGTTCGGAGTGTTTTCTTGAGCCAATGCTATCTCTGGATTTAGCAAAACGGTAGCGGACAAAACCTTCATAGCACCAGAAACTGAACTTTTTAATCCTTCCATTAAGAATCATTAAAAAGTAATCGAATGAAATGTAAAGACTTAGTGGATTAACTTCTCAACAAAGGTTCTAAATATCCCCATAAGCTTTCGGCAATTAAAACGTAGCCGGCTGGTTTTGGGTGCACGTTATCAGGCATCATATAACGCTGATCTAAAACCAAACCTTTTAAAATATTGGGCATAAATTTCAGTTCATACGTTTCGGCCAAACTTTCATACATTGATTTAACCTGTCTAGTATAACCTAAGCCTTTCAATGGTGGTGCTACAATCCCAACTAATAAAACTTCGACATTTTGCGCTTGAAGAGTTTCGATAATAGTTTCGAGATTGGATTGAACTTCATTTAAAGTCGTGCCTTGCAAAAAATCATTGCCGCCCAAAGCTAATACAACAATCTCAGGCTCAGCCGCTAAAACTGCCTCTAATCGGTTTAAACCATCAACTGATTTGTCACCCGTTATCCCTAAATTCACGACTTGGTAATCACCAAAACCCGCTGCGTCTAACTTATTCTGAATCAAACTCGGATAATTCTGGGCCACTTCAACTTGATACCCCTCGGTAATACTGTCCCCTAAAAAAACAATGTTCCCCGTAGTTGGGCGGAGCTCATTAATAGAACTTCCGCCACAGGCTGTAGTAAATAGCGCTATAAACCCGACAAACAAAAGTTGAGCCCGCATTACTTAGATTCAAGCTTAGCCTGCAGTTTACGAGCGGCATTTCGAATCACTTCACTCAGTGCTGGGTGAATATAAATCATCTCGAGCAGCTGATCAACCGTGGCTTTCATCGTCATATAAGCAATCAGCATATGAATAATATCCGATGATTTTTCACCAATAATATGGGCCCCAAGAAGCTGACGCGTTTTAAGATCCGCAATTAATTTTACGCCCCCCACTTCTGGCCGCATGGCCATCCCCATTGCGCTATGTTTATATTCCTGCCAAGCAACTAGGTAATCTTTGCCGGGTTGCTTGCCTTGGGCAAGCAACGCGTCTTCCGTGACTCCAACACCAGCAATTTGTGGATAAGAAAAAATGGCGTGCGGCATCGGTGGATACAAAATTGGGGATTTTTTAGCCCCTCCATAATGCTGGGCAAACAAATATTCGCCTTCAAAATTTACGCTGTGTCGAAATAAATAAAGATTTAAAATATCACCTAAAGCGTAAACCCCGCTTTCTGAAGTTTCTAAATATTCATCTACTTTCATCCAACCTCTTTCACAAATGTCTATATTAGTATGCTCTAAACCTAAGTCATCTGTGTTTGGCCTTACACCAGTGGCAATGAGTAACGCGTCAGCCTCAAGCACCGATTGATTCCCATCGCAGTCTTCAATGGTAACGTAGAAAGTTTGGTTTTTATACTCTACTTTTTTAGTGTCCGTTTCTAAACGAACTTTATATCTAGAACAAAAATTTTGTTCAAATCTTTCACGAATATCAACGTCCTCTGCACGAATCATCGAACTTCTGACCACAAAATTTACTTCCGTCCCCATGGCCCCATAAAAGTGCCCCAGTTCCACGGCTATGTAACCACCTCCTATTACGATTAATTTTTTTGGCTGTTTGGTATTTCTTAAAGCTTCACGACTCGTCATAAAAGGTGTGCCGACGAGTCCAGGAATATTAGGCACCGTGGGACGCGTGCCCGTGGCAATGTAGATTTTATCGGCCGTCAGTTTTTCACCATTTACTTCAACCACTTTCGAGTCGGTAAAACGAGCGTGACCGTGATATAAATCAATGTTCTCGTGCTTCACGTACCCGGGCTCAATACTCTTTGATTCTTCAAGCACTGTTTCTGTCGTTCTTTTAATCAAAGCTTCCCAATCAAGTTTTACATCGTCACTCGATTCCATAAAAAATTTACCCTTATCTTCTTGCCAGTGAGTTTTTAAATCAGCCGGGTAAATCAGCATTTTTGACGGAATACAACCGCGATTCAGACACGTTCCGCCTAAATCCTCCTTTTCAATAAGGGCGACTTTTTTGCCTAAATCTGCCGCCGGCCGCAGTTTTGTTCCGCCGCCGGTTCCGATAATGATTAAGTCGTAATGTTTCATTAAGCTCTCTGGGTTAAATTCGAAGCTACAGCCTGGATGTCCATAGTTTCGCTTTGACCCGTTTTCATATCCTTTAACTGAACAACTTTTTTACTCAATTCTTGTTCTCCCATCACAATTACGTATGGAATTCCTAGTTTATCAGCGTAATCAAATTGCTTTGCCAGTTTCTTCGTTTCCAAATAATTTTCGGCTACAATGCCCGCTTCACGTAAATTAGAACCCAAAGAAAGTAAACTTGGCAGGGCTACTTCATCCGCGGCAATTAAAAGGACTTCTGTCGGACTCGAGCGATCAGGAGAAATTAGCCCCGCCTCTAAACACTGACTAAAAAGACGCGTTAATCCAATTGAGATTCCAACACCAGGCATGGCTTTGCCCGTAAAAATAGAAGCTAAATCGTCATAACGCCCCCCACTACAAACAGAGCCAAATTCAGGGTGATCAGTTAAAGAAGTTTCATAAACCGTGCCCGTGTAGTAATCGAGTCCGCGAGCAATACTTGTATCAATAATATAAGAGTCTTGGTCGACATTCATCGCTTCTAGGGCTTCGATGACGGTTTGTAATTCACTTACGCCTTCTAAGTATTCTTCGTGATCACATAAGGTTTTAAGAATCTCAAAATCACGACTTTCAACCGATACAAATTCTAAAATTTTATCGACTTGGGCTTGGTTAAAACCCTGCTCGGTAAAAGTGGCCAGAATTTTTTCACGAGGTAATTTTTCTAAATCATCCACGATATCAAGCGTCGCTTTCATTTGGGTTTCAGCAATGTTCAAACTTTTAAAAAGCCCGGTTAAAATTTTGCGATTGTTAATTCGCACTTTAAAGGCGCCAATGTTTAAGGCTTTAAAAATATTAATAATAATAGCCGGAATTTGCGCATCGTTTAAAAGCGATAATTTTTCCATCCCAATCACATCAATATCACACTGATCAAATTGTCTAAATCTTCCCTTTTGGGCACGCTCCCCTCGAAATACGGGGCCAATCACCGACCGCTTAAACGGAAAGGTAATTTCGTTTTGATGTCGCGCCACATAAAGGGCTAGAGGAACAGTTTGATCAAAACGCAGGGCATTACCTGAATGCGACGGATCCCCTTCTTCATCCAAAAGTCGTTTGAGAACATACATTTCTTTGGCGTTGCCGCCTTTCCCCAATAAATTTTCTTCTCTTTCAACAACAGGAGTCGTAATCGGAATAAAACCAAAGCTTTGAAACGAGCGACTGATAATATGCAGCCAGGCTTGTCTTTTTTGTTCTGCGGCGGGCCCGAATTCAGGAAACCCAGAAGGATTGGTAACGTTAAATTTTGCCATGATCTTCAGTGTAATAAAAACAGCGTTATCAGCAATAAGTCTACAATTTAATTGACATAAATAAAAAATACTGCTTAATATTATATTCCCTATTCACTACGGTCTATGACTTCTTTTTCTTTGCAAACGAATCACGACGAAATTGCTTTTATGGCGCATGAACTTAACACGCCGTTGATGCTCATGAAGTACTACGCCGAGTTAATTAAAGAAAGTAAGGGAAAACAAAAGCAAAGATTTGCCGAAGCGATTGAAATGTTAAGCGGAGAATTAATGCAAAGTAGTCAGTTTATGCTCCATGGGATGAGTCAAAACAACCCAAAAAATTTTAGAACTAACCCGCTGAATATTAATAAAGCCGTCGATCAAAGACTTGAACTATTTACCCCGCTCCTCAAACAAAAACACATCACCCTCATCAATAAAGTTAATCCAAATCTTCGCAGTCTGGTTCCAAAGGATTCCCTAGTAATAGTTCTAAACAACCTAATAGGCAACGCCGTAAAATTCACCCCCAACCATGGAACCATTACCATCAAAAATCATAGCCGCATCATTCAAGTGCTCGACACCGCTCCAGCCATTCTGAATACAGATCGCATTAAAATCTTCGAAGCCTTTCAAAAAGCCGCTTGTGAGCAATCACACAGCGGCTTTGGTTTAGGCCTGCATATTTGTTCGGAAATTATTAATCAGTGGGGTGGAAAAATCTGGCTTAAATCCTACCCAAATCAAGGGAATCAATTTAGCTTTACCATCCCCAACGCTTAACCCAAACCTGCGCCGCTCGTTCTAACTGTTGATACATAATCTCAAATCCATCACTCGGACTGTAATACGGATCATTCACTTCCACCGTGTCAAACAACGCCACTTCCGCCTTTACATCACCCCCAATCACCTTTTTAAGATTTTCCAAATTTGAATAATCCATCCCAAGGATATAATCGTACTCTTCGCCATCTGTAAATTTAATTTGTCGCGCTTTTTGCGCTGAAATATCAATTCCATAACTTTTACAAACCGCTTGTGATCTATTATCTGGCGCATTATTAATATGCCAAGCACTCGTTCCCGCTGAATCAAGTATAAAATCTTTACCTTCAACCGCGCCGGCTTTTATTAGTTGATCTCGTAAAATACCTTCGGCCGCCGGGCTTCGACAAATGTTTCCTAAACAAACGGTTAAAATTTTAATCATGCTTCAATTCTAACGGGCGATAGCTGAGCTTGCAAAACAGCCAAAACTTGAGCCCGAACCGCCTCGTTACTAACAAAATCTTGATGCCCGCAATCAATCTCGAAGAGCGAAGTATCAATCCTTGAACCGGTATAATAAACCGGAACCGTCCCATCATGTAAGCCTCTAAAACCAATTACAGGAGATTGCAAATCTGGCGCCGGTTCAGGGAAAATCCCCATTTGCAATTTAAGAGGAGACGCCATGTGAATAATTGCCGCTACTTTTTCTTGTAAAGCCGGAACCGCTCGCAGGACCTGAAAGGCAATATTTCCCCCATAGCTGTGGCATAACAAAAGTTGTGGTTGTTCGGCTTGGGCTAATATTCTACAGACTTCAACCGCCGTAGTTTTATGATCAATATGAGGCCAATAGTCACTTCCTGGTACTTGAACCGATAAAAGTCCAGCGGCTTTTAAATCAGAACGCCAGCCATCAAATGTGCCATTCCCCGCTGGTGTTCTAGCGCCCCGAATAATTAACGCTTCGTGCGGCAAAAAAGAACGAGTATTATCTAAAGGCATGTTAACGCCTATGTTAGCTTAAAGGTTTCAGTCGTGGCAAATTATTCGGCCGTGGATAAATTTTAGCGGTCGGTTTAATTTTCTTCACGACCACAAATAAGCGCGCTGCTTCGCTTAAAGCGGTTTCGTGTACATCGACTATCTTTCCCCCTAACCGCTGTTCTAAATTTTTGTAGGTTTTTAAATCCTCAAGAATTTGTGGCCCTTGGTAAGCCACAAATATCCCCCCAATCCGTAAAAAAGGTAACGCATACTCTAGTAAAGTTGGCCAAGGCGCTAAGGCTCGCGCGGTTACAATGTCATATTTTTCTCGGTGGTTTTTATTTTGGGAATAATCCTCAATCCGGCCATGAATCGTTTTAACGTTTTCAAGCCCCATAGTATCGGCTATAGACTGGACCACCTTCATTTTTTTCCCCACGCTATCAAGAGCTGTAATATGTGCCGTTGGACACTCAATTGCTAATGGTAAGGTTGGAAACCCTCCCCCAGCCCCAATGTCCAGCACTCGTTTATCTTCAAAATCAACAAACTCAGTCGCCAGCAAAGAATCCACGATGTGCTTTTCACGCACGCCTGCTTCATCACGGATAGCCGATAAATTTATTTTACTATTCCAATCAAGAAAGAGGTCGACGAGTTGGTCATATTGATTTTGCATCCACTAAAAGATATCCAAAAGATCAAACGGAGCAAGGAGCGCAGAGATAATACTAAATGCGTTTTTAATTACGTTTGTCGTGACTTCGTTATTCGCTTAGAAAATATTTTTCTCAGAAAAATGCTTTCACACTCATGGCCTCGTATCGAACTCTGCGTTTGATAAGTCGCAAACGTGACTTAAAAGAAATCCCACTACCCACTTCGTGGATACTGGGATTTCTTTGGAGCGCGCAGAGAGAATCGAACTCTCGTCTCAGCCTTGGCAAGGCCGTATAATAGCCACTATACGATGCGCGCGTCGCAAATCATTTCACTCTTTGCGTTTTAGCAAAGCTAAAACTTAAAACATTTCATAATTTTCTCCGATTCCTCACAAAACCTAGATACAGCCGCCTTCGCGGGGCTTTGCTCGGGGAGAAAAACAGAGAGCGAAAAGATAGTAATCTTCCCGCTCTAATTTTCAAATTTTTCTAGCTTTCTTTTGTGTCTTCTTCAATATCGATTGAAGCTTCCTCTCCATCCTCAGGAGCTTCAACCACACCGCCATCTTCGTCTCCATCTTCACCATCAGTAGCGTCTTCTACCACTCCAACACCAGTTCCATTATGCATAACTTCATTGGCGTCACCGACTTCAGCGTAATCACTTGATTGCTTCAGTAAGCTTTTTTCTGTGTTCTCTTCAAATTCATCCATGTCAGTCACAATCCCCTCAATCGCTTCACCACCATTAAGGAGCTCAACTTTCAAACAAAGTGACTGTAATTCTTTCATCAATACATTGAAAGATTCCGGAATAGAAATCAGATCCACTGGTTCATCTTTAACGATCGCTTCGTAGGCTTTCGCTCGACCGTGAACATCATCTGATTTGATGGTCAACATTTCTTGTAGGGTATGAGCGGCACCATAAGCTTCTAAAGCCCAAACCTCCATCTCTCCGAAACGTTGTCCCCCGTTTTGAGCTTTCCCTCCTAACGGTTGTTGTGTTACCAAAGAGTAAGGCCCAACAGAACGTGCGTGGATTTTGTCTTCCACCAAGTGAATCAGTTTCAACATGTAGGTCGTTCCTACCACCACTCGGTGATCAAACATCTCACCAGTTTTTCCGTCAAATAAGGGGAATTTACCGTCTGATGGCATGTCATTGGCTTCCAAGAAATCTTGGATCGTATCCATTTTAATACCGTTCAAAACCGGCGTGGCTACTTTAATTCCCATGTTAGTGGCGGCCATTCCAAGATGGGTTTCAAGCACTTGCCCAATATTCATCCGAGAAGACACCCCTAGTGGATTCAAGATAATATCAACCGGGGTTCCGTCTTCCATGTAAGGCATATCTTCAGCTGGAACGATTCGAGAAATAACCCCTTTATTACCATGACGTCCGGCCATTTTATCACCCGCTTCTAGATGACGCATTTGCGCCACTTCAACGATGACTCGTTTTAAAACTCCCGTCGGAAGATCATCCCCTTCACTGCGATCAAGAATTTCAATATTAATTACTTTTCCTCCAGAACCTCGCGGCAGTCGGAGTGAAGAATCTTTCACATCGTGGGCTTTTTCACCGAAGATCGCGCGTAAAAGCCGATCTTCAGCGGTCAGTTCTGTTTCCCCTTTTGGTGTCACTTTACCCGCTAAAATATCACCGGCTAAACAGGTAGAACCAATTCGAACAATCCCCGCTTCGTCTAAATCTTTTAATTTACCAGCCGCTACATTTGGAATATCAGCCGTTAATTCTTCTGGCCCAAGTTTTGTGTCTCGAACATCCATTTCATATTTTTCAATATGGATTGAATTAAACAAACCTTCACGAACCACACGGTCAGAAACAATTACCGCATCCTCGTAGTTGTAACCACCCCAAGACATGTAGGCAACTCGCAGATTTTGCCCAAGCGCTAGTTCTCCATTTTGAACTGATGAACCATCAACCAAAACTTCACCCTCTTTAACCGTATCACCAGCAAAAACTTTTGGTCTTTGGTGAATACAAGTTGATTGATTGGTTCGTCGGAAATTATCTAAATCAATCACGTATTTTTTTCCTGATTTACCAACAAATACAATTTCATCGGCGCTCGCAGATTTTACTTCTCCATCTTCTGGAGCCCGAACCGCTTCTTCGGCTGAGGTAACGCCTTCCATTCCGGTTCCCACTACTGGAGATTGAGGTTTGATAAGCGGTACCGCTTGCCGTTGCATGTTCGATCCCATCAGGGCTCGAGTATTATCATCATGCTCAAGGAATGAGATAAGCGAGGTAGAAAGCGAAACAATTTGTTTCGGCGAAATATCGATATGCGTCATATCTTCCATTGGATATGAACCCGGTTCGAAATTTCGACGAGCCGCTACGTGGTCGTTCACGAACTGACCGTTTTCATCCAAAATAGAATTGGCCTGAGCGATACACATGGTTTTTTCCGCTTCGGCTCCATAGTAAGCCACTTCATCCGTAATGTGAGGCCAAACTGGAACGTTTTTTAAATCTTTGATTTTGGCAATTGCAGCCGCATCTTTAGCCGAAATTACCGCATCTTTTTTCACCACAACGGTTTTCGCCTCTAAAATATCTTCTCCGGCTTTACGACCTTCAGCCGATTTTCCATCGTTTTTAACTATTTGAGAAACCGTACGGTACGGTGTTTCAATGAAACCCATTGGGTTTACTTTCGCGTAAGAAGCCAAATGTAATACCAAACCAATATTTGGTCCCTCTGGGGTTGTTACCGGACAAATTCGACCGTAGTGAGAAGGATGTACATCCCGAACTTCAAACGAAGCTCGTTCACGAGATAGTCCTCCTGGCCCCATCGCTGAAATCCGACGCTTATGTTCTAGTGCCGCTAATGGATTGGTTTGATCCATGAACTGAGACAATTGCCCAGAAGCAAAGAATTCTCGCATAGCCGCTGTAATTGGTCGGCAGTTGATCAGTTGAGTTGGCGTCACGGTATCAAGTTCTACAATCGTCATTCTGTCTTTAACGATTCTTTCGGTTCGTAGTAAACCAACTCGGAATTTGTTTTGAACCAGTTCCCCTACTCCTCGAACACGTCGGTTTGATAAGTGATCAATATCATCATCACAAACTTCTATCCCTTCATTCATTCGAATCAAGGTTTTAATCATTTCAATAAAATCCTCGATGCGGAAAATTCGGCCTTCTTCATCACTTGCCGTTTTTAAACCAAAACGTTGATTGATTTTATAACGAGCAATTGGACCCAAATCATATTTTTTGAAATCAAAAAACATGCCTTCTAAGAAGTTTCGCGCATTGTCTGGTGTGGCTAAGTCACCTGGTCGGATTCGTTTGTAAACTCCCTGCCAAGCTTCTTTTGCGGTGGTTGATTCGTCTTTTTCGAGAGTTTTCAAAATTGGATCTACCGTTTCGTCTTTAACGATTCCTTTAAATAGTTTTTGGATTTCGGCGTTGTCTTCGTAACCAAAAGCTCGCAGAAACATCGTCACTGGAATTTTTCGTTTACGATCTACCTTCACCCAAATCAAACCTCGTTTGTCAGTTTCAGCTTCTAACCAAGCCCCTCGTTTAGGGATCATTTTAACGCTGTAAGTACCCGTTACAGCGGAATTAGCCGCGAAGAAAATCCCTGGACTTCGAACAATTTGTGAAACAATTACCCGCTCAATACCATTAATAATGAAAGTTCCATTGTCAGTAATAATTGGAACTTGCCCGAAATAAACGTCTTGTTCTTTAATTTCTCCGGTTTCAATATTGGTCAAAGCTACATGGGCTCGAATAGAAGCCTCGTAAGTTAAACCTTTCTTTTTACAGTAAGGAATTTCGTGCTTTGGTTCTTCAATTTCATGGCTTAAAATTTCAAGTTTAAGCTTTTTACCGGTCGCATCTTCGATCGGATTAATTTCATTAAGTAATTCTTGCAAACCGTCTTTTAAAAACCAGTTGTAAGAATTTAATTGAACCTCGATAAGGTTTGGAAAAGGAAAACTACTTCCTAAATCGGGCGTAAAAAAATAACGTCCGTCGATTTCTTTTCGAGGAACGAGTTTTGCGGGAAAGTTGATCTTTTTGGTCACTTTAGCCATGGGGTACGGATGGGTTAGAAATAAAAAAAGACACAAAAATCATGAAGTTTATGATTTTTGCCCGGTCTCTTAACACAATCAGTACTGCGGCAAAGTCTGCCCAAATTTAATCGCAGAGCTGTTTAAGTCAAACTTTTAAAGCCTTTTTTAGCTTCCGACCTCATCACCCACTAATTGCAGGGTATCAAGCAACTTTGTAAACTCTGGATAAGCTGCTGAAAACTGGCTTGGAGCCGCCATAAAGGTCAGCACCATAAACTCGTTTGATCGTTCAATAATAACTTGTTCGGTTTCAAGCGTTAAACCTTCAACGGTCATTACGTAACGCAATTTAACCGCCTCTTGCCCAGCAATAGTGGTTTCGGTTTGACCGCTAATCGTACTTTCTGGAAAAAATTCTTGAACTTGAGTCACCGTACCCGCCGCGTAATCGGCTAAGTTTAAATCCCCTTTTAATTCTCGGGCAATACTAATATTTTCTTGGAAAGTTTCTGGGTCACCAGGTTTTAAATAAGTTACCAGCATCCCCAAGTTGTCCGCTTTCTTCAGCCAACCTTCTGGGCCTTTAACTCGAAAACCATAATCTACACTTTCAAACTCGGGTTCTAACGCATCTGCCGGCACATCAAAAGTATTTCCCTGTGTTTGGATAGTTTCAACCGGCGCTTGTTTTTTACTACAAGCACTTAAAACCAAAACCAACATCAAAGCCAAAAGTATGTTTTTCTTCATCGCCAAAAAGCATATACGCCTTCAGTGTAAATGTAAAAAACTTGTGAACTTTATGCTAAAGATTTGGGGGGCGCGAAGTTCGCGCCCCACCGATTTTTCTGATCTCACTTTTCGTTGGCGATTAAGAGCCCGCACTCACCATTAAAACCTCATGCGGTTTATAATATTTCCGCTTACTCGGCTTGTGCGTCAGTCGCACCACGGCTACAACCCTTTGCCCTGGAAGACACCAGAGTTCTCGATCAGTAGCGCAAGGCGGCTTCGCTCCTGGTTGGAGTGTGAGTTTCCCTGGAATTCGGGTATTTTTTGCCTGTGACATTACGGTCCCTTTTCTGTTGCTCGATTACGCCAGTCATTCTCTTAAGAAGGAAAGTCTGGCCGTTAAACTTTCAATAAAATCTAACGGCCAGCCTCTCAACTTACAAAAAAGAAAAAGTTAAAGATCAAACGGTCTTAAAATCTGCTAGCTTATACCAGAGTAAAACAAGGCAAGACTCTTAAAACCAAGTAATTTATAAAAATAGTTCCCAAAAATGCAAACCGGCCTAGTTGTGTTCTACGGGTGTGGCTTTAACCAATTGGATACGCAACCAGATGTAACCAACTATTGCCATTAGAATATTACTAAAGGCAATTACCATCCAAACAGCGATAATTGGTAAATCGAGCACTTGGGTCACCCAGTAACTTAAAGGGACTGATATCACCATAAACTTTACAAAAAATAACCAGAAACCCGGCCAAGACTTTCCGATTGCCTGAAACACACTAGAAACCACCATTCCAACGGCCAGCAAACCATACGTTCCCGCCACAATCACTAAATATTGCAGTGAATATTTAATCACCAAAGCATCCATCGTAAAGGCCGCAATAATCCAACGTCCGCCCAAAATCAACGCTAAACCTAAACCCGTAGCTGAAAGAAAACCCAGCAAGGTCGCTTTTTTAAAAATCTCTAATGAACGAGAAGTGTCGCCCGCCCCAATACTTTGGCCAATCATGGCCATAGCGGCTAAACCAAAACCAACCGCGGGCAGGTAAGCAAACATCTCCAGTCTGAAGATCAAACTATAAGCCGTGGCACCCGGTTCTGAAAAAGCCTGAGAAACAATCGAAATCAAAAGTGCTGTTCCGATTGGGTTAATCACCTGAGTCAACGCGGCTGGGACTCCAATATTTAAAATTCTTTTCACCGAAGCCGGCATAAAACAAATATTTTTAAACGAAAACCGAACTTTTCGGTTGGCCTCAGAAAGCACCCGTAGGCTTATAATAATGAAAATTAACTGCGAAATCAGGGTGGCATAAGCCGCGCCAGCAATCCCAAAACCTGGCATAAAACCATAACCGAAAATCAGCAAAGGGTCGAGCACTACATTGACTAAAGTCGATAGCGCAAACAATTTGGTGAGTGTTAAAGTGTCGCCTTCTGAATTGAAGGCAAACATGATGTTGATCAGATAGAAAAACAAAATTGAGCCCGCCGCTGAAATTGTAAAATAAATTAGAGCTGGATCATAAATGGTTCCAATCGCACCAGAAGCGTTTAAAAAAGGACCTCTAAACACAAGGGCTAAGGTGGTAAAAAACACCGCCATAATAGTGGCTAGCACAAAAGACTGCCCCATAACTTTTTCGGCCTGCTCTTTCTGTTTGGCTCCGATATGCATTCCCATTACCACACTAGAACCGACCGCCATTCCCATACTTAGGGAAATCATGATAAACAATGCCACCTGAGAAATACTGACCGCCGCTATGGCATCGGTTGAAAGCTTGCTCACCCAAAAAGTGTCGACAATACTGTAAAGGGTATAGAAAAATATAGAGAGCATTGTAGGCCATGCTAAGCTCCAGAGCATCGGCACAATCGGCCCTTTGGTAAGGTTTTTTTCGGCTGATTCCATTCTCTGAGGGGTTTAAAATCAAGCCGAGTGTAGGAAGAAAAAATTTTAAAGATAGGTTGTTTTTAATTAAGACTATTTTAATTTTTAAAGCGTTTAGTTTAGAGTCTAAAACGACATGAAAAGCGCTCAATTTGCCGGCTTTTGGATACGTTTTGCCGCCACTATGATTGATAGCTTAATCATCCTAATTCTCACCTGGCCGATTCTTTATTATTTTTATGGCAGCCAATTTTTGCTCAGTGATAAAATTGCCCAAGGACCCATTGATATCTTTCTTTCTTACATTTTGCCCATCGCTTTAACTATCTGGCTCTGGATTAAGTATAAAGGCACGCCTGGAAAAACAATCCTTGGATTACATATAGTAGATTATAAAACCGGTGGAGCCCTAGACTTTAAACAATCAATCATCAGATATTTAGGATATTTCGTGATGGTTTTACCGCTGTGTCTTGGTTTTGTACTTATTGCCTTTGATAAAAAGAAGCGCGGCTGGCACGATAAAATGAGTGGGAGCGCCATCGTTTACAAAAAATCACTCTTTCAAGAGTAAAGACATTAAGTCATCACTGGTCAGAATCTTGCGAGTTTTCCCATTCCAATAAACCACCACCGCTCCATCAATATTTGGATCTGTAATATGGCTCTTCGTTTTTCTCACAAAATGTTTTAGTACCGTAGAAACTTTAGCGTTGGGATCGTCCACTAAGATTGGTTTCACGCAAAAGTCTCTTACCTTTACGGGTTTTCCAGCAAACACCGCTTTTATAAACCGATTGATGTCTAAGGCTAATTTTGGCTCCCCTTTCTCATCAAGCAGAACCATCCATTCGCAGCGACAATGAAGCAGTTTTTTTAAGAACGCGTCTGAAGCCTTTGGCTGGAAATCAATTTTTAAAAGTCGCCCATTAGTAAAGTCACAGCTCAGACTCTGCAAAGCAAGAATATTTTGCCCGACATCTTTAACGAGTCGGTCATCTAACTTTAAAAATTCAATGGCCCCTCGTCCTTCCGCAAAAGAAATATCATGCAGTTCATTCGAAACTAAATGTTCTTCAATTAAAGCTATTAAATCCTTCTCGTTAAAATACCTCGGGCTTTCTTTGCCTAAAAAATAATCCAAAGCTAAGGCCGTTGGCTTAGAAATAGGAAACAAAAGAAGTTCGTAAAACCGAATCATGGGCGCAAAGAAAGCTCCAAACTTCAACGCTTGCCGAGAAAAAGTTGCTTGTGGCAAAATCTCTCCAATCAATGTCAGAACAATCGTACTAAAGAAAAAACTACTTAATCCCGCCATGACAGAATTAGCCAACAAGGCGAGCAAAACATTATAACTGACGTTTCCCCATAAAATTGTAGAAAGCAGAAAATTTGGATCAGAACGCAAACTCAAAACTTTCAAGGCTTGAGGATCATTTTGTTTTGCGAGAATTTTTAAGCGTAAAACCGGCACGCTAAAATACGCTAAATTCAGCCCCGAAAAAGTGGCGGCTTTTAAAGCGCAAAACAAAATTCCAATCCAGATTAAAAGTTCCATAATCTGGCTATTATATCCGAAAAAAAGGTTTTAAGCGAGCCTGAAGTTACAAATAATCCACAGCAAAAATAAAAACCAACCCTTATTAGGATTGGTTTAAATTCATTCAATATTGAACAAATAAATTATTCAACAATTAAAGTCCCCACCATTCCGTTCGCTCGGTGATTACCGACACTACAGTAATATTCGTAAGTTCCGGCCTTATCGGCAATAAATGTCACGCTCGTTTCGCCGTCCGTTTGTACTTGCTCAGTGGCAGCATCAAATTCATCCACTACCCAATCATGAAAGCCATCAGTTGAACGAAAGTTAATCGTTACTTCATCCCCTTCTTTTACTCGAATCTCCTCCATATCAAAGGCAAAGTTGGAACCCAATACGGTGAAAGAAACCTCACCAGGGGTTTCATCAGGAGCCACGGCGTCACCACCCACCAAAGTATCACCGTTGTCCGTTTCAGTTTGCATTGGTGTACCAGCTAACTGAGTACCAGAGGCCATTGAGCTGTTATCATTTGGCAGTGCTGAGTTAGTCTCTGAAGTCGTATCAGCACAAGCGGTTAACAAAAATGCTAAAGTAAGCGTCATAACAAAAGTTTTCATTTTAATAGGAATTAGTAATTAAAAAAATATTCATAGTAAATATAAATCTATTTATTTTTAATTCAAGAGATTCTTCAGAGAAAAATAATCAAACGCTATTGTCTTGATAATTTTTCTAGTCGAGACTTCAGTTTGGCGTTTAACTTAAAGCAATCCATGCCTGGCGCTTAACTTGCTGATGGTGACTTCAGTTTGGCGTTTAACTTAAAGCAATCCACATTTGGCGTATTATTTTAATGGCGGAAGGAGGGGGATTCGAACCCCCGATACGATTGCTCGTATACACGCTTTCCAAGCGTGCGCATTCGACCACTCTGCCATCCCTCCATGCATCGCTGTGGCAGTATAGAAGACCATTTTACAGCGTCAAAATAAAGCTTTAAATTGACTCACACATGCTTGAAGCCATTTCAAAAACTAACTTTAAAAACGAAGTATTACAAAACCCAAATTTGGTTTTAGTAGATTACTGGTCGCCTACCTGCGGCCCTTGTGACCTTTATAACGAAGTACTTGGGAATTACAAAAACCCAAAAATTACAAACCTTAAAGTTTATAAGGTCAATGTAGACGAAGAAATCGAACTCGCCGACCAAGAACAAATTTTAGTGCTTCCAACCACAAAAATTTACGCTGCTGGGCAATGTCTTAAAACGATTTTAGGCGTTCAAAACAAAACGGATTTAGACACAATACTAGAAAAGTTGAGGCTAGGTTAAAATTGAGTTATAGTCATCTCAAATGGAAATACAAAATCAACACAAACGGAACGTCTACAATCTCGCTTTCTCAGTTTTATTTGTTGGACTGATCTCAGCTCAGCTTTTTTCAATTTGGCAGTTAGACGGGCAAATTAATTTAACGCTGACAGATTTCATTATTATGTCGTTAGCGATTTTTCGCTTAACGCGACTTTTCGTTTACGATAAAGTCACTCAATTTGTGCGTGATTTATTTGTCGATATTAAAGAAAAACACCATCACCTAGAAAGATACGAAAAACCATTTGGTTTAGAACGAGCTTTATCTGACATTTTTAACTGCCCATGGTGCTTTAGCATGTGGGGAGGCTCTGTATTTGTCTGGGCTTACATTATGTTCCCGTCAATCATGCTTTACTTCGCGCTTATTCTCGCCTTATCTGGCGTTGCAAGTGTTTTGCAAATAGCGACAAATTTATTGGGCTGGAAGGCCGAACACGAAAAAAAGATAGTCGAGAAGCTTTAATTTCTGGCAATTAAATGGTCTTAGATTCAACCCTTCTGTTGGCTTTCGGGCTCACACTCTTTGCAGGGCTTGCCACGGGCGTTGGGAGTTTACTGGCCTTTACAGCTTCGCCTACCAACCATAAATTTTTATCCGTTTCTCTTGGGTTTTCTGCGGGCGTTATGCTGTATGTTTCTTTTGTAGAGATATTTGTTAAAGCCCGAGACTCGCTCAGCGCTGCCACAAACGATGTAACCGGTTACCAATTAGCCACACTCGGGTTTTTTGTTGGTATCGTTTTCATAGCACTCATTGATAAACTAATTGATCGAGATCACGGAAACCCGCATGAGATTCACGATCCAAAGGAAATGGACAAAGAAGTTCAGCAGAAAAAAAGCAAGCTGCTTCGAATGGGACTTTTTACCGCATTGGCCATTGCCATTCATAATTTCCCAGAAGGACTAGCGACCTTTTTAGCGACCATTGAAGATCCGAGTCTCGGTATAGCCATCGCTATTGCGGTAGCGATTCATAATGTGCCAGAAGGCATAGCGGTCTCCATTCCAATTTATCACGCTACCGGTAGCCGAATGAAAGCCTTTTGGTACTCATTTGGGTCTGGTATTGTAGAACCAATTGGGGCTTTAATTGGCTATTTCATGTTAGTTCAATTCTTTAACGATTTAGTTTTTGGTCTCGTGTTTGCCGCTGTCGGCGGAATCATGGTGTTTATTTCACTCGATCAATTACTACCCACCGCCCAAAAATACGGCGAGCACCATTTATCGATTTACGGCCTGATTCTCGGTATGGCCGTAATGGCGATGAGTTTATTACTGTTTCTCTAAACATTCGTTTATACAGCCGAAAAAAGTTCCGCGAAAGCGGGTGGACCAAACTTTTTTTAATTTGAAATATATAATTCATAGTTTTGACCGATTAAAGGCGGAGAGCGCAGCGCGCCTTTATGAGGAGACAAGGGATTTAGAAGTCTTGAAGATTTATTGGCTTGCCAATAAACGGAAAGATGTACAAAATCCCGCTGTCATGCCCGAAATGCCCGAAGTCGAAGTCGTTCGTCGCCAACTAGAGGCGCATATTCTAAATCGTGAAATTGAATCGGTTGAGTTGTTACACCCAAAAATCACGCGAAAAAATCCAGAGTTCAAAGAAGCCTTAGTCGGAGATCAATTTAAAGCGGTTTCACGAATTGGGAAACTGTTAACCTTTGAGTTCAAAGATTATCACGGTTTTATGTTGGCCCATTTGAAAATGACGGGGCAGTTTATCTTTGTGGATGAAAACCAAAAGTTTGGCGGCGGCCACAGTTTAACCGAATCAGATTTTGAACTGCCCCATAAACACACCCGCGTTATTTTTCATTTCAAAGACGGTTCGAATTTGTACTTCAATGACATGCGCCTGTTTGGCTACCTGCAGCTGGTCGCTCCCGACGAAAAAGAATCTATTTGGAATGGCTACGGTATAGAACCTGGGCGCCCTAACTATACCTGGGAAAACTTTGAACCGCTTTTTAATAAGCGAAAAACCACACTTAAAGCACTCCTTTTAAACCAAAAAGTCATTTCTGGGCTTGGAAATATATATGTCGACGAAGCCTGCTTTCGCTCTGGGGTTTTACCTTTCAGAGAAGTTCCAACCCTGACTCAGTTAGAGAAAAAAGAACTCTTCAAACACGGTTCTGAGGTGATGATGGAATCTATTAAAAGAGGTGGAACAACCTTTTACAGCTTTCTCACCGCTGACGGCAAAAAAGGCAATTTCTCTGATGAACTTGAAGTTTTTGATCGAGCGGGTCAGCCCTGTTACAAATGCGGCAATATTATTTCTAAAATCAAACACGCCGGTCGCGGGACTCATTTCTGTTCAACCTGTCAGAAGTAAACGCCTTACAAAATACCGTTGAGTCCCATGCCCAGTAATCCCAGAATCAAACCCGTCGCGCCACAAACGCCACCAATCAACCAAAACCGCATTACCACTTGGGTTTCAGACCAACCAATTTTTTCAAAATGATGATGAATCGGAGCAATTTGGAAGAGCTTTTTCTTAAACTTCTTTTTCCAAAAAAGCTGCAACATCACCGAAATTGTTTCAAATACAAAAACAAACCCAACCACCGCCAAAATCAAAACGGCGTTTGTCATTAACGCAATCACGCCTAAAGTAGCCCCTAAAGCGAGGCTGCCGGTGTCGCCCATATAAACTGAGGCTGGAGGCACATTAAACCAAAGAAACGCGAGTATTGCGGCCACAATCACCATACAAAAGGCCGCGAGTATTGGTAGCCCATAAAAATAAGCAATCGCCCCAAAAACTCCATAACTAATGGCGAGTAATCCACCCGCTAAACCATCCAAACCATCGGTTAAATTAACCGAGTTTGAAACCCCCACTAAAATAAAAATAAAAACCGGAGCGTACCAATAACCAATATCAAAATCACCCACTCCAGGAATATGAAAAAGCGAATACTCTAACTTAAACGTAAACCAAATAGCACCAACAACCGCAAACAAGAATAAACTCCAAAACTTAACCCGAGCCGATAATCCTTTATGCTTAGACTTCTCGGTAATATTTAAATAATCATCAATCACCCCCAAAACACCCACAAACAAAAGCGTAGCCAGCGGTAAATACGTTTCCCCTCGATTAAGTAAAGAATAATCAACGACTCCAAAGTAAGCCAGCACTCGAGATAAAGCGACCGTCACTAAAACCGCTAAAATGATAACGATCCCTCCCATGGTTGGAGTCCCTTTTTTATGGGCGTGTAATAAGCCCATGAGCTTTCCCCCCGATAACCCCTCGGTTCTAATTTTTTGGGTCAGTTTATATTTTTGAATCTGACGAATAAAAATTGGATAAAACGCCACCGCCACCACAAAAGTAAATAGACAATAAAAAAAGATTTGTAGCAGATTTGCGGCGTGGATCGATTGCATGTAATTTAAGTTAATCTCTGTAAATGCCAGTGGTGCTCGTCTTCTCCAGAATTTTCAAACCCATTAGATTCGTAAAATGCTTTTGCCGAAAAGTTTACTTTTAAGACCTGTAAACGCAAGGTTCTGGCCGTCATAATTTCATTTAACAAGTAAGTACCTAATCCCAGCGACTGTAAATTAGGATGGATATAAAATGAAAACAATTTGGTATGACCAATCTCCTTAACCAAGCAGTATGTGGCGATCACTTCCCCCTCCAAAAGCACTAAATAAATTCCACCACCGGCTAGCTCACGCTCCACATAGTTCAATTGATTCGCTTCATTCCAACCCCAAACCTTTTCGGTGTAGATTTTAAAAGCCATTTTTTTTAAGTTAAAAACGACTTTGTGATCACTTGAAAAAGCCGACACGATTCGCGGAAGCGCTAAACCAAGTCCTAAAATAAAAAAGAAACTTATAGAAACCGGCGTCATATCGAAAATGGTGGCCAGTAACATTAGTGGTGCAAAAGCAATGAGTAAAATACGAAGTTCGATGCTGGCTTGGCGATAGTAGAACCCGAAAAAAGCCAACCAGATGAAAAGCCCCACAAAGCCCAGCTGTGCCATAATGTCAAAAGGCACACTTTCAGCGATCAACGCTTGATCGTTATTGTTTATGGCTAAATTTTTTGCTCTGGCCGCTGGACCAAGCTCTCCAAGATTTCCAAGAAATGGCTTTTCTAAAGCTTTATTCAGAGCTTCAATGGGTCTTGTTACATGATCAATATCACTAATTCGAACAATATTTTTGTTCATTATTTCCACATTACCTAAAATGGCCTTACTAAAAGTAAATTTGGCCATACCTGTCAGCACAATTAAAACCAGCAAGAGCGCTGCTAGCTTATCAATAGACCATCTAAAAGGAGGTAATTTTAAGTAAGGTTTTATGCACATTCCCCCTTTAAAAACGAATAAAATAATGGCGCCAAGTAGAGCCGCACGGCTCCCGCTTTGCCAAATACCCAACAGCAAAGTGGCACTTACAAAAACACGCACCAAGTTATATTTAGGCTGTCCTTGAATTCTAAATAACAAACCATACCAAAGTCCCATTAAGGCTAGATGCGCATACTCCACCGGCCCAGAACTCGCGCCTTGCAGACGGATAAAATCCCCTACTTGATGGTATAGCGGAATCGTTTGGCCTGGTACCCAACTTGAAATAGTAGTTGAATACCACTGATCGAGTATTTGGTAGCCGCCTAAAAACTTTGCCCAAAACCCAAAAATAGCACTGGCAAAGGTTCCCAGCAACAAGCCGGTGCAAAAATTGTGGAAAACTTTTACGCCCATTGTGTACCCATTTTTTGCAGAATAGAGCTTAGTTTGCCACAAAGCGTAACCCAACAAAGTGGCAACAAAGCCCAAACCCAAGTAGCGGTAAGCCATAAGGCTCGTTTTAAAATCAGGGTTTATAAAAACTAAAAACAAACCCCAGATGAGAAATAAAACCGCGTAAAAAGCCCACCACGTTATTATTTTTTTTAAATGGAACTGATACTTAAAGAACTGTTTTCTGTCATTTAAAACGCCAATAAACGTTAAAACAACTAAACCTAATAGAATAAGTTCTTTCCACCATCTGAGTTCAGGTGGACCAAAAACAGTCAAAGCCCCGTGGAGTGGCAGGCCGAACCCAAGAACGAACACCAATATTTCTTTAACGCGTTGTAACATCAGTCACATTCTAAAGACTCTTTTACTTGAAGTCACCACCACTAACTAATAACTTTCTTAATATGAAAAAAATAATTTTCCTTTTCGGTCTCAGCTTACTCACCATTTCTCCGAGTTTTGCCGCTTCACTTCAAATTCAAACCGTCTACCAACATTCTAGAACCCTACCAAAAAACGCGGTTCGAGTTCCTTTTGTTCAAGCCGATCTAACCGCGATTGATGGAGCCATTGAAGTTAATGGCTTAACCATACTGAGAACAGGACTTTCTAGTAATGAAGATTTGGGCCGTATTTGGGCCGAAACTTCAGATTTCCAACGCACAAATTCTCGACAATTAACTAATGACGACACCACCGAACTGACTTTCCGCAGCCCACTGATTCTCGCTGAAGGGGAAACCGAAAGAATCACGGTTTATGCAAATTTAGAATTCGAAGGACGAGGTCGTAACTTAGCTTTAAACATCGTTGAAATAGATCACACCACTTCGACTGTAGTAGCACCAGTTGTTGTCACCACGCCCGTTCAAGAAAAACAAATTCCTGTCATCACCAAAAGCCAAAGCCGATATGACCGGCAAAATTTCAGAATTCAATGCATGAATCAAAAATGCAGTTTAGTACCGCGAAACTAACCACGGTACTCTAAAAATTCTTCACCAATTCGTAGCTGGTCGCCCGGTTCGGCACCAGCTTTTTCAAGTTGTTTAATAATCCCCCATTTACGCAACACATCGTAAACCCGTTCCTGCCCTTCGGCATTTTCCCAGTCTGTTTGCCGGCCAATTTGTGACAAGCGAACGTTATTTAAGTTCCACCAGTTTTCTTTTTTCTCTATTTGAACAAACCGTGAATCATCTTGTTCCCCCGGTCTGAATTCAACCGCTTTATCTTGATCTTCTTCGGCTACTTCAAATTTCCGTTCTTCAGGAATTTCGTGAACCAGGTGTTTTAAAAGAGTATCCATTCCCGCATGAGTCGCCGCTGAAATCAGGTAGGGTTTCAAACCAAATTCAGCTTCAAATTCTTTTGATACAAAATTTTGCAATTCTTCATCCACCGTATCGATTTTACAAAGCACTGGTACAAACGGCTTAGCCGCTAGTTCCGGTGAAAAGCTTTCGAGTTCTTTACGAATAACCTGAAAATCTTTTAACGGCGTATCAGAGTTAACGTCTACTAACTGCAACACCATCCGCGCTCGTTCAATATGTCTTAAAAATTGGTGCCCGAGTCCTTTCCCTTCACTCGCGCCTTCAATTAACCCAGGAACATCCACAAAAACTAATTCTCGATCATCAAAATTACAAACCCCTAAGTTTGGCACTAAAGTCGTAAAATGATACTCGGCCACTTTTGGCTTCGCATTAGATACCACTGAAATAAAAGTCGATTTACCCACACTTGGGTAGCCTACTAAGGCGACATCGGCCACCAGTTTCAATTCTAGTTCTACTTTAAAGTGTTCACCAACATCCCCTTTTTCAGCAAAAGCTGGTGCTTGGCGAACTGAGTTAACAAAACCCGCATTCCCTTTTCCACCAATCCCTCCTTGCGCGAGTTTAATTTTTTGATTGAGTTCGGTTAAATCAGCAAGCACTCGGCCCGTTTCTTGTTCACGAATAATCGTTCCTTGTGGAACCCGAATCACTAAGTCATCTCCTGACTTACCCGTTTGCAGTTTTTGCCCTCCCGCTTTTCCGGGCATGGCTTTAAATTCTTTTTTGTTTCTAAAATCAGATAACGTGTGAATGTTATTCACCGTTTCAAACCACACGTCTCCACCACGGCCACCATTACCGCCATCAGGTCCGCCTTTAGGGATAAATTTTTCTTTCCGAAAATGAACGGCACCATCGCCTCCTTTTCCAGCCGTGAATTCAATTTTTGCTTCATCAATAAACATCGTCGTTATTGATACTTACCAAACACGATTTAGCAAGACAGCCCGCCAAAATAAAAAACACCCCCGCCAACAAGAGGTGTTTCGTTTATAAATTTCCAGAGAAAAGTGATTAAGCTACTTTTTTGGCTTTTTTGGCCACTTCAGCCACTTGATCAAAAACGGCTGGGTAATTAATCGCTAGTTCAGACAAAGATTTACGATCAATTTCCATTCGAGCGTGTAACCATTGGTTTTTCACTTCGCTGTAACGTTGACCTCTTTGTTTTAAAGCCGTGTTAATTCGTGAAATCCACAAAGCACGCATATCACGTTTTTTTTGCTTTCGACCAACGTAAGCGTTGGTACCCGCTTTCATCATCGCCTGCATAGCGATTCTGAAAACAGAATTTCTTTTTCCTCGGAAACCTTTGGTTTCTTTTAGAACTTTCTTATGTCGATTCCGTGAGGCAACACCGCCTTTTACTCTTACCATGGTTAGTTAAATTAAATTGAGGGCTAAAACTATTTAGAAATATTAAGCATTCGAGCAATCATCGTCATATGACCTTTTGGAGCCACTACACCACCTTTATCAGATTTAAGGGCTCGGTTATTCTTAGAACTTAAAAGATGTTTCTTACAAGATCGTTCAAACATAACTTTACCACTACCAGTAACTTTAGTTCGTTTTTTAAGGCCAGAATGAGTCTTTTGTTTCATGTGAAAAATACTTTATCGAAGCAGAATCTAGGTATTGAGAATGGATTGTCAAACTAAGTTTAGTCGATAATTAAGATACTTATTTCCTAATAATCAGATCACTGTGAATTCTTTGCCACTGGTTTTAAAACGGCCACAATTTGAAATCCAGAAAATTTAGGCTCTTGTTCTACGATTCCAAAATCTTTTAATGAAAGCAGAAAAGATTTCATTTTATCGATCGCCAAATACTTATGGGCTTTCTCTCGACCACGCATTACCATTTGCACACGCACCGGGTGTTGATCAAGTAAAAACTCTTCGGCTTTGCCGCGTTGTCTTTCCATATCCCCTGGCCCAATTCTAAAACTCAAACGAATCCCTTTGATCTCGTGACTTTTAGTCGCTCGTTTCTGCGCTTTTTCTTTTTTCTGTTCGTTATAAAGAAATTTACCAAAATCAATAATCTTCACCACCGGTGGTTTAGCATTCGGAGAAATTTCTACCAAATCAACCCCAGCTTCTTTGGCTTTATCTAAAGCTTCTGAAGTCGGCATAACCCCAATCATTTCCCCCTGTTCATCAACGACTCGAACTTCTTCAGCTCGAATACGCTCGTTAATCTTTTGTTTGGGTTCTCGTTTAGGGGCGTTTCCACGATTTCGTCCTCGACGGTATGAGACAGCTATGTTGAAAAAATTTAAATTCACGAGCATCTTAGCGTCACACATACTCGTGTCAACAAAGCGAGTGTGAGTAAATAAAAAACCCTTCTACTTGATTGGTGGAAAAAATAAATTCTCCTATACTCAAACTAATGCTCAAAACTCCAATCTTTATTACCAACTTCAAAAATTACGAACAAGCCATTGGTCAAAACGCCATTAAACTGGCGCTGATTCACCAACAAGTCGCAGAAGACACGGGCGCATCAATTGCCATTGCCGTAAACCCAATCGATTTATACGCCGTCGCCCAAGCCGTAAGTATTCCGGTTTTTGCACAACACGTTGACCCGGTTGATTTTGGAAGTTTTACGGGCCAAGTTTTACCCCAAGCCCTTAAAAGAGCGGGCGCGATTGGATCGTTACTCAATCATTCCGAAAGAAGACTCGACAAAGATATTCTGACCAACGCTATGGCCTGCGCTCAAAAATCGAGCTTGATTCGAATTCTATGCACCGAAAGTGCCGAAGAAGCCGAAGAACTGATTCAACTAGACCCAGACTTTTTAGCCTTTGAACCACCGGAATTAATTGGTTCTAGTTCAAAATCCGTTTCAACCGAAGCGCCAGAATCTATCGCTCGCGTCGTGGCTTTAAGTAGCGGGGTTCCAATTATTGTAGGCGCAGGAATCAACAAACCAGAAGATATTAAAATTGCGCTTAAGCTAGGGGCCTCTGGTTTTTTAGTCGCTAGTGCCGTGGTTAAAAGCAAAAATCCGGCCAAAGCCTTAACTGATTTTATAAACGCCTTTTAATGAACGGTTTTATTTCTAAAGACCCCATTTACGTGAGTGGCTATAAATTTACTCGATTTATGGGCACTCTGTTTTTTATCTCGAGTGTAGCGGCCTACGCCTACGCCACTCAATATTTGCTGCTTGAATTTATTAACCTGCAGCCCAACGATTCTCTAATGTACGTGTTTGCGGGCGCCTTAGGCGTGTGCTGGATTGGGACGGTTTTACTGATGGGTAAGTGGTTTCGGTTCTACCAAACCTATAAACCAGGCTTACCCAGCTTAGCGGTAAGTATTTTACCGCTCTTTATTATCCCCCTCGCTTGGGGCGCTTACGAGCTTATTAAGTTGGCTGAGTCTTACCTTTAGTAAATAATATCGAGTTTGATTTGATCGACAATAACCGGTAACTGTTGCAGCCAGAACGGTTTAATTTCAAGTTTCACAATTTCTTCAATTTCTGGGTGGTTCAAAAGTAAGCCACGGGCCGAATCAACCGATAAACCAATAATCTCTTTTTTAATGCCTTGCTGCCATTCACGGGCAAATTGGTTATTGGCTTCAAAGTCTAAAGTTTCAACGCCGGTAATTGTAACTGAGAGTTTGATCCATTTATCTTCTGGAAATTTTTCAGTTTCCAAAATTCGGTAATCAATACTACTAGCATCAATGTTAACTATTTTTTTCCGGTCATCTTGTGACTCTTCCAATTTTTGAGACATGATGTCTATCACCTGGCTTTGATCAAATACTAACCCAGAAAGTTTTAAAGTTCCTTGCACCTCAAAAGCTTGCAGGTCTTGGCCCGTTTGGGTTTCGTCATACTGAAAATCAATCAATTCTGACTGTAATACCGACGCTTGTTCAATTAAAACATAGTCTCGTTGTTCACGCTCACTACGACTATCAAGTTCTGTTTTTAAACTATCAACCGCTTGAATTCGAAGCGATTCAGCCAGTAGAGGTTGCGCCAAGACGCTATCTTCTTCTTGCACAAAATAACGGGTTAGCGTCGAACCCCCAACCAGCGGCCCAAGATTCGCCTTACCATAATAAAGCTCACGTGTTTCAGATCTTAACCCAGGGAAGAACAACTCAGTTCCAGCTTCTAAATTCCCTCTTTGCCCAACCGGATTTCCTTCTTCATCAAATTCATCGGCTACTACTTGCACAGCAATAGATCCCGGGCCGTCAGCATTAGCCGGTGGAACCGTTACTTCATTTTGCATTCTAACAATCACTCCGTCTTCTGACTGTAATCGAGAAGGCAGAAAATACTTGGGTTCCCTGGTGGTATTAAAGAGAGTGACTTGCCCAGAAGCATTCGTGACATTATAAGTTCGACCCGTTGAAGCGAAAGCCTGTGTTTCGACTTTCTCGGTTTGAATTTCAATACCCGTAATTTTCGGCAGATTTTCATCATTCACGTCCCACACCGCGCCGGGCAAGCCCAGCACTAAGTTCTGCGTCACCTCAGTGGTGTTAATTCTCGGTTTTATAACAATGTTGGCTTGGGGCGACACCCAAAAATAAAGCCACCCGAGAGCGCCAATAAGTACCAAGACGATAAAAAAATAAATACCACGTAAAGAACGTTCATGCCCAATATTCTCAATTTTGCGAGTTGAAAACTGAGGCTTAGTGGTCGTGGTCGACTGCAATTTAGGTTTAAATTCAATGGGACGGGCTTCAAACGCATTTTTTTGGGCGGCCACTTTTCCTTGAATTTGGCTGAGCGTTTTAGTTTCAATATCAGCAAATTGCTCTGGCTCGTAACCTTGCACGCGCATTTTATGCTGCGAAAGCACCGATTGAAAATATTGTTTCTGCGTCACAAACCAAACTTCGGCTTTAATGATTTTCAAAACCCCTTGCAGTCGCTGAATAAAACTAGACTCGGTAACCACTAAAAAATCACGTTCAATAATTAAACAAACCTGCTTAGCTTTCGTGTTTTTTAAATACTGCAAAACGTCTCCAGGTTTATCTCCTGCTTTTAGACGAATTTTTATTAGTTTTGGTTTTGAACTCATAGCCAAACAAACCTAATGGTTTTAGCAAAAAATAAAACTTGATTTGTATTTAAAACACCGCCCAGCTTTACAAAATAATAGTCAAAAACAATAAACATTATTAATCTAATACGCGATGCTCTCAGACACGATAAACGATCTTTTAAGCGAATCTAAATCGCTCAGCGCCCAACAGATACTCAAAAAAACTGGGACTTCTAGTTTTGGTTTATTACTGGCTTTGCTGGCACTTCCCTCTGCGCTGCCCGTGCCAGCCCCCGGCTACAGCATTCCGTTTGGCATCTTGATTGTTTTTCTAGGAAGCCAGCTGCTTTTCAATTTCAAACAACCCTGGTTACCGACTAAAGTCGCCCAGAAACAAATCACTTTAAAAAACCTGGAAGGCTTGAAGGTAAAGATTGTCTCATTCTTAAAATTCTTCGAAAAATTTATTCACCCACGATGGCTTTGGGTCAGTCGCCTGCCTCAACCTTTTTGGGGGTTACTGATTACCGCTTGTGGCATCTGCCTATTACTGCCAATCCCCCTGACCAACACTATCCCCGCTTTCGCCGTGTTTTTAATCGGTTTAGGCACGTTGGAAAAAGATGGTGTGTTTAAGCTGCTCGGGTTAGGGGCGGCCATCGTCGGATTAAGCCTAACGGCGACCATCCTGTTTATTGGCTTAGAAGGATTAAAATTTTTGCTAAGCACGATTAGTGCTTAAAAGCTCAAAAATAAAAAACTTGATTTTCATACTTAGTTTTCTAGGATTGCTTCGGTATGAGCCTGCCTCGGTTCTTACCAAAAAAGGTTGGGGATTCGCCAAGTGGTAAGGCAGCGGCTTTTGGTGCCGCCATTCGGGGGTTCGAATCCCTCATCCCCAGCCAACTGGTTTTTATCAGCTCCAATGTCCCGGTTAAGCCGGTATATGAGCGTCAATTCCGGTGTTCCATCGACCAGATCTTGGTAGGTGGGGCGCTCTTGGAAGATGAAGCTCCACAGTTTTTCGGTTTTCTCTTTGGTGGGCGCATCCATGATGTGTTTTGTGGGGTGTTCCATCAGATTTTTCGCGATGCCGAAATAGGCGTCTATTTCATCCTCACGTATGCCGGTAGACTTGAGCTGTTTCCGCGTGGCTTTGATGGTGTCCTCCAGCTCTTCGATCTGAGACTCGAGCTTTTCCTGCACGATCACCGATTTGCAGCTGGCAATCTTGTCCAACAGGGAAACCTGGCGCTGCTCTAAAACCGAGATGTGCTGGCTTATCTGAACACCATCTTGCTTCCGGGACCTGTTTTTCTGGATCCAGACATCGCGGACAACCTCACGAAATAGCGGCAAAAATCCCGGTTTGGCCTGTAGGCTGTCGAGATAATTGCCTACCGTCTTTTCGAACTCCCTCTGGCTGACCCCAAAGTACTTGTGTCCTCGGTTGCAGTGAAAATAGCCAAAGTAGTTGCCGGACTTGCCTTTCGAGCGCGACGCCACCAAGGGTTTTTCGCACGTTGGACAGGCCACGACGTGGCGCAGCAAGAATTCTGGGTTGTGACGATGGTTCCCATGGTCCGCGCGGCGTTCCTTGATTTCCAAGGTGCCGTCCTTCAGCTTGATGATTTCCAGGGTGCCACGATTAGCCCGGTTGAAAAGGTCGATCGACACCAACGGCTCAATCGGGGCCAGAACAGGCTGGTCTTGGTTCCACTGCTCGCACCGGACGCCACAATAGATCGTTTTTTCAATGTACCGGTTCAGCTGTTTGACATCGAGTAACTTCCCGCCCGTTTGGCCAACGACCCGGCGTGTTTCCTTATCGAATATGTTCATCGAGCGCGATCGATAGCCCATTGCATTGATCGCTTCACAGATGGCGTCGTCCCGCCAGCTTCCATCGGCCTTGAGCTCAAACATCCGGACGACCCAGGGGGCCTCTACGTCATGGGGAACCATGATCGTCTTCTTTTTTCCGTCTTCGGTGACGATCTTTTGGTTTTGGTAGCCAAAGTTTGACGCTCGGCATTGATAGCCGTCACGCGTCAACTGAATTTGTTGGCCGATGGTGCGGGTCAGAATATCCGAAGCCTCAGCACGCGCTTTCTCGGCCATGAAGATCTCCGCATAATGGCTGGGAGACTCAATCGCCCATTGGTACTCGACGCCAAGATGTTCCAGTCGATTGCGTTCAGGCTGGATGATCCCGGTCGTATCCACCAGTCTGACGCTGAGTTCACGCAGGCGGCGTTTCAGCTGCAGGTAGATTTCGGTGCCACCGCGCGTGAAGCGGTCTATGTCGCCGACGATCACGTCGTCAATATCCCGGTTCTCATCAAGGAATGTGAAAAGTTCGTCCAGGATGCGCCGGTCAGATTTCCGGCCAGAGTAGTGCTCGATAAAGAAACGAACTACGTCGATCCGCTCTCGGCGGGCAACAAATTCGACCTTTCGACGCTGTGTTTCAATGCTCTCGCCCTCTTGAAACTGCTTGTCGGTCGACACGCGAAGCAACGCCACCCCGAACCTTGGTGTCGTTGCCGGTGTTGGGTAATCCATGGATTGTGAAGCTAGTTTCGGTGATTGAGCCCCACCCGTGTGCGGCAGATATTGTTCCAAAGCAGCAGACTATCTCCGCACAAAACGGCTACAGGTGACCGTACAATTTCACGCAAGCGGCCCAAGGCGTCGTCCGGCAGGCTTTCAATCTGCAGCCCCATCGGTAACGCGTTCAGGATCTCTTGCATTCGGGCGCGTTCATCGGCTTCCGCCTGCAGCTGCGCCATCTGCTCTGCCGTTACCGCCGTCAGCCGTTCTGAATGGTTTGCCATGTTTGGACATATTATATGAAAATGACGTTCCATCCAGCTTCAGCGTGACAAAAGGCTTGCCAATCATGGGTGATGCTTGTGTCGACTCTTTTGCCGAAACTGATGGTCCAGCTCGTGCTCCCGATGCTGTCGCCCCATGCGATGGCCCCGTTCATAGGTGCGAACTTCCTCGTGTGACATTTCCTTCGGCGGCGTGTCCTTGCCGTCAAAGCCATCGCGCCACCCACGCTCGAATACTTGATCTCTTGGCACTTGATCACCCGAGATCAGCTTTGAATTCTGGCCAAGCTCTCTTCCTATCTTGTCCTCTCTGCGTCGCAGCCAGAAGTCATAGTGTCGCTTATAAGAGGCCATGTAAGCCAAACGATAGCGATCAGATAGCAACGACGGCAGAAAGCGAGGGCGCGGCTTACGCGGGAGATCATGCGCGGTATCAAATTTGGCGTCACGCCGTCCATCATCGCTCCCATTGCTGTCAGCGTTCATGGTGTGGCTCTTTGTCTGCCGCTTCCCTTTCAGCCGCCTCAGCCGCTTTGACCTTTTCGCGCCAAGCTTCAAGCGCCCGCCGGTCAGCTTTGCCTTTCGCAAAACCCTCTTCGTAACCGTTGCGCCAGTACACGATGCGGTCAGGCACGAGCAAGATCATCTCCATCGGAGCGCCATGTCGCCGGGGTTTGCCGTCAATCGCGTGGCTGTAACCTTCGGTGAATCCAGCATCGTTGAGTTCTTGAGGTTCCATGATTTGCCCTTTCACAGTTGAATGATTTGAGGAGTGCGCCCGCCAGACTGCGGAAACGTTGCAGGCGAGATGTTGGCGCGCCGACGCAAGTCGCCGCGCTGGAAGTACCTTTTGGTCTTCAGCAGGATCGGCAAACGGTTGGAATACAGCATCAATGCTTCATTCTCGTCCATCCGGATGATGTCATTGGCGGCCATCAACGGCGCATTCGGCGTCCTTCCAAGGCGCGCTTCAAGGTTGCGCGCTGTCTCAAGAGATGTGCCTGGTAGGTAGATTTCCGTACCCAGTCCTTCGATGATCGTCCGTGCGTTCTGCAGGCCATAGCGGCCCTCCAGCTGCGCTAGTGATTGCAGGAAAAGTGCGTAGCTGACTTTGTACTTGCGCGACGTGGTGGCAAACACCTCGAAGCCTGGAATTTGCAAGTGCCCGAATTCATCGAGAAAAAGCCAAACGGGTCGCCCAGGGTTTTGTGGATCTTTCAGCAGCGCCTTGAATAGGTCCGCATAAAACAGGGACAAAAGGAAAGCATAGAGCTCCATCTGCGTCTGATTAACGATTACAAACATTGCTGTCGGTCTTTGCCTCAACTCCGCAAAATCAAGCGTGTTCGTGCCCGTAAGTGCCGCCATTTCCGGCGTGGCGACGGCGTCGAGCGCGACGTCAGCGGTCATCAACACGGACTGAATGGTCTTCAGGTTACCCTGGACGAAGGCTCGGTAGGCGGCAAACGTGCTCTGATCGGTCTGCGTGGCAGACAGGACAAATCGGTCGATCCCCCCCAACTGCCCTTGGGGAGCGACGTGCGCATCGAAGCCAAGCACCAAGTGCCGTAAATTGGCCAGGTTACGGAAGGCTGGATCCGGCTGGTTGATCAAGCATTGGGACAGAATTCGAAGGAGTTTTTCGGCGGATTGATCCCAAAACGGATCATGTGCGGCTTGCCCAGCGGCACGCCCACTTGCCGACCGCACCAGTGTTTTCGCCAGATCGGCCAGATCCTGTGATGCCTTCGCGTTGGCCAGCGGGTTGTAGGTTTCTGACCGGGCGGGATCCATCAGGTTCAAAACCCGGATGATATATCCACGACTGGCCAAGTACCCTGAGCTGGCCTGATACAGTTCCCCCGACGTGTCCGACACCACGAAACTGGGCTGGTTGCTTGGTGGCGACAGCAGGTTTGGCAGCACAAAAGTCGAGCTCTTGCCGCGTCCCATGCCACCTTGGACCAGCAGGCTTTCATACCCGGCGCTCTCGGTCAGCCGTGAGGCTCGGCCATCGACCAGCGGCCCCTGATGAGAGGAGCTCAGCAAGCGCCAGCGTTCGAACCAGCCCATGAATTGGGAGGTCGAAGCTGACGAGCCCCAAAGCCAGCTGAAGGTTATCCCGAACCCCCGAAAAACCAGACCAATAGCCTTGAAGAAGCCAAGAAAAATAAGCCCGAAAGCCCTAAAAAGTCCGGTGAAAAGACTGGATATCAGCCTGCCAATACCCCTGAAGAAACTGTCCACGCCCCGGCGAAACGGCGTCCAGGAAAAGTATGCAATCACGGCGACCAACAGCAGACCAGCGGGGGCCAGTGACAATAGAAACACCGGAAGTAGTGGCAGCAGCGAAATGATGATGATGGTTTTGAGAAAGCCTTGGTTGAATGCTCCCATTGTGGTCCCTCCTGCAAGTGCGTCCAGCTCTGCACCAGCTTGTGCAAGGCGAGATCGGCTTAGCAGGCGCGAGCGTGGTTGAAGCGGGACGGGGTTCCGTTGCCCAGAGAACGGTTATTCCCTCTCCCGATCGTCCCGGTCAAATTCATCCAGTTGACGGCGGGCTGCCGCTTTCAGGCGCTGACGCAGCAGCGCTTCGGCCCGGTCATCGAAGGCTTTCTCAGGTTTAATGCGTTCAGGTCCAAGACCCGGTTTTTCAAGTGACTGAAAGGCGGCATCTAGGCCAAGGGTTTTCAGCCGGTACCGTTTGCCAGTCGCTTGATCAACCACCCCAAATGTTTGACCCCTTTGGTAGAGCCCAAGGCCGTTCTGACCCAAACGCCGCTCAAAATCGGTGCGATCCGACGCCGCGGCGAGCGCCACTTTGACGTGGTCATACACCTGCTGCTTGCGCGACGGTGTGTTGGTTCGGCGCACCATTTCGCCTTCTTGCACCGGCTGTCGCGGGGTCTGCTTCTCGTGCTCTTTGCCGTACACCACACGCGCCCGAAGTTCTGGCAAGTGTTCGGCCTGCCAACGTTCAAGATCGCGCTGCACACCCGCGAAATAAGCCCGGTCCATGCGCACCCGCCGATCGGATCGAACCGCGTTGGCAGAAATCATCAGGTGGATATGCGGAAACTCTGTATCGTGATGAACCTGTCCCCAAGTCAGTTGATGCGGGGCACGACGTTCACAGTATCGCTGTGCCAGTTCGTGCAACGCGGCTTCTACTTGATCTTCCGCCATGTGCGGCTGCGGTTCGAGGACAATCACTTCGTGATACAATGCGTTGCCGCCCTTGCGCTCTGGCAGGTATCTGTAATTATTCAAAAACTGATCGACGATGGCGGCTCGATCATGTCCGCTGGCATATACGTTGCGCACGAAAGCTGTGCCGGACCCCGATCCGCCCTCACGACCGATATAGGCAGTCAGCTGGCTGAAGGTCGGGGCCTTGCGCGACATGGATTTGATAATCATGTCAGTCTTGGCGACGCACGCGAATGGTGACGCCGTCATCGAATTTCGTCACCACTTCCTCCAACCGTTCCAGCTGCTTCATGGCCTCAGTGGTCAAAGCGTCGTCAGGCCGGTGCAGATGGCCCGCTTTCCGGCTTTGGATATGCCCTAGTCGAGCCAGTTGGTTCAGGTTGTTGCCGATCCGTCGAAGTTCGGTGACAAGTTCACGCTGTTGTTCAGCGATTTCACCCGTGCCCAGCGTTTGCCCTTGGCGGTAGGCTTTGGCTTCTGCCCAAATTTGTCCCCACACAGACCGACCCGCTTCGTCCGCACGTTGCCTCGCCGCTTGGTACTCAGACGGCGAAACAGTGCCAAAGATCCGTTTGACCTTCTTCGTGTAGCCCTGCCAGTACTGCCTACGGTACGAGGCGCGTTCTTGTTCTGCCGCCTTTTCACGTCGGTGCGCATCGTCAGACGACAGCCGCAAGCCTTGGCTGGGGGTGTTGCCGATACCATTCGTTTTCGTGGTCATGATACGCAAGATTTTACCGCTGTTGATTTTGTGCGGCAAATTTTGTGCAGATGTTTGGATGAAGGCAGAGACGGAGTTCCGTTGAAATGGGCAATTCTTAAAGAATTTGTAGTTTCAATACAAGCGAGTGGCCCGCTTTCATGGTTTCAAAATATCTTAGAAGTTATGGGAAAACAATATGAGACGAGTTTTGGGACGCATGAAGTCGAGTGTTCGCAGCTGTCCCACAAAGTATAGTTTATGGGACAGCTAAAAAATGCAAGTTAAGCTGCGACGAACAACCTTGTGCACTCTGCCACAACGTACTCAGGAATATTATCGAACTGCTGAGGGTTGAGCTGCATCACATATTCATTCTCAATGTGGAATGACTCATTTAGAAATTTTTGAAAGACGGAGTCGTCTTTTGGGTCCTTCGCAATATGCAGCTCTCTAAATACGCGAAAAATCTGAAGTTTTTCATACCCGACGGAAGAGGTATTAAATCGCGTGCGCATTCCTTCCTTATCCTTGATGCACTCCATGATATCACTATAGGAAAAATCGGGCATCATACCTTTAATGCTATCAGTCGCAGACGCAATCATTTCTGGGGGCATCGGCACATCACCAGCATCCGTTTTTAGGATAGGCTCCTCTCTGCCGTGTAGCAGATTTGCCAAGAGGTTATACTCACCTTCTAGCGAATTTATTATTTCATAGTGACGACGCAAATATAAGCACTTGACGATATCATCCGTTGCCGACGCAACGTTAGCTTGGCAGATTTGAGCAAAGGTTTGAATATCTTCTGATTTAATTTCGAGCTCCGAGACAACACCCGCGCGCAATGTAAGAAAGTGTGCAATAGGTGAGGCATGTTGAAAGAGCCGCTTTGTTGCGATGCGTATTAGATCGATTGCAGGCTCAATATCATGTGTCAACATAAGAACCGTGGTATCGCGGAGACTAGTCTTCCCGCGAAACAGAACGTTAAGGATAGCAAATTTCTTCGTCTTGTCAAAACTTGACACTGGATCATCGAGAACCACCAAATCAGGCTTCTCTCGAAGCACTTGGTGCATAAATAACACCAAGGCAAAGGCATTCTTCTCACCATAGCTCAAATGCTGACTTGCTGTCTCGATGTGCTCCGCAAAATCATCATGAACTAACTTCATTTTATAGGAGTCAGCTTCTGTTTTGATTGAAACACTGTACTTGTATCCGGCGGAATTCAGGAAGCCATTGATGCTCGTTTGGTTTTCCAGAATGGTCTTTTCAATCTGCTTTTTGTGCTTGCCAATTTTTCCCTTCAGTTCGCCAATCCGAGCAACAAGCTCTTGAAGTTTCGCGTTTACAGGATCAACAATCGACTTGCTCTCATCTGACTTCAGCTTCGGTAGAAAATCCAAATCGATCTTGAGCTTCCCAATTTCATCATCAATTTTCTCAACGTCCCTAAGAGCGAAGAAAGATATTTTCTGAAGGCCCTCAAGCTTTAATATCAGCGTCTCGACTTCACTACGCAGACCCCCTAAGAACGTAATTTCCTCAGGGGCTAGCTCTACCTTTGACTTTGTAACCTTCTCAAGACTAGCTCGACAAGATGCCTCAAAATACTTCCCAAGCCGATCAATAACAGCTTGCAAGGTGTTGAGATGCTCAACAGCTTTTGAGTCATATTCCTTTGCAACTAGGCGGGCTACATCCTTCTGCTCTGGCATCCTGATATCTGACGCGCAGTACGGGCAGTTATCTGACAGCTCAATAAAATCGTTCCCTTTAGACTGCCATGCAATCCAAGCAGCAGGCTTTTCACTTTTTATGAACGCTTCGAATGGGAGAAGTTTGTCAGGAATATTGACGACTTTATTACCCTGACCAAAGGCCTTAAATCCTTTGCTTGCCTTGGATATTGCGCCTGACTTTGTGACGCCAAACGCGTCACGAATTTCGATCAGGTCTTTAATTGCAGCATTTAGCGCTTCGTTTCCTTCAAAAGCAGACTTAATGCCCTGAAGAAGCACATCAATCTCACGCATTGCTTCAACGTACTCTTCATTTTTTATAAAAATATCGAAGCTATTCTTTAGAACTTCATCACGTTGGAAGACAAATTGCGAAACGTAGACATCATCAAACACCAGGGTAGATGAAATTTTGTCGGTTCCCTGAACTTCAGGTTCATGTCCGTCTTGGCCGCGATACTTGAATGGCTTCAACGCTTGAAGTGAACCATCTGCCTTAACGGCGAAGGAAATTGCCTTTGCAATGGTGCTCTTTCCAAGTCCGTTTGGGCCGTACTTAATGTTAAGCGAGCCTTCTTGCAGAGAAACCACAGCGCTCTCAATGCTATTGCAGTTCTTTAGGCTAATTGAAATCTCTGCCATTGGATGTCCCTTTAAATTACCCACAAATTGTCTTTGAATGCAGTCTGAAGCTCAAACTTCTTCGTCGTGTCGAGCGCGGCCTTCAGCACTATCAGCTGGTTGTCGCTGTACGCCTTCAGCGCTTCAAGGGTCTGGCCTTGAAGCTCTCCATCAAGGCAAAGGAGAGCGTCCTTATCGTTGCCCTGCATTCGGTACACCGTGTTCTTTGAGAGGGCTTCCAATCGCTCGAGCGTATAGAAAAGCCCGAATCCGTTCTTCAATGCTATCTCAGTGACCACACTATGAAAGCCATCATCCCCGAAAAGTCGCAGCTGAGCCGCAGCTTGCAAGTGATCTTCAAGCGCTTTCAGGTTTTCAGTTTCGCCTTTCTCGGGATCAGGGATGAAGGTATTCTGAGGAAAATGGCTTTTGGAAAGCTCAAAGAGACGAAAGCCGACATCGATCTCGCCCTTAAACTTGCCAGACTTCACCTTTGCGCCCGCCTTCTTTATACGGGCTACTGTAATATCGGAAATTTTCTTGTATCCAGCTGCGAGCGTTGCCTTGGCGCGTTTCCGAGCTTTTTCGTCACCAACTTCCTCGATTTTCTCCGGCACCTGGACAAGGACGAAGCGGCGCTTCCCCCCATCTTCAGCGTTCTGAAGCATCACAGAATGCCCGAACGTTCCGGAACCGGCAAAGAAGTCCATGAATACCCCTTCAGGGTTCTGATAGGACATGGCTTCGATGAGCTCTTGCAGTACCAGCTCATCTTTCGGGTGCTCAAAGTAATCCCCACCCATGAGCGTCCTAAGACGCTTTGTTGATGCTCGGCCATCCTGGTAAAAGACGCTGTACGGAACTTCGTACTCTCGGTCTTTCAGATATGATTTTATGCAAGGTACGGCAGTCTCATCGTCACCAAAATGAACGCGGTCATCATCAATGATTTCTTGCATTTTTTCAGGACTCCCAAACATCCAGCCACGGCTTGGAACTTTGCAAGGCTGCCCTGTTTCTGGATGAAGGACATCATATTTTGGCCCACCACCACCTGGCCATGAGATGTTATCTGGGAAATATATTCCTCTTTTATCAACCCATGAATAGTGACTTTGGCGCTTTGCTGGATCAGCATCAGGAAGGTCAGAAAACCAAGCCTTCAAGCCAACCATTATTGCAGAAAAATCCTTGCCGTGCTCTCGCTTCAGCTGAGCGTACTTTCTGTAGATGTCGTCGATACCCTTCTTGCGTTCGCGCCAAAGGATCTTCTTCTCATCGAGGTATGCTTTGTCTTTCGCATAGACGATGATGTATTCGTGTGAAACTGAGACGAGCTTCGAGTCATTCTTGCGACCAGCTGCCCAAATCATCTTGGCAACAAAGTTTGTCTCACCGAAGACATCATCCGCAAGTTTTCGCAGATTGTGCTCTTCATCACTACCGATGGACATCAAGATGACACCATCTGGCTGAAGTAAATTGCGAGCCTGAAGAAGGCGTGCCTGCATGAAGTTGAGCCACTGAGAGTGCTTTCTCCCCGTGCTCTCTGAAAGAGCTGTGAGGCGAACACCGTCTTTGCGCGATCCTTCACGCTCCCAGTAGGCTTCCCGCGTCTCTGAATAATCGTCTGGATAGATGACGTCAGCGTCTTTGTTGTACGGAGGGTCGATGTAGATGCACTTTACGGACTCTTGATAGCTTGAGAAGAGCAGCTTCAGCACCTCGAGGTTATCGCCCTCAACAATGAGGTTTTGGCTGGTGTTCTCTTGCAAGCTCTCCCCTGACTTCGAAGCAGAACCATCAGCGTTTACGCTTCGCTCAGGGTCATAGACCAGCGTCGCCTTGCTAGGTGCGAAGGCGAAGCGCTTGGATTGAGCTTTTCCCGCCCACTCGAAGCGGAAGCGTTCTGTGATGTGACCGGCCTCATCAGAGACGAGCTGGCGGAGGGCTTTTTCATCGAGCGCCCCTTCCCCATCGAAGAGATCAGGAAACAAGCGACGGAGTTCAGCGAGGCGTGCCTCTTTGCCATCAGGAGAGGTCAGGGCGATTTGGTTTGGTTCTTGTTCTTGGTTCATGGGTTCTAACGGTTAAAAAATGTTTCCCCGACGCGCTCGCGGGCTTTGGTGTCGAAAGACGCAAGGTCTTCGACCGGAGCGAGATATCCCTTCAGGCCGATAGCCTCGAAGTGTTGGATCGCGCAGAGAATCTTGAGTTTTTCCTCTTCTTTGAGCTTCTCAAATTCAGAGGCACCCTTCGTCTCGACCGTGAAGTAGAAGTCGGATTTCTTGGCTTCGTCATCGAGGTCGGTCTTCTGGATGACCAGCGCGAAGTCAGGGTTGTAGGTACCACCAAAGGGCATGGGTATCTTGTATTCATTGGGAAGCTTGAGGAAGACGCGGACGATATTCTCATCGTCCAGGGCACCCGCGAAGCGTTTCTCCACGTCGCTATCATAGATCAGCCGATCATAGAGACCGCGCTTGGGCGTCTCGACCGTTGGAAGGAGGGTTTCAAACTCTTCCTCGAGTAGCTCGAGCGGATGACTCTCCCCAGTCGTTTCATATTTAACTAGACGCACCATCTCATCGGCCATGATTGCCCGCATGCGCTTTCCCGCTTCAGAGAGAAATTGCATCGGGTTCTTTGTGATCTGGCGCTTGCTGGCTTCACCGAGACCGGCAAGGATTTTTGCCGCAGTCACCTCAGAGAGCGCAGTATTGCGGGCAAGCTCACCGACGACATCGACCCGAGCAAGTGATCCACTCATTTGAGACCGGGTTGAGCCCCCGGCCCTATCCGTGACATCGCCATCATCACCAAACTTGTCCCAATAGGTCAGTGATACCTCAAGGCGATTTTCATCCACGACGATGGTTGAGAGCCGTGCGATTCCGCGCTCGATCAGCTCAGCTTCGTTGAAGTGAACGCGGCACTTAGTCTTCTGAGCGATGAGTGCCCAGAGAGCCTTGAAGTCGTCAGAGTCGAAGCGATCCGCTCGACGCGTGACCTTGACCGGCGTCTTGTTGAGGTTTCTGGTTGGCGGAACTTTCATGCCACGCCCGAGCTCATCTTTCAGCTCATCTTGATAGGTGGTGGCGAAGGCGTGATAGCTCTGGTTGGCGACTACCGTCAGGAGGTTAATCTCTTGGCCTTCCTTTGTGCCTTCAGGGTCGCGGTATCGCGTCCCGTCTTGCTTCACACATAAGCGCAGCCCCCGGCCGATCTCTTGGCGCTTCTTCGTGGTACTTTCACTCTCATTGAGGGTACAGATGGTGAAGACGTTCGGATTGTCCCACCCTACCCCAAGAGCCGAGTGCGAGAAGATGAACTCGAGGGGTTCATCAGGCGCAAGCAGGCCTTCCTTATCCCTGAGGATCTTATCGTAAATCTCTTTGTTGCTCGCCATAGAGCGTTCACTATCGGTGAACTCACCCGTGCTGGTCTGGGCAAAGTATCCATTGTGAACCGCAGAGATATCCCCCGGCTCTTTCTTGTAGGTCTTCTTGAAAAGGGCCGCGTATTCTTCTGTGAAGATGCGGCGTATCATTCCATCGTCTGATACATAGTTTGCCACGCGGTCGATAAAGAAGAGCGCGAGCGGCTTGATACCCAGAGGAAGCACTCGAGCTTTGTGCTTGAAATGTGCCTGGATGGAGCGGCGAATTTGCTCTCTGAAAATTGTTTCCTTGTCGATACCGTGGGCACTTCCTTCGTCAATCTGTTCACCGTTCGTGAATTTGATATACCCTTCCCCATCGAAGATATCTGTTGTCCCAATGTCTTCGATGACCCAGCCATGATAGGCAGGGTTTTCAGTCTTCAGCTCGAGGTCATCACCCCGCTTGACCACGAAGGATTTAGACTTGAAGTCCCCACCCTTTAGGCGCTGGTTGAGCTGAAGGTTCGCAGTCGGTTCCTTTGAACCGTTCAGCTTCACCTTCCGAAACTCGATAGAGACATTGCTTTGCGTGTTGCTCTCATGGATAGAGAGCACCCCGATCTTCTTCACCAAACCACGGTTGTAGGCATCATAGGGCGTCAGCTGGTAGACGACATTTTTGGGCTCTTTGTGGGTTGCCGAGTAGCGCAGCTTGACGAGCGGGTTGAACGACTTCTTGCGAATTTCCGCCTCTTCCTCTTCAGAGCGTACCCCTTCCTCACGGAAGGCAGAAAGACGGGCCTTCATGTTTGGGGTATCCATCCCCTCTTGCGGTTCGTCCATGATGATCACAGGACGAACCCGCTGAATCATCGCAAGCAAGTTTCCATCGTCACGGTCTTCATCGTTGATGATGTTATTGTCTGAATCAAAGGCTTGCTTGTTCATCACCATGATCGAAAGGTGATTGGAGACGCAGAACCCCCGAACCTGAGGAAGCTTTTTCGAGTTATACTCGATTACCTCAGCGACCGTCGCGTAGAGCTCCGAGAAGTGCTGGCGCGTTTGCCGGAGCTGCGTCAGCGTCCCTTCCCGGATAGCCACGCTTGGGACAATGATGAGAAACTTGTGAAGCCCGTAGCGCCGGTTGAGCTCGAAGATTGTGCGTAGATAGACGTAGGTCTTCCCCGTCCCCGTCTCCATCTCGATAGTGAAATCCGGTTCGGTGCAGAGTGCCGGTCCGGTCACTGCGTTATCTGCCGCTACTTTTGCGGCGTTTTCATACCAGACTTCCTCCGGAAGCTTGATGATGTTGCTTGAGACTTCCCCGCCCCAGAACTTCTCTTCAGGGCGCGTGTAAGCAGCACCCTCGAAGACACTCACGACAGCGGAGACCGCTTCGCGTTGATGTGACAGGTTAGGTTCAAAGAGAAATTTCATGTTTTTTGTGCATTCTGTGCCTAGCTTTCGTTGGGACGCAACATCTTGTAGCCTGAGTATACTGACTAGCGCAAATCTTCAAACCAAACTCTTCATATGCAACCGTAGATATCACTGCATCGGGTTCACATACAATTGGTTGGATCTCGTTGTCAGCTCAGGGGTTCCAAGGGCTCACCCTTGGCAAGTTGCATGTTGCGTCAAATCGGCCTCGTATCGCTCTGCGACCGGGCTGTTTGTGCAGACATGCAAACTTGCGTGGGCGATATCGCCCACCGCTGTGGCTCTGCCAGACAGGCATCGCGCTCCGCTGTGAGGAGAGAATTCAG
>Ga0210025_1000180_pt1 | contig 93390 bp, 88 predicted proteins | sample CryGeyme20150102_FD_183989 | JGI IMG/M metagenome (GOLD analysis project Ga0210025, IMG submission 183989) | Groundwater microbial communities from Crystal Geyser aquifers in Utah, USA - Crystal Geyser metaG 2015-0102 (SPAdes) (version 2) | ecosystem: Environmental > Aquatic > Deep subsurface >...
CGCGCTGATCTTCTGCGCCAGCGCCGCGCCAAGCCCCTCACTCGCGCCAACCAGCCAGTAGCGTTTGCCGCGCCAGTCCCTCATGCCTCCACCCGCCGCATCACCGCCACCAGTTCGGCGACGGTGATCCCGAACTTGCGGAACTGGCTGCGATTGACCACCACGCCCCCCGGCGCGAGATACATCCAGTCGGTCACGCTCAGCACGTGGCCACCCGCCTCCTTCGGCAACCGGATGCGATAACTCAGCCGCGCGGCCGACCCCATCTGCTGCCCCTCTCCCGGCCCCACCAGATCGTCGGCCTCGGCCCGGATCGACCCGTCATTGCCCAGATCGAGCCGCCATTCGCGATCCTGAGAGTTGCCGCTGTCATACTCGAAATGCTCGCGCATGATCCCCCGGTTGCCCTGCCAGCTTGCCACGAAATCCCCGCTGAAGCGCGACGCCACCCGCCCGAGCGGACCATAGATCACGCCTTCGCATCTGATCGCCCCGCTCAGATGCTCGCGCAGGTCGAACTGCTGCGTGCCTTTGGCGTAATCCTCCGGCCGTTGGGCGGCAAAGCCCGCCCAGCGTTCCCTGATCACGACGAGCGCCAGCATGAGCGCCGCGCCCAACAGGACATATCCCAAACCAACCATCGGATCAGCTCCTTTCCGCGATCTGGATCCGAACCAGGATCGCGATCGCAAGAAGTTTCAGCACACAGGGCAGCCCGCCATAGAGCAGGCTCAACAGGCGCAACGCTTCGGGGTCATTGCTCTGGCCTGCCGCGAAACCGCCCGCCTGCAACAGCGGCAAGAGCGCCACCGCCGCCAGCGCCAGCGTGAATTTCGACACAAAGGACCACAGGCCAAAGCCTTCTGCCGCACCCGGCGCGACCTGCGCCATGCGTCCGGCAAAAAGCGCCGGCAACAGCGTCATGTCCGCCCCCAGCGCCGCACCGGAGACCACGCAGATCAGCCCGAACGCCCAGAGATCGCCCGCCCCGAGCAGCACCGCACCGGCAAAGGCCGCAATCGACAGGACCATGCCCGCCAACAGCACGTGCTTGGCGCCATAGGCCTCTGCCAGTGCGCCCCAGAACGGCGCCGCCACCGCCGCCGACAGGAAGAACAGCAGCAAAAACGGCCCTTCCCAGCCCGGCGCCTGCAACCGACTCTCGACAAAAAACAGGAATAGCGTTGAGCTGACTGCCACCGGGGCGGCGTTGAACAGCGCAACCGCCAGCAGCTTGCGCGCGACCGGATCACGCAGCACCGGAGCAAAGCCGCCCGCGCCCGGCACCTCCGCCGCCTGCCATTGCCCCGCCATGGCCAGCACCGCCACCAGCGCCAGCACCGCAAAACCCAACGAGAATTCCGCATACCCGCCCAGCACCAGCGGCGCCACCGCCGCCGCGCAGATGCCGATGAGCGCGCCGGTCTCGCGCCACCGCGCCAGCCGCAAATGGCCCTGCCCCGGCAGATGCGCTGCGGTCGCGACGCCTTGCGCGTAAAAACAGATGGTCAGGTAGCTGAACCCCGAAAAGACCAGGCTCAACATGATTGCAAACCACCAGAGCGGTGCGACGGGCGGGGTGATTGCAAAGAGCCCGGCCATCGCCCCCGTCATCACCAGCACGGCCACCCACACGCTTGCCGCCCGATACATGCGCAAGCGCGCGGCAAGCCGCCCCAAGAGCGGATCCTGCACCACGTCCAGCAGGCGCAACCCGAACAGCACCGCGCCCAGGGCCGCCAGCGACACGCCATGGACATCGACGTAATATTTCGGCGCATGGATATAGATCGGCAGCCCCGCCGCCGCCAGAAGCCCGGCAAAGACCGCAAATCCCGGCAGGCGCGGCGCATGGACCACGGATATTGGCATCGTTGCCTCTCTCACCGGCTCACCTCTTCGGCGGGCGGAACGGGTCGGGAGTGAAACTTCGCTCCCTTCCCCCACAGCTTGAGCGCCTGCCAGTGAATGAGACCCAGCACCCGGCGCGAGCCAAAGGGGCGGCGCAGCAGGGCCCGCATGAGGCCAAGATTGCTCAGCGGCCTGCGCGGGCCAACCAGCGTCGCGATCACCCCGCCATTGCCGCCGGTGAAATCAATCCAGATGCCGATCCGGTCGGGGCGCAGGTCAAAGCGGAATTCGTAACTTCCCTCGATGCGCTGGAAGGGCGAGACATGAAACACCTTCTGCGCCCGGATCCGGTCCTGCGCCGTGATCGGCTCCAGATCGTCGCAATGGCACAGATAGGAATGGCGGTCGCCATAGGTATTGGTCACTTCGGCGATGATTACCCGCACCTCATCCTGCCCGTCGCGGCAGATCCAGAAGGCGACCGGGTTGAATACATGGCCCAGAATACGCGGCTGCGCCAGCAGTTCGATCCGCTCCGGCGCCGGCAGGCCCTGCGCCGCCAGCACCTCGCGCACCCAGACCGCCCCGCGCCCGGCCTTGGGGGATCCGCCATGATCGCTGTCCCAGACCGAAGCCAGACCCGCCCGATTGCGGCCAAAGAGACGCGGCGCGTCAAGCACCGCCTCGGCATCCAGCAGCACATAGTCGATCCCATAGCGAAAGGCGTTCTCGACCGCGCCCTTGCGCCCGTGCCAGGTATGGCCCGCGATATGATCGACCGTCCTCATGCCGCCGCCGCCACCGCATCGCGGCCAAGGATCGCCTCGGCCACCTCGAGTCCGCTCGCCAGCCCGTCCTCGTGAAACCCGTGCCGCATCCAGGCCCCGCAAAACCATGTGTTCCGACGGCCATTGCCGGCCCGCACCCGTCCCTGCGCGTCCAGCGCCGCCAGATCATAGACCGGATGGCGCAGCGTCACCTGATCATAGATCAGATCTTCGCGGATGGTGCGTGTGGTGTTGAGCGTGACGAAATGCGGGTCGTCCTCGGGGATCGGTTGCAGGCTGTTCATCCAGTAGGTCAGATCGATCTGGCCCTCCCGCTTGACGCGCGCCTCGGTATAGTTCCACGATGACCAGACCGCGCGCCGCTTCGGCATCAGGCTGGCATCGGCATGTAGCGTAATATCGTTGGGCTGATAGGCTACCGCCCCCAATGTGCCGCGCTCCTCGGCATCGGGATCCGACAAGAGCCGCAGCGCGTCGTCGGAATGGGTGGCGAACACCACCTCGTCAAAGAACTCCCAATCGCCGCCCCGGGCGCGGATTTCGACCCCCGAGAGCTGACGCCGCGCGCCAGCTACAGGCGCGCCCAACCGGATCTCGACGCCCTTGTCTCGCAGCGCACGCTCAAGCCGCGTGACGTAGGCCACCGATCCGCCCTCGACCGTGTACCACTGATGCTGCTCGTCATAAGCCAAGAGCCCGTGGTTCTTGAAAAACGTGACCAGCGCATGTGCCGGGAAATCAAGGATCTTTTCCACCGGCGTGGACCAGATCGCGCCGGAAAATGGCCGCAGATAATAGTCACGGAAATGCCGCCCGAGCCGCATCTTCTCAACCAGACCACCGATCGTCAGCCCCGGCTCCGCCGCGGCCTCGAGCGCGCCCGCGTTGAACCGAAAGATATCGCGCAGCATCCCCCAGAACAGCGGATTGATCAGGTTGCGCCGCTGACCAAAGAACGCGCCCGCGCCCTCCAGCCCATATTCCAGCGCTCCGCCGCGGAAGGAGGCGCCAAAACTCATCGTGCTCTTGACCACCGGCACATCAAGCCGCGCGAACAGATCCGTCAGATGCGGATAGGTGGCGTAGTTGAACACGATGAAGCCGGTATCGACCGGTCGGTCGCCGCGCTTGCCTGCCAGCACGGTGCGCGCGTGTCCGCCCAGCCGCGGCTCGGCCTCCATCAACACAACGTCATGCCGACCCGACAGCCGCTCCGCCGCGCCCATCCCTGAAATTCCCGCGCCGATCACGGCAATCTTCTTGCGCGCCGCGGCGCTTGCTTCAAATGGCATGGAGATGTCGATCCGTTCTCTATTTGCAATTCTTCTCTTACGCAGGAACCGCCGGAACGGATTAGATTCCCCGCTCTCACCCTTCAGTGATCCAAATCCGCAACTGCTGCGTAACGGTCTCATGTATGACGCCCTCGCCCTGATGGATGCTCCCGCCCCCTCGCCGCTGCCGCCGCCGCGTGCTATTCGGACGCATGGCGCAGGCAAACGGTCAGGACCGGGTCAGGTGACGACAGCGAAGGATATGGAAAATACGGAGTGGGTATCGTGCATCGCGGCCATCCGCGACGCTCGGGACGAGGCCGCCTTTGCCCGGCTTTTTGGCCATTTTGCCCCACGGATCAAGGCCTTTCTGATGCGCTCAGGCGCCGATGCCACGCTGGCCGAGGAATGCGCACAAGAGGTGATGGCGACGCTCTGGCAAAAGGCGCATCTGTTCGATCCGACCCGCGCCTCCGCCGCCACCTGGATCTTTACCATTGCGCGCAACCGACGGATCGACGCGCTGCGCAAACAGAAACGACCCGAGCCCGAGGACCTGACATGGGGCATCGCGCCGGAACCGGACCAGGCCGATGTGCTGGCCCTGCAACAGGAAAGTGACCAACTGAGCGCGGCCATCGCCGCCCTGCCCGAGAAACAGCGGGTCCTGATCGAAAAGGCCTATTTCAGCGATCTCAGTCATTCCGAGATCGCCGAACAGACTGGCCTGCCGCTCGGCACGATCAAATCCCGCATCAGACTGGCGCTCGATCGTTTGCGCCACGCAATGAAGTGAATGCCATGACCAATATGATCCAACACCACCTTACCGACGCCCTCATGATGGCCTATTCTGCTGGCTCTCTGCCCGAGGCCTTCAGCCTGACTGTGGCCACCCATATCTCGATGTGCGACGAATGCCGCGCGCGGCTCGGGGCTTTCGATACGGTCGGCGGCGCGCTGCTTGAGGGGACCGATGAGGTTGCGATGACGCGCGACAGCTTCGCTGCAACCATGGCGCGGATCCGCGCCGCCCGCCCCGAGGTGAAACCCGCGCCGCGCCGCGCTGGCCTTTTGCCCGTCCCCTTGCAGGACTATATCGGCGGCGATCTCGACGCGGTGCGCTGGCGGCCCGTCGGCATGGGCGTGCGGCAGGCGATCCTGCCCACCTCGAAAGCGGCCACCGCGCGCCTGCTCCATATTCCCGCAGGCGCGGCCGTGCCCGATCACGGGCATCGCGGCACCGAGTTGACGCTGGTGCTGCAAGGTGCCTTTGTCGATCAGGTCTCCCGCTTCGGCCCCGGCGACATCGAGATCGTCAACGAGGATCTCAACCACACGCCGGTGGCCGATATCGGTGCCGATTGCATCTGCCTTGCCGCCACCGATGCGCCCTTGCGCTTTCGCGCGCTCATGCCCCGCCTCGCTCAGCCGTTCCTGCGGATCTGAGGCGCGGCGCGGCGGCGTCCGTCAGCTCGTCCAGCATCGGACAACGCGTCGCGCCCAGCGTGCACCGTTCTGTCAGCGTGATCAACTCCGCCTCCAGCGCCTGCAACGCGGCGATCTTGCGGCGCACCTTGTCGAGATGCATCTCGGTGAGAACGCAGACGCTTTCGCAGTCGCCCTCCTCCAGCCGCAGCAGCGCCCGCGCCTCGGCCATGCTGAACCCCAGATCGCGGCAGCGCCGCACAAAGCGCAGCCGCGCAACATCCTCGGGCGTATAGGCCCGCCGCCCGTTGGCGCCGCGTCCGGGCTTCGGCACGATGCCTGCGCGCTCGTAATAGCGAATGGTTTCGATCGCGACCCCGCTTTGCCGCGCCGCCTCGCCAATCGCAATCATGTGATCGCCTCTCTGCTTGCTTCTGTAGCCCCTACAGGATGCACATCTCGATAAACCACAAGACCAAAGGGGGCAAGATGAGAGAAAAATTGCTGGCATTTGGTCTGGGCGGCAGCACCGTTGCGGCAGTATGCTGCTTCACCCCGCTCCTGCCCTGGCTGCTTGGCGCTCTGGGGTTCTCGGGCCTCATCGGCTATGTCTATGCCGATGCCCTGCTCTTTCCGACACTGGCCGGATTTCTCTTGCTGACAGGATTTGCATTATGGCGACGCAGAAACCGAAACTGACCCTCACCTCCATCCTGACCTGCCCGCAGTGCGGCCATGCCGAGACGTTCGACATGCCCACCGACAGCTGCCAGTGGTTCCACACCTGCACCGCCTGCGCGACGGGGCTCAGACCGAAACCCGGTGATTGCTGCGTGTTCTGTTCCTATGGCTCGTCCGCCTGTCCACCGGTTCAGAGAGGGCAGGACTGCTGCGCCTAGCCGTCTGTCAGGATGCTGCTCACCTTGAGCGCGCGCTGCACGTTGCCCTCGACCTTGAGCTTGCCCGACATATAGGCCATCACCGGATTCTGCTCGCCCGCGAGGATGGCGCGGAATACCGCGTCACTGGCGCTCAGCACCACGTCCGCGGTCTCGTCGCCCGCCCGTGCGCCCTCCGCGCTCAGCAGCACGCTGCCATGGTCATTGATATCGAGCCGCGCAAGACCCTTGATCCGGCCGCGCACCTTGGGGGTGAGGGTGGTGACATACTGTTCGATGATCCCGGTCATGGTCTGGCCTTCCGTCGCCTCTGCTCTGCCCGGATCATCACCGCCTCCGCGCGCCGCGCAAGCGAAACCCGGCGTCACGAGCGGATGTGTACATCTCCCGCGTCCACGCTGCACAGCCTGTGCATCCTTACCAGCGCGTCAACGCAGCCTCGTCCTCGTCCCGCGCGGCAACCCAGCCGTCGCCCGCGCCGGTCAGTTCCTTCTTCCAGAACGGGGCGCGGGATTTCAGGAAATCCATAAGGAATTCAGCGGCTTGAAATGCATCGGCGCGATGGCGCGCGGCGGTCGCCACCATCATGATCCGGTCGTCGGGATGCAGGCGTCCATAGCGATGAATGATCAGAATATCGCCAAGATTCCAACGGCTTGACGCTTCTGTGGCGATTTTTTCAAGGGCCTTTTCTGTCATTCCGGGATAATGCTCGATCTGCATCGCGGTCATCCGGGTCTCGTCAAGATCGCGCACGATCCCGGTAAAGGTGACGACCGCCCCCATGCCGGTTTGTTTACCGGCAAAGGCATTGGCCTCTGCCCCCAGATCGAACGCCGCCTCCTGCACCCGGATATCCATGGCCTAACCTCCTGTCATCGGAGGGAAAAATGCCACTTCGCGGGCATTGGCCAGAGAGGCGTCGAAATCGCTCAGCTCCTGATCCACCGCCACGCGCAGCGCGCTGAGATCGGCAAAGGCGACGGCATAGCGTTCTTCCTTCGCGCGCAATTGGTTAACCAGATCCATGACGGTCGCGGGATTGGACGCGATCCGCTCCTTCGGCTGTCCGATCCTCTCCCGAACCCAGGCGAAATACAGCACGTCCATCACCGCTCATCCTTCAGATATGGGATTGATTTCGTGAGATAATCAATCCCCGTGACCAGCGTAAGCCCGGCCGCGATCCACAGCAGCCAGATACCGACATGACCGGTCCAGACCATTCCGTTATATTTCCACAAAAGACCGTGAACGTCATCCTCGCGCCCCTCGATAATGGAAATCACCATGTGATTGTCCATACCAAAGACCGACATTCCAAAATAGTGCTCGAACACGCCTTGGGCAAAAAGAACCGCGATTGCAATCATTTGAGCCGTCGTTTTCCACTTCGCCAGCTTCGTCACGCGCAGCGTGCCGGCCGTATCCCCAAGATACTCCCGCAGGCCGGACACAAAGACCTCGCGAAACAGAATCACCGTCGCAGGCAGCACCAGCCAGGGCGACATGCTCGAATAGCCCACGATCACCATCAGCGCGATCACCACCATCGCCTTGTCCGCAATCGGATCGAGCATCGTGCCAATCCGTGTCACCTGTTTCCAGTTGCGCGCGAGATGGCCGTCGATCCAGTCGGTGACAGCCGCACTGACAAACAGGATCAGGGCAAACCAGTCTGCATAAGGTCTTGTAAAATATAAGAACATTACCGCCACAGCCGGAGCAGCCAGTAAGCGGAGCGTGGTCAGGATATTGGGCAGCGTCCACGTCATGAAAAGTTTCTATCCTGTCAGAACGGGAAGGGAAAGCGCCCTTGATGCTCAGAAGTCAAGCAATTTCCGGGTTGTTTCAGGGTCCATGAACCCGGCGATGGTCGCCTCCGTCTCGAGATCCATGGCGTGATGGAGAGAGCAGAACGCGGTTGAGTTCAGCACGCGCTTCATCGCCCGCACGGCAAGCGGCGGCAGATCGGCCAGACGGCGGGCCGTTTCCTGCGCGGTTGTCATAAGGTTCTGATCGGAAACTGTTTTCCAGGCCACCCCCATCTCCTGCAATTGCGTCGCATCATAGCGGTCGCCCAGAAACAGCATCTCGCGCGCCCTGTTGAGCCCCACCAAGGCAGGCAAGACGCTCGTGACCCCGCCGGTGACAAAGAGGTTGAGCGACACCTCGGGGAAAAAGCCGCGCGCCGACTCGGCCCAGATCGGGAAATCGCAGTTGATCGCCCATTCAAACCCTCCTCCCACAGCCCAGCCATTGATCGCCCCCACCACTGGTTTTTCATTAAAAGCAATGGCATGGGTGGCGCGTTGGATCGCCCGCACCAGATCGCGTGCCTCTTCCTCGCAGGTGGGATGCACATGTGCGCGCCGGTCATCGCCCGCACAAAACGCCTTGCCTGCCCCGGTGAGGATGATCGCGCGGGTGGCAGGATCGGCATTGGCCTCCTCAAAGGCGCGCGCCACATCGTCGATCAACTGACGGTTCATCGCGTTCAGACTGCCGGGACGGTTCAGGGTGATGCAGCGCACGCCCTCGTCCACGATCTCGCTCAGCACGGTTTCATAGGTAAAATCGGTCATGGATTGGCCCTCACCACCCGTTTCGTCTTGCCTTCGGTCAGCGGGAACGTGCCATGCGGCACCACCTTGACCCGCGCCGTCGCGCCCAGCCTGGCCTTGATTGCGCCCGCCACCGCCTCGGCCAGCCCCTCCGGCGCGATCTGCCCCCGCGCCAGCTCCACCGCGAGAGGCAAGGTGTCATAGGGTGGCAGGCTGTCCAGCGTGATCCGGTAATCGCCTGATAATAAACCGAATTCATTGATCACCGCCGCCACCATCGTCGGAAAGAGATTGAGCCCACGCACCACCACCATGTCATCCGCGCGCCCCACCACCCGGAACCGAAAGCCGGTGCGCCCGCAGGAACAGGGTGCGGTTTCATCCACGGAGATGATATCGCCGCTGCGAAACCGCACCAGCGGCTGACAGTCGCGCAGCAGATGCGTCAGCACCAATTCCCCGGTCTGTCCCGCCGCCAGCGGCAAGGATGCGCCGGTCTCGGGAACGATCAGTTCCGGCCAGAGCACGTCGGCCGCCATGAAATGCAGCCGCGTATCCGCCTCGCATTGCGCCGCGAAATTGCTAAACACGTCCGAGACGCCGTAATTGGCATTGCGCGGCTCCATCCCCCAGACCTCGCGCAGACGCGCACGGAACGCCGGATCATCGAGCCCTGCCTCACCGCCAAAGAGGCCCAGACGCAGGCCCAGATCACGCGGCCTGAGCCCCGGAAACCTCTCGGCAATGACCCGCTCCAGCACCGTCGGATATGACGGCGTGCAGGAAATCGCGGTGATCCCCACCTCCTGAATGGTGCGAACGAGCAGCTCGCTCGATCCCACGCCGAAGGGCACCACCAGCGCCCCCGTGGCCTGCAAGGTCATGTGATCGGTCAGGCCACCCATCCACATCTGATAGTTCAGGCAATGCACGACGGTATCCTCGGGCGTGAGGCCGGCGGCGGATTGACAGCGCCCGCCCACCGCCTCTGTCACCGCGCAATCACGCGCCGAGAGCGCCAGATTCATCGCCTGCCCGGTGGTGCCGGAGGTGCGGTGGAGGCGCACCGCGTCGCGGCGCGAGGCGGCCATGTAACTGCCGAATGGTGGATGCTCTGCCTGCGCGATCCGCAGTTGCGCCTTGTCCGACAGCGGTAATTCGGCCAGATCACGCAGGTCGGCGGGCGGCACACGCCCCTGCCACAGATCCCGGTAGAACGCCGAATGCCCCGCGACATGGGCGCTCTGCACCGCCCAGGCAGCCGCCTGATGCGCGCGCAAGAATTCTGGGCTGGCAAATTCGGCTTGGTCGAGCAGGCTCATGGCTGCAATCCCCGTTCCCAGATGGTTGTGAGCGTGGCAATCACCGCCGCGCGATCTGTCGAGACCTCGATCAGCCCCGCTTCGCCCGAAAGATAGAGGCTGGAGAAATACTGATCCGTCATGCCCCCCATTGCATAGGCGCGGCGCGCGAGTTCGGCATCACTCAGCGTATCGCGCCCGTCGCGCGCCAGCCTGCGGCGGGTCGCGGCGACCACGGTTTCGATCCATTCGCGGTTGAGCCGGTGAAACGCCGCGCGCGCCTCTGGGAAGGCATCGAGATGGTGGATGAGGCATTTCATCAGCCCGCGATTGGCCTCGAAGAGGCGGGCATAGGCCTCGGTCGCGGGGCGCATCCCGCGCTCGGGGCTGGTCCGGCTGGCGCGGATCATTCCCGCTTGCAAAAAGGCGGCAAAGCCTTGCAGCAGATCCTCCAGCAGATGCGCCTGATCGGGAAAGTAGAGGTAGAATGTGCCGTTGGCCACACCCGCCCGCTTGCAGATCGCGGCGATGGTCAAATCCCGAAGCGCCGCGCGCTCCAGCAGGGTGCAGGCGGCAATGCGGAGCGCCGTCGCGGTGCGGATGCCCTTGGCCTCGCCCGCGACCTGCGCGGCGAGAAACTGCGGATAGCTGGCGTGATCGGGATGTGACGGCACGGGCGACTCTTTATGAACCTGAATTCAGTTTCATGCTATGCCGATCCACTGTCAACCCGCTTTCCAGCCGCCCCGCCTAGCCCCGTTGGTGGAAGAAATCGTAGATCTTCTGCGCCAATGCATCCGAAACCCCCTCGACCGCGCGCAGGTCGGCGAGATTGGCGCGGCTCACCGCCTTGGCGCTGCCGAAATGCGCCAGAAGCGCGCGCTTGCGCGCGGCGCCGATGCCGGGCACCTCGTCGAGCGGCGTGGCCCCCACCGCCTTGGCGCGTTTGGCGCGATGCGTGCCGATGGCAAAGCGATGCGCCTCGTCGCGCAGACGCTGCACGAAATAGAGCACCGGATCGTTGTGGCGCAGCGCCATTGGGTGCTGCCCGATGCGGTGAAATTCCTCCTTTCCCGCGTCGCGGTCCACGCCCTTGGCGACGCCCACCAGCGGAATGTCCTCGCCCCCCATCTGCCGCAGGATGCCGGCCACGGCGCTGACCTGCCCGGCGCCGCCGTCGATCAACAGCAGGTCGGGCCAATGTCCTGCGCTGCGGTCGGGATCCTCCTTCAGCAGGCGATGAAAACGGCGCGTCAGCACCTCCTTCATCATCCCGAAATCGTCGCCCGGGGTCAGGTCATCCCCCCGGATATTGAACTTGCGATAGCTGTTTTTCATCAGCCCTTCGGGTCCGGCCACGATCATCGCGCCCACGGCATCCGTTCCCTGAATATGGCTGTTGTCATAGACCTCGATCCGCTGCGGCGGGGCCGGCAGACCGAACGCCTCGGCCAAGCCCTTCAGCAACTTGCCCTGTGTCGCGGTCTCGGACATCCTGCGCGCCAGACTCTCGCGGGCATTGCGCAGCGCCGCGTCGATCAGCTCCGCCTTTTCACCGCGCAGCGGCACCGTCAGCGTCACCTTGCGGCCCGCCCGTTCGCTCAGCGCCTGCTGGACCAGATCGGGATTTTCCACCTGATGCGACAGGATCAGCGCGCGCGGCGGCTCCTTGCTGTCATAGAACTGCCCGACAAAGGCCTCCAGCACCTCGGCCTGCTCGACATCGACGCCGACCCGCGGAAAGAAATCCTGATTGCCCCAGTTCTGCCCGCCGCGGATGAAGAATACCTGCACGCAGGCCTGCCCCTGTTCCAGATGCAGCGCGATCACATCCGCCTCACCCACCGTGCGGGGATTGATCCCCTGCGCGGTCTGCACCTGCGTGAGCGCCTTGATCCGGTCGCGCAGCGCGGCGGCGCGCTCGAATTCCATCGCCTCCGATGCCTCGGCCATCTGCGCCGCCAGCTTTTCCTGAATCTCGGTCGAGCGCCCCGAGAGGTAACGCTCGGCATCGCCGACCTGCACGGCATACTCCGCCCGGCTGATCCGGCCCACGCAGGGCGCGGTGCAGCGCTTGATCTGGTATTGCAGGCAGGGGCGGGTACGGCTCTCGAACATCGCATCCGAGCAGTTGCGCAACTGAAACACGCGCTGCAACTGCGCCAGCGTTCGGTTGACCGCCCCGGCACTTGCAAAGGGGCCGTAATAGACACCCCTTTCGCGCCGCGCGCCGCGATGTTTCCTGATCATCGGAAAATCATGCGCGGTGACAAGGATGTCGGGAAAGCTCTTGTCGTCGCGCAAGAGCACGTTGTAGCGCGGCTTGAGCTGCTTGATCAGATTCTGCTCCAGAAGCAGCGCCTCGGTTTCCGTGGCGGTGGTCAGGAACATCATCGACGCGGTTTCCGAGATCATCCGCGCGATCCGCCCGGTATGCCCGGTGGGACGCGCATAGTTCGACACCCGCGCCCGCAGATTGCGCGCCTTGCCCACATAGAGCACGCGCGCCTGCGCATCGAGCATCCGGTAAACGCCGGGCGAGGCATCGAGCGCGCGCAGGCAGTCGCGGATCACCGCGTGGCCGGTTTTCGGGGTCTTTTGCTGATCTCTGTCGGACATCGGCCCTCGGTCCTGATTCTTGCTGCGTGCTGCAACGATACCGGAGCAAGAGCAAGAGGGAAGCTGTCCACGATTCCTGTGGATAACTCAGAAGATAACTTTCCGTGAATGCGAAATTTTCGTTACGCTCGGCCCGCTTCGTTGAATTGCTTAAAAAATAGGCACTGTTTTAAGTATTTGAAAACTATAATGAAAAAGTTTTTCTAAGATAAAATGTTGAAAACATTGATATTTTTGTAACGCTTGTGTGACCGTCGAGTGCGCGGTGCAAAACTTTTGGCGGTGGCTCCAACACCTTACTCAATCCCGAGCACATCCGGCGTCTGCCAGCCAAGATGCTGACCACCATCCACACACAAGAGTTGGCCTGTCACCGATGGCGCATTCAGAAAGTAGCGCAGCGCAGCGGTAATATCATCGGTGCTCGCCCCGCGTCCCATGATGGTGGCCTTGCGCTGGCGTGCGAAATGGTGATCGCTCTGCCGATGCCCCTGCATCGTAGGTCCCGGACCGATGGCGTTGACGCGCACATGTGGCGCCAAAGCCTGCGCTGCCGTCCGGGTAAAGGCCCAGAGACCCATCTTGGCGATCGTATAGGTCATGAACTCGGGGGTCAGCTTGCGCACCCGCTGGTCGATCAGGTTCACCACCAGCCCCTGCGCGATGGGCTCACCGTTCTCGTCTGAAAGGGGGGGCGGGACGTGCCGGGCCATGGCTTGGGTCAGCACGAAAGGCGCGCGCAGGTTGCTCTCGATATGGCGGTCCCAGCTTTGTCGGGTCGCGCTTTCGATCGTGTCATGCTCAAAGATCGAGGCATTGTTGACCAGCGTCGTGATGGGTCCGCCCAGCCCCTCGGCCGCGCGTCCGACCAGCGTACTCACCTGCGCCTCATCCAGAAGATCCGCCCGCAGGGTGATCGCTTGCCGCCCGAGGGCTCGGATCTCCTGTGCCACTTCTTCTGCAGCCTGCTCCGAGGTGGCATAATGCACAGCCACGTCATGCCCCTGACGCGCCAGGTCCAGCGCCATGGCCCGGCCCAGCCTCTTGCCCCCGCCCGTGACCAACGCACATCTCATGGCGATCCTCCGCTCAAACGATGATCATCGTGACATAGGCCAGATAGACCGAGGTCAAGGCGATGCCTACGATCCGCCCGATATCGCACCTGAAGAACACGAAAGGGATCAACAAAAGTGAGGTGCCCAACATGATCCAGAGATCGAATTTCAGGAATTGCGGGTCCACCGGGATACGCCCGACCAGGGCGGCTACCCCGATGATGCCCAGCAGGTTGAAAATGTTGGACCCGATGACGTTGCCAAGCGCCACATCCGCCTGCTTGCGCAGTGCCGCCATCACGGTCGTAGCGAGTTCCGGCAAGGACGTGCCCACAGCAACCAACGTGAGACCGATCACCGCCTCGCTGACCCCATAGCGCGTCGCCAAAATCGAGGCGTTATCGACCAGAAGATCCGCCCCCAGAGGCAGGCCGACCAGACCCAGCAGCAGAAAGGTGAGGATCTGCCACCACGGCATGTCGGGGTCCAAACCTTCCAGATCCGCGATGTCATCGACATCTGCCGCGGCCCGGCTGTTGATCTCGCGCCGATGTGCCATGGTATCGCGAAACGCATCGGCGAGCATGAGGCCCAGCGCACAGAGCAGGATGGCCCCCGAGATCCAGTCGAAACTGCCGCGAAAGGCCAGCGCGATGAACAGGACACTCGCCGCCAGCATCTGGATGTAGGACTTGAAACAGCGACAGCCGCTGGTGTGCAAGACCGACAGGATCGCCGGCAGCCCCAGCACCAGCAGCACATTGGCGATGTTCGATCCCACGATGTTGCCAAGCGCGAGGCCCGGCTTGTTGGCCAGCACGGCATTGACCGACACAAGCAGTTCCGGTGCCGATGTACCAAAGGCGACGATGGTCAGGCTGACGATCAGTGCCGGGATGCCCACTCTCAAGCTAAGGTTGACAGCCCCCTTGACCAGCGCGTCCCCGGCCAGCAACAGGATCACAAGCCCAAGGCTCGACAACAGCCATGGCATCATTTCAGTCGGTCCCTTTCACACGAACACGGACCCTTGCCGATCCGGTAGCGTCCGCAGCGTTTGCATTTGGCCTCGCTCAGCCGTTTCTGCCCTGGAAAGCGGAGGCGTCCGAACATGGCCAGCACGCCCATCGCGACCAGAAACAATATGACGATCTTGACGATCACCTCAGAGACCGAACCGGGCGTAGCCGGCCCGTTCCTCAAGGGCCATCATGGCATCCTGCGCCAGCGTCGCCCCAAATCGCTGGAAAAGGCTGCGCCGACGCCCATAGCGGGCGAACCGAACCTTGTTGCCATAAAGCTCCTTCATCTTCGGGATCAGATGCCCGACACCATCGGCAAGGCCCAAGCTCACCGCCTGTCGGCCCAGCCAGAATTCACCTGTAAAGAGATCCGGATCTTCAGAAAGCTGCGCCCCCCGGCGGGACTTGACATGGCTGATGAACGCTTCGTGGATCTGCGCCAGAAGCGTCTTGAGCCGCGCCACATCCTCGGGCTTTTCCGGCAGGAAGGGATCAAGCGTGCTCTTGGATTTCCCGGCGGTATAGACCCGCCTTTCAATGCCTTGACGCGCCAACAATTCCTGCGCGCCAAATCCGGCCGAGATCACCCCGATGGAGCCCAGGATCGACGACGCATCCACCCAGATCTCATCCGCCGCCACCGCCAGCCAATAGCCGCCCGAGGCCGCGACATCCTCGACAAAGGCATGAACCGGCACCGACTTCTCCTCCGCCAGACGCCGGATCCGCGCGGCGATGAGCGAGGATTGCACCGGCGAGCCACCGGGAGAGTTGATCACCAGCGCCACCGCGACCGGCTTGCCCCGGGAAAACGCCTTGTCGATCACCGGACCAATCAGTTCATCACTCAGCTGCGCGCGCCCGCCCGCCCCGATCATGCCCGCAAGGCGGATGACCGCGACAGTCGGTCGGCGGTTTAGGAAGGGGATCATGTATCTCATTCGCTCCGATGTAGAGTGGCGGGGCGCGACAAACAAGGCGCTCCGTGCAACCGGAATCAGACACGTTGCAGCGCGCCTTCCGCGGGCGTGAAAAGATCGCGCTGCCAGCGCCGGATTATTGCGGCACCGTCTCGGCAATCAGAATGGCGATCGCGCCATGGTTGACCCAGAGCGCAAGCGCCGCGATCCCCAGCGCTAGCGCAGCATAGGTGGCATCGTGTCGGGGATCCCATCCGTCGTATCGCCGGATCAATCTGACCAGAAGAGGATAGACGATCAGCGCCGTCGCCCCCCCCGCCACAGCGGCCCCGAGGATACCGAAAGACATCACGCCCACGATCAGCAGCGCAACCTGCACCACGGCACTCGTCGCCACCCGGGTCAGAAAGCGCCGCGAATCGCCGGCCGCCAGCAACAGTTGGTCATAGCTGCTGAGAATGACGGTCGGCATCTGCGCGACCGCGATCACCACGAGGATCGGCCCCGCCAGCCGGTAGCGGTCGTCATAAAGCAGGTGCACCAGCCAGTCCCCCGAAAACGCGAGGATTGCCGAAAGGCTCAGCAGCCCGGCGGTGAGCAGCCATCGCATACGAAAGATCTTGGCGCGGTTTTCGGCGCTCTCCGAGGGGGGGCGCTGCTTGTAGAGCGGAAAGACGATCTTGCCTACCAGTGGCCCCGCCAGCATCATCGGCAGACCGGCGAACATGAAGCCGATCGAATAGATGCCCAGCATTTCGAGAGAGATGAACTTCCCAAGGATGGCGCGGTCGGCGTGATTGACCAGAAAACCGCAGATCGTGCTGAGAAAGATCCACTTGCCGAAATGAATGAGCTCACCGGCGGCGGACCGCTCGATCCGGAACCGCTCGCGATGACCGGGCAGGCGACGCCACTTGAGGATCTGGCCAACGGCAGACGAGACAAGAGAGCCAAAGACCAGCGCCCAGACCGACTCCAGCAGCAGCGCCAGAGAGATCATCGCGACGATCCCGGCCAGTTGGGCGATGATGTCGAGCCGGGTCTGCAACCCCAACACCAGATCGCGATTGGCGGTAAAGACCCGCATCGGCAGGAAGCCGTTGATGACCGTGCTGAGCCCGAGGACCGGCAAAAGCACCGCCAATTGGGGCTCGTCATAGAGCGCGGCCATGGGCCAGGCCAGCGCACAGGCGGCCAGCCAGAGCGCAACACCGCGCAGCAGCGCGAGACTCCAGGCGGTGTCAAGAAACGCCGGCTCGCGGCTCCGGTCATTCTGGATGATCGAGGCATGCACGCCGATATCGGAAAAGAGTTGCAGACCGGTGAGAAAGATCTGCACCAGCGCCATCAGCCCGAACGCCTCGGGAAAAAGCAGCCTTGTCAGCACCAGATTGGAGCCAAGGCGCAGGAATTGCGAGGTGGCCATCCCGCCCACGGCCCAGAGCGCGCTGCGCCCGGCGCGCGCCGTGAGGCTCTCGCCGCGCAGGGACCGGATCAGGCGACGAAGGAAAGGGGGCATTGGGATCGATTCATGTGAAAGGACAAAGACAGTTGCGCGATACGCTTAACAAAGTGCGCGAACAATCAAGAATCGTTTGCGTTAATTGAAAGTGTTTACGCCGTGTCGTCAGGTTAAACCTGTCAACTTTCGAAGACTGTTGATGCGCGTGCAGTTCGGCAGGATTTTATTTCCTCATCAATCTGCTTCCAAACAGCAAGGGCAATGGAACGAGCATTCGCTTCACCATACTCTTTCGCGATTTTGTTGGCAGCATGCCGACGTATACGGGTGAGGGATTGAGGGCTTGTTCTGAACTGGGATACTACTTGTTCCACGGTCTGAACGAATGTCAGGATATCATTGTCCTCTATCGGAAACCCAGTCTCTGTCGAAAAATATTCATTGCCACCAACCCCAGTATATCCGATCACAATGCATCCCGTCGCCATGGCCTCTGCTGGGGGCAGTCCAAATCCTTCCTGTTCCGAAAAAGATAAAAAGATCAGGCTCTCGGACATGATTCTGTTGCGTTCGTCATTGCTGACGCCTTGAATGGAAATGATCGGAATATCCTTTAGCCCAAACCTCGTACGCAAGGCCGCTACCACCAATCCCGCTTCTTCTTTGCGTTTTCGGGGCATGTAGGCGATTTGAAGTTTCTTTTCCGCCTTGTAGCGTAATTTCTCCGAAGCAACAGGTAGTTGAAGCCTATGGCAGTGCCGTTCCAAAAACATTGAGGTAGCTTCATTTGACGCCGCAGAAGTTGTTAGAATAGCGTTCAGGCTTGGATACCTAGGTGTGCCGCTTTCGATGTCCTTGACGAACGCTCGGGTGAAACCAAAAACGTCCTGAGCGACCAAAACATAGTTCGCAGTCCCAAGACCTCGCATACAGAGCGGATAAATGAACTCCGGCAGAACGAAAACGTCATTCGGCGTTGCATTGAATACACTGCTGGGAGGGCCGTTGCAAAACTTGCGAAGTTTATGCCAAAGCCAAACTCTTTGGCGCAAGTTCGGATTCATCATACGATTAAGCCCAGGGTGATAAACAGTTTCACCTCGGTATTCCTCGAAAGGATATCGGTAGCGATCATATGGATAAAGGGCTGCTGTAGTGTAACCCTCAACCCTAAGAGTCTCGGCCAGCCAAAGGAGTACATTGTTGCCTCCGACAATGCGATCCAATCCGGGAAGGACAAAATAATAACGAAGTGGTTCTGTCATGATACGCTTTACTGAAGGTTCCACATAAATTGTGTCTCGCCCTGTTACGAAACCAATTTCTTAAGTACAAAGGCTCTGAAGTATGAAATCCAAGAGTATCATCCCTCTGGGATGAACCGGGGCAGGACGGGGACGAGGCCCGTGAGCACTTCCTGCAAGCGCGCCTCGGCGTCCGCGTCGGCCTCTCCGGGGCCGATTATCGTGGTCAGCCGCACCAGCGCGCCATCGCTGCGCCCGGTGGTGATGCCGTCCACCATCAGCCAATACTTGGCGGCGAAATCCCAGGCGATGCGGCGGTTCTTTTGCTGGAACCAGTAATAGACCATCATCCGCGTCTCACCCTTCTGGATGATCGCGCGATTGATGTCGAATGGCGTCTGCGACCCCATCTGCGCCGCGATATCGCTGCGTTCGAGCCAGGCGATCTCCCAGCCGGACCCCGGCAGGCAGATCTCGGGCGAATGGACGCCCCCCCGGCTCTGATCCTCGTACCACGCCATGAACAGCCCCACCGGGGCCGCCGCCTCCGGATTGACCAGATTGACCTGGTGATAATCATTCGCCGCGAGGGTCTGCGCCACGCCCTCGGACAGGAGTTCACGCGGCCCGGATTGCCGCCAGCCGCCCATTTCACGCGGAAAGAGGGCAAACTGATCGCGGCTCTGGGTGACGGCGCCGCGTTCCGGCAAAGCCATCATTGCCGCCGCCGCGATCATCGCCGCGAGCGCCGCCGTGACCAGCGCCGAAGAGGGACGCACGAATTGCAGGCGCAGGAATTGCGGGACGAGGCCCGTGGTATCGAGATCCAGCGCCTCGGTCAGGCTCAGGCGCTTGGGATGCAGAAACAGCATCAACCAGGCAAGACCGAACAGGATCAGGATGCAGGCCAGAAAGATCACCCAACCCTCGAAGAAATGCGTGAACCCTTCCAGCCATTCCTGGCCATATTCCTGCACGATCACGCCGGCGACCGCGATGCGCACCGAATTCATGAAGATGGCGATCGGCACGGCAGAGACCAGCAGCACCGCCTTGTGCCAGATCGGCCCCTGATAGAGCACCGCGAAAATATAGGAAAAGCTGAGAATCGGGAACATGTAGCGCAGCCCCGAACAGGCTTCGGCGACGTGCAGCTTCATGATGCCCAGATCAATGATGTTGCCATCAAGGAATACCGGCACCGACAAGAGCTTGAGAAACCAGACGCCCAGTTCCGAGGACACGAATTGCAGATAGGTGGTGGTCTTGTAATAGATCACCCCCGGCAGCGGCAGCATGTAGACAAGATGCACCACGGGCGGCCAGAAATGCCGCCCCGTATCCCAGCCCCAGCTGATCAGCAGAATGCCCCCGACCCACAGAATCAACGCATAGGCCACGATATCGTCAATGTTGGCGAGAATGCCGAGCGCCCCGAACAAAAGCGCGAACAGCACCAGCGCAACGCCCGGCCAACGGTTCCTCTTGGGACCGGGATCGATCGGAACGGTCTTGAGTTGCCGCAAGAACAAGAGCGACGAGAGCACCGGGATGATCGGCCCGTGACTATACTCCGGCAATTGCCATGCCTCAAGCAGCGCATTGATTCCGTTCGAGAAGTAAAGCCCGGCCGAAATGGTCGCAATCAGCAGCCAGAACAGGCCCCAGAAATTGGTGAGGCCAAGCAGTCTGGGCGATTCGGAAAGATACGTGTCCGATGACATGAAAATCCTGCTTTCAAGGTCTGCTGCCGCCAGATGTTAGATGTTCGCCACGCCGAGCAATGCACATCCTGCGGATGAAATGTTGTCCCCTGCTCTATTTATCAAGTGTTTGCCGCGATTGAAACCGTCCTGCCCGAATTTGCCGATCAAGTTTCCAACTGGTTTACAATCCCTTGCCTTCCACGGGGTCTATTCTCGTTTCCGTCAAATCGGAAGGGTCATCTAGGGCGCCGTGCAGTATCGCCGTCCGAACCCGTCGGATAGACAATCTCGCGCGACCAACCAGGAGCGACTGAAGGTCGATACCCCGGTCCTCACGCCCATCGGCAGATTGTTCTTACGCGCTGGAATAAGGCGCGGGCCTAGCCGTTGTTCTTTCAAATGCTGCGAAAACGATCCGAGCGGACCACGCAATAGCCTAATTTTGGTCCCATTCCAGAGGCAAGTCTGAGCCTCGATTGAAATTGGAAAACATCTGACCAGTGAAACGATGCGCGAGAACACGCCGAAAGACTAAGCAGCTTTTCGCCAAGACTCGAAGATCTGCGCACCGCACCAGCACAGCACACCTAGCCGCACTGACCCAAAACACTGTAGGGTTCCGATGAACGAAACGAGCAGAAAAAGACCATTATCCGCGTTTTCGATACAATCCCCCGCTTTCGAGCAGGGGTGGGATAATTGGGTTCCTGGTCTGACGGGCTGCTTGCTGTCTGTGCCAGTTTTCTCGCTTCCCATGACCGAAAGACCGACATGTGCAACGGCGATGGCCGAGCATGTCGCAGTCACTCACATGTCCGCCCGGAGGTAGACACATGCGCTCCACGACTTTCAGACTCTCCTCTTTGTTCAATCGCATCTCGGATGCAAGGTTTGGCGGCACTCTGCTTGACCCATCGGCCCCAGGCGCTGAAAATGTAGGACTGTCCTTCTTTCAGGGCGAAAAGCGGGTCCTGACACTGAGCAGCGATCGCGGGGATGCGACCTTTGGCGGCGATCTGCCAAAATTCTTCAACCCGTATTCCGGACTCAAGTTCCTGACACAACTTGGCGATCTCAGAACCAGTGCAGCCAGCCCGCTGACGCCGGGTGTCGTGATCAGACCCGGCCCCACGCAAGAACCACAGCCGCAGCCCGTGGTTGACGCGGCGCCCGCGCCTGCACCCGTCGTCGATGCAACCCCGGCCCCAGGCGCTGAAAATGTAGGACTGTCCTTCTTTCAGGGCGAAAAGCGGGTCCTGGCACTGAGCAGCGATCGCGGAGATGCGACCTTTGGCGGCGATCTGCCCAAATTCTTCAACCCGTATTCCGGACTCAGGTTCCTGACACAGCTTGGCGATCTCAGAACCAGTGCAGCCAGCCCGCTGACGCCGGGTGTCGTGATCAGACCCGGCCCCACGCAAGAACCACAGCCGCAGCCCGTGGTTGACGCGGCGCCCGCGCCTGCACCCGTCGTCGATGCAACCCCGGCCCCCGTCGTGGATCAAACGTCACAGCCAGACACCGTTGTGGACGTAGCGCCCGTGCCCGCGCCGGAGCCCATTGCGGACGTGACGCCCGCACCCGAACCAGAGCCCGTCGCGGAGGTGGTGCCAGAGCCAGCACCCGCGCCTGTCGTAGATGTGACCCCCGACCCCGTGGTCGATGCGGCACCACAGCCTACTCCTACTCCTGTCCCTACCCCCGCGCCGACCCCGACACCCACCCCTGCACCGACTGATTCCCAGGATGGCGATTCCCAGCAGACCGCAAACGGACCGCGCCTCATTCCTGCCACGTCCCTTGACGGCGGTCCGACACTGAACGTCTCTGGCGGTCGGGTGACTACCTTTCAACTGCCGGATTCGGCCCAGATCACGGATATCGAGATCACCAACCTGCCTTCGGCCGGTAATATCACCGTCAATCCTGACAACACGCTGGCTCTCGTCCTCTCCGGGTCAGATTACAGCGGGCCCTTGTCGTTCGACTATTCCGTCACCCGCGCGGACGGGACGGTTTCCTCGCACTCGGTCGATCTGAATGTCACGGCCCCCACGCAAAAGGCGGGCTGGGGTCTGGGCAATCACTACATGCTGGAAACCGATGCGAATGGCGATCTGGTGGTCGAGCATGGCGACAACCACCGCAAGATCTACGTCTCGGGCAGCGAAGACGCCCTGAGCCGCGCCGACATCGCCGCCATCGAGGGATTGAGCGAAGCGCAGATCACCGCGAAATGGCTGATCGCCCATTCGGAATACGGCGGATCCGAAGGCATGGCGCTGACCTCCGACATCGGGATGGAGGTGTGGAATGGCCTCTCGGGGTGGGACAAGCCGGCCCATTCCAACTGGCTGCTCTTCGAGCGCGGCTATCAATACGACAACACCGGCAACATGATCATCCGCGACACGCATGGCGAGTCCGAACTGCATCCCATGCACATCACAAGCTGGGGTGAGGGCGACCAACCAATCATCACGTCACAAGTGCGGATGTATCAAAAGCCGATCAGCAACGTGGTCTTTACCGATCTCGACTTGCGGGGCGGCGTGTCCAACCTGAGTGCAGACAATACGCTCTTTTCCGACGTGAGCCTCTCGGTCTCTGGTATCGGCATGGGCGGCGTCGATCGCTTCACCCTGCACGATTCGGTCATCACCGATACCCATAACGTCAAACCCGATGGCGAGGTCTGGAGCGGAACGTCGGCTGGAATATTTCTGGGCGACATAGAGGGAGTTCTAATCGAAGGGACAGTGATCCATCACTCTGCCTGGCAAGATGATTACCTGCCAAATGGCTCAACCTTGGGTGGACAACCGCCTACCCTTTTCAGCCACAACGTTTATCTGCAAAACACCACGAGTGATGTGACCTTTCGCGACAACATCATCTCGCAAGGGTCCTCCTTCGGCGCTCAATTCCGCGGTGGCGCCTTTGTCGAGGACAACGTGTTTCTCGACAACAACGTGGCTGCCAATTTTCTGGGTGGAGACTATCAGGGCGCCGGACCCATCGGCAACTTCACGCTCTTTACCGATAACGTCGTGACCTCGGCGGGATACAAGCAGACCACTCTTGGCAATCAGGGCGCGCTCGACTGGGGGGTGCGCAACGAGGCGCGGGACTCCACCCTGCTCGGCAACATCATTGCGCATGAGGCCGATCCGAACGATCCGGCCGAGGTCGCCTACAAGACGACGAAACAGAATCCCAACCCGCTCGTCCATACCAAGGACGACCCCTTCTTCAACGACACCAGGATCTTCAACTGGAACGGGTTCGAGGCCAATCTCGACGGGCTCGACCGAAACACCCTCAACCAGACCACGATCCAGAACTTCGCGCTTTCTATTCTGGGATCGCAGACAACGGCCAATGAAAATCTCGGACACCGCTACGTCAGCGGGCTGATCACTGACCTCATGAACCATCTCAAGTCGCTGCCCAACACGTCGCTCGACGACACGATCACGGCGAAGGATATCGTCGCCTATTTCCAGAACGGCTTCGGTGTAGCCCCCGGCGGCGATGGCTCCAGCACCACGCATCGCTTCATCCCCAATGATCTGAGCGACGGTGTACGCTGGGACAACCGGCTCAACTGGTCCCACGAGGAACTGCCCGGCAATGGCGACAGCGTCGATCTGGGCGGCAACTGGGTGAATTTTGGCGGCACGGTGCGGCTCGGGGATCTTGATCTGGGCTCGAACGGCAAGCTTCAGGTCGGCAGCGGCAAACTCAGCGTCGATGGGTCGCTCGAGGCCGGAGACAAGGGGGGTGCGATCTTCATAAACCATGCCGGACAATTCTGGACCAATGGCTATGCCGATGATGGCCTCCTGAACGTCAGGATCACGGAGGGACGCTTTGCCAATACCGGCGACATCAGCGGCCCGGTCGTCCTTGAGGTCTCGGACGGTCAGGCGCTGCTTGGGGTTGACGACGCATCCTATGCCATCGGGGCGCAGAGCGAATTGCGGATTGTCGGATCGCAGGCCAAGGTCGGCTTTGACGGGGCGCAGAACGGCGTTGCAATCCTAGACATGTCCGCGGCGGGGCAGGTGAGCTTTGTGGCCGACGTTCAGGGTGTGTCAAGCCTGCGGGAATTCCGCAGCGGCGCCTTTGATCAGGACGGGTCGAACGTCAAATCCGGCGTCGTCATGGATGGCACGCTCTCGATCGATCTCAGCCAGTATGTCGGCGCCAAGGACATCACCCTGATCGAAGTTGATGCCCTTGCCGGAGAGTGGGATGACATCGAGATCTTTGGCCTCGCCGCCGACAAGAACGCGACCCTCGAGGTGGATTACATCTCCGACAAGGTGACGTTGCGGCTCGACAGCTTCGGGAGCGGTGAGCTCAGCCTGAATGTGCTTGGCGACAAACTGGACGGGTCGGATGAGGATGCGGCCCTCTGGTCGGAACTCAAGGCGGGGGTGGATGCCGGAGATACGACGGCACCCGAGATCCATATCTTCGACAGCGTTCTCGATCCCCTTCCAGAGCTCAGCTTCATCTGATCCGGGCCGCACTGAACACGATCACAAGCCCCTGAAGGCCGTCCTTCAGGGGCTTTTCCCGCCGCCGGTCAGGGCTCAGCCGCAAAATCCGACAACGCCCTGCGCCTGCGATCCGCGACCCGTTCCCAGGCATAGTCCTCGACATCCCGCAGCGCCTGCGCTCCCAAGGCAAGCCGCAAGGTCTCAGAGGCATGAAGCCGGGTCAGCGCCTCGGCCATGGCGTCAGCATCTGACGGCGCCACCACAAGGGCATTGGCACCGTCGCGGGCGATATAGCCAGCCCCCATCGGGGTCACGATCAACGGCAGACCATAGGCGGCCGCCTCATAGGTCACTTGCGGCCCGCCCTCCTCGAGGGACGGAAAGACAAAGACATCCGCAGCACGGTAAACCTCACCGATATCCGAAACATGGCCGAGAAACCGGACGGTCTCTGGCAGCGTCCCGAGGAACTTCTGGCGCATCTCCTGCGTGGCGAGAAGCGGCTCCACCGCCCCAGCAATCCACAACTCTGCCGGTAACGCCGCCCGCCGCCAGGCCTCCATCAGGGTATGCGCACCCTTGCGCAGCCCGACCGATCCCACGAACAGAAATCGGAGCGGACGGCCAGCATCATGGTCGGGGTGGCCGCGTGGAGGATCGGTTGGAAGATATGTCCCATAGCTCGCAGGCAGGATCTGCGGCACCTTCGCTGTCGTCGCGCGAATCGAGTCCTCGACAAAGGGACCGGGCGCAAAGACCGCATCGGCCAGAGCAAGGCGCGCGGCCTCATGATCGAGGGTCTCGGTGGTAAATTGCGGGTAATGGGGCGCGCCGATGCGATCACATTCGGCATCAAGAATGTCCTTGGCATAAGCGACATGCGTGTTGATGAACTCGAGCACAATGCGCGCGCCCTTGGCGCGGGCGGCGGCAATCGCCGCAATCGGCGCCCCCGGCCAGCAATAGCAGACATCCCCCGGACGGATCGCAGCCAGCGCCAACGCGACGCTGCGGCGTTTGAGAAAGCCGACAAGCCGCAGGTTGCCCGCCAGCCGACGCTGGAGACGCTTGGGCAAAACCGCGGGCAACGCCGGCGCCATGATCCGCGCCGGATCCTCGCGCAGACATGCCGCCGCATGGACCTCAACACTCAAGCCCTGAGACGGCCAGTGCGAGCAGATGCGGTAACAGGTCTCGGGTGGCCCCTTTCCCCAAAAGCTCGTGGGGTAAAGAACATGAACCCTTGGGTGCAGAGCCACCTTGGCAGCCTCCTTTCAATCATGAATCCGGTCATGAGATATCGCCGCGAGCGTCTGCCGCGACCAATGCCAGAGACGGCCCGTCCCGAATTCGGTTGCCCAAGGCTTGCGTGGCACACGACAAAGCGCAAGACCTTTCCTCTCCCTCGACAGCGGCCGCGTCACCTCTTTCCCCCCTCTAGACCCCGATGAGGCGCGGACTTGCGAACCTCTCGAAAAGACGCTGCAACCCGATCGGCAGAACGAGGCCGACACTTGTCGACAGCACCATATGCACCACAAGATTGCCGAACCCCAAGGCGATGAGACCTTCGCGCATCGCCGCGGAAAAGATCGTGTGGCTCAGAAAGATGATCATCGAATAGCGCCCAAGATCAGCCAGTCTTGCCGCAAGCGCGGTCTGGCGTTCCGCCATCCAGACCGCGATCCCGGCGCTGCTCAGGACCAGAATGCTGGCGCTCACCAGCGAGGGAACACCAAACCGTGCAAGGTCGGGGACCGCGGCCAGCACCACGGCAAAGACGGCCACAAGGATCAACCCGTAGCCTCGTGCGATCCGGACCGGGGCGGCGTGAAACTCTGCCAGAACCATGCCGAGCGCAAGATAGGGGAGATAGCGCGTGGCATTGCTGGTCCAAACCTGCACCTCGGATGAAAGAGGCAAGGTTTGCAGAACCACACCAAGCAGCAGGAGCCCCCAGATTGCGGGTCTGCGCCACTGTTCCGCGCGCAGGGCGGGGCGGAGCACCAGCACGCCGATCTGCAACACGAACAAGGCCCAGAGAAACCAGAATTGCCAACGTCCGGGAATCGGACTGGCAAAGACCTCTCCAAGAGCCAGCGGCGTGTTGGCAAGGTTGCCCGCGAGCACTTTTGTTACCGCAAAGATGTAGGTCCAGAGCACCAGCGGATAGAACAGCCTCAGCACCCGACTGCCGACAAACTCCGCGACCGACAGTCGCGTGACGGCGGAGACCAGGAAAAGGCCGGACAGCAGAAAGAAAAGCGGCATGTGAAATGCGTAGATCCTCGTGTCAACCGCCGCGAAAAGGCCGGGCGGAGACGCCGCCATCAGCCCGGCGTCCTGCGCGCCGCGCCAGGCATGACCGATGACCACCAGAATGATGGCAAGACCCTTGGCCGTATCGACCCAGGTCAGTCTTTGCCCGCCCGTCACCGCATTCCCACCCACAAGACCGCCATCCGGCAGACGTCGCAACCATGGCACTCTGGCACGTTCAAATCTTCACGACGCCTTGCATCGGCAGTCCCCGTCGGGCAATCGCATTGCGGGTATCGGCGACCGGGCAACCCAGCGCCTGTAGCGCTTGATAGTCTATGCTGTCGTGATCCGTCGCGATCAGCACCGCCGCAAACCGGCCCGGCACCAGATCGGACGGGGCAATGGACCGGCGGGCGGCATATTGCCCATATTCACGCATCGGCGGAATCTCCGGCACGTGCGGATCAAGATAACTGACCTCGGCGCCAGCCTGATCGAGAAGCTGCATCAGTTTCATCGCCGGGCTTTCGCGCACGTCAGAGACATTCTTCTTGTAGGCCACGCCCACCAGCAGGATCGCCGCGCCCATCAGGCCACGGCCGCTTTGCTGATCGACAATCGTGCGCAGCCGGTCGATCACATGATGCGGCATCCGTGTGTTGATCTCTCCCGCCAACTCGATAAAGCGGGTCGGCACCTCGTATTCCCGCGCTTTCCAGGTCAGATAGAAGGGGTCGATCGGGATGCAATGCCCGCCAAGTCCGGGCCCCGGATAGAACGGCATGTAGCCAAACGGCTTGGTCGCCGCCCCGTCGATGACCTCCCAGACATCGATACCCATCGCGTCGAAAACCAGCTTGAGCTCGTTGACAAGCGCGATGTTGACAGCGCGAAAGATATTCTCGGTGATCTTCACCGCCTCGGCTGTTTGCGTGGTCGAAACCCGCACGACCTTGTCCACGACACGGGCATAGAAGGCCTCGATCAGATCACCGGCGATCGGCCCAGACCCGGCGACAACCTTGGGAATCGAATGGGTGTTGAAGGCAGTATTGCCCGGATCCTCGCGCTCGGGCGAGAACCCCAGAAAGATATCCTGTCCCGCAATCAGGCCGCTCTCCTCCAGGATCGGGACCAGCACCTCTTCCGTGGTTCCGGGATAGGTCGTCGATTCCAGTATGACCAGCGTTCCAGGGCGAACATGCGCTGCGATGGTGCGCGCCGTGACCTCGACAAAGGAGAGGTCAGGTTCGCGCTGCCGGTTGAGCGGGGTCGGCACGCAGATGATGATCACCTGACACTCCGCCAGTCGGCTGAAATCCACCGTTGCGTCCAGCCGCCCGTTGTCGCGCACCTCGACCAGGGCCTCGGCACTGACCGCGCCGATATAGCTCTGCCGCGCCATGATCTGCGCCACCTTGGCGGGATCAACGTCAAATCCGGTGACGGCAAAGCCCTGCCGCGCGGCCGTCACCGCGAGGGGCAAACCGACATAGCCCAATCCGATCACGCCGACCCGCGCAGTTTGTCCCACGATCTCTTGCATCAACGACATTCGTTCAAACCCTCTTCACACTCAAAATCAGCCATAAAGACTTGATACGACGAGTTCCATCCCGCCGCGCAAGTCATCACGCCTTTGCTCATGTTTTTTTTCGTCAGCACCAGCGCCCGTCAAGACAGTTGCCGATTGATCACCTCTTTCGCAGGGCGCGAAACTGGTTCTGGCTGGCACGACATGCGCGGTTCCGGCTTGTTCTCGTCGGACCGCGACGCGGGCGATGTTCAGGCATCGCTGAAATGGCTTTTTTCGTACGGAGACGCCGCCCTTAATCAGTTGGCACTGGAAAAGCTGTGAAGGTTACTGAGCAGCGTCCCCGCAATCGGAATGTGGCAAAATGCGGGCAAGTTCGCCAGATGTTTCGGGGAAACAAATTGTTCACACAATCGCGTGATTTCTTTCTGGCATAGGCGAAAACCCCGCGAATCCGGCGAATTTGCCTTGCAAGACGTCAATCCGACCCCCGATCGCACCCTCCACTCCGGCTTCCTTCCGTTTCGAAGGGTGCAACAAAGATCGCGGATTAAGGACACTGTCCTTCACGGGCACTGGACGGGCACTGGCTCGTTTTCCTCTGCATCATCAGCGGCACAAAACGAATCAGCACAGAGGATTCCCACGCCTTTGTTGCCTCATCAGAAACACTCTGAGCACCGTTTTGAGACACTGAACGGATTCGGCACCCCATATGGTCGGATAGCCCCGCCACCTCGCAACCCTGGGTCGCAAAATGCCTGATCTGGTGAGTTTTTTCAGCCTCGATCTCGAAACATGGCGGAAATGTGATATGACGATGGCAGAAGTGTGGAGGCCGCACGATCGCGCGGTCGAAATGTGGCACTGGAAAGTTTTTGAACAGATCTTCAGACCCGGCAAGCTGTGACACCCAGGTAAAACCGTAAGGAGAAGTTGAATGAACATGCAATTGAAGGGCCTCGTAACCGCCTTGGTGATGACAATGACACTGGGCTTTGGGACACTGGGCTTTGGCGCGCAAGGCGCGAACGCGGCATCGCTCGTATCCTGCAACAGCGATTCAGGTGACGTGACCACCGATGTCTCGCCGACCAGTTCGTGCTTCGGGATCGAGAGCCTTAGCGATGGTTCAAATCAAAAACTTGGCGAACTTAACGCGTTGTCGATCAATGGAACGACCGGCGGCTGGTCGACCTTGGGTCGATTCAATGCAACTGGATCAAACACCAACTTTTCGCTCGATGACTCGATTGTCGCCGGCCTTCAAGGCAACTGGTCGATCTTCAATGCGGCGACCAACCTTTATGGCGAGTTCATGATGGTGTTCAAGTCTGCGCAAGGCAGTAACACCGATCCAGCCGCGTTTGTCGGCTACATCCTGAACGGAACAAGCGGAACGTGGTTGTCACCTTTCTTCGCGACCACTGGAAATGCAGGACGGCGCACGCTCAGCAATGTCGAGCTTTACGGGCGCGGCGATCCCTCCGTCATCCCCCTGCCTGCTGCCGGATGGCTGCTGCTCGGTGGTCTTGGTGGCCTCGCCGCACTGCGCCGCCGCCGCAAGGCCGCGTGACAGAAAGCGCCGCAACCGCTCCGCCAAACAAGAAGCGCCCTCACCGGGGCGCTTTTTTATTGCCGATCCGGGAAAACCTCAGTGCCGGACCACCCGTGCCTTGCGCACCCCCCCGGACGCCTCCACCTCACCCTGAGAGTCCGGTGCCGTGCGGATCAGCATCGCCACAAGCGCCACCCCCGGCACCGCATAGCCCAAGGCGAAATAGACCATCACGGCCGCACCCCATCCCGCTTCGGTCAGTATCAGTGTGGCAATCGCCCCGATCATGCCAAGGATCCCGCCCAGGATGAACGCCGCAACCGCCATTCAACGACCACCACCGCTGGGACCGACAACACCATTGATCTCCGTAATCCGGCGATCATCCATGACCATGGATCCTGTACGCTGCTCAGTCCGGGTTGCCACGCCGTTCGCAACATCGACCGAACGGCGGTTCCGGCGCTTGGTTGGCAAGAGCATAGCATTAATTCCTGCACAATGCACTTTTGTTCCTCTATCTGACAGGAGAATGCGACCAAGGGGTTTGCAGGTCAAGGAAATTCCCCGTGATTTCCCGTTCATCGACCTGCCCTTCCAGGCTTTCTAGAATCGTTCCAAACCTTGACTTGGATGGCCTTGGGGCGCATATCAGGTGAGACGACGAAAGGCAGCGACATGTTCATCCAGACCGAATCCACCCCCAATCCCGCGACGCTCAAGTTTCTGCCAGGTCAGGCCGTCCTCGACACCGGAACCGCTGATTTTACGACGGCGGACGGTGCCAGGACATCCCCTCTGGCAGAGCGGATCTTCAGCGTGACCGGGGTCACAGGCGTGTTTTTCGGCAATGATTTCGTCACCGTGACCAAGGCCGATGCAATCGAATGGGATCATATCAAGCCCGCCATTCTGGGCGCCATCATGGAGCATTACCAATCTGGCCAGCCGGTCATTCTGGGGGGGGCGGATACGACCTCTGGCCATGCGGCCCACAGCGGCGAGGATTCCGAGATCATCAACCAGATCAAGGAATTGCTCGATACCCGTGTGCGCCCTGCGGTGGCACAGGATGGTGGCGACATCACCTTTCACGGCTTCGACCGCGGCGTTGTCTACCTGCACATGCAAGGCGCCTGCGCGGGCTGTCCGTCCTCGACCATCACGCTCAAGATGGGGATCGAGAACCTGTTGCGCCACTACATCCCCGAAGTGACAGAGGTGCGCCCTGTTGGTCTCTGACCGGCTGACGCTCGGCTTTGACACATCGGCCGCGCATTGCGCGGCCGCTTTGCTGTCCGGCGACCGGGTTCTGGTCTCGCGCAGCGAAGAGATGGGGCGCGGGCAGGCCGAACGGCTCCTGCCGCTGCTCGAGGAGATCCTTGCAGAAGGCGGCGCAACCTGGCGCGACCTGGCCTGCATCGGGGTGGGCATCGGGCCCGGCAATTTCACCGGCATCCGCATCTCGGTGGCAGCCGCGCGCGGTCTGGCTCTGGCGCTCGACATTCCGGCAATCGGTGTCAGCACGCTCGAGGTGATCCGGGCGCTGCATGGCCCGGCCAGCCTGCCCGCCGTGCCCGCGCCGCGCGATCAGGTCTATATCCAGCGGAACGGGGCCACGCCAAGCCTCGTGCCGCTGGCAGATGTCAGCGGTCACAGCTTGCCACCGCCCCCAGCCCGTCTGGCCGAGACCATCTCCCGTCTCGCCAGCCTGGCGCGCGCCGACAGCCCAGCCCCCGCGCCGTTCTATGTCAGGCCCGCCGATGCCGCGCCCGCGCGCGATCTGCCGCCGGTGATCCTCGATGACACCTGAGACCATGGCGTGCATCCATGCCCGCGCCTTTGCCGGACAGGCGCGCGCCTGGTCCGCCGCCGAATTCTCCGCCCTGCTCGACAGCCCGCTGTCCTTTGTCACCGGCGATGCGCGGTCCTTTGCGTTTGGTCGGGCGGTGGCCGACGAGGCAGAACTGCTGACGCTCGCCACCGATCCCTCGCATCGGCGCCGCGGTCACGCCCGCGCCTGCCTCGCCGCCTTCGAGACCGAGGCACGGGCGCGCGGCGCAGAGACCGCCTTTCTCGAAGTCGCCGCCGACAATGCGCCCGCCCTCGCGCTCTACCGCGCCGCAGGCTATCTCCAGATTGCCCGCCGCGTCGCCTATTACGCCCGCGAAACAGCGCCCGCCGCCGACGCGCTGATCCTGCAAAAGCCACTGCCCTGATCCTGATCGGGTTCCCATAAGGCCAGTTGCGGAAAATACGTCAGACCTGCATTCCCTGCCGCATCCCCCGCCCTTGCATTGCCGCCTGACATGGGGCTAGGAATTGCCATGCAGATTTACCTTCCCATAGCCGAGGTTTCGGTCAACGCCTTCCTGCTTCTGGGGCTGGGCGGGATCGTGGGAATCCTCTCGGGCATGTTCGGGGTGGGCGGCGGTTTCATTCTCACGCCGCTGCTCTTCTTTATCGGCATTCCGCCTACGGTCGCGGTGGCCACCGGGGCCAATCAGATCATGGCCTCATCCTTTTCAGGCGTGCTGGCACATTTTCGCCGCAAGACCGTCGATCTCGAGATGGGAACGGTGCTGCTGGTGGGCGGCCTGATCGGTTCCGGTCTGGGCGTGATGGTGTTCAATCACCTCAAATCGCTTGGCCAGGTCGATCTTCTTGTTACCCTCTGTTATGTCGTGTTTCTCGGTGTCATCGGCGCGATGATGTTCGCCGAGAGCCTGCGCGCCATCCGCCGCAGCCGGCGCGGCGCCCCGCCCAAGCGGCAGAAACACGGCTGGGTGCATGGCCTGCCCTTCAAGATGCGGTTTCGCACCTCGGGGCTCTATATCTCGGTGATCCCGCCTGTGCTGGTGGGGGTCAGCGTTGGCATTCTGGCCGCGATCATGGGTGTCGGCGGCGGGTTCATCATGGTGCCGGCGATGATCTATCTCCTCGGAATGCCGACCAAGGTCGTTGTCGGCACCTCGCTCTTTCAGATCATCTTCGTCACCGCCTTCACCACGATGCTGCACGCCGTCACCAACCAGACGGTCGATGTGGCGCTCGCGGTCATCCTGATCGTGGGCGGTGTGATCGGGGCGCAGATCGGCACCACCATCGGCAACCGGATGAAGGCGGAACAGCTGCGCATCCTTCTGGCGCTTCTGGTGCTGGTGGTCTGTGGCAAGCTGGCGCTCGATCTGCTGCTCACGCCACGCGAACTCTACTCGACCAGCGCGGCGAGTGGCGGATGATGCTGCGCCGCCTCGCCCTCCTGTTCTGCCTTGCCGCGCTGCCCGCGCAGAGCCAAGACGCCGAAGAGGTGGTGCTCGGCCTCTCGAGCGACAAGGTGGCGATCACCGCCACCTTTGAAGGCTCGGACATCCTGATCTTCGGCGCGGTCAAGCGCGAGACCGCGATTCCCGAGATTCCGCTGCAGGTGGTGATCACGGTGTCGGGCCCGTCAAGACCCGTCACCGTGCGCCACAAGGCCCGCCGACTGGGCATCTGGGTCAATACCGAAATGGTCATGCTCGATGCGGCGCCCACCTTCTATGCGGTGGCCACGACCGGCCCGCTCGAAGAGGTCCTCTCGAGCACCGAGGACCTGCGCCATCGCGTCTCGATCCCGCGCGCCATCCGCTCGGTGGGCGCGGCCTCCATGGCCGAGGATGCCGAGCGCTTCACCGATGCACTGATCCGCATCCGCCGCGATCAGGGAGCCTATCTCCTGCGCGAAGGCGCGGTTGCGTTCGATGAACAGACGCTCTTTCGCACCGCGATCCGCCTGCCCGCCAATCTGACCGAAGGTGCCTATGACACGCGCATCTTTCTCACCCGAGAGGGGCGCGTCGTCTCGCAATTCAAGACGTCCATCGACGTGCGCAAGGTCGGGCTCGAACGCTGGCTCTTCAGCCTTTCGCGCGAACAGCCGCTGCTCTATGGCCTGATGTCGCTGGCCATCGCCCTCGCCGCCGGATGGGGCGCTTCGGCGGCCTTTCAGGCCATCCGCCGGGGCTGAGGTGTCTTGCATTGCCCGCAGGCGGCACCAATGCGCGGGGCCGCCTCTCAAAGACATTCCGGCGCGGTCGCAAAAGACCGTGATCGACGATCGGCTGCCATTGTTCAGGCGCCAGATTGCGCCATAGACTCACATCGATGGACCAGCAAACGTCACCCGACCCGCTTCTCACCCCGCCACCGCTCAAGGTCGGCGTCTTGCGGACCGTGCTGCGCATCAGCGCCATCCTGGTGCTGGCCTTTGCATTGCATCACCTCTTTGCCTGGTCCGAGGGCTGGGTCGCGCAACGCCAGGACAGCCTCGCGATGCCGGGCCTCATGCTGGTGGTCCTGGTGATCTATGCGGCGCTGATTGCCATCCCCTTCGTGCCGGGGGTCGAGATCGGCCTCAGCGTTCTGGCGGTCAGCGGGCCGGACATGGCACCGCTCGTCTGGCTCGCCACGACAACCGGGCTGAGCTTGTCCTACATGGTGGGCTGCACGGTGCCCTATCGCTGGTTGCACCGGATGCTGCTCGATCTGCGGCTGACCGGGGCCTGTCGCCTGCTCACCAAATTCGAGGCGCTGTCGCTGGTGGAGCGGACGCAATGGATCCAGTCCCTGATGCCGATACGCGCCCTGACCTGGGTGGTGCGGTATCGCTATGTCAATCTGGCGGCGCTGATCAACATTCCCGGCAATTCAGTGATTGGCGGCGGTGGTGGCATCGCCTTCATCTCGGGCCTGTCGGGTGTGTTCCGGCCGATCCCGACGATCCTGACCATCGCCCTCGCCACCGCCCCCGTGCCGCTGACGATCTGGCTCTTTGGGTGGCAGATCCCGTGGCCTGAGTAAGGCCTCGCGACGGATGCCGTTTGGCGACGACTTTCTGCCGGTTGCAGGCTGTCTATCGCGCGCCTATGGCTTATGTTCCGCTCAACCACGTCATCAGCAGGAAGTTTCAGATGTCGAACGATCCCCTTGTCGTATTCACCCCCTCGGGCAAGCGCGGGCGGTTTCCGGTCGGCACGCCGGTGCTGACCGCCGCGCGGCAGTTGGGGGTCGATCTCGATTCGGTCTGCGGCGGGCGCGGCATCTGCTCGAAATGCCAGATCACGCCGGGCTATGGTGAATTTTCCAAGCATGGCGTGACCGTTCATGCGGATGCGCTCTCGGCCTGGAACGCGGTCGAGGCCCGCTATGACGAGAAACGCGGGCTGAAACCCGGCCGTCGGCTCGGCTGTCAGGCTCAGATCCTGCGCGATGTGGTGATCGACGTGCCGCCCGAATCCCAGGTCCACAAACAGGTCGTGCGCAAGGCCGCCTCGGCCCGCGTGATCGAGATGGACCCGGCAACCAAGCTCTACTTCGTCGAAGTCGAAGAGCCCGACATGCACGAACCGACGGGGGATATGGAACGTCTGGCGCGGGCGCTCCGGCGGGAATGGGACATTCCAGAGATCCGCGCCGACCTGTCGCTGCTCGCCAAGCTGCAACCGGTGCTGCGCAAGGGCAGGTTTCAGGTCACAGTCGCCTTGCATCGCGACCATGCCGGGGATCCCGCGCAGGTGCTCGAAATCTGGCCGGGTCTGCACGAGGGCGGGCTTTACGGCCTCGCCATCGACCTCGGCAGCACGACCATCGCAGCCCATCTCACCGATCTGGAGACCGGCGAGGTCAAGGCGTCGTCAGGCATCATGAATCCGCAGATCCGCTTTGGCGAGGATCTGATGAGCCGGGTGAGTTACGCGATGATGAACCCCGGCGGCAACAAGGAAATGACCGCCGCCGTGCGCGACGCAATCAACACTCTGGCTGCGGAAATCGCCAAGGAGGCCGCAATCGACGCAGCCCTGATCGTCGAGACGGTGATCGTGTGCAATCCGGTGATGCACCATCTGCTCCTCGGGATTGATCCGGTCGAACTCGGGCAGGCGCCCTTCGCGCTGGCGCTGTCGAGCAGCCTCGCGCTCGACGCAAGGCAACTCGATCTCGCCGCGATCAACCCGCGCGCGCGGGTCTATATCCTGCCCTGTGTCGCGGGGCATGTGGGCGCCGATTGTGCCGCCGTGGCGCTCTCCGAAGAGCCGGGAAAATCCGAGGATCTGGTGCTCATCATCGATGTCGGCACCAATGCCGAGATCCTTCTGGGCGACAAGAGCCGGGTGCTGGCCTGTTCCTCGCCCACCGGCCCGGCCTTTGAGGGGGCGCAGATCTCCTCCGGTCAGCGCGCCGCACCGGGAGCCATCGAGGCAATCCGCATCGACCCGGTGACGAAAGAGCCACGCTTTCGGGTGATCGGCTGCGAGCTGTGGTCGGACGAGGCGGGCTTTGCCGAGGCGACAGAGGCAAGCGGCATCACCGGCATCTGCGGCTCGGGCATCATCGAGGCGGTGGCCGAATTGCGCATGGCAGGGCTTCTCGACGAGAGCGGCCTCTTGGGATCGGCCGAGGCGACGGGCACCGCGCGGATGATCCCCGAGGGGCGCACCCATGCCTATCTGATCCATGACGGCAGCGCCACGGGCGGCCCGGTGATCACCGTCACCCAAGGCGATATCCGCGCCATCCAACTGGCGAAATCGGCGCTCTACGCCGGTGCGCGCCTCTTGATGGACGAACGCGGCGTGGACAATGTGGACCGGGTGGTGCTGGCGGGGGCCTTTGGCGCGCATATCTCGCCCTTGCACGCGATGGTGCTGGGCATGATCCCCGATGTGCCGCTGGAGCGGGTCACGTCGGCGGGCAATGCGGCGGGCACCGGTGCCCGCATCGCGCTCTGCAACGTCGCGGCGCGGCGCGAGATCGAGCGCGTCGTGGGCGAGATCACCAAAGTCGAAACCGCGATCGAGCCGCGCTTTCAGGAACATTTCGTCGCCGCCAACGCGATCCCGCACAAGACCGATCCCTTCGCCGAACTGGCCAAGATCGTCACCCTCCCCAGCCCGAATTTCAACACCCATGGCGATGGCAGCGACGGCGGCCGACGCAAGCGACGGCGGGGGTAGGACTGACGCTCAGACTTGCCCTTTGGGGCCCGGCGCGCAACAGTCAGGCAGACGATCGGAGGGCACGTCATGGCAGAGCTTGAACAGAGGATCGCACAGGGGCGGGGGGATACACCCGCCGACCTGGTGCTGCGCGGGGGCGCGGTGTTCGATCTCGTCACGGGTGCAATGATCGCGGGCGATGTGGCGATCTGCGGCGATGTGATCGTGGGCATCGGTGCAGCCTATGAGGGCCAGCGGGTGATCGACGTCACCGGCCTCACCCTTGTCCCCGGCTTCATCGACACGCATCTGCATATCGAAAGTTCACTCGTCACGCCGTTCGAGTTCGACCGCTGCGTGACGCCGCATGGTGTCACCACCGCGATCTGCGATCCGCACGAGATCGCCAATGTGCTGGGCCTCGAGGGCATCCGCTATTTCCAGGAGGCAAGCACCCGCACCGTGATGGACATCAAGGTTCAGCTCTCGTCCTGCGTGCCCTCCACCGACATGGAGACCTCGGGCGCCGCGATCGACGCCGACGGCCTGCGGCAGGTGATGGGGCACCCGTCCGGCATCGGGCTGGCAGAGGTCATGAACTATCCCGGCGTGATCCATCGCGATCCCGCCATGATGGCCAAGCTGCGGCTCTTCGCGGGCGGCCATATGGACGGACATTGCCCGCAACTCTCGGGGCGCGACCTCAACGCCTATTGCGCGGCGGGCATCCGCACAGAGCACGAGGCAACGACCGCAGCCGAGGCGCGCGAGAAGCTGCAAAAGGGCATGCGCGTGCTCATCCGCGAGGGATCGGTCAGCAAGGATCTGCACGCCCTTGCGCCGCTCCTGACCGACATCACCGCGCCATACATGTGCCTGTGCACCGATGACCGCAACCCGCTCGACATCGCCGAGGAGGGGCATCTCGACCACATGATCCGCGAACTGATCGCGCAGGGCGCGTCCCCGCTCGCCGCCTATCGCGCCGCCTCGCTGTCGGGCGCCGAGGCTTTCGGGCTCAGGGATCGCGGCCTGATCGCGCCGGGGCGGCGGGCCGATATCGTGGCGGTCGGATCGCTTGACGCCTGCGATGTGCGCCTCGTGCTCTGCGGCGGTGTTCTTGCCGATAAGGCGGCCTTTGCCGCACGCGGCAGCGTCGCGCCGGTCGGGCGGCACTCGGTCAAGGCCCCATTGGTGCAGCCCGAGAGTTTTCGCCATCGCGGCAACCGGGCGGACACAGACGTGATCGGCATCCTCGAAGGCAAGATCATCACCGAACATCTGCACGAGATGATCGTGCCGCGCGATGGTGACAAGCAACCCGAGCCTGCCCGCGATCTCATCCGCATCGCGGTGATCGAACGGCATGGGCGAAACGGCAACATCGCCACCGGCTTCGTGCGCGGCTTCGGCCTGCGCGCCGGGGCCATCGCCTCGACCGTCTGCCACGACCATCACAACATTGCCTGTGTCGGCGTCGATTACAGCGACATGGCCCGCGCCGCCAACCGGCTCTCGGAAATCGAGGGCGGATTCGTGGTGGTGCGCGATGGAGAGGTCCTCGCCGAACTGGCGCTGCCGGTGGCGGGCCTGATGAGCCTCGAACGCTTCGAGGCGGTGCGCGACCGGCTCACCGATCTGCGCGCGGCAGCGACATCACTCGGCGTCACGCTGCGCGAACCCTTCCTGCAACTCGCCTTTCTGGCGCTGCCGGTCATCCCCGCACTCAAGATCACCGATCGCGGGCTGGTCGATGTGACCCGGTTCGAAATCATCCCCTAGAACGCCTTGAAGGTCAGCGTCGTCTCGGTGCGTTCGATGCCGGGGATATCAAGCAGGTTGTCGTTGATGTATTTGCCGATATCCTCGTTCTCGGGAATGTAGAGCTTGAGCAGCAGGTCGAAGGGGCCGGAGGTGGAATAAAGCTCGGAATGGATCTCGCGCAGGGCAATCGCTTCGGCGACGCGATAGGACTGGCCCGGCCTGCAGCGGATATTGATGAAAACGCAGCGCATTTGGGTCTCCCTGATGATTGAGTATTTGAAGAACGATGAAAGGACAGCGGTCCTAGTCTCCGTCCTGGATCGTCATGTGCCGGGCGCGCGCACCGCGTTCAATGGCGGCGGCGTGCAACCGGTCGATATTGAGCTCATAACGGATTTCCTCGAGCAGGCGCAATTCGCGGTCGTTGAGCGTGCCATCGGCAGCGGCCACGTCGCAGGCCAGCGCATAGGCGGTCTCGTTCAGGCGCTCGGGCAGGTTGGCCCGGATCAGGCCGAACAGCGCGTCTAGTCCTTCCTCGACCGAAAAGAGATCGAACACGGTCTGCGACATGACGCGCAGCCGGTCGAGATCGTAATCGGCAAAGATCGGCAAGTTGTTCACCGTGCTCTCGATCTTGACCAGCTCGGCGGTGCGCATGTTCTCGTCCGAGGCAGAAACCGCGATCATCACCGCGACTAGGCAATCCTGCGGGGTCAGCGGGTGGGGGATCGGTTCACTCATCAGGGGCCTTTCGCGCCGGGCTCTGTTGCGGTGCAGATTATTGACTGTTCGGCCCCCCGGCAATAGGGAGTGGCGATGATTGGCCGGACATTCGGTCACGGTAAATCTGGAGACGCTGCAATGTCTGATCTGCGCGACGCTGCGATGCACTCGAAGGCCTGGCCCTTTGAAGAGGCCCGCCGCCTGCTCAAGCGCTACGAGACGGCGCCGCCAGACAAGGGCTATGTGCTCTTCGAGACCGGCTATGGGCCGTCGGGCCTGCCGCATATCGGCACCTTCGGCGAGGTGCTGCGCACCACGATGATCCGCCGCGCCTTCGAGGTGCTGAGCGACATTCCGACGCGGCTGATCTGTTTTTCGGACGATCTCGACGGGATGCGCAAGGTGCCGGGCAATGTGCCCAACCCCGAGATGCTGCGCGAACATCTGCAACTGCCGCTGACCAGCGTGCCCGATCCGTTTGGCACGCATGAGAGCTTTGGCCATCACAACAATGCCATGCTGCGGCGGTTCCTTGATACCTTCGGCTTTGAATACGAATTCTACTCGGCGACCGAATTCTACCGCTCGGGCCGGTTCGACGCGGTGCTGCGTCGCGCCGCGGAACGCTATGATGAGATCATGAAGATCATGCTCGAGTCGCTGCGCGCCGAGCGGCAGCAGACCTATTCGATCTTCCTGCCCATTCACCCCGAAACCGGCCGCGTGCTCTATGTGCCCCTCAAGGAGGTCAATGCCCGCGATGGCACGATCACCTTTGACGACGAGACGGGGCGCGAATGGACCCTGCCGGTGACGGGCGGCAATGTGAAGCTGCAATGGAAGCCCGATTTCGGCGCCCGCTGGGCCGCGCTCGGCGTCGATTTCGAGATGTATGGCAAGGATCATTCGACCAACACGCCGATCTATGACGGGATCTGCCGGGTGCTGGGGGCGCGCCCGCCCGAACATTTCACTTATGAGCTCTTCCTTGACGAGAACGGCCAGAAGATTTCCAAGAGCTCCGGCAATGGCGTGTCGATCGACGAGTGGCTGACCTATGCGGCGACCGAGAGCCTGAGTTACTTCATGTATCTCAAGCCCAAGACCGCCAAGCGCATGCATTTCGACGTCATCCCAAAGGCGGTGGATGAGTATCATCAGCAGTTGCGCGCCTATGTGGATCAGGACGATGCGGCACGGCTCAACAATCCGGTCTGGCATATCCATGGCGGCAAGGTGCCCGAGAGCCGGATGGTCGTGTCCTTCTCGATGCTGCTCAATCTGGCCTCGGTCTCGGCGGCGCAGGACAGGGAGACGCTCTGGGGTTTCATCAACCGCTATGCGCCCGAGGCCCGCGCCGAGAGCCATCCCGATCTCGATGCGGCCGCCGGTCATGCAGTGCGCTATTACAAGGATTTCGTTGCTCCGGCAAAGGTTTACCGTGCGCCAACCGATCTGGAGCGCGCGGCGCTCGCCGATCTGCGCGATCAGTTGGCGGCCTATGACGGCCCGGTCGAGGACGAGGCGCTGCAGGACATCGTCTATGCGGTGGGACGCGACCGGTTCGATCCGCTGCGTGACTGGTTCAAGGCGCTCTACGAGGTGCTGCTCGGGGCCTCGCAGGGGCCGCGCTTTGGCGGGTTCATCGCGCTTTACGGGGTCGCGGAGACCGTGGCACTGATCGACAAGGGCCTCGCCGGAAAGCTGGGCTGACGCGCGCCATTGCCGGGGCGTCGATCCCTTGCTAGGCTGGAACAAAGGGGAATGGTCATGCGGATCATCGCGGTGCTGACAGTGGCCGGGCTGGCGGCTTGTGTGCAGGCGGTCTCGATGCCGGAGCCGGCCGAGGGGGCCGCGATCTTCGCGGAAAACTGCGTGCAATGTCATGGGGTTGGCGCCACGGGGGACGGGCCCTGGGCCAAGGGGCTCTCACCTGCGCCCGCTGATCTGACGCGGCTGTCGGCCAAGGGGGTGTTTCCCCGCGCGCGGGTGCTCTCGGTGATTGACGGCTATGACCGCACCGGGCTGCCGGGGCAGGAGATGCCGGAGTTTGGCGCGCTCTTGCGCGGGCAGACGGTGCCGGTCGATGTGGGCGACGGCGTGCTGACGCCGACACCGCGCCCGCTCGCCGCCCTGCTGGCCTATCTGGAGAGCATTCAGAAGGGTTGAGAGCGTCAGGCGCGCGCTCAGAGCTGATTCGCCGCACGTCTTGAAAATGCCTTATTCCGTGCGGCTGTCGCCGGTTTCGTTTCCACAAAGAGGACAATCTCGCACTTCGTGAGTCATTGTGCGCGGAATACTTAAAGAACAGCAGGTCGCTTCTGAAGCCCTGCCCAATTTGCGCCCAGAATCCGACAAATTTTCGCCTCGCGCTCAAAGAAAAGGTTAACATCTTCACCGGGTCGTGATACTAAAGATGTGAGGGTTCGTTTTGAGGACCAGGCTACAGGTGGAGTAAAATTATGAAGAAAATTCTTATGACAACGGCAGCCGTCGTGCTTGCATTTGCGACGAGCGCAAGCGCAGCGACGCTGAGCATCGTGGGCGGGAGTGGCGCGAGCATCCCGTTTGGCTCACAACAGAATGATGTTTTGAATAACATCGCCGGGATCAGCGCGCCTGCCGCCGGTTTCTTTGGGTCGACCATCTCTGCGGCGGGCTTTGGGGCAAATGACAAGCTTCTGGTCGAGATCATGGGCTATGAGGCCGGGTTCAAGAATACCTTCACGGCTGGGGCTGGCTCTTTCACTTCGCCAGGTGGATTGCTGGTTGGAACGCTGACCACCCCGCTGGCGCGTTGGACCGTGAGCGGTATCTCTGACGGCAATCTGAGCTTCACGTTTTCGACGAATGGCAGCGTGGCGAATCCGAGTGTGGCGAATGGTAGCGACAATTTGAATATCTCTGGCTCCGCCAACTTCTTTGCGTCGCAAGTGGTCGAACAGAACGGTGCGCTCTGGCTGTTCTTCGATGATGGAGGTGCTTTCGGCGACGACGACAACCACGACGACCTCGTGGTGCGTCTGAGCGCGGTTCCGCTTCCTGCCGGTGCAATCCTGCTGCTGACCGGTCTCGGGGCTCTGGCGATGCGTCGTCGCAAAACCGCTTGATCGTCTGATCAGCTTCTAAATCGGACTGCCGCCTCCTTTACCGGAGGCGGTTTTCTTTTGGCGGATGCCTTCTGCGTCAGGGCCGGAACAAAGCGCTCTGACTCCGGGTGCGTCCTGCGCACACGCCCCGCCTGCGCGCGGGGCATCATGGACGCGGCCCACGGCCCCTGACCAGACCAGACCAGACCAGACCAGACCAGATTGTGCTAACAATAAGTCCAGTCTAATCTCACCCCATGGCGATTCCGGTCGAGACATTCTTTCTGGCCCCCGAGGCAGAGGGCACGCTTCAGGCGCAGATCCAGCAGATGATCGCGCAGGGCATTCTTTCAGGTCGATTCCGCAAGGGCGAAAAGCTGCCCTCGTCACGCAAGCTTGCGGCCCATCTCGGCATCAGCCGGATCACTGTCACGCTTGCGCTCACCGAATTGCAGGCCAATGACTATCTCGAATCGCGTAACCGTTCCGGTTACTATGTCTCTGACAACGCACCGGAACCTCCCGCCTTCCCCACGCCCACGCCGCGCAGGGACATGATCGACTGGACCCGCGCCCTTGGCCGCCGCTTCACCGGCGGTGACACGCCAGAGAAGCCACAAGACTGGGCGCGCTATCCCTATCCATTCATCTATGGACAGACCGATCCGGCGCTCTTTGACCACGCCAACTGGCGGCATTGCGCGCTTCAGGCCCTCGGCGCCAAGGATTTTCAGGCCCTCACCGCTGATTACTACGATCAGGACGATCCCAAGCTGATAGAGTTCATCACTCGCCACACCCTGCCCCGTCGGGGCATCATCGCGCAACCTGATGAAATCCTTGTCACAATGGGTGCGCAGAACGCTTTGTGGCTCACCGCTCAGGTGCTTCTGACACAACGCCGCACCGCGGTGATCGAGAATCCCTGTTACCACGCGCTCCGTGATATCCTGATGCAATCGCGCTGTCATTTGATGCCGGTTGATGTCGATCGCGATGGTCTGCCGCCAGAGGGGCTGCCCGAACAGGCCGATGTGATCTTTACCACGCCCAGCCATCAGGCGCCGACCAATGCCACCATGCCGCTCGCCCGGCGCAAGGCGCTTTTGGCGCGCGCGGCAGAGATGGAGGCGCTGATCGTCGAGGATGATTACGAGTTCGAAATCTCCTTTCTTCACGCCCCCCTACCCGCCCTCAAGTCGCTCGATACAGAGGGGCGGGTCATCTACGTCGGCTCCTTTTCCAAGTCGATCTTTCCCGGTCTGCGGCTTGGTTATCTTGTTGGTTCAAAATCGTTTATCAGAGAGTGCCGTGCCCTGCGCGCCTCTGTCCTGCGCCATCCGCCCGGCCATATCCAGCGCACCACGGCCTATTTCCTGAGTTTGGGCCATTATGATAGCCTGGTGCGCCGCATGGGTCAGGTCTTTGCCCGCCGTCGCAGCGTGATGGAGGCCGCCCTGGCCGAGCAGGGGCTCGATGTGGCGGGTCGCGGGGTGTTTGGCGGATCGTCGATCTGGATGCAGGCCCCGCGCCATGTCGATATGGCGCAGATGGACGCCAGATTGCGGGACAACGGTGTTCTGGTCGAACCCGGACATTCCTTCTTTCACGGTCGGGACCGCCCGCACAATTTCTATCGCCTGGCCTATTCCTCGATCGCCTCAGAGCGGATCGGCGAGGGCATTTTCCGTCTTGCCCGGACGTTGAGCGGTTCTTGGCCTTAATGGCCAACCTGATCTGGCCCTATAAGCGTCAGACGGCAAAGGTTAGGTTCGTGTGAGAAACACGCCGCGCGGCCTGCGCCCGATCCAAAGGATTGACCCAATGAAAATGACCACAGAAGAAGCGTTTGTCAAAACCCTGCAACGGCATGGGATACAACATGCGTTCGGAATCATCGGCTCGGCCATGATGCCGATCTCGGATATCTTCCCAAAAGCAGGGATCACCTTCTGGGACTGCGCCCATGAAGGCAGCGCCGGGATGATGGCCGATGGCTATACCCGCGCCACCGGCAAGATGTCGATGATGATCGCCCAGAACGGTCCGGGCATTACTAATTTCGTGACCGCCGTGAAAACCGCCTACTGGAACCACACTCCCCTCCTCCTCGTCACCCCGCAGGCCGCCAACAAGACCATCGGCCAGGGTGGATTTCAGGAAGTCGAACAGATGAAACTGTTCGAGGATATGGTCGCCTATCAGGAAGAGGTGCGCGATCCGTCCCGCATGGCGGAAACCCTCAACCGCGTCATTCTCAAGGCCAAACGCGCCTCCGCGCCGGCCCAGATCAACATCCCCCGCGATTTCTGGACGCAAGTCATCGACATCGAATTGCCCGCCATCGTCGAGTTTGAACGTCCCTCGGGAGGCGAGACCGCGATTGCCGATGCGGCCAGATTGCTCAGCGGCGCGAAATTCCCGGTCATCCTGAACGGTGCGGGGGTGGTTCTGGCGGGTGCCATCGACGCCTCGCGCGTGCTGGCTGAACGGCTCGATGCGCCCGTCTGCGTGGGGTATCAGCACAATGACGCGTTCCCCGGAGCGCATCCGCTCTTTGCCGGCCCGCTCGGTTACAACGGCTCCAAGGCCGGGATGGAACTGATTTCCAGGGCCGATGTGGTGCTCTGCCTCGGAACCCGCCTCAATCCGTTCTCGACCTTGCCGGGCTATGGCATCGACTACTGGCCCAAGGACGCCAAGATCATTCAGGTCGATATCAACCCCGACCGCATCGGCCTGACCAAGAAGGTCACGGTAGGCATCGTGGGCGATGCCAGAAAGGTTGCCATTTCCCTTCTCGGCGCCCTGAGCGACGGCGCAGGCGATATTGACCGTGCGGCACGCAAGGCTCTGATCGCGCAAACGAAATCCGCCTGGGCGCAACAGCTTTCCTCGATGGACCACGAAGAGGATGATCCCGGCACAACCTGGAACAAACGTGCCCGCGCCGCCAAGCCCGAGTGGATGAGCCCCCGCATGGCCTGGCGTGCGATTCAGAGCGCGCTGCCCAAGACTGCGATCATTTCCTCGGACATTGGCAACAACTGTGCCATCGGCAATGCCTATCCATCCTTCGAGCAGGGCCGCAAATACCTTGCCCCCGGCCTCTTTGGCCCCTGCGGCTATGGCTTGCCGTCGATCGTCGGCGCCAAGATCGGTTGCCCGGATGTGCCGGTGGTGGGCTTTGCCGGAGATGGCGCTTTTGGCATTGCGGTCACGGAACTGACCGCCATAGGCCGCGCCGAATGGCCCGCGATCACCCAGATCGTCTTTCGCAACTACCAATGGGGTGCGGAAAAGCGCAATTCGACCCTTTGGTTCAACGACAACTTCGTTGGCACAGAACTCGACGAAGGCGTATCTTACGCAGGCATCGCGCGCGCCTGCGGCCTCAAGGGTGTGGTGGCGCGGACCATGGACGAACTGACCGCCGCGCTCGATCAGGCGATCAAGGATCAGATGGAGCACGGCAAGACCACCCTCATCGAAGCGATGATCAATCAGGAACTGGGCGATCCATTCCGCCGCGACGCAATGAAAAAACCTGTTGTCGTAGCCGGAGTCGACTCGGCTGACATGCGCGAACAGGTGATCTGATCGATGACACGACCCGGCAGCGACGGCTATGTTCTGGTGGTCAATGCCGGGTCGTCCTCGATCAAGTTCGCGGTCTTCGACAGCAATCTGTCTCAAATCCTGAATGGGATCGCGGATGGAATCGGCGGGCCTGGACAGCTCAGACTCGGAAATGTCAAAACCGCCCGAGAACTGCCAGATCACGCGATAGCCCTTCAAGCCGTCCTGCAAGGTCTCACGACACAAGGCTTTCCGGTCACACGCTTTCAGGTTGCGGCTCACCGGGTCGTGCATGGTGGCCTTGACTTGACCCGCCCCAACCGGATCACCCGAAACACTCTCGCGGCGATCAAACGCTGCACGGCGCTCGCCCCTCTGCACAACCCACACAACATCGCAGCGATAGAGACGCTGGCGCGGCTTGCGCCTGACTTGCCACAAACGGCGTCATTCGATACCGCCTTTCATGCCACCAATCCCGAGGTCGCCACGCGCTATGCCCTGCCCCCCGAAATCGAGGCGCGCGGCTTTCGGCGTTATGGATTCCACGGAATTTCCTATGCAGCATTGGTTGACAGTTTTCCGGAGCTGACCGGAACCCCGCTGCCCAAACGCCTGCTTGCCTTTCATCTGGGCAACGGCGCATCGATCTGTGCCATCCGCGACGGAAGGTCTGTTGCCACGACGATGGGCTATTCTCCTCTCAGCGGCCTCACGATGGGCACCCGGACCGGCGAGATCGACGGCAACGCGGTGTTGCGTCTGGCAGAGACGGATGGCATCGCGGCCACCCATCGCCTGCTCAACCACGACAGCGGCCTCAGGGGCCTGTCGGGAGTGTCATCGGACATGCGTGTCCTGATGGCCAAAGAGACACCCGCCAGCCAGTTTGCGATTGAGCACTTCTGCTATTGGGCGCAGCGCCATGCCGGGTCGATGATTGCCGCCTTGCAGGGACTGGACGCCATCGTCTTTACCGGCGGCATCGGCGAGAACGCCGCCGCCATACGAAGCCGTATCTCATGCGGTTTGGGCTGGCTTGGCATGCAGATCGATGAGGCCGCAAACGCCGATGGAGAACCCCGCCTTCATTCTGAGGACTCGGCAATCGCCTGCTGGATCATCCCGGCACAGGAAGAGCGCAGAATAGCCAGAGATGCGTTGAGCCTGCTGGAAAAGACATGACCCAAAAAACTGTCTCCAAAGGAACAAAGATAAGGATTATCCGGATTCCAGAACACAAGTGTTCAGAAAATCCAAAGAGAAAAGAAATCTGTCGCAGCGCCCCTCTATCTGTCCTAACCTCACCCTGACACCGCGAAAAAGGCCCCGGATGACCTATCAGCAACCGCAGATCGACACCTCGCCGCATGTCTCGGATGAGGTCCGCAAGACAACCTGTTACATGTGCGCCTGCCGATGCGGCATCAATGTGCACATGAAGGACGGCAAGGTCGCCTATATCGAGGGCAATCGCGACCATCCGGTGAACAAGGGCGTGCTCTGTGCCAAGGGCTCGGCTGGCATCATGCAGGTCAACGCCCCCTCGCGCCTGCGCGCGCCGCTCAAGCGGGTCGGCCCCCGTGGCTCGGGCGCGTTCGAGGAAATCTCCTGGGACGAGGCCCTGCAAATCGCGTGCGACTGGCTGAAACCGATCCGTGAGACTGATCCATCAAAGCTCGCATTTTTCACCGGACGCGATCAATCGCAGTCCTTCACCAGCTTCTGGGCGCAGAATTTCGGCACCCCCAACTATGCGGCGCATGGTGGCTTCTGCTCGGTCAACATGGCCGCCGCGGGTATCTACACGATGGGCGGATCCTTCTGGGAATTCGGCCAGCCCGATTGGGATCTGACGCGCCTCTTCCTGCTCTTCGGCGTGGCCGAGGATCATGACAGCAACCCGATCAAGATGGGCATCGGCCGACTCAAGGCGCGCGGCGCGCGGATCATCGGCGTCAACCCGATCCGGTCGGGCTACAACGCCGTGGCCGACGATTGGGTCGGCATCACGCCGGGAACCGATGGCCTGTTCATCCTGTCGCTCGTCCATGAACTCATGCGCGCGGGCAAGATCGACCTCGACTACCTCGCCCGCTACACCAACGCACCGGTTCTGGTGAACGCCGATCCCGCTTCGCCGGAGCACGGGCTTTTCCTACGCAATACCGACGGAAAACCGATCGTCATCGACCGCAACACGGGCCAACCCGCCGCCTTCGACACAGCCGGCATCTTCCCCGATCTCTCTGCCACACATGAGCAGGACGGCATCACCCATCGCCCGGTCATGCACCTGATCGCCGAACGCTATCTCGATCCGCAATACGCCCCCGAGGCGGTCTCGGAGCGCTGCGGCATCACGCCGGACAAGATCCGCCGCATCGCCGCCGAGATCGCCCGCGTGGCCTTCGACGAGGCGATCACCCTCGATCACGCCTGGACCGATTTCCGTGGCGAAACGCACAAGACCATGACCGGCCGCCCGGTCAGCTTTCACGCCATGCGCGGGATTTCCGCCCATTCCAACGGCTTTCAGACCTGTCGTGCGCTCCACCTCCTGCAAATCCTGCTCGGCACGGTCGAGGTGCCGGGTGGGTTTCGCTTCAAGCCGCCCTATCCCAAGCCCGTCAGCGCCCATCCCACACCGCATTGCCATTCGAAACCCAATTGCGCGCTCGACGGGCCGCATCTGGGCTTTGTGCGCGGCCCCGAGGATCTTGCGCTCCGCGACGATGGTCGCCCAGCCCGCATCGACAAGGCCTTCACCTGGGAAAACCCGATGTCGTCGCATGGGCTGATGCATATGGTCATCTCCAATGCACATGCCGGCGATCCCTACAAGATCGACACGCTCTTTCTCTACATGGCCAACATGTCGTGGAATTCCTCGATGAACACGCGCGGCGTCATCGACATGCTGACCGACAAGGACGAAGCGGGCAATTATGTCATCCCGCACATCATCTATTCGGATGCGTATAGTTCCGAGATGGTCGCCTATGCCGATCTGATCCTGCCGGATACCACCTATCTCGAGCGGCACGATTGCATCTCGATGCTCGACCGCCCGATCTGCGAGGCGGACGCCGCCGCAGATGCAATCCGCTGGCCGGTTGTGACGCCTGACCGCGATGTGCGCGGCTTCCAGACCGTTCTCATTCAGCTCGCCAACAAGCTCGCCTTGCCCGGCTTCACCACGGCCGATGGATCCGCCAGATATGCCGACTACGCCGATTACATCGTATCTCACGAACGCAAACCCGGCATAGGTCCGTTGATGGGCTTTCGCGGTGACGGCACCGAGACCGGACGCGGCGCGCCCAACCCGGAGCAACTGCAACGCTATATCGAGAATGGCAGCTTTTTCATCAACCACATCCCCGAGGGCGCGCAGTATTACAAGCCCTGGAACAGCGCCTATCAGGATTGGGCCGTCGCCACCGGCCTTTACGACACGCCCCAGCCCTATGTGTTCGACCTCTATGTCGAACCGATGCGCAAATTCCAGCTTGCCGCAGAGGGGCATGGCGACCGCCAACCGCCCGATCACCTGCGCGCGCAGATCAAGACCACGATGGACCCGCTGCCGATCTGGTATCCGCCCTTCGAGGACGTGGCCATCGACACCGCCCAATACCCGCTTCACGCCCTGACACAGCGCCCGATGGCGATGTATCACTCCTGGGGAACGCAAAACGCCTGGTTGCGCCAGATCCACGGCCACAACCCGCTCTACCTGCCCACCGGACTCTGGCAGAGGCACGGGTTTGCCGACGGTGATTGGGCGCGCGTCACCTCCGCCCACGGGGCGATCACCGTGCCGGTGGCCCATATGGCGGCATTGAACGAGAATACCGTCTGGACCTGGAACGCCATCGGCAAACGCAAAGGCACCTGGGCACTGTCCGCAGATGCACCAGAAGCGACGCGCGGCTTCCTGCTCAACCATCTCATCCACGAGCTTTTGCCCGAGAAAGGCGACGGCCTCCGCTGGTCCAACTCCGACCCGATCACCGGCCAGGCGGCCTGGTTCGACCTGCGCGTGAGGATCGAGAAGACCACCCCGCCCGCCGAGGCCCAGCCCACCTTCGATCCCATCAAGTCTCCTGTCCGTCAGGGCCCTGAAACCCTTCGATGGAGCGTCGGAAAATGACCTCAGCCCAGTTTCTTCTGGCCACAAATATCCCTGGGTCTGGGGCAGCGCCCCAGTCCTGCCCGATCCGCAGATGCAAGGGCCTTGATCAATGACCTCCCTGCCCGAAAAGACCACCCGCAAACTCGGCCTCGTCATCGACCTTGACACCTGCGTCGGCTGTCACGCCTGCGTCGTGTCCTGCAAGGGCTGGAACACCGAGAATTATGGTGCCCCGCTATCGGACCAAAGCCCCTATGGCGGCGATCCTTCCGGCACCTTCCTCAACCGCGTGCACAGCTATGAGGTGCAGCCGCTGGCAACCTCGGCCCTGCCGCATCCGTCAACGCAACTCATCCATTTTCCTAAATCCTGCCTGCATTGCGAGGATGCGCCCTGCGTCACCGTCTGCCCCACCGGGGCCAGTTTCAAGCGGATCGAGGACGGTATCGTTCTGGTCAACGAGAGCGACTGCATCGGTTGCGGCCTCTGCGCCTGGGCCTGTCCCTATGGGGCGCGGGAAATGGACGCCGCAGAGGGCGTGATGAAGAAATGCACGCTCTGCGTCGACCGCATCTATAACCAGAACCTGCCCGAGGTGGACCGCGTGCCCGCCTGTGTGCGGACCTGTCCGGCGGGGGCGCGGCATTTTGGCGATTTCAGTGACCCCGAGAGCCATGTTTCCAAACTCACTGCTGAACGCGGGGGCATGGATCTCATGCCCGAACAGGGCACCAAACCCGTCAACAAGTATCTGCCGCCCCGTCCCAAGGACCGGCTCGATCAACCGGCACCGACAGGCGAGATCGACATCCTCGCGCCGCTGCTTGCTCCGGTGATCGCGGAACCCACGGGCTTTCTGCTCTGGCTCGACAGAGCGTTGGAGAAGATCTGACATGCATCCGGCCCCCTCCGTCATCACCTTCACCACCCTGTCCGGGCTTGGCTTTGGCCTTCTCTTCTGGCTCGGGCTGGGTCTGCCTGCGATCACCGGCTGGGTGGCGTTCACCTTCCTTGCCGTCGCCTATGCTCTCGCCGTGGGTGGCCTCATGGCCTCGACCTTTCACCTTGGCCACCCCGAACGCGCCTGGAAGGCGTTTCGTCAGTGGCGGTCAAGCTGGCTGTCGCGGGAGGGGGTTTGCGCGGTTGCGGCCCTCCTCGTCATGGCGGCCTATGGTGCGGGGCTGGTGTTTCTTGACACCCGGCTTGTTACTCTGGGCACGCTTGGAACAGTGCTGTCTCTGGCCACGGTCTTTACCACCTCGATGATCTACGCCCAATTGCGCAGCGTGCCGCGCTGGAACACGGCCCTCACACCTGCGCTGCTGATCGCGATCTCGCTCGCAGGGGGCGCGCTCCTTGCCGGCCAGATCAGCGCCGCGCTTATCCTTTTGCCAGTTGCCGGCGTTCTGCAAATCCTGTGGTGGGTGCGGGGCGACACGGCATTGCAAGGCAGCGGCACCACCCTGGCGAGCGCCACCGGGATCGGCGGGATCGGGGCCGTGCGCGCCTTCGAGCCACCACATACCGGGCCGAACTACTTGCTGCGCGAAATGGTATTTCAGGTCGGACGCAACCACGCCCGCCGCCTGCGCATCATCGCCTTTGGCCTTGGCTATGCGCTGCCGGTGCTGCTCGTGCTGCTGCCCTTCAGCCATGCTCTTGCCGCGCTCGCCGTGCTCAGCCACATCGCAGGCATCCTCGCCTCACGCTGGCTCTTTTTTGCCGAGGCCGAGCATGTCGTCGGTCTCTATTACGGCAAGCGCTGAGCCACACGGATCAGAGCTTGCCCTCGCTCCATTCATCGCGCGATCCCTCGCTACGCCCCCGCCAGAACCGCCGCCAACGCACCCGAACGGCCCAGGCCAGAGCCGCGAGAAGCGCCAGCACAACGATGTTGAACCACGGGATGATCCGCACCTCCGGTCCGTCCACCGCCCAGACCCTGACCGCGTTGGGATAGATCGAGAAGAACTCGTTGCGCCATCCATAATGCCGGATCGCCACCCATTGCGCCGTCTCGGCGCTTTTCTTGGACATCAGATCAGACGCCTGCGCCTGAAGGTTCGAGGTGTTGAACTTGAAATACGGCGGCCAGCCCCAGCCAGTATCCTCGTTGCGATAGATCATCGGCTTTTCATTGGTTCGAAAGGTCTGGATGAAGAACACATCGCGCTCGGTTGCCGTCGGATCCTCACCGGTATCGGCATTTGACCAGAATAGCGCGTTAGAGCCGGGATTGACGCGTTTTTCATAGGTGTCGGTGATGCGGACAATATCGTGCTGCGGCAACGTGTAATGGAGAAACCCGATCACGACTGTCCAGAATATACCCCAGAACACCCATTTGACGTAGACCATCACGGCCTCCTTATCTGAAATTCGTCATGAATATGATGACCGCAATCACGCTCACCGGCACGATATAGACCAGCCAGATCAAGCGCCGCCGCAGCGAGGCCTCATACTGCGCCATTCCCTCTCCAATATAGGCATCGCGATCGCCTGGCCTACCCGTCGCCTCCCAGTCGGCCTCCATCTTGCGCCGCCGGCTCCGGCGTGAATACCAAGATACGCCAAGATAGACCGCCGTCAGCAGAATGAGCCCGAAAATCACCAATCGCATGAGCGCCAGCATCGCACAGTCCTCTTGCATTCCTCATGTCCGGGCGTAAACTTTCCTGGGCTGGGTCGCAAGTGTGACGCAACAGGATGACCATTCTCCGACTTCCTCGCGTCGCAGGAAGAACCGGAAAAGGAGCTTTCCCGATGCGCTCTTTGACTTGCGCTCCTGACGGATCGACAGCATCCTGAGCGCGTCGAGTGATCTTCAAGCCATTCAAGAGTTTCGATCAGGATCCGAAACGACACAAATCAACCAGGGAGCAACCACAATGTGTGACGTCTGCATCATCAACGCGGTCAAGGACAGGATGCTGTCACGACGCGGCTTTTTCACCGCCGCCGCCTCGGTCGGGGCCGCCACCGCGCTCGCTCCCTTGGGCGCGCCCGCCGCTCTGGCCCAGGGTCATGCCAAGGTTGAGGACCTGACCCATGCCTATGGCGCTGATTTTCCAACCTATTTCGGCGTGCCTGGCATTTCGATGGAGCAGAATTTCAATTTCGCCGCAAATGGCTTCAACCTGATGACGTTGACCGTCAACGAACATACCGGCACCCATATCGACGCGCCGCTGCATTTTTCCGCCGATGGTGCGTCGGTCGATGCGATCCCGGTGCATGACCTCATCGCACCGCTTTGCAAGATCGACATTGCCGCGCGGGCCGCAGGTGATGCCGATACCCAGGTCACGCCCGATGATCTCAAGGCCTGGATCGCTGCCAATGGCGAGATCCCGGACGGGGCTTGCGTTGCGCTCTTTTCCGGCTGGGGGTCCAAGACCGGCAGCGAGGCCTTTCGCGGCTTTGACGGCGAGAAACAGCACTATCCGGGCTTTCATGTCGAGGCGGCGCAGATGTTGCTGGAAACCGGCGCACGCTCGATCGCCTCTGACACGCTGTCGCTGGACCACGGCATGTCAGCCGATTTTGCCACTCACTACGCCTGGTTGCCGACGGGCCGCTTTGGCATCGAATGTCTGGCCAATCTCGACAAGGTGCCGGCGTCCGGGGCCACCATCGTCGTCGGCGCGCCCAAGCATCGCGGCGGCACGGGTGGACCGGCGCGCATCTTTGCCCTGATCTGAGACAGGATCGCGATCTTGCCGCTCATCGACGAACTCGATGAGCGGCCGAACACCATCACCAGACCTGACCCCGGCAGAGGAGCGACAGCACCGGCTAGTGCAGGCCGTCCTCTCCCTTGACCTCGGCCACGCTCAGCCCGCCCATCCGGTCATGGATCCGCCCGCCACGCGCCATCGCGAGGATGAAGAGCAACTCATTGGCACGCGGTCCATCCGCAAAGCCCACCTCCATCGCATCGAAATGACTGCGCACATAGGCGGCGTTGACATGACCGAGCGGCACGTCGATGCGTGTGCCCGGTCCACCCTGTTTCATCGCCGAGGGCACGATTGCCTTTGCCTCGCCAAGGCGCGCGCGCATGGCATAGCCGCCCGGCACATGCCAGAGCGCCGTATGCTCGAGCTCGCCGCGTTCGCCAGCCATCGCGGCCTTGCCATAGCCGTCGATCCCCTCGATCCCCCCCATCGCAGCGATAAGCCGGTCGGTCATGCTCAGGCCGAGCGGTTTGAGATCCTCCATGGCGGATTGCAAGTCTTCCGCATAGCCCCCGGCAAAAGGGTTGCTGACCAGGGCCGCAATCGCCGCGCGGCGGCGTGGCTGCGCCGCGGCAGGACCTCCGTCATGGTGGATGTCCTCAATAAAGATCGCCATCTTGCGCAGAATGAACTCAGGCATTTACCGCCTCCTTCTCGTGATCCTTGACCAGCAAAAGCTCACCCACAATCCGCATCTGACCGCGCAGGACAAGCAATGCGCCGCCGATCAGCCCACGGCGAAGCAGCGCCTGCGCATAGTCCTTGCCCCGATCAAGCGCCTGCGTCACCTCATTCGGGGTCAGCGGCCCGACATGCCGCACCACCATCCGCTGTTCCAGATCGCTGTCGGGCGCAATCTCGCTGGCTGGCACGCGGGCAATCCCGGGATGATCCGGCAGATCGACCTGATTTGCGATCATCGTCGCCGCCGCATCCGCCAGTGCAGCGCCACGCGACAGGACGGTCACACTCTCCGCAATGCCCATCGACAGGCTGCGCCCGCCCTGTCCAGACGTGGCCACACCGCGCCACGGGTGATCATGGCTGACACGCAAAAAGCCAGCGACACCGCCTGCCACCGCCGCGCGCATGTCCTGCCCTGCTTCGATGTGAAACGCCACATCGCCACCGTTGTTGACATAGGCCCGCGTGATCGCGGGCCCATCGCAAAGCGCCTGCAAGATCTCCTCGGCGCCCGCCCCCGCCACCGCCGCCATCGGCGTGATGAATTGGGGTTCAAAGGGGGCCACCGCCAGGACCATCCGCCGGGCCACTGCACCGCGCGGCATCGGGCCCAAGGGCGCGCGCAACCGGGGCAATTCGTCCACCAGCCCTTGCAGCAAACCCTCGAACGCCTGCGCGGCCCGGTGCAAACCCGCCATGCGCCCCGGTCCCTCCGCGCCCACAATCATGTCGATCGGCCCATGCCCAAGATGCAGCCGCTCGCCCGACATCCACGCCATCTGCGCGCCGCTCATCCCTGTGGCCCCACGGCCCGAAACTCTGACCCGTATTCGCCGCCGTGTTCCAGAACATCCGCAACCGTACGGATTGCCGCCTCATGCCCGCCAAGGGCAACGTAGTCCTCGCGCCGCAGGGTGAATTCCAGCGGCGCCACAAGCGCAGGCGTCGGCACGTAACCGAAACTGCCCGCCGGCAGGTCCATCACATCGACCATCAGGGTGATCCCGCCACCGGGCCAGACCCAGGCCGGTGCACCGCCGCAGGTCACTTGCGCACGGCCAGCCTGAACCGCCTGCGTCAGCCGCACCGGATTGCGGGTAACTCCCGCCCTCAGAGAGCCGCCCGCCCCGGCCTGAAACATCACCGTGCAGAGCGCGGGCTCGCAGTTCTCGGCGATCAGATCCACCGAGGCGCGCAAGACCTCCGGCATCTCATGTGGCCGCGGTTGCAGCGCCTCATCCAGCACGAAGTAGCCCGCGTGTTCCCCTGTCGTGGACACCATGAGCAGGCTCAGGCCCGGTCGCGCCCCCTTCTTTTCCCACCACGGGTTGAGAATGGTCAACGGGTCATCGATATCCGTTCCGGCCCAGCCGGATCCCGGTCTCGCCACCTTGAAATACCGCCCCGGCGTCGAGCGGTGCCCCTTGATCCGAATGCCGGTATCCGGCCAACCAAGAACCTTGCCCGCCTGATGCTCGCTCACCACGCCGGTGATATGATCATCGACCACCACCACCTCATCCACCAGGCCCTGCCATTGGCTGGCGAACATGCCGATGGTGGCAGACCCGCAGCCCACACGCATCCGCTCTTCGCGCACGCCGTCCACGATCGGGGCCTGACCGGCCTGCACCACCACGTGCGCGCCGCCGTCGATCTCCAGATCCACCGCTTCGCGATTGCACAGCCTGAGCAGCGCGTCGCAAGTCACGCGTCCTTCGGCCTTGCTGCCACCGGTCAGATGCTCCACCCCGCCGAGTGACAGCATCCGGCTGCCGTATTCCGAGGTGGTCACATGGCCAATCTCTTCGCCCTCTGCGCGCACGACGGCACGTTCCGCGCCAAGATGCCGGTCGGTGTCGATCTTCACCTTGACACCACAATAGGAATAGATCGCCTCCGTGACCACGGTCACGAAATCCGCACCATCCACCTCCCGACTGATGATGAAGGGAGCGGGCTTGTAATCGGGATAGGTGGTGCCCGCGCCGCCACCGCTGATCGTCAGGTCGCCCGCACCGATGACCGCCCCGTCCCAGTTCGATTTCAGAAAGGGCCGGATCTCGCCGCCCGCCTGAACCCTGCGATCCAGGATTGTGATCGGGTCACAGCGCACGATCCGACCGCCCTCGTTCGCGTAGCGATCGCAGGCCCCCACCTTGCCGGGCGCGATATAGCACATGACCGGGCAGGCATTGCAGCGGATCTTGACGTCGCTCGTCGCCGTCGTCATCGCGCCGCCTCGCGGATGGCGGTCAACACCCGATGCGGCAGCGCGGGCAAGCGCGTCACACGGGCGCCTGACGCATGGCGGATCGCATTGAGAATCGCGGGCGCGGTCGGAATGAGAACGTGCTCGCCCAGGCCCTTGGCCCCCATCGGACCTTCCGGATCTGGCACTTCGACCAGGATCGTTTCAATCTCCGGCATGTCGCCCGTGGTCGGGATCAGATAATCGTGCAGGTTCTCGGTGCGACCGGGAATGAACTCTTCGAGGAGGGCAAGCCCGAGACCCTGTGCAATGCCGCCTTCCACCTGCCCCCGTGCCAAAAGCGGATTGATCACCCGGCCAAGATCGTGTGCGGCAGTGATGCGCGTGACCCGGACGGTGCCAAGGCTCATGTCCACCGTCACTTCTGCCATCTGCGCACCGTAGCCATAAACCGCGTAGGGTGTGCCCTGCCCGTTCCCGTCAAGCGGCGCGGTCGGCGGATCATAGGTTTCTTCCACACTCAGCGCGTAACCGCGCTCATCGCTCCCCAGTGCGTCGAGATCGATCCGCCTCTCTGCCTGTGCGTCGCTGACGATCACATGGCCCGGTTCCAGCCGCAGCCGCGCTTCCGGCCCCATATTGCTCAAGGCAAGAATCCGCGCGCGCAGCGCCTGCCCTGCCAGAAGCGCCGCCTTTCCGGTCACGAAAGTCTGGCGCGAGGCCGAGGTCTTGCCGCAGTCTGGCGTAAGATCGGTATCCGGCCCGACAAGATTGATCGCTGCCAGCGGCAGGCGCACCGCATCAGCGCAGATCTGGGCGATGACGGTATTCGCACCCTGACCGATATCCGTGGCCCCCTGATGCAGCACCAGCCTGCCCTGCGGCGTGATCCCAAGCCGGATGGTCGAGGGATTGGCGAGACCGGTGTTGCCGCAGCCATACCAGCAGGACGCGATCCCCACGCCATGCCGGATCACACCGGCCTTCTGATTGGCCTGCTGATTGGCCTCTGCCGCGCGACCGAGCGCCGCCTGCCACGGTGCTTCCAGCGCCTTGAGACAGGCACTGATCCCAACACCCTGCAACACCTGTCCGCAGACCGTCGCCTGACCGTCGCACAGCGCATTGATCTGCCGGAACGCCAGGCGGTCCATGCCCGCCTGCGCCGCAAGGTCGTCATAGAGCATTTCCTGAAGAATGGTCGCCTGCGGCACGCCAAAGCCGCGGAAAGCGCCCGAGATGGCGCTGAAGGTGTGGCGCGCCCGTGCCTCGGCGCGATAGGCCGGGATGAAATAGGGACCGGAGGCATGCACCGGCACCCGGCCCGCCACCGTCGGCCCCCAGCTTGCATAGGCTCCGGTATTGAACTCGCCATCAAATTCCATGGCCGTGATGCGTCCGTCTGGGTCACATCCGATCCGCGCCGACATGTTGGCAGGATGCCGCTTGGTCGAAGCGGCCATGGATTCGGCGCGACTCCAGACCATCCGCGCCGGCTTGCCGGTCTTGAGCGCCACCAGACCGACAAGCGGCTGCACGCTGAGATCGAGCTTGGAACCAAAGCCGCCGCCCGCGGCACTTGGAATGATCCGCAGTTGATCAGGTTGCAATCCCAGCACCTTCGCGGTTTCGTCACGATCCATCACAGGGGCTTGGGTGCAGGCCTGTATCACCAGACGCCCGTCCTCCATCCAGGCCACGCCGGCCTCTGGCTCGATATAGGCATGTTCGATATAGGGGGTCGACACCGCCAACGTCGCCAGATGCGCCGCCCGCGCAAACCCCTCTGCCAGATCGCCGCGCTGCACCAGCCCGCGCACGAGAAGGTCATCTGCACGCCCCTCATGCACAAGGCCCCGTTTTCGCGCCTCCCAAGTCACCGGGAACCGTTCCAGATCCAGCGCTTCGATGACCGACGGCTCGCCCGCGACCAGAGCCACCGCCTCGCCGCGCATCCGTACGTGACCCGAGGCCAGAACCGGCTGATCGGCAAAGGCCGCAATCACGCCAAACAGGTTGACGCCCGGCACATCGGCGGCGGTAAAGACCCGAACCTCGCCCGCCTGCACCGCTCGCCAGGCCTCGATATCCCCCAGCACGAAATCCATCGGCGCGTCCGGCGCGCGGACGGCCCGCACGAGCAGCGCACCTTCTGGCGTGTAGTCGGCGCCGAAAACCTCTGTTCCCGCCACCTTGGGCAGACCGTCAAGCCGCTCGACCGCAGCCCCCACCGCAGCCCCGGCCAGCGGCATCTCGGGGGCCTCCCGTGGCGCGGCGGCATCCATCACCGCCTCGATGATCTTGGCATAACCGGTGCAGCGGCAGAGCACACCGCCAAGCGCCTCCTCCACCTCGGTGCGCGTGGGCCGTGCCACCCGGTCCAGAAGCGCCTGCGCCGCCATCAGCATTCCCGGTGTGCAGATGCCGCATTGCGCTGCACCGTGCCGCAGAAACGCCTGTTGCAACGCCCCAGGCTCCATCCCTTCCACGGTGGTGATCTGTCGTCCGGCGGCCTGCGCGACCGGTGTCAGACAGGCGCAAACCGGCTCGCCATCAAGGAGCACCGTGCACGCCCCGCAATCGCCCGCATCACAGCCCACCTTGGTTCCGATAAGGCCCAGGTCGCCGCGCAGCACGTCCGACAGACGCCGAGCCGGACTCACGGGCAGATCGACCGAAGCCCCGTTGACGTTCAGGCGCAGGGTCTCAATTCTGCGGTTCATGTCTGCACCAGATCAATGACCGCACGTCGGATGAGTTCCAAAGCCGCAACCCCGCGATAGGAGGCGTCGGCTCGGATGTCATCAATCGGAGCGAGGTCGGGAAGAACAAGGCTCGCCTCTACCCGGTTTGCCGCGTCCTCAAGCCTCGCACCCTCCAGAACCGCCTCCAGCCTCACCATTCGGCGCGCGACGGCGCTGCACGCCCCTACGGCAACCGCCGCTCTGGTAATGCCACCGCTCTCAATCTCGAGCCGCACCGCCACCATGGCGATGGAGATCACCAGATACCGCCGCGCCCCAAGCTTGAGAAACCGTGATCGCCCACGCGCCGCCGCGTCAGGCACATGCACCGCAAGCACCATCTCGCCGGGTCGCAAAACCGTTTGCCGAATGCCGGTGATGAAGTCGCCAATCGCGACGCGCCGCACCCCCGCGGCAGACCCGATTTCGACCACAGCATCGAGGGCCAGGAGGCAAGGCACGCCATCCGCCGCAGGCGAGGCATTGCACAGATTTCCTGCCACCGTCGCGGTGTTCTGGATCTGGACCGATCCAACCTCCCGCGCCGCCTGTTGCAGCATATGGAAAGCCGCAGGCAGGTCCGCCCGCATCACGTCCACCCACCGGGTCGCCGCCCCGATGCGCCAGCCGCCAGAAGCGCGCATCACGCCGCGCAGGTCCGCGATTGCGGTGATATCGACGACCTGCCCCTGCAACTCCCGCGCGCCGGTTGCCGGAAACAGATCAGTGCAGCCTGCAACAATCCGCGCAGGTCCACCAGACAAGACGTCAAGCGCATCCTGCACGGTGGTCGGACGGTGATAGGCCTTCATGCTTTGTGTCTCATACTTCCCGTGATCCTGCCCGAATGGTGCGGCAGCGCTCACACCCGTGTCAACACACCAATCGCATTCGGATCAAGCCGCCTCTCCGGGATGCCTATACGACGGCAGTTGCGACCGCCGCGCCCGTCGCCAATCGCTCTTGGCTGGTTCAATCCTCGACCTTTCCGGGATCTTGTGCGCGGCTACCGTGTTGGAATGTCAGATCTGATACTCATCGTCGGACGGCATCGTGCGCCGGCCAGCAAGATAATCCAGCGTCGCCTCGCAGCGCTGCCCGCCATAGTAGCGCGCAAGCACCAGAGCAAAGACGGAATGACCTCCAGTGGCCTCAAAGAGCGTCGCGCAGGATTGCAGCTTTAGCGCATCAATGCCACCCAGCACCCGCGCGGCTGTCGTGTTTTGCAGGTCCAGCATGGCCATGCAGGTCTCGATCAGACGCGACCCCAAGACAGGATGCGCGAGATAGCTTCGGGCGTGATCGAGGTCTTCGATGGCATAGTGCATTGCAAAACGCGACCGCCCCAGCCCGCGGACCTGCGGCAACACGAACCATGCCCAATGCGTCCATTTTCGCCCGCCACGGATCTCGGTCAGGGGCGTGGGCCAAATCTGATCCTGTGCCGCGACGAATCGCTCCAGATCCATTCCATCTTCCCTTTCTTCAAATCAGCCTCGCTTCAATATGCCCGGCAAATTCAAGCCATGTTCGCGGGCACAGTCCAGTGCAATCTGATATCCCGCATCCGCATGGCGCATCACACCCGTCGCGGGGTCGTTCCAGAGAACACGTGCAATCCGCCGGTCGGCATCCTCGGTGCCGTCACAACAGATCACCATCCCCGAATGCTGGCTGAATCCCATGCCGACCCCCCCACCATGATGCACGCTGACCCAGGTCGCCCCTGATGCACAGTTCAACAGGGCATTGAGCAATGGCCAATCGCTGACAGCGTCCGACCCATCCTTCATTGATTCTGTCTCGCGGTTCGGGCTGGCCACCGATCCGCTGTCCAGATGATCGCGGCCAATCACCACCGGCGCACGCAACTCGCCGGTCCGCACCATCTCGTTGAACGCCAGACCGAGCTTGTGCCGCACCCCCAGTCCCACCCAGCAGATCCGCGCGGGCAGGCCCTGAAAGGCGATCCGCGCACGCGCCATATCGAGCCAGGTGTGCAGATGCGGGTCGTCGATCAGTTCCTTGACCTTTGCGTCGGTCTTGTAGATGTCCTCCGGATCGCCGCTCAGGGCACACCAGCGAAACGGCCCGATACCCCGGCAAAAGAGCGGCCGGATATAGGCCGGCACGAAGCCGGGAAAGGCAAAGGCGTCCGCCAGACCTTCATCCAGCGCCACTTGCCGGATGTTGTTGCCGTAGTCCAGCGTCGGCACACCGGCGCGCCAGAATGCGACCATCGCCTGCACCTGCACCCGCATGCTGGCGCGCGCGGCCGCCTCCACCGCCTTGGGATCGCTCTCCTGCCTGGCGCGCCATTCGGCGACCGTCCAGCCCTGCGGCAGATAGCCATGCACCGGGTCATGCGCACTGGTCTGATCGGTCACGATGTCGGGTCGCACGCCGCGTCGAACCAGTTCGGGAAAGACATCCGCCGCATTGCCTATGAGCGCCACCGATTTCGCCTCGCCCGTCCGGGTCCAACCATCGATCATCGCCAAGGCCGCATCGAGATCACGGGTGATCTCATCGACATAGCGGGTGCGCTTGCGAAACTCGGCGCGTGTCTCATCGCATTCCACCGCCAGACAGCAGGCCCCGGCCATCACGGCGGCCAGCGGCTGCGCCCCACCCATGCCACCCAGGCCTCCGGTCAGGATCCAGCGGCCCGTGAGGGTGCCCCCGTAATGCTGCCGCCCGGCCTCGACAAATGTCTCATAGGTGCCTTGCACGATGCCCTGGCTACCAATGTAGATCCAGGATCCGGCCGTCATCTGGCCGTACATCATCAGACCCTTGCGATCCAGTTCATTGAAGTGATCCCATGTCGCCCAGTGCGGCACCAGATTGCTGTTGGCAATCAGCACCCGGGGGGCGTCCCGGTGGGTGCGAAACACCCCGACAGGCTTGCCTGACTGCACCAGCAAGGTCTCATCTTCTTCCAGCTCCTTGAGCGCGCCGACGATCCGATCGAAATCCTCCCAGGTCCGCGCCGCGCGCCCGATGCCACCATAGACCACCAGTTCGTGCGGGTTCTCGGCCACATCGGGATGCAGGTTGTTCATCAGCATCCGCATCGGCGCCTCCGTCAACCAGCTCTTGGCGCTGATCTGAGTGCCGGTGGCGGGATAGATGTCTCGGGTATTGTGACGCGAATTGGTCATCTCGGATCTCCTTTGCGGGCCAGATCGTCCAGTCGTTGCAGCATCTTCGCCAGAACCGGGCGCAACCGCCCGGCCCGGTCGTGCGAATAGGGCCAAGGTGCGGCCTCCTCCATGTAGACGGATTGCGCCAGTTCCATCTGAATGGCGTGCCAGCCCTCTGCCGGCCGGCCGTAATGCCGCGTCGTCCAGCCGCCCTTGAACCGCCCGTTGCTGATCCAGCTATAGCCGTGCGCGGCGCGGCAGACGTCTTCGATGGCCTCCGCCAGCACCGGCGCGCAGGTCATGCCAGTGTTGGTGCCAATATTGAAATCCGGCAAGACGCCCTCGAAGAGAAAGGGAATACGTGACCGTATGGAATGACAATCATAGAGGACCGCCACGCCGTGACGCTCGCGCACCCGCGTCATCTCTGCCGCCAATGCCGCGTGATAGGGCGCGTGAAACCTTTCGCGTCGATGCTCGGCTTCTCCACCAGAGGGCGGCACCTGCCAGATCGCCGCGCCCTCGAAATCTGTCAGCGGCACCAGCCCGGTGGTGTTCTGTCCCGGATAGAGGCTCGCCCCCGAAGGATCGCGGTTGGCGTCAATCACATAGCGATGAAACGTCGCGCGCACGGTGGTCACGCCCGGCAGCAATCCGTCATACAGCTTGTGGATATTCCAGTCGGTATCGGCAAGCGCGCGCCCGCGATCGTTCAGCCGCGCCCGGATATCCTTTGGCACATGCAGTCCTGTATGCGGGAGTCCCAGAACCACTGGCCCTTCGCCCTGCACCACCTCAACCGGGTTCATGACAGCGTCCTTTCACTGTTCCGGAAATACTCAAATCGCACCCTCTGCCTCACAGCCAGAGCTCCAGCCCCGAGGCACCGACCAGATCGCCCTCGCGCACCATCTCTGCCGCCGCCGCCAGATCCGGCGCGAGATAGCGGTCTGCAACCAGAACGGGGATCGCCTCGCGCAGCCGGGCGATGACCAGGCGCAGCGATGCACTGGTCTGCAACGGCGCACGAAACCCGATGCCCTGTGCGCCGCAAATCGCCTCGACCCCCAGGATCACGCAGAGATTGTCGGTCATCCGCTTCAGCCGCCGCGCGGCATTGGCCGCCATGCTGACATGATCTTCCTGATTGGCACTCGTCGGCGTAGAGTCGGTCGTGCAAGGATTGGCCAGATGCTTGTTCTCGCTCATCAGCGCGGCGGTCGTGACCTCGGCGATCATCAGCCCGGAATTCAATCCCGGCTCGGGCGTCAGGAACGGCGGCAGATCGAAACTCAGCGTCGGATCGACCATCAAGGCCACGCGGCGCTGCGCGATTGCCCCGATCTCGGCAATCGCCATGGCAATCTGATCGGCCGCAAAACCGACGGGTTCGGCATGGAAATTCCCGCCCGATACGATCATGCCACCCTCCGGATGGCAGGCATCGACCAGCACCAGCGGATTATCCGTCACCGCATTGGCCTCGATCTCCAGAACCTCCCCCGCACGCCGCAACAGATCCACCGCCGCACCGCTGACCTGTGCCTGACATCGGATGCAGTAGGGGTCCTGCACACGGGTATCACCCTCACGGTGGCTCTCGCGGATCTCCGAGCCTGCCATCAGCCCCGCCTGCGCACGCGCAACCTCGATCTGCCCGCGATGACCGCGCAAGGCGTGAATCGCCGCCAGCAAGGGCGCGGTCGATCCCATGATCGCATCGGTCGAGAGCGCCGCTGTCACCACACAGGTCTGCGCGCAGCGCCATGCCCCCCACAACCCCACCAGCGCAACTGCGGTAGAGAATTGCGTCCCGTTGATCAGAGCGAGCCCCTCCTTGGGGCCGAGCACGATCGGCGCGAGACCGGCGCGCGCCAGCGCCTCAGCCCCCGGAAGGCGCATCCCGTGATGCCACGCCTCGCCCTCGCCGATCATCACCGCTGCCATATGTGCGAGGGGTGCCAGATCTCCCGAGGCCCCCACCGATCCCTGCACCGGCACCACGGGCGTGACCCCGTGCACCAGCATGTCCTCGATCAATTGAATTGTGGACCACGCCACGCCAGAGGCCCCGCGTCCCAGGCTCAGCACCTTGAGCACCATCATCAGACGGGCAGTCGCCGGATCCAGCGCCTCGCCCACACCACAGCAATGCGACAGGATCAGGTTACGCTGCAATTCTTCGGTTTTCTCCGGCGCAATCCTGACACTTGCGAGTTTGCCAAAGCCGGTATTGACACCATACACAGGCACATGCCCCGCCGCCGCTCGCGCCACCAGCGCATGTGCCGCAGCGACCACAGGTTTCACGCTTCGATCCAGCATCACCGCTCTTTGTTCGCGCCAGATCACCTCCAGCGTGGGCAGACGCACCTGCCCTGGTATCAAGACCTCTTTCATGCCTCACCCCCGAAAATCCGCCGATAGAGCGGGTTGTAACCCATGCGATAAGACAGTTCGGCGGGCTGCTCTACAGTCCAGACCGCGAGGTCGGCGCGCTTGCCAACCGCGATGATGCCACAGTCGTCCAGCCCCAGCGCACGTGCCGCATGGCGGGTCACGCCGGCCAGCGCCTCCTCCGGCGTCATCCGAAACAGCGTGCACCCCATGTTCATCGCCAACAACAGTGACGCCATCGGCGACGACCCGGGATTGCAATCGGTGGCCAGCGCCATCGGCACGCCATGCCTTCGGAACGCCTCTATCGGCGGCACCTGCGTCTCGCGCAGGGTGTAGAACGCACCGGGCAGGATCACCGCCACGCTGCCCGACCGCGCCAGCGCCTCTGCGTCCGCCTCATCGGCATATTCCACATGATCGGCCGACAAGGCCCCGTAGCGCGCCGCCAGTTGCGTGCCACCCAGATGGCTCAATTGCTCGGCATGCAGCTTGACCGGCAGGCCGAGGTCACGCGCCCGGTCGAACACCAGCGCCATTTCCTCGGGCGAAAAGGCGATGCCTTCACAGAACCCATCCACCGCATCGACAAGCCCCGCCGCATGTGCGGCCTCCAGTGCCGGCAGACAGACCTCGGAAAGATACGCATCCGCTTGGTTCTTGTAGTCATCCGGCAGCGCATGGGCGCCGAGAAAGGATGTCCTGACCCGCACCTGTCGCACATCCTCGATCCGGCGCGCCACGCGCAGCATTCTTGCCTCTGTTTCGATATCCAGCCCATAGCCGGATTTCACCTCGATCACCGAAACGCCCTCGGCGATCAGCGCATCGACAAAGCGCAGGGCACCCGCCAGCAACGTGTCCTCGGACGCCGCCCGCGTCGCGCGCACAGTCGAGACGATGCCGCCGCCCGCCCGTGCCAGCTGTTCATAGCTCGCGCCATTCAGGCGCATCTCGAACTCGGCGGCGCGGTTGCCGCCATGCACGATGTGGGTGTGGCAATCGATCAGCGCAGGCGTGACCAGCCGTCCGCCCAGATCCTCCTCCGGTCCGTCGTGGCGAGTCGGCAAATCAGCCTCTGGCCCGGTCCAGACAACCCGTCCCTGCGCGATGAGCACGGCACCCCGCTCGATCAGCCCATAGGCCGCACCCGCCATCGTCGCGATCCGTGCATTTCTCAGCAACATGGCAAAGACCCTTCTTGATTTCCGAGTCGTCCTCTGCAATTATGTCTATACATAATAATCTGTCAAGACAGGATGGACGATGACACGAATCTGGGCCTCCCAGGCGCTCCTGCCCGCCGGTTGGGCGCGCGACGTTCTGGTGGAAACCGACGACACCGGCCATATTGCGCGCGTGACCCCGGGCGCGCCGGCTTCGGGGCACCGCACCGGCCTCTTGTTGCCCGCGCCCGCCAATGCCCATTCCCACGCCTTTCAGCGCGCCATGGCCGGCCTGACAGAGACCCGAGGACCCGATCCGATGGATACGTTCTGGACTTGGCGGCAATTGATGTATCGTTTTCTCGATCACCTCACGCCCGATCAGGTGCAGGCCATCGCAGCGCTGGTGCAGATGGAAATGCTCGAATCCGGCTACGCCACCAATGTCGAATTTCACTACCTGCACCACCGGCCGGGGGGCGGGAGCTATGATGATCCTGCCGAAATGGCGCATCGCATTGTGGCAGCGGCTCAAGAAACCGGCATCGGCCTCACCCTCCTGCCGGTGCATTACGAGTTTGGCGGGGTGGATCGTCGCCCGCTCGGCCCCGGTCAGATCCGTTTTGGCACGACTCCCGACCAGTTCGCACGCCTCGTCGAGCGCAGCCGCGCGGCCCTCTCTCCCTTGCCCCACGACGCGCGGCTCGGCATTGCGCCCCACAGCCTGCGCGCAGTTTCACCAGACGCGATCCGCACGGCCGCATCGCTTGCCGAGGGCGGTCCGATCCACATGCACCTCGCAGAGCAGGTGGCAGAGGTCATCGAGGTCGAGGCCGCCTATGGCGCGCGCCCGGTCGAGTGGCTTCTTGACCACACCGACATCACACCGCAATGGTGCCTCATCCACTGCACCCAGATGCAGCCGCACGAGACCACTGCCCTTGCCCGCTCAGGCGCTGTTGCGGGCCTCTGCCCAATCACCGAATCGAACCTTGGCGATGGCATCTTTGACGGCCTGCGCTGGATGGGCTCAGAGGGCCATATCGCCATCGGGTCGGATTCGAACATCCGCATCGCCCTGTCAGAGGAGTTGCGAACGCTCGACTATTCCCAGCGTTTGCGCGACCATTCCCGCGCGGCCCTCGCCACGGCCGCCTCCTCCACCGGACGCCGCCTGCTTGACGCCGCCATACTCGGTGGCGCCCAGGCCGCAGGACGCAACAGCGGACAGATCGCGCGCGGCTATCTCGCAGACTTGATGGCACTCGACGACACCCATATGGATCTGACCGACCGCGCAGGCGACACCTGCCTCGATGTCTGGATCTTCGCCGGCGACGACAATATGGTCCGCGATGTCTGGGCCGCCGGACGCCATATGGTGCAAGAGGGCCGCCATATCGCCCATGACAGCATAACCCGCCGCTTTGCGGCGGCTATGGCACCGCTTCGGGATGTGCTATGACGGGCCTGACATTCAACAGCTGGCAGGCGATCCAGGACGAGGTGATGCGCCGCATCCATGCCCGGGTCTGGCCGCCCGGAACAGTGATCCCGAACGAGGCTGATCTTGCGCTCGAATTCGGATGCGCGCGCGCCACAGTCAACCGCGCCCTGCGCGCCCTGGCCGAAATGGGCATTCTGGAACGGCGCCGCAAGGCTGGCACGCGCGTTGCGCTGCACCCGGTGAGCCGCGCCACGCTGGACATTCCCGTGATCCGTCAGGAAATCACAGAGCGCGGGCAGAGCTATGGCTACCAGCGACTGAGTTGCGCCATCCTGCGCCCGCCCGCTGAAATCGCCCGCACGCTCTGGATCAACCCCGCCAGCGACGCTCTCCATGTCTCCGCCCTGCATCTTTCGGAGACCAGGCCCTTCGTGATTGAGGATCGCTGGATCAATCTCACCACGGCCCCTGCCGCTGCGGCACAGGATTTCGAGACGCTCAGCGCCAACGAATGGCTGGTCGTGACCATTCCCTACACCCATGGCAGCATCCGCTTCACAGCCGCAGCCGCCACGGCGCAAGAGGCGGAATTGCTCTGCACGACTCCCGGCGCACCGGTTTTCGTGGTCGAGCGTCTGACATGGGATCACGAGCGCACGGTCACACTCGCCCGACTCTGCTATGGGCCGGGCTACAGCATCACCACCGGCATCGGGACACCGTCCTGAGGCGCGGCCCTAGGCGCGCTCTGCCACGAGCAAAGCGCGCAGTCCGGTGCGATAATCGGGATAAATCAACCGCACGCCCAAGTCCGTCTTGATCCGGGCGTTCGAGACGCGCTTTGATTCAGCATAGAACGACCGCGCCATCGGTGTCATATCGGCGGCGTCAAAGGCCACCTCCTCCGGTGGCGGCAGGCCCAAAAGCTCTGCCGCGTAGCCGATCACGTCCTGCGGCGGGGCCGGATCGTCGTCGCAAACATTATAGACGGCGCCCGGTTCGGGCTGCCGGATCGAGGCCTCAAGCACCTGCGCGATATCCTCGACATGAATCCTGCTAAAGACTTGCCCCGGCTTGACGATCCGCCGGGCCGTGCCGTCGCGCACCTTCTCGAACGGACCGCGCCCCGGGCCATAGATGCCCGCCAGACGAAAGATATGCAGCGGCAGGCCCGGAATTGCGCGCCATTCGGCCTCAGCCTCCAGCCGCATCTTCCCGCGTTGCGTCGCGGGCGTGAGCGGCGTTTCCTCGTCCACCCAGCCCCCCTGTTGATCGCCATAAACGCCGGTTGTCGACAGATAGCCGACCCATTCAAGACGTGGTGCGATCCGCGCGATATCGGCACGACACCGCGCCAGAACGGGATCGCCGCCAGGCTCGGGCGCTGCGGAGATCAGGAGATGTGTCGCCGACTGAAAGGCCGCTTCGAGGTCGCCGTCGGGCCAGAGCACCGGCGTCACCCCCTCGCGTGCAAGTTCCTCTGCCTTGTGCGCATCGCGCGTCGTGCCATAGATCTGCCAGCCCTGCGGCACGAGACGCGCCGCCAGAGCCCGCGCGCTGTATCCATGCCCAAATGATAACAAAGTGTCTCGCATCGGCCTTACATGGCCCGCATCGCTCAATTTGGCAAGGTGGCGAGCTTTCGCCGGTGCATCACAAGGCCTCTGGTGCAAATTGCAATTCGGAGGCACTGTGCGCCCGAAACAAGTTCCGGAGCCGCCATGCCTGAGATGTCCCGCCGCCGTATCCTCGCTCTGATCGCCAGTGCCCCTCTCGCCGCCTGCGCAAAACCGGATGCCAGCCTCTCGAGCCGCAGCGATCCTTTCGATCCGCCGCTCTATCCCAACGAGACACCGGAACTCCGCCGCCTCATCAACAAACATGCCGATCTCAACAACGTGCCGCGCAGCCTCGTCCATCGCCTCGCCATCCGCGAGAGCACGCACAATCCGGCCGCCCGCAACGGCCCCTATTACGGGCTCTTGCAGATCCTGCCGCAAACCGCCCGGAACATGGGCTTCCAGGGCCAGCCGAACGATCTTCTCGACGCCGAAACCAATCTGAAATACGGCGTCAAGTATCTGCGCGGTGCCTATCTCGTGGCCGATGGCAACCACGATGCGGCAATCATGTGGTATGCGCGCGGCTATTACTACGAGGCCAAACGCAAGGGGCTTCTGGTCGAAACCGGACTGCGCAGCGCCTAAGCGGCGTAATCCGATCCCTCGCCATCCAGAATGGCCTTCAACTCCGACAGATGCCGCTCCGCCTGATCGGGATAGTCATCGAGTTCGCGCGCGGTCTTCTCCGCCACTTCATCTGACAGGACACGCAGCGGTCGCCCGGTTTGCAAGGCGCGGATATAGGTCTCGGCGGCGCGCTCGAAATAGTAGAGCCGATTGAACGTCTCAGCCACCGTATCGCCGATGATCATCACGCCATGATTGCCCATCAGAAGCACCTTCTTCCTGGGGTCTGACAGAAGCCGCGCACAGCGCGCGCCTTCGTCCTCAAACGCCAGCCCGCCATAGGCTTCATCCACCACATAGCGGTTGAAGAACGTGGCGCAGTTCTGGTCGATGGGCGGCAGGCGGCTATCCGCGAGCGACGCCAGAACGGTGGCATGGATCGAATGGACATGCATGGCGCAGCGGGCATGTCGGCAATGCCGGTGCAACCCGCCATGCAGCCCCCAGGCGGTCGGGTCCGGCGCATCCGGCCCGTCCAGCACCGTTCGATCATTGGCATCGACTTCGATCAGGTCGCTCGCGCGGATGCGGGCAAAATGCATCTGGTTGGGATTCATCAGAAATCGCGTGCCCTCCGCGTTGATCGCCAGGCTGAAATGATTGGCCACCGCCTCATGCATGTTCAATCGCGCAGTCCAGCGGAATGCGGCAGCAAGGTCCACCCGTTCTTGCCAGTGCTCCATGTTGGGTTTGAGCTTGGTCACAGTCATGATGCCTCCCTTTCTTGAGATGTGAGCGGGCGCGAGGCCACCCAGGCATATCCGTTGTCGCACAGAATACAGCATTCGCGCAGCCCGTGCGGCTTGTTGGTGGGCGATTGCAGGATCACGGCGCCCATGGCCTCGGCCCGTGTCACCGCTCTGTCCGGATCGCTTTGAAACAGATGGATCGACGCGCCGGTGCCGCGTGGCGGGGTCTCGGGCAGCAGATCAAAGAGCGGGTGGCGCGCATAGGTCTGATCCGCGTGCAATTGCAGGATCTGTCCGTGATAGGCCATGATCGCATAATCCGCACTCTGCCGGTGCGCGGTCATGCCGAAGACATCGGCCAGAAACACCGCCTCCGTGCGCACATCGCGCACCAGAAGGTTGAGCCCGAGTCCGGTCAGCGTCGCGCCAAACTCCGCCGGGCTGATCGTCTCAAAGTCCATGCCGCGCCCTTGACGTCCGGTTCTCTCGCATCAGCTTGATGTCGCCCCCGGCCCGTGTCAACCTGCACCATCAACCATGCAGTCAGGGCGAGATGCAATTGCGAGACCTCAGCGGCACGATCACCTCACCGGACATCCCCGGCCCGCAGGATTTCACCGAGGCCCGCGCCGCCGTGGACAGGCTCTGCCTGATCTACGACACCGCCACGGGCTTTCTTCGCGACGCCTTCACCCGTGCCCTTGCAGGCGAGATCCCGACCGGGCGCATCCGCGCCTTTTATCCAGAGATCCGCCTGACCACGTCAACCTATGCCAAGATCGACAGTCGGCTCAGTTTTGGTCATGTCTCCGGCCCCGGCACCCATGCCACCACCATCACCAGGCCCGATCTTTTTCGCGCCTATCTCGAACAACAGCTTGGTCTGCTCATCGACAATCACGGCGTGCCGGTCCGGGTCCGCGTCTCCGACACGCCGATGCCGGTTCATTTCGCGGTGGCGGGCGATGCAGACCTGAGCGTTCCACGCGAAGGTGGCGCCGAGTTCACCCTGCGCGATGTCTTTGATGTGCCGGATCTCTCGACCACCAACGATCATATCGTCAACGGCACATGGAAGCACGACGCGGAAGGCGCGGCGCCGCTTGCCCCCTTTACGGCACAGCGCGTGGATTATTCGCTGGCCCGGCTCGCGCATTACACCGCGACCGATCCCTGCCATTTTCAGAATTACGTTCTGTTCACCAACTACCAGTTCTATGTTGCGGAATTCGAGACCTATGCCCGCCGAATGCTCGCCGACCCGGATAGCGGCTACAGCGCCTTCGTCTCGACCGGCAATGCGCTGATCACCTCCGGGGATGCGCCGCTCCCAGTGCCCGACCGACTGCCGCAGATGCCCGCCTATCATCTCAAGCGCGCCGACGGGTCTGGCATCACGTTGGTGAATATCGGGGTGGGCCCCTCGAACGCCAAGACCGCAACCGACCATATCGCGGTGCTGCGCCCCCATGCCTGGATCATGGTTGGCCATTGCGCGGGCCTGCGCAATTCGCAATCTCTCGGTGATTTCGTGCTGGCCCATGCCTATCTGCGCGAGGACCGGGTGCTCGATGCCGACCTGCCGGCCTGGGTGCCCATACCGGCACTGGCCGAGATCCAGATCGCCTTGCAGGAAGCTGTCGCGGTCGAAACTCAGCTCGACGGCTTCGACCTCAAGCGGGTGATGCGCACCGGTACCGTCGCCAGCGTTGACAACCGCAACTGGGAATTGCGCGATCAGTCCGGCCCGGTGCAGCGTCTCAGCCAGTCCCGCGCGGTTGCACTCGATATGGAAAGTGCAACCATCGCGGCCAACGGGTTCCGCTTTCGGGTGCCCTATGGCACCCTCCTCTGCGTCTCCGACAAGCCGCTTCAGGGCGAACTGAAACTGCCCGGAATGGCCTCCGAATTCTACAAATCCCAGGTTGCGCGCCACCTGATGATCGGGATCCGTGCGATGGAATCACTCCGCAAAATGCCGCTCGATCGCATCCACAGCCGGAAATTGCGCAGTTTTGAGGAGACGGCTTTCCTCTGAGTCGTGGAAAAACTGCACAAAATCCGCCAAAAGTGCTTGCTTTTATACACCAGACGTTGTGTTTAACCACATCATAGCGTTTAATTACGCCCATGAGGCCCAAGAGACGGGCAGTTGAAGGAGACCATAAATGGCAAAACCCATGACCAAAACCCAACTCGTCGCTGCCTTGGCCGATGAAATGGGCAGTGACAAGAAAACCGCCAATGGCGCACTCGACGCGGTGATCGCAATCATTACCAAGGAAGTTTCCGCAGGCGGCTCCGTGACCCTGCCGGGCATCGGCAAGATCTATTGCCGCGAGCGCGCCGAGCGCATGGTGCGCAACCCCGCGACGGGCGAGCAGATGAAGAAAGAGGCCGACAAGGTGGTAAAAATGACCATCGCCAAAGCCCTGAAGGACAGCGTGAACGGCTGAGCTTGAAAGTCACAGATTTTTCAGAAAGGGTCGCCCCGCGGGGCGGCCCTTTTGATTTGCGGAGTAGTACAATGGAAATCCGGGCGGTTCTGATGGGCCTCGCCTTTGCCCTCATGTGGTCCTCGGCCTTTACCTCTGCCCGGATCATTGTGTCTGCCGCGCCGCCGCTGACGGCCTTGGGCCTGCGGTTTCTGATCTCGGGGCTGATCGGCATCGCCATTGCCCTGATGCTCGGCCAGTCCTGGCGGCTGACGCGCCCGCAATGGCGCGCAACGATCGTGTTCGGGATCTGCCAGAACGCGCTCTATCTGGGCTTCAACTTTGTCGCCATGCAGACCATCGAGGCCTCACTGGCCGCAATCATCGCGTCCACGATGCCGCTGCTGGTCGGTTTCTTCAGCTGGAGTTTCCTTGGCGAACGGTTGGGCCGGATCGGGATCGCGGGTCTCTTTGGCGGACTGATTGGCGTCACCATCATCATGGGCGCGCGCCTGCAAGGCGGGATGGATCTCTATGGTGCCACGCTCTGCATCATCGGCGTCTTTGCTCTGGCCTTTGCCACGCTGGCCGTGCGCGGCGCGGCCTCGGGCGGCAATTTTCTGATGGTGGTGGGCTTGCAGATGATGGTGGGCGCGGTGCTCGTCGGCAGCTTCGGCCTCGCCACCGAACCGCTGATCATCGAGTGGAGCGGCCTCCTCGTCGTCGCGTTTCTCTACACGACGCTCATTCCCGGCCTTGCCGCGACGCTGGTGTGGTTCCTTCTGGTCGAGCGCATCGGTGCCACCCGCGCCGCCACCTTCCATTTTCTCAACCCGTTCTTCGGCGTCGCCATCGCAGCGCTTCTTCTGAACGAGGCGCTGCGGCTGTGGGATCTGGTCGGCGTGCTGGTGATCATGGGAGGCATCCTCGCGGTGCAGCTGTCGCGGCAAAGGCGATTGCCCTGAGGCCGGATTGGGGGCCAGCCCCCAAACCCCCGGGATATTTACCGCCAGAAGAAACCCATGCCGCAGTCAGCCGATCTTGCCGCGCGGACCATCGCCAACCTGGCCGCGGTGCAGGAGAAGATGATCAAGAAGGACACAGGCCATCATCGCCTCTCCGACCGGCACGGCCCGGATGCCGACGCAGGGGTCATGCCGCCCCTTGGTGATGACCTCGACAGGCTCGCCCGCGATGGTGATCGACCGGCGCGGCGTCAGGATCGACGAGGTCGGCTTGACGGCAAAGCGCAGGACAATGTCCTGACCGGACGAGATTCCGCCCAGGATGCCGCCGGCGTGGTTCGAACCGTATTCCAGACCATCCGCGCCGATGAAGATTTCATCGGCATTGGCACTGCCCGTCAGTCGCGCAGCCGCCATCCCTTCGCCAATCTCGACCGCCTTGACCGCGTTGATCGACATCATCGCGGCGGCAAGATCGCTGTCCAGCTTGCCATAGATCGGTGCGCCGAGGCCAACCGGCACACCACGCGCCACCACCTCGACCACGGCACCGACCGAATCCTGAGCCTTGCGGATCGCTTGCAGATAGGTCTCCCATTCAAGTGCCGCCCCGGCATCCGGCAGCCAGAAATCGTTATGGTCGATGGCGTCCCAGTCGAACCGCGCCCGGTCCAGTTGCATCTCGCCCATGGCGACCATGTAGCCCTTGATCTCCAGCCCCGGCACCAGCGTGCCCAGCGCGGCGCGCGCCACCCCCCCCGCCGCAACCCGTGCCGCTGTCTCGCGCGCAGAGCTTCGTCCGCCACCGCGCGGATCGCGCAATCCATACTTGAGATGATAGGTGATGTCGGCGTGACCGGGACGAAAGGTGCGCGCGATCTCGCCATAATCGCGCGAGCGCTGATCGGTGTTCTCGATCATCAGCTGGATCGGCGTTCCGGTGGTCTGCCCCTCGTAGACCCCGGACAGAATGCGCACCGCGTCCGGCTCCTGCCGCTGCGTGGTATTGCGGTTCTGCCCCGGGCGGCGCTTGTCGAGCCAGTGCTGCAACATCGCCTCGTCAAGCGTCACACCTGGCGGGCAGCCATCCACAGTCGCGCCAAGAGCTGGCCCGTGACTCTCGCCCCAGGTGGTGAACCGGAACATGTGACCAAAGGTGTTGAGGCTCATCGGCGGTGCTCCTTCAGGGTTCATCTAGCCCCGGCTTGACCCCGCCTCAAGCCATTTTGGCGAGCATTTGTCGCAAACAGGCTATCCATGTCTTCGAATCGCGATAGTCTCGTGCTCGGGACGCGTTGATGGCGCGACATCGCTTGAGTGACACCGGCACGCCCGAAAAACAATGGCGCGGGGCGTTGACCCTGCTAACACTAGGGTCAAGACTGTCAGCAACCGACAGCAAAACCGGCGACAAATACAACAGGGAGAAGACTATGAACAATGATACCTCGCACGACAGTGTGCGCCCGATCGTCCGAAAAATGGCCGAGGACACCCGCGCCGGCAAGATGAGCCGCCGCGAGTTCGTGGCGCTCGCCTCCACCTTTGGCGCATCTTCGGCGGCCACCTACGGCCTTCTGGGGCTGGTTGCCCCGACGCCTGCCCAGGCCCAGGAGGGCAAGAAGGGTGGTGTGCTGCGCGTGGCCTCGCGCGTGATGGACATCACCGATCCACGCAAATATGCGTGGACCGAGCCCGGCAATCTGGCCCGCCAGTTCTGCGAGCCGCTGGTGCGCTGGGCGTCTGACTTCAGCTTTCAGCCGATGCTGCTCGAGGGCTGGGAGGTCAGCGATGACGCCAAGACCTACACGCTCAAGGTGCGCCAGGGTGCAACCTGGAACAATGGCGACGCGTTCAATGCAGATGACGTCATCCACAATCTCAACCGCTGGTGCGACAAGGCCGCCGAGGGCAACTCGATGGCCTCGCGCATGGGCACGCTGATTGATCCCGCAACCAACAAGGCAATCGAGGGGGCGATTGAACGGGTCGATGATTTCACCGTCCGTCTCAACCTGCCGCGCCCCGATATCACCATCATCGCGGGCATGTCCGACTATCCCGCGCTTTGCGTCCACCGCAGCTTTGACGAGGATGGCAATCTGGCCACGGCCCCCATCGGCACCGGCCCGTTCGAGCTTGTGTCGATCGAGATCGGCGTCGCGGCAGAATACAAGCGCCGCGAGAATGGCAAGTGGTGGGGGGGCGATGTCTATCTTGACGGCATCCGCTTCATTGATTTCGGCACCGACAACGCCGCGATCGTGGCCGCCTTTGACGGCGATGAAGTTGACATCAACGATGAATCCACGGCCGATTTCATCGAATCCTACGACGCGCTTGGCCTGATCAAACAGTCCAAGCCGACCGCCAACACCATCGTCGCGCGGATGCGGGCCGATACCCCGCCCTATGACAGCAAGGAATTGCGCAATGCGATCCAGCTGGCCTGCGACAATGCGGTTCTGCTGCAGATCTCGATCAATGGCGAGGGGATCCCCGCCGAAAACCACCATGTCGCTCCGTTCCACCCGGAATATGCCCAACTGCCCGCCATCGCGGCCGACCCGGCAAAGGCCATTGAGATGGCCAAGGCCGCCGGTCACGGCGAGACCGAAATCGAAATCATCTCGATTGACGGCGACTGGCGCACCACCACCACCGATGCCATCGGCGCGCAATTGCGCGACGCGGGCTTTACCGTCAAGCGCACCGTGATCCCCGGCTCCACGTTCTGGAACGACTGGACGAAGTATCCGTTCTCGACCACCAACTGGGGTCCGCGTCCGCTGGGCGTTCAGGTGCTGGCGCTGGCTTATAAATCCGGCGAGGCATGGAACGAATCCGGTCACGCGAACCCGGAATTCGATGCGCTGCTGGACGAGGCGCTGGGTATTTTCGATGCTGACAAGCGTCGCGAATACGCGGCAAAGCTACAGACAATGCTACAGGACAGCGGTGCCATCATTCAACCGTTCTGGCGCAATCAGGCCCTCCATCACACCGACAAGGTCAAGGATGTCAGCGCGCACCAGTTCCGCGAAATGCACTTTGAAAAGGTCTGGCTCGACGCTTGATCCCGAGCGGTGCAGATCAGGAAAGGGCGGCAGCTGCGCTGTCGCCCTTTTTTACGCCCGCTCATGACTTTCTGGTCAAGCAGACAGGGTCGGGCGGCGTGCCCTTAGCGTTCGCCATTGCTCGCCGATTTGTCGTGCGGGCCATCCAGTTTGCCGCGTCAAGCGGCCCGGCGCCCGACCGCATGCAAGACCGGCGTGAACACCAGCCTTTCCGGTCTCCCCTCTCAGGCCAGTTCAGCCCGGAGCGCTGTCATCCGATCAGCCAGAAGCTTGCGTGAGGTCGCATCCTTGAGATGACCCTCTGCATCAAAGGCATCCCCCGCGGCGGCGATCAGCACGGCGGCGCCCGGGATCAGGCGCGCCTGCAATTGGGTCAGACATGACAGCGTCATGAACTGCGCCGTCTCGCCACCGGTGCGCCCGGCCGAAGCGGACACAACCACCACCGGCTTGTTGCGAAACGCACCCTCCGGCACCCGGCTGACCCAATCGAGCGCATTCTTCAGAACGCCGGTGATCCCCTTGTTGTATTCCGGCGCGGCAATCACCACCGCATCCGCTTCACGGATCTGGCGCGCGAGATGCTGGACCTTTTCCGGCACACCCTCTGCCGCTTCAAGATCGCCATCGTAGAGCGGCAGGTGAAGGTCTGCCTCTGTCACCTCTGCCGCCCCAAAGGCCGCAACCGCTTCGCGCAATAGCATCCGGTTGTAGGATCCCTTGCGCAAAGAGCCTGAAATCGTCAGCAGCTTGGGATTGGCCATCGTCGTGTTCTCCAGATCAGAATGATGTCTGCGGGATAACTGTCGCGCTGGCGCCTGCTTGGCAACTGCCAATCATTGCACAGGGTCTGTGCAAAGCGATCACACCGCAAACGAATGCCCCGGCAAACCGGCCGGGGCAACGGATAGCGCACAGGAGGTCAGCAGGGATCTACCAGTCCACCGGCCCCTTGTCGGCAAACTGTTGCACCAGAAAATCAATGAAAGCGCGCACCTTGGGCTGAGTGAACCGGCCCGGCGGATAGACCGCAAAAATCCCTTGGGTCTCCATTGGCAGATCGGGCATCGCGTCCTCGACAAAGCCTTGCTTCATCGCCTTGGAATACAGGAATGAGGGCAGATAGGCGATGCCAAGTCCCGAAATCGCGGCATTAAGCAGCGATTGCCCGTCGTTCACGCTCAGCCCGCCCGCCGTGCGCACCTGCCGTTTCTCCCCGGATGGCGCCGTCAGCTTCCAGACCGCGCCGCCCGCCTGACTGGAGTAATGCAACAGTTTGTGCTCGTTGAGGTCATCAATCTTCTGCGGACGTCCGAATTTCTGCAAATAGGATGGACTTGCGATCATGCGTTTGGTGGTCTCGGTCAGTTTGCGCGCACGCAGCGTGCTGTCCTCCAACTCGCCAATGCGGATCGCCATGTCAAAGCCTTCCGAAATCAACTCCACATACCGGTTGTTGAGGACCATGTTCACGGTGATCTCGGGGAATTCTTCTAGAAACTCACCCAACACCGGACTCAGATGATTGACGCCAAAATCGGTCGCCACCGAGATCCTCAACAGCCCCGAGGGGTCGGATTGCATCGAACTGACAAGCGCGTCGGCCTCTCCCGCGTCGTTGAGCACCTTGAGCGCGCGGTCGTAATAGGCAAGGCCGATCTCTGTCGGGCTCACCCGCCGCGTGGTGCGGTTCAACAGCCGCGCCCCGAGACGCGCCTCAAGCGAGGAGACATGTTTGGAAACAGCAGACTTGGATATGCCCATCTTGCGGGCCGCGTCGGTAAAACCGCCCTGATCCACAACCGTGGCAAAGGCCTCCATTTCCGTCAGGCGATCCATTCGCGATACCTCTGATTTGCGACTTGAGGATCTTTTTGGTCGCCAATTCAGGCACAACTGGGGCGCATGCCCGACAATATCTGGGTTTTGTCTGGATCGTTCCTAGGCGGGAAACGGGAGCTCAGAAAGAAGTGATCGCTGAACGTGCCGGCCCGCAGTACAAGTGTATTCTGATACCTTGGAGGGATGCTTCATGAAAAATGTCTTTAGGCTCGCAATGACCGCTTTTCTGGTGCTGGCCAGCCCCGCGCTGGCCGGAGACACACCCGCCCCGGACGGGGCGCAGGTGTATTTCGTCAACCTCAAGGACGGCGCTAGCGTAAGCAGTCCCGTCACCGTCCTTTTCGGCCTCAAGGGCATGGGGGTCGCGCCTGCGGGCACCGACAAGGAGGCGACGGGTCATCACCATATCCTGATCGACCGTCCGCCACTTGGCGAGGGGCCGGACGGGGCCGAGGAACTGAACTCCGGTCTGCCTGCGGATGACCACCACAAGCATTTCGGAGGCGGGCAAACAGAGGTCACGCTCGACCTGTCTCCGGGGACACACACGCTGCAACTGGTGCTCGGGGATCTCAACCACGTGCCCCACAATCCGCCCGTCACCTCAGAGGTGATCACGATCACTGTAAGGTGACGTCTCAAAGCGTGGCGGCAAGCCGCGTGCCCTGATCAATGGCCCGCTTGGCATCGAGTTCGGTGGCAAGATCGGCGCCGCCGATCACATGACAGGTCACGCCCCTTGCCTCCAGTGCATCGGCAAGCGTGCGCTCGCTCAGTTGTCCGGCACACAGAACGATGGTATCCGCCGAAATCACGCTCGGCCGCTCCCGCGCTGCGCCAAAGCTGACATGCAGGCCATCTGCATCGATCCGCTCATAGTTCACGCCGCCCAGCATTTCGACACCCTTCATCCTCAGCGCCGCGCGGTGGATCCAGCCCGTCGTCTTGCCCAGTCGTTTGCCGGGCGTCTCGTCCTTGCGCTGCAATAGCGTCACTGCCCGCGCCGGCGGCTCTGGCTGCGGGCCGTGCGGGGCAAGTCCACCGCGGTTTTCTTCCGGGTCGCCGACACCCCATTCGGCACGCCAGAGCTCGATGTCCTCGGTCGGGCTGATCCCCTCATGCACCAGGAACTCGGCGACATCAAAGCCGATGCCGCCCGCGCCCACCACGGCCACACGCCGCCCGACCGGCGCGCCACCGCGCAGCACGTCGATGTAATCCACGACATTCGGGCCATCCTGTCCCGGGATACCGGGATCGCGTGGCACAACGCCGGTGGCGATGATAACCTCGTCAAAGCCTTGCAGATCATCGGCTGTCACGTCCTGCCCGAGCTTCAGATCGGCACCGGACTCGGCCACCATCACGCCGAACCACTCCACCAGGCCGCGAAATTCCTCCTTTCCGGGGATCACCTTGGCCATATTGAGCTGACCGCCGATCTCGTATGCGCGGTCAAAGAGCGTCACCCGATGCCCACGTCCTGCGGCCGTGATCGCCGTCGAAAGACCCGCTGGCCCGGCACCCACCACCGCCACGTGCTTGACCCGATCTGCGGCCGAAATCACCAGTTCGGTCTCGTGGCAGGCCCGTGGATTGACCAGACAGGAGGTCAGCTTGCCGGAAAAGGTATGATCCAGACAGGCCTGATTGCAGGCGATACAGGGCGCGATCGTCCGGGCGCGGCCTGTGGACGCCTTGCGCACAAAATCCGCATCCGCCAGAAATGGTCGCGCCATGCTGATCATGTCGGCACAGCCACTGGCCAGCACCGCCTCTCCCACCTCGGGCGTGTTGATCCGGTTCGAGGTGATGACAGGAATCCCGACCTTGCCCATCAGCTTTTTGGTCACCCAGGCAAACCCGGCGCGCGGCACGCTGGTCGCGATCGTCGGAATCCGCGCCTCGTGCCAACCGATGCCGGTATTGAGAATCGAGGCGCCGGCGCGCTCGATCTCCTGCGCCAGTTGCACGACCTCTTCATGGGTGCTGCCCTCGGGCACCAGATCAATCATGCTCAGGCGGTAGATGATGATGAAATCATGCCCCACCGCCGCGCGCACCCGTCGGACTACCTCGATCGGCAGGCGCATCCGGTTGTCATAGGATCCCCCCCAGCGATCCGTTCGCTTGTTGGTATGGGTGACGAGAAACTGATTGAGGAAATAGCCCTCTGATCCCATGATCTCGACCCCGTCATACCCTGCCTCGCGGGCGCGCGCGGCGGCTGTGACAATATCGGCGATCTGCTTCTCGATCCCCTCCTCATCCAGCGCCTTGGGCATGAAAGGGGAAATTGGCGACTTGATCGCCGAGGCGCTGACACATTCCTTGCCATAAGCATAGCGTCCAGCATGCAGGATCTGCATGGCAATCAGCCCGCCCGCAGCATGAACCCGGTCGGTCACAACCCGATGATTGACACTATCCTCGGGCGTGAATAGCCCCGCCGCACCGGGGAAAACGCCGCCCTCACGATTCGGAGCCATGCCGCCCGTCACCATGAGCGCCACGTCCCCCCGCGCCCGCGCGGCATAGAATTCCGCCACCCGGTTCCAATCCCGCGTCTCCTCGAGCCCGGTATGCATGGACCCCATGAGCACGCGGTTTCTCAACGTCACATGCCCCAGATCGAGCGGGCTCAGAAGATGTGGATAATCAGACATGGCAGGCCTCCCTTGACTGACCGCACCATGGCCCGCTGACGTATCTCTGTCACCCCAAAACGCTGCGTTACAGGGCCTGCATATCGACCTCGGCACCCCTGACCGACCGGGGCCTAATCCTCTCCCTCGACCTTGCCACGCAGGGCCTTGACTTCGCCATGGAGCGTCTTGGCCCTGAGCCGCCGCCTTTTCGATCCGAGCGTTGGCTTGGTCGGCACCCGCCGCTTTGGCGCAATACTGGCCTTGCGGATCAGGTCCGCCAGACGCATCCGCACGATCTCGCGGTTGCGGGTCTGGCTACGGGTCTCGTCGCAATGCAGGACGATTGCCCCTTCCATGGTCCAGCGCCGCCCTGCCAACCGCTTGAGTCGGCTCTTGATCGCGTCTGACAGGCTGGGCGAGCGCTCCGCCTCGAATCGCAACTCGACCGCGCTGGACACCTTGTTGACATTCTGTCCTCCTGGACCCGAGGCGCGAATGAACTGCTCGGTCAGTTCCCAGTCCTCTATCGCAATCTCATCGGTGATCCTGAGCATGGACAAATCCGGGGTTCGCGCCCTGCGCGGGAGGGCTGGACCGGTACATTTCACGCGTCCAGCATGTACAACATGAACATTCAAAAGGGCTGTCCCGAATTGCGGAACAGCCCTCTAGAAGTTACGGAGATGGGCCGGTTAGGCGCACCAATTCTGATTTCGCTTGCACCTCGGGGTTGCCCTAGGCGAGGATCTCCTGAACTGTTCCGACACCTCGCTCCAATACCTCTATAGACACTGGACCACCTCCTTTCGTTTGTTGAACTTATCCACAGGTTGCCACAGATTCCCGAGATGTCAAAACAAAATGATGTGGTGCTAGCAAAAACTTTCGCAGGATGCTGATCTAATTGGCTTGCAGCACGGCCACACATTGCTGCGGCAGATCCTGCATGGTCAGTTCACGCTTCGGCTTGGGCGGGGGCGCCTTGGGATCAGGGGGGGGCGGGTTAAGAATATTGCGCACCCATTCTTCGGCTTCAGCACAGCCGTCGCCCGGCGGTGGCGGCTCCTGCGGCACACAACCACTTGTGTTATCAGGGCAATTCAGCCTGACATGGAAATGATAATGATGCCCCCACCAGGGCCGCACCTTGTTGAGCCAGGCCCGATCACCGGTCTCATCCCGGCACATCTGTGCCTTGGCTCCGGCAAAAATGAAGATGCGTGCGGTGCGCGGATCCTTTGCCGCAGCCTTGACGATCTCATGATGGCTGCGGCTCCATTTGTCATTGGTATAGGCACCATTCGCCCGCTGCATCGAGATGGCGGAGAGTCCCTCCCGTTCGGCCCGGCTCAGGTTCAGCCGGTCGGCCCGGTTCAGCCAGATATCGGCATCGAGCCCGAGTTGATGGCTAGCGTGGCCCGAGGTCATCGGCCCGCCGCGCGGCTGGCTGATATCGCCGACATAGAGACCGTTCCAGCCCGGCTGCTGTGCCGCGGCCCGAGAAAGATCCTGCACGAAATCAATGGTTTGAGGATGACCCCAGTTCCGGTTACGGCTGAGCCGCATCGCCTGCCAGGTCGGGCCTGTTTCAGGCAAGGCGACACCACCGGCCAGGCATCCGCGCGCGTAGCTGCCATAAGCTGCGGGAGCATGTTCAGAACCACGGTCCTGCTCGCCAAAGAGCTTTTTGGCGTGGACCCCTTGCATCGCGGCGGGCAAACTCTGGCTCGAGAGGATACCGGTCGTGGGCGGCTTCGGCGCGGACTGCAGACAGCCCGCCAAGCCTATCAGCAAAATACCTGTCAGGACGATTCGGCCCATCTGTCCCTGTCTCCTTGCGCATCGACCCAGCGTAGCAGGACAAGGCCGATCAGGAGAAGCAGAATTACTGGTGAGACACCGATGCGCGCGGAGCCGCTGAACGTCGTGACCAGCGCGATCAGCGCCGGTGCAATGAACGCCGTCGCCCGGCCAGACAGACCGTAAAGACCAAAGTTTTCAGTCGGGAACGCAGGATCGGTATGGCGCACCATCAGGGATCGGCTGGCCGCCTGAAGGGTGCCGCCCAGCCCACCGATCAGAACGCCGCAGCCAAAGAAAATGGCATCCGGGAGAGTGGAGCCGCGGTCGAGCGGAAAGCCGAAAATCTGGTTTCGATCCATGCCCACCACCGTGACACAGACCGCGATCAGGCCCCAGATGGCAACCAGGATCACTGGCTTTGGCCCAAAGCGCTTGTCAAACTTGCCGCCGATCCAGCTGAACAGAGCCCCGGCGATTGCACCGATGATACCAAATATCCCGACCGACGTGATCGACCATTTCAGCACCAGAACGGCATAGGTGCCACCAAAGCCGTAGAGGCCGTTGAGCGCATCGCGGTAGAACATCGACGATCCGAGATAGGCACTCAGACTCAGGCGATGCCGCAAGCTTTTGACGGTGGTTGCCAGACTTCGCAGCGCATGTCCCATGCCCCGACCCGGCCTGCGCGGGCCACTGTCGCGGACCCAGAGGAAGTAGGGGATCATGAACAGCGCATACCAAAGCGCGGTGAATGGTCCGACCGCGCGCGTGCCCTCGCGCGCATCCGCATCAAGCCCGAATACCGGATCAAGCCCGATCAGCGTCTTGCCACTCGATTGCTCGACAAAAAATGCCAGCATGATCGCCAGAGACAGAACACCACCAGCATATCCAAAGGCAAAACCGAAGCCAGAAAGAGCGCCCGCCTCGTCGTGCGAGCCAAGAGAGGGCAATTGCGAGTTGATGAAAATCAGCGCGTATTCCGCCCCGACAAAGCCAAATCCAAAGGCAATCAACCCCCACCAGAGATTCGAGCCGTCCGGGAGCATGCCCCACAGCGCCATGGCCCCGATCACATACATGACTGAAAAGGCCGCAATCCAGGGAACCCTGCGCCCGGTGGTATCGGCAAAGGCGCCCATGATCGGCGCACCAAGGCCGATGATCAGCCCGGTCGTCGTCAGGCACCAGGACCACATCGCCTGCGCGCGGGCAGCGGCGATCTCTGCGGTAACGCCGGAAGCCAAGAAGTGCTCCGACGCGACAGAGGCAAAGTAAGGCCCGAAAATGAAGGTCACGAGCAATGTGTGATAGGGCTGGCTCGCCCAGTCGAAAAAAAACCAGCCCCAAACGCGCTTGCGCTGCGAAATCCCCGCCATGCCTGTCCCTTTGCCTCAAGGACGATATGACAGTCTGCGCAGCATTGAGGCAAGCTATTCCTGCATGGGCGGCCAGGGCCGTTCCGCATCGGCCCTGATCCAGGCTTTGACCCAGGTCGGTGCCTCAGGTGCCGGTCCATCATGCCCGAGATCCGCTGCCACCCTTGCCGGATCAATCACCCCGTCGCGCCCGGTTATGGCTGCGCGCAGCAGGATATGGTTGGCGCATTCGCCCGACGTCTTCCACATGGATTGCTCAAAATAAACAAAGCGTTCATCCCAGCTCAGCAGGCGCGACCGCATCTCTATCCGCTCGAACATGCGAATCCGGCGACGATAGCGCACACTCGCGCCTGCTATCGCGAGACCCCAGCGATTGCGCTTGAGCACGGCGATCAGGCCAACCCGCGCTGCAAGCGGAATCCGCCCGAGGTCAAAGATCGTCAGGGTGCGCCCGTTGTTCAGTTCGCGCCAGAGATCGATGTCCCAGGGCATGCAGTAATGATGCGACACATGGGTGCCCGCGACCGACAGGCGCGGGGATCTGCGGTGGATCGACAATTGCCACATGAGTCGCAGGACAGGATACATTTCGGTTCTCCTTGACGGCGCGTCTACACCGGCTGGAAAGAACGTCAACCGCGACCGCGCGTCAGGCTTGCGCTTTGAGGCAGGCTTGCATAGGTCATGGACGTTGCGAACAAGAGGACCGCCCCCATGCAATCCCTTTTCCAGATTCTGATGCTGCTCCTCGATGTCTTGTGGTTCTTCATCATCGCGCATGTGATCATGTCCTGGCTGATCAATTTTCAGGTTCTCAACCTGCGCCAGCAATTCGTGGCGAAGGTCTGGGATGGGCTGAACCGGCTGCTCGAGCCGATCTATAGCCGCGTCCGCCGCTTTCTGCCGCCGATGTCGGGCATTGATCTGGCACCGCTGGTGGTGCTGGTGGCCGTCTACGCCCTACGCATCGTTCTGATCAACAACGCGGCAGCGTTTTACTGATCCTCGGGGCTTGTTCACCGAATCTTAGTGTGAAAAGATTCTCCGCGAGAGCAGACAGATAAAATCTTGCAGGACATTCCCATGCCAGGCGCGGCCATGCTTTTGCGCGATGTGTTCGGATTCGATACCTTTCGTCCCGGTCAGGAAGAAATCATTCACACCGTCGCGACGGGCTGCAATACGTTGGCCATCATGCCGACCGGCGGTGGCAAATCGCTCTGTTTCCAGATCCCGGCCCTGATGCGCAACGGCGTGACGCTGGTCATCTCGCCGCTGATCGCATTGATGCGCGATCAGGTGCGCGCCCTGCGGGCCGCGGGTGTCGTGGCGGGTGCGCTCACCTCTGGCAACACCGAAGATGAGACCGCAGAGGTCTGGAAGGCACTGGAGGAGGGGCGGCTCAAGCTCCTCTATATCGCGCCCGAGCGGCTGACGGCGGCGAGCGCCATCGGGATGCTGCGGCGCATCGGCGTCACACTCATCGCGGTGGATGAGGCCCATTGCGTGAGCCAGTGGGGCCACGATTTCCGCCCCGATTACCTGCGCATCGGAGATTTGCGCCGCGCCCTCAATGTGCCGCTTGCCGCCTTTACCGCCACGGCGGATGCCGAGACGCAGGCCGAGATCATCCAGAAGCTCTTTGACGGGCAGCCGCCAGAAGTCTTTTTGCATGGCTTTGATCGGCCCAACATCCATCTCGCCTTTCAGCCCAAGGATCAGCCGCGCCGCCAGATCATCGACTTTGCCACAGCGCGCAAGGGCCAGTCCGGCATTGTCTATTGCGGAACCCGCGCCAAGACCGAAACGCTGGCGCAAGCGCTCCGCGAGGTGGGGCTCAATGCCTGCGCCTATCACGGCGGGATGGAGCCGCAGGCGCGCCGGAACGTCGAGACGAGATTCAATACCGAGGATGCCCTGATCGTCGTGGCCACGGTCGCCTTTGGCATGGGCGTGGACAAGCCCGATATCCGCTGGGTCGCTCATGCCGACCTGCCGAAATCCATCGAAAGCTATTACCAGGAAATCGGTCGTGCCGGTCGCGATGGGGCCCCGGCCGAGACGCTGACGCTCTTTGGCCCCGATGACATCCGCCTGCGCCGCGCGCAGATCGACGAGGGGCTCGCCCCGCCGGAACGCCGGATGGCCGATCACGGACGGCTCAACGCGCTTCTGGGGCTCGCCGAGGCGCTGACATGCAGGCGCGTCACCCTGCTCGGCTATTTTGGCGAGAACACCACCCCTTGTGGCAATTGCGATCTCTGCGACACGCCGCTCGAGACCTTTGACGGCACCGATGTGGTGCGCAAGGCGCTCTCTGCGATCCTGCGCACCGGCGAGAGTTTCGGCGCGGGGCATCTCATCGACATTCTCACGGGACACGCCACCGAGAAGGTGCGCCAGCGCCGGCATGACAGCCTGCCGACCTTCGGCGTGGGTGCCGACCTGGACAAGCCCGAATGGCAGGGGATCTTTCGTCAGATGATGGGCCGGGATCTGATCCGCCCCGATCCCGACCGCCACGGCGCGCTGGTCATGACCGAGGCCGCGCGTCCCGTTCTGCGCGGCGAAGAGGTAATCCAGCTTCGGCGCGATTGCGCCGGGCCAAAGCCGCGCCCGGCCGTGCGCGCGCTGGTGTCGGACGAGGATGCGCCGCTTCTGTCGGCGCTCAAGGCCCGGCGCCGTGCCCTGGCCGAGGAGGCAGGCGTGCCGGCCTATATCGTGTTCACCGACCGCACCCTGATCGAAATGGCCGAAACGCGGCCTGCCACGCTGGATCAGATGGCGCGGATCAGCGGTGTAGGCGCAACCAAACTCGCGCGCTACGGCGCCACATTTCTGGAGATGATCACCGGGGTGCCCACCGCTCCGGTCCATCCCGTGCGCCGCAAACTCGCGGGTCGCCCCGAGGGCCCGATTTACGACCGCCTGATCGAGGTGCAGCGCGCGCTGGCGCGTGGCGAGTGCGGCACGCTGCGGCCCCTGTCCTGCACCAACACAACGTTGCAACAGATCGCCCTGCGCCGCCCTTCCACCCTCGATGCGCTGGCCGAGATACAGGGCATGGGACCGCTCAAGACCGAGCGCTTTGGCACGGCCTTTCTGGACGTTCTGCACGGCGCGGACTAGATCACGGCAAGGATCACGCAAGGGAAAGCACATGCTGGTTGTCGTCTCGCCCGCCAAGAAACTGGACATGACCCCGACGGAAGGGATCAGCGCCACCCGCCCGCTCTTTCAGAACGAGGCGGCGGAATTGGCCGAGGTGGTGCGTGGCCTTGACATGGACGGCCTGCGAAAACTGATGGGGATCAGCGAAAATCTCGCGAAGCTCAATGCAGACCGCTTTGCCGATTTTGGCAGAATGACGGAAAAGCCCGCTGCTCTGGCCTTTGCCGGGGATACCTATCAGGGGCTCGAGGCCGGGTCTCTCGATCCCGAGGAACTGGAATGGGCTCAGGATCACCTACGCATCCTCTCGGGGCTCTATGGAATCTTGCGCCCGCTCGATGCAATCCAGCCGTATCGGCTGGAAATGGGCAGCCGGTTGGGGACCAACCGGGGCAAGACGCTCTATGACTATTGGGGCGCGCGGCTTGCAGAGGCGCTCAATACACAGGCTGGCGCCATTGGCGCCAAGCATCTGATCAACTGCGCAAGTCAGGAGTATTTCGCCGCGATCGACCGCACGGCCCTGCGTCTCAAGGTGATAACACCGGTTTTCATGGAGGCCAGGGAGGGCTCATCCAGGATCGTCAGCTTTTACGCCAAGCGCGCGCGTGGGGCGATGGCGCGGTTCGTGATCCAGAACCGCCTGCGCGATCCAGAGGCGATCAAGGCGTTCGACGCGGGCGGCTACCGCTATTGCGCGGACAGGTCCGACGATGACTCCTGGGTCTTTCTGCGCGATCACCCGGTCGCTTGAACCAGATCCCCCAGAGGCGCGCGCGCCTCGGGAGGACGGGCGGCAACGATGTGATCGACGATGGATTCCTTTCGCAAGGGCTTGGTCAGATAATGATCCAACCCCGCTGCCAGAATGTCGATATCGTCACCTTCCATCGCATGGGCGGTCATCGCGATGACCGGAACGTGCCGCCCGGTTCCCGCCTCGATCTGCCGGATCGCTCGCGTGGCCTCCTTACCATCCATCTCGGGCATGGAAATATCCATGAACACCACGTCCGGTCCAAGGGATTGGTAAAGCGCTACCGCCTCTTTGCCGTTTTCGGCGAAGTGTAGATCGATATCGAGCATCTTGAGCATTTTGGAAAAGACCAGCCGATTGGTCTTGTTGTCCTCAGCCGCGAGGACGCGCATTGCACGCTCGGATTGCTGTTGCGTCACTGGCGCCGCTGCCTCTGCCGGTTTGGGAGAGACCGCCATGAGAGCGTCGATCAGTTCGTTTCGCAACACCGGTTTCTGCAAGACGGCCTGCACGTGTTGTCGGCCGGGATCCTGTTTTGCGTCGCCGATGCTCTGACTGAGCAGCAGAATTGGCATGTCATGCCCGGCGTCCCGCAGCGCCTCTGCCAGTTCGAAACCGTCCATTTCGGCCATATTGTGCTCTGCGAGCACCAGATCGATGTCGGAGCCTGCTCGCGCCAATGCTTCGACCCCGTTTCGATAGAGAATGGACTCGATCCCGAGGGCCGCCAATTGTCGCTCGAGAATGGAACCGCCGGTCTCTTGTGGTGCAACGATCAACGCCCGGTGCAACCCTTGCGGCAGGACCAGATCCCGAGTCGCATGGGCGTCTGCGACCGGCAATGACATCGAGAAACCAAAGGTCGATCCCTTGCCCGGCTCGGACTCGACCCAGATTTCCCCTCCCATCAGGCGGACAAGCTTCTGCGAAATCGCGAGGCCGAGCCCGGTTCCTTCAAACTTGCGGTTGCGCGCGTCCTCGACCTGATTGAATTCGCCAAAGATGTGGTCGATCTTGTCCGCGGCAATGCCGATGCCGGTATCCTCGATGCTGACGTGAATGCTGGCGCTCTTGGCTGGTGTGGATGGCACGCCGGTGACACGCACAAGGACATGACCCGCCTCCGTGAACTTCACCGCGTTGCCCAAGAGATTGGTCATGATCTGTCTTATCCGGCCCGGATCCCCGACAAACTGCGTCGGCAGGAACAGGTCGTAATCCACAAGAAGATCGATCCCCTTGTCACGCGCATTGGCCTGCATCAGCATGATGAGTTCGCGAATGCACCGTTCGAGATCAAATGGCTCGAGGTGGAGCACCAGCTTGTCCGCCTCGATCTTGGAATAGTCCAGCACGTCATTGATGATCACCAGCAGAGCCTCGCCGGAGTTCTTTATGGTGGAGGCATAGAGTCTTTGTTCCTCGGTCAGACCGGTTTCCATCAGCAGATCTGCCATTCCCACGACACCATTCATCGGTGTGCGGATCTCGTGGCTCATATTGGCCAGAAACGCAGATTTCGCGCGATTGGCGGCCTCGGCCTTGGTTTGCGCCGCCTTCAGTTCCTTCTCGTATCGGATCGTTTCGGTGATGTTGAGCGCAAGGCTGACCACATCCCCGCTATTGCCGCGTTGGTCTATCAGCTTGATGTACTGCCCGTTCCAGAGACGGATCACTTCCGGTTCGGGCACGGAACTTTGCCAGCGATCAAGCATTTTCTCGCGCCACTCATGCGGCTTGAGATCTCCGATGTTGAAAATGCCCTCTTCGGTGATGAATTGCAGAATCTCGATATAGCTGACCCCCGGCTTGACGGCTTCAAGCCCGTCAAAGACGCCAAGATAGGCATGATTTGCGGCAATCATCCGGCTATCGGCATCGAAAAAGGCAAATCCGTCCTGAATGGTTTCGATCGAATGCCACAGCCTGCGTTCGGCGATCTCGACCTTCTGATAGGCGACATCAAGGTCGGATTTGACCCGCAGGTTTTCATCTCGCACCGATCGCACAACCGCGCGGGTCTCGACAATCTCATCGGACAGCGCGCGCGCGTGCTTGCCCAGCTTGCGATTTGCAGCCTGCAATTCGGCCTGTTTCTGTTCCAGCAGCCGTTCAGCGGCCAGCCGGGCGCGCCGTTCCTCTGCCAGCTTGTTGGCAAGGCTCATGCCCGTCCTCCGCCGTGCCGGATCGTGATCGGCTCACCATCCGGCATCGTCGTGAAGAACTGTTTAAGAACGGGCCAGACTATGCCGCAAATCAGAGCCGCTCTATGGCCAGTGCGATCCCTTGCCCGCCACCGATGCACATGGTGATGATCGCCCGCTTGCCGCCCGTGCGCTCGAGTTCGTAAAGCGCCTTTATGGTCAGGATGACACCGGTCGCACCGACCGGGTGGCCAAGCGCGATCGCACCGCCATTGGGATTGACCCGGGCACTATCGAGACCAAGCACCTTGTTGACCGCACAGGCCTGCGCGGCAAAGGCCTCGTTCGATTCGATCACATCGAAATCCGCCGCCGTCAGGCCGGTTCGTGCCAGCAGTTGCTCGATCGCCGGCACCGGTCCGATTCCCATCACTTCGGGGCGCACCCCAGCATGGGCATATCCCAGGATCCGCCCCCGTGGTCTGAGCCCGGCCGCCTCTGCCGCAGAGGCGCGCGCCAGCACGATGGCGGCAGCCGCATCGTTGATTCCGCTTGAATTTCCGGCCGTGACAGAGCCGTCTTTCTGAAAGACCGGTTTCAGACCAGCCAGAGCCTCCGCAGTCGTGGCCTTGGGGTGTTCATCCGTGACAAAGGCCACCATGTCGCGTTTGACGCGCACCTCCACGGGAACGATCTCGGAATTGAAGCGGCCCTCCGAGAGTGCCCTTGCCGCGCGGCGCTGGCTTTCGAAGGCGAAAGCATCCTGATCGCTGCGGCTGATCTGATGCTCTGCCGCCACGTTCTCCGCTGTCACCCCCATATGGCCGGTGCCAAAGGGACAATTGAGTGCGCCAAGCATCATGTCGAGCGTCCTGACATCGCCCATCTTCGCGCCCCACCGCTGATCAGGGATGATGAAGGGGGATCGGCTCATGTTTTCCGCGCCGCCCGCAAGGCCAAAATCGGCATCGCCCAGCATGAGGGATTGCACAACCGAAACAATCGCTTGCGCGCCGGATCCGCAGAGACGATTGACATTCATCGCGGGCGTCGTTTCGGGAATGCCCGCCTCCATCGCCGCCACCCGGCTGACATACATGTCGCGCGGTTCGGTGTTGATCACGTGGCCAAAGACCACCGTTCCGATCTGCCCGCCCTCGACACCCGAGCGGTTGAGCGCCTCCTTGGCCACGATCGCGCCAAGCGCCGTGGGTGGCGTGCCCGCAAGACTGCCACCAAAGGTGCCGATTGCCGTGCGACAGCCGTCCAGAATCACGATATCGGTCAAGTTTGTCCCCTCCGTTTGAGTTCGTCCAACTCTAGCGGTGCAGCCTGACCCAAGGCAATGGCGAGATGCTGTCACGGACGCAGCGGCACCCGTCCCTTGTCGGTCAGCAGCCAGCAGGCAGTGCCTTCGAAAACCGCAGGCCAGAGCGCGCGGCCATAGCCCGCGCCGCCGTCGAGATCGATGCGGTTGCCAAAATGCTGCGCTGTCTCGAGCGCGGTGTGACCATGCACCACTAGCCAGGGATGCGGGTCTGCATGGTCGAGAAAACCGTCTCGGATCCACATCAGATCTTCGGGCTCCTGCGCGGCGATTGGCACGCCCGGACGGATGCCTGCATGCACAAAGAGCAGATCGTCCGAGATGTGCCAGAGCGGCAGTCCCGCCAGCCACTCGCGATGCGCGTCGGGCACGGTGGCGCGCGCAAGGGCGGGATCATGCCTCGCCTCGGACGCAGTGATGCCGTAAGAGGCAAGCGTCTCTACGCCACCAAGCCGCTCGTTCAGCCAGGTCAGCCCGGCGCGCATCCGGGCCGATCCGATCCCGCCATGATCGAGGAAATCCACAAACATCTGATCGTGGTTGCCTCGTAACACGGTCCAGTCGCGCCCCTCGGCCTGCGCGGCCATCAATCGCTCGATCACCGCCCGGCTGTTTGCACCGCGATCCACCAAATCGCCAAGTATGACAATTCGCGCCTCGGCGCCGCCATCGCGTTCGACAAGATCGAGCGCACCCTCAAGCAGGGCGTGCTGACCGTGAATATCGGGAATGGCATAGATTGGCAGAACCATGTCACCTCTAGAGCGTATTCGGGCGGGGCCTGTCCAGCCGATATCCACCCGTGTTGATTTTTCAATGGATCGCTCGGCGCGCTATCCGATGTCGAAGTGCAGCGGGCGGATCTGCTGAAACTTGCCAGTGGCCTGAAGCGCCGCGATGGCACGCGCCGGGACCGGTTCATCCATGTAAAGCAGGGCAATCGCCTCGCCGCCAGCATCCGCGCGGCCAAGCGTGAAGTTGGCGATGTTGACACCGTTATCGCCCAATGTCTGGCCCAGTGTGCCGATGATGCCCGGAACGTCCTCGTTGGTGGTGTAAAGCATGTGGCGGCCGATTTCGGCGTCGATATTGAT
>Ga0210025_1000182_pt1 | contig 92897 bp, 81 predicted proteins | sample CryGeyme20150102_FD_183989 | JGI IMG/M metagenome (GOLD analysis project Ga0210025, IMG submission 183989) | Groundwater microbial communities from Crystal Geyser aquifers in Utah, USA - Crystal Geyser metaG 2015-0102 (SPAdes) (version 2) | ecosystem: Environmental > Aquatic > Deep subsurface >...
GGCTGCGCCGCGCGGCGGCGAAAGGGTAGGGGGCGCTGCCCCCGTCCCGGATTTCATCCGGGACTCCCCCGGGGTATTTGCGCCAAGAAGAAACCGAAGGTCAGTCCCAGAGCGCCAGCCCGCCATAAAGTGTCAGCGCCCCGAGCACGATGGCGAGAATCACGTTCTTGAGGAAATATCCCGTCACCAAAGTCACCAGCGCCGCGATCAGGCGCGGTGCATCGAGCGCGCCGCCGGTCGCTGCGGGCCAGACCACGAGGGGCGCCACCAGCCCCGGCAGCACCGCGACCGCCGTGTAGCGCAGGTGCCGCAAGAGCCAGATCGGTAGCGGCCGGTTGCCGATCAGCCCGGTAAAGACGAAACGCAACCCGAAGCTGCCGAGGCCCAGCAGGACAATCACGGTCCAGAGGCTGGTCTTGTCGATCATGGCATCTGCTCCGCTGTGCGACGCTCGAGCGTCACTTCGAGCTGTGCGCCGGTCATCATGCCCGCGACCCCGGCCACCAAGAGCCCGAGATTATAGGGCAGGCTGGCAAGGAGCAGCGCCAGAGTGATCGACACGAACGCCGCCGCCAGATGCGCGGGGGTGCGCAGCATTGGCGCGATCATCGCCAGAAAGGTGATCGGCAGGGCAAAATCGAGCGCCAGGCCGTCGGGGATGGAGGTGCCGATGACGGCTCCGACGAGCGTAAAAAGATACCAGAGCGGACAGATCGGGGTGACAACACCAAAGAAGTATGCCAGCCGCTGCGGGATCGACCAGTCAGGGTTCCGTTCAAATTTCACGATGGCGCAGGCATAGCTCTGATCGACAGTGAAATAGGCGGCGAGCGCGCGCTGTCTCAGGCTGGCACCGCCGATATAGGGCGTGAGCGAGGCCGAATACATCGCCATGCGCAGGTTGACGGCGAGCGCCGAGATGAGTGCAATCGCCGTCGGCGCGCCGTCCGAGAGCAGTTGCAGCGCGGTGAACTGCGCGGCGCCGGCAATGACCAGAACCGAAAAGCTGAGCGTTTCAAGGACGTTGAGGCCTGCCTCTGTCGCCACCACGCCAAACAGAAGCGCAAACGGCACGATCACCAGAATAAAGGGTGCGCCGTCTCGCACGCCTTGCCAATAGCACGAATTGGTGGTTTGCCTCTGCACCGCTTGCCCCTAAGTTGCCTCTGTGCTCGGGCACGGCCTATCCAATGCGAGGAGGAGATGCAATTGGCGACCCTTGACGATCCGGCAGGCTATCTGATCGCGCCCGACCCCGCCGCACCGCGGCTGACGCGCGCGGTTGAAGGAGTGGATCACGCCGGCAACCCTGCCCGGATCTCGGTGGTCGAGGAGCGGCCGCTGACGATCTTTCTGAACGCGCAGGAGATCGTGACGGCGATGACGATCGGCGATTACCCCGAATATCTGGCGCTTGGTTTCCTGCTCAATCAGGGGATGCTGGGGGCGGACGAGGTGGTGCGGGGCGTCGATTACGACGAGGAGCTGGAGACCGTCGTCGTGCGCACCGCCGGGCAGACCTCGTATGAAGAGAAGCTCAAGAAAAAGACCCGCACCAGCGGCTGCGCCGTGGGCACGGTCTTTGGCGACATGATGGAGGGGCTCGAAGGGGTGCGCTTGCCCGCCCTCGCGGTCAGGACATCGGATCTCTATGCCCTGGCGGCGACGATCAACCGCACCCCGTCGCTCTATCTTGAGGCGGGCGCGATTCACGGCACGGTGCTCTGTCAGGGGGCGCGGCCGCTCGTTTACATGGAGGATGTGGGCCGTCACAACGCGGTGGACAAGATCGCGGGCTGGATGCTGAGCGAGAGGGTGGATCCAAACGACAAGCTGCTCTACACCACCGGGCGGCTGACCTCGGAGATGGTGATCAAGACGGCGATGATGGGCATCCCGGTGCTGGCCTCGCGCTCGGGCTTTACCGCCTGGGGCGTGGAGATCGCGCGGCAGGTGGGGCTGACCCTGATTGGCCGGATGCGCGGCAAGCGGTTCATATGTCTTGCCGGTGATGAACGTGTGCTGCGCGATGCCGATCCCGAGGCGGTGGGAGAAGAGGACGGCAAGCATCGCCGCAAGAGTGCGCAGGAATGACGGCACCTCTGGGGGTCATTCTGGCGGGAGGGCAGGCGACGCGGATGGGCGGCGGTGACAAGGGGCTGCTCCGGCTTGGCGCGGGCACGATCCTCGATCATGTGATCGCGCGGCTTGCCCCCCAGGTGGCGGCGCTCGCGCTCAATGCCAATGGCGATCCGGCACGGTTTGCGGATTTTGGCCTGCCGGTGCTGGCGGACCCGATCGAAGGCTTTGCCGGGCCTTTGGTGGGCGTGCTCGCGGGGCTCGACTGGGCGGCGGATCAGGGCGCGCAGACCATCGTCACGGTGGCAGCCGACACGCCCTATTTCCCGTGTGATCTGGTTTCCCGACTGTTGCGATCAGCCGAGGGGATGACGCATCCACTGGTGCTTGCCGCCACCCCGCCTGGGGCTGAAGATACGAAATCCATGAGCCGGGCGGGGCTGATCCGGCATCCCACATTCGGACTCTGGCCGGTGGCGCTGCGCGAGGATTTGAGGGCGGCCCTGAGTGGCGGGCTGCGCAAGGTGGTGGTCTGGACCGACAAGCATGGTGGCCGCGAAGCGATGTTTGACGAAGCGGGGGAGCCGTTTTTCAACGTCAATACGCCCGATGATCTGGCCTTGGCACAACGGAGGGCGGGGGCATGAAAATCTACGGTGTCACCGGCTGGAAGAACGCCGGCAAGACCGGGCTGATGGAGCGGCTGGTGGCGGAGATGGTGGCGCGGGGTCTGCGGGTCTCGACGGTCAAGCACGCGCATCACAGCTTTGACGTGGATCATCCGGGGCGCGACAGTTACCGTCACCGTCAGGCGGGGGCGGGCGAGGTGTTGCTGGCGTCCCGGAACCGGGTGGCGCTGATGCGCGAATTGCGGGGTGCGGGCGAGCCCCGGCTCGACGATCTGCTGGCCATGCTCGCGCCCTGTGATCTGGTGCTGATCGAGGGCTATAAGCGCGACCGCCACCCGAAGGTCGAGGCGTTCCGCGCCGAGACCGGCAATGCGCTCATTGCGCCGGGAGATCCGACGATTCGCGCGGTGGCGAGCGATGTGGCTCTTGATCTGGACCGGCCGGTGTTCGACCTCAACGATACAAGTGCGATTGCCGAGTTCATCTTGGCTGAGGTCGGGCTTTGAACCGCTTCGACAGCTTCGCGATGCTGGATTGGTCGGGCGGCAACGATACCGGGCTGCGCCCGCGCCGCGATGCGATCTGGCTCGGGCTGGTGCGCGCCGGGGTCGAGGAAGAACCGCTCTATCTGCGCAACCGGGTGGTGGCCGAGGTGGCGCTGGCGGCGCTGATCGAGCAAGAGTGCGCGGCGGGGCGGCGGCTGATGATCGGCTGCGATTTCCCGTTCGGCTTTCCGGCGGGGTTCGTGACGGCGCTCACCGGGAGCCATGATCCGTTCGCCGTCTGGGATTGGCTGGAGGCGCGGATCGAGGACACGCCCAAGGCCAATAACCGCTTTGATCTGGCGGGCGGGATCAACGCGCGTTTTCCCGGCGTCGGGCCGTTCTGGTTCAATGGTCTCGCGCGCGAGATCGAGGGGCTGCCGCGCCGCGATACGCGCCACGGCCACGGGTTGTCCGACCGGCGGCGCGCGGATGCGGGCGCGCCGGGATCGTTCAGCGCCTGGCAGATGGGTGGCGCGGGGGCCGTCGGCGGGCAGGTGCTGATCGGGCTGCCGGTGTTGAACCGGCTGCGCCGCCGCTTTGCCGGGCAGGTGGCGGTCTGGCCGTTCGAGCCGCTCGACGCGCCGGTGGCGCTGGTCGAGGTCTGGCCGGGGCTGATCAACCCGGTGGTCAAGCGCGCCGAGGCGACGGGCGGGATCCGCGACGCCCATCAGGTGCGGCTGATGGCGCGGGGGCTGGCGCGCTTGCCCTCGCCGAAGCTGGCGGCCATGCTGGCGGTGGAGGCCCCCGAGGAGGGCTGGATCCTGGGTCTGGGACATGAGGAGGAGTTGATGGCCGCCTGCGAAGAGCCGCTGAAACCACCGCCCCTGCGCAACGATTGTTTCGCGCTGCCCGGCGGTGTGGACTGGACCCCGGTGGATGAGGCGCTGGCGCTTTTGCGCGACCGGTTGCGGGCGGTGGTGGGACAGGAGCGCGTGGCGCTTGGCGCGGCGGCGGGGCGGGTGCTGGCGCAAGAGGTGGTGGCGCAGCGCGCCAACCCGCCTCAGGCCAATACGGCGGTGGATGGTTATGGATTTGCCTTTGACAGTCTCGGGCCGGGTGATCAGGTTCTGCCGCTGGTCGCGGGACGCTCGGCGGCGGGGTTTCCCTATCCCGGCGCGGTGCCAAGGGGCCATGCGGTGCGGGTGCTGACCGGGGCGGCGCTGCCCGAGGGGGTGGACACGGTGATCCTGCAAGAGGATGTCACGCTGGGCGATGGGCGGATCGCCTTTCGTGGCGGGCTCAAGCGCGGAGCCAACACTCGACGCGCAGGCGAGGATGTGAAGGCGGGCGATGTGGTGCTGGAGGCGGGCCGTGTGCTGACGCCCGCCGATCTGGCGCTCTGTGCCGCCGTGGGGCTGGCAGACTTGCCGGTGCGGGAGCGGCTGAGAGTGGCGGTGCTCTCGACGGGAGATGAATTGGTCGAGGCAGGCGGGCCGGCGCGCGCGGGGCAGATCTTTGATGCCAATCGCCCGATGCTTGGCGCCTTGCTGACGCAGATGGGCTATGCGCCGGTTGATCTGGGGCGCATCGCCGACGACCGGGCCGCGCTGCGTGACGCGCTCGATCGGGGCGCGCGCGAGGCGGATGTGATCCTGACTTCGGGCGGGGCCTCGGCGGGGGATGAGGACCATGTCTCGGCGCTCTTGAACGAGGCGGGTGCGCTGGCGCTGTGGCGGATCGCGATCAAGCCGGGGCGCCCGCTGGCGCTCGGGGTCTGGCGTGGTGTGCCGCTCTTTGGTCTGCCAGGCAATCCGGTCGCGGCGCTCGTTTGCACCTTGGTCTTTGCACGCCCTGCGATGGCGGTGCTCTCGGGGGCGGGGTGGTTTGAGCCGCAGGGCTTCGAGGTGCCCTCGGGGTTCGAAAAGCGCAAGAAACCCGGCCGCCGCGAATATCTGCGCGCCAGGCTGCGCGATGGGCGTGTCGAGGTGTTTGCCTCGGAAGGCTCGGGACGGGTGCGCGGACTGAGTTGGGCGGAAGGGTTGGTCGAGTTGCCCGACGGCGCAATCGACATCCGCCCCGGCGATCGGGTGCGTTTCATTCCCTACGGCAGTTTTGTGTTGTCGTGAGGACGGGGGCGCTGCCCCCGTCGCGCCGGGGCGCGACTCCCCCGGGGTATTTTTGCCAAGAAGAAAGCCCGATCAGCGTTGACGGCGCGCGGAAACAACGTGAACGTTCGTGCCCCACCTGGCGCAGGTTTCTGCCAGGGCTGCTGGCAGGGGCGCGTCGGTGAACATCTGATCGACGTCGCGCAGGGATCCGATACGCACGGGTGCATTGCGCTGAAACTTTGAGTTGTCCGCCACCAGAAAGACTTCACGCGAGCGGGTGAGCAAGGTCTGGCCGACGATGACCTCCTGAACGTCGAAATCCAGCATCTCACCGTCCTCGTCCATGGCCGAGCAACCGAGAATGCTGAAGTCGAACTTGAAATTCTCGATGGCGCGTGCGGTCAGATTGCCGACAAGGCCATTGTCGGACCGGCGCAAGGCACCGCCCGCGACAATGATCTCGCAATCCCTGTTTGCCAACAGGATTTGTGCGACATGGATGTTGTTGGTGACAACCATCAGGTTGCGGTGGTCGATGAGCGCACGTGCCACCGCCTCGGTTGTTGTGCCAATATCGAGAAAGATCGAGGCGTCATGCGGGATCGCTGCGGCACAAGCCCGCCCAATCGCGGCCTTGGCGGGTTCGTTCAGGCGACGGCGCTCCTCATAGAGGATGTTGGTGACGCCGGAGGGCAGAATTGCGCCACCATGAACCCGTTCGAGTTTGCCGCTGTTTGCCAGCACGGTCAGGTCGCGGCGGATGGTCTGGACGGTCACATCAAACCGCTCCGCAAGATCATCAACCGTGACCTTGCCCTCGGTGCGGGCAATCTCGAGGATATCGGGCAGGCGAAAGGTTTGCGACATGACGTGGTCCCGAGTGGTGTGTTGTTCGATTATGTTCGTTTTTCCGCAGTGTGCAAGACGCCTTTGTGCTGCGCTGCGGCGAGGCGAGCGAATCGGGTGCCGGGTCTATTCTTCGGTGCAATTCCGAGAAGGCGGGCGGTCCCTGGAGGATCGAGGTCGTGGTCGAAGCAAGAATCCTGAGCGAAAACAAGAATCTTTCAATTAGAAAGAAAACGAACATTCTTTATTGACCGGACTCGCCCAAAGGTGTTCGCTTGCAGGCAGGGCGTAAAGGGGAGGCGGATGTCGCAAGGCTTGCAACTCAGGTGTGTGGATCTCCTCGTCATCGGTGGGGGGATCAACGGCTGTGGCATTGCGCGCGATGCGGCGGGGCGGGGTCTGAGTGTCGAACTGGCCGAGATGAACGATCTCGCTTCAGCCACGTCATCGGCCTCGACCAAACTTTTTCACGGCGGTTTGCGTTATCTGGAATATTTCGAGATCCGTCTTGTGCGCGAGGCGTTGATCGAACGCGAGACGCTCTTGCGTGCGATGCCGCATATCAGCTGGCCGATGCGCTTTGTGCTGCCTTACAGTTCGGATATGCGGTTCGAGGGTGCGACGCCGACATCGCGCATTCTCAATCTGGTCATGCCCTGGATGAAGGGGCGCCGCCCTGCCTGGCTGATCCGTCTGGGACTATTTCTCTATGATCATCTGGGGGGACGAAAGATTCTGCCCGCGACCTCGACCATCGATCTTCGCGGCACGCCAGAGGGCGCGCCGCTCAAGTCGAAATTCGTGCACGCCTACGAGTATTCGGATTGCTGGATCGAGGACAGTCGTCTGGTCGTGCTCAATGCCCGCGATGCGGCGGCGCGAGGGGCCCGTATCCGGGTGCACACCAAGGTCGACTCTGCCGAGCGCGTGGGGGATGTCTGGCGCGTGACACTGCATGACCGTGAAAGCGGGGCGACAGATCAGGTATTGGCGCGCGCCTTGGTCAATGCCGGAGGGCCTTGGGTCAGGGATGTGATATCGAACACCCTGCGGCTCAATTCGACAGAGGGCGTGCGTCTGGTGCGTGGCAGCCATATCGTGACACGCCGCCTCTATGATCATGACAAATGCTATTTCTTTCAAGGCACGGATGGGCGGATCATCTTTGCAATCCCCTACGAGGGGGATTTCACCCTGATCGGCACCACCGATGCCGAACATGAGGATGCCGATGAGCGCCCGGAATGCACGCCGCAAGAGGCCGCCTATCTGTGTCGTTTCGCCTCTGAGTATTTCAGACGACCGGTCACGCAAGAGGATATTGTCTGGACTTACTCTGGAGTGCGGCCACTCTATGATGACGGTGCAAAATCCGCGACGGCGGCGACGCGCGACTATGTGCTGAGTCTGGCTGCTGGCGAGGGGGCGCCGCTCTTGAACGTGTTTGGGGGCAAGATCACCACCTATCGCAAACTCGCCGAGGCGGCATTGGCCAAACTTGCGCCGCACTTTCCGCAGGCGCGTGCGGCCTGGACGGCGGGGGTGCCGCTGCCGGGCGGGGATTTCGCGATTGACGGATTCGATCGACTGGCAGAGAGTCTGCATCGCGGCTATCCATTCCTTTCAGAGACTTGGGCGCGGCGTCTGGTGCGCGCCTATGGGACAGAGGCGGTGGATATCCTGGGCACGGCGCGCGCGGCGAGGGATCTGGGCCATGATTTTGGCGCGACGCTGACCGAGGCCGAGGTCCGCTGGCAGATGGCGCACGAATTCGCGCGGACGGCAGAGGATGTGGTCTGGAGGCGCACGCGGCTGGGGTTGAGGCTGACCGAGGCGGAAATCGCGGCGCTGGACGACTGGATGCGGCATCTGAGAGGCACGTCACAGGTTGCGGTTGCGGCCAAGGGATGAGAGGGGATCGTTTGGTATGTCGCTGACGCTGGAGGGGGTCACAAAGGTCGTCAACGGCCGGGTGCATATTCATCCCACGGATCTCACGCTGGAGGGCGGCACGATGAATGTGCTTCTCGGGCCGACGCTGGCGGGCAAGACGTCGCTGATGCGGCTGATGGCCGGGCTTGACGTGCCGCAGACGGGGCGCATTCTCTGGCAGGGGCAGGATGTGACCGGACTGCGGGTGCAGGACCGCAAGGTCGCGATGGTCTATCAGCAATTCATCAACTACCCCTCGATGAGCGTCTATGACAACATTGCCTCACCGCTGCGACTGATGGGGAAAACGGCTTTGGACATTGATGCCGCTGTCAGGAAAACCGCCGATCTGATGCAACTGACCCCGATGCTGGACCGCCGCCCGCTGGAACTTTCGGGGGGTCAGCAACAGCGCTGCGCTTTGGCTCGGGCCCTGGTCAAGGAGGCAGGTCTGGTGCTGCTCGATGAGCCGCTGGCCAATCTTGACTACAAGCTGCGCGAGGAACTGCGCGCCGAGATCCCCAAGATCTTCGAGGCGGCGGGCAGCATCTTTGTCTACGCCACCACGGAGCCGGAGGAAGCGCTGCTTCTGGGGGGCAACACCGCGACGCTCTGGGAGGGCCGGATCACCCAGTTTGGCCCCACGCCGCAGGTCTATCGGCAGCCAAAGGACGCGACGACCGCTCGGGTCTTCAGCAACCCGCCGATGAATTTCCTGACCTTGACCAAATCTGGCGCGCGTATCCTTTACGGCAAGGGGCAGTCCGCCCCTGCGATCGGTAGCCTGATGAGCCTTGGCGACGGCACGTATGTTGCGGGGTTTCGGCCAAACCATCTCGATCTGGAGCAACGCGCTGGACAGATGCTGGTGTTTGATACCCGGCTGAATGTCACTGAGATTACGGGATCGGAAACCTTTGTGCATCTCGATCATTATGGCGAGCGTTGGGTGGGGCTGGTCCATGGCGTCCGCGATCTGAAATTGGCGGCCCCGCTGCGGGTCTATCTTGATCCGGCGCATGTCTATGTTTTCGGTCAGGATGGGGTGCTGGTGGCGCCAGCTGCTTATGCGATGGCGGCCTGAGGAAGAGACATGGCGAAGATCACCCTTGACAATCTGGCGCATTCCTACCTGGCCCGGCCCGTCACGCCCGAGGATTGGGCGCTCAAGGAGATGAACCACGTCTGGGATGACGGCGAGGCATATGCCCTCTTGGGCGCATCTGGCTGTGGCAAGTCAACGCTCCTCAACATCATCTCTGGCCTTTTGCGCCCGTCTCAGGGCCGCATCCTCTTTAATGACGTGGACGTTACAGATCAGGCAACTGCCGGGCGCAATATTGCGCAGGTGTTCCAGTTTCCGGTGGTCTATGACACGATGACGGTGCGCGACAACCTTGCCTTTCCCCTGCGCAATCGCGGCGCGTCGGCTGCTTATGTGGCTCAACGGGTTGAGGCTATCGCCCGGATGATCGGGATGGAGTCGGAACTTGGCCACAAGGCGCGGGGTCTGACGGCGGATGCCAAGCAGAAGATCAGCCTCGGGCGCGGCATGGTGCGTGAGGACGTGAATGCGCTCTTGTTTGACGAGCCGCTGACGGTGATCGACCCGCACATGAAATGGGAACTCCGGACACAGTTGAAGGCGCTGCATCACCAATTCGGCCATACCATGATCTATGTGACTCATGACCAGACAGAGGCGCTGACCTTTGCCGACAAGGTCGTGGTGATGCATGACGGCCGGGTGGTCCAGATGGGCACGCCGCAAGAGCTTTTCGAGCGGCCGGAGCATACGTTTGTGGGCTATTTCATCGGCAGCCCCGGGATGAACCTGCTGGACGCCGAGGTCACTGGTGCACAGGCGGTGGTGCAGGGCACAGAGATCGCTCTCGCGGGCGATTATGGACGTCCCGCGGGTCGGGTGCAGATCGGGGTGCGGCCCGAATTCGTGCGGCTGGTGGCGGGCGACGAGGGGCTCTTGGTCAAGGTTGTCCGGATCGAGGATGTGGGGCGGCACAAGATCGTGCGCTGCGATTTTCGGGGTGTCGAGATCAACGCCATCGTTGACGAAGGCGCGGAGATTTCGCCCGACATGACGCGGGTCAGCTTTGATCCGGCGGCGGTCAATGTCTATGCCGATGACTGGCGGGTGACGCCGCGCTCGCTGATTGGTGTGGCGGCATGACGGGGCGTCGGGAAGCTGGGGTCAACCCCGAGTGTGGCGGGGGCCACCGCTCAACAAGGGGGGCTGCGCAATGAACAAGACCGTCAATCAAAAGGCATGGTTCCTCGTTTTGCCGGTCCTTGTGCTGGTGGCGTTTTCTGCCGTCATCCCGCTGATGACTGTGGTCAATTATTCGGTGCAGGACACCTTCGGCAACAATCAGTTCTTCTGGGCGGGGCTGGAATGGTTCGAGGAAATGCTCTCCTCGCAGCGGATGTGGGATGCGCTGGCGCGGCAGGCGCTGTTCTCGGCGATCATTCTGGCAATCGAGATTCCGCTTGGAATCTTCGTCGCGCTCAACATGCCGAAACGTGGCTTCTGGGCCTCTCTTTGTCTCGTGCTGATGTCGCTGCCGCTGCTTATTCCGTGGAACGTGGTGGGCACGATCTGGCAGATCTTTGGTCGGGTCGATATCGGGCTTCTCGGTCATACGCTCGACGCTCTGGGGATTTCCTACAATTACACGCAAGACATCCGCGCGGCCTGGATCACGGTCATCGTGATGGATGTCTGGCACTGGACCTCGCTGGTGGCGCTCTTGGCCTATGCCGGGCTGCAATCCATTCCGGACGCCTATTATCAGGCGGCCAAGATTGATCAGGCGAGCCGGTGGTCGGTTTTTCGCTATATCGAACTGCCAAAGATGTCGGGCGTGCTGATGATCGCCATTCTCCTGCGCTTCATGGACAGTTTCATGATCTATACCGAGCCCTTCGTTGTCACCGGCGGCGGGCCGGGCAATGCCACGACGTTCTTGTCGATCGATCTGGTGAAGATGGCGCTCGGGCAATTTGATCTTGGCCCGGCGGCGGCCTTTTCGATCATGTATTTCCTGGTGATCCTGCTGGTGAGCTGGGTATTCTACACGGTGATGACCAATCTTGACAGACGGGAGGGCAAGTGATGGCCGATTTCACCGCCGCCCGCCACGCCGCCCGCCGCCTGCCGCGCGTCAATCTGGTGATGGTGCTTTACCTCGCATTCCTGATGCTGCCGATCTATTGGCTGGTGAACATGAGCCTCAAGACCAATGACGAGATTTTGGGCATCTTCTCGCTCTGGCCGCAGAACCTGACATTCGCCAATTATGCGACGATCCTGACCGATGCCAGTTGGTATATGGGCTATGTCAATTCGATCCTCTACGTGACGATGAACACGGTTCTGTCGATTACCGTGGCGCTGCCGGCGGCCTATGCGTTCAGTCGCTATCACTTCATGGGTGACAAGCATCTTTTCTTCTGGCTGCTGACCAACCGCATGGCGCCGCCGGCCGTCTTTGCGCTGCCGTTCTTTCAGCTTTATTCCTCGGTTGGCCTTTTCGACACGCATATCGCCGTGGCGCTGGCGCATACGCTGTTCAACGTGCCGCTGGCGGTGTGGATCCTCGAGGGGTTCATGCGCGGTGTGCCAAAGGAGATCGACGAGACCGCCTATATTGACGGCTATTCCTTCGGGCGGTTCTTCGTCAAGATCTTCATGCCGCTGATCGCGTCGGGTGTCGGCGTCGCCGCGTTCTTCTGCTTCATGTTTTCATGGGTGGAACTGCTCTTGTCGCGCACGCTGACGAGCGTGGACGCCAAGCCGATTGCGGCGACGATGACCCGCACGGTGTCGGCGAGCGGTCTGGACTGGGGCGTGCTGGCGGCGGCGGGTGTGCTGACGATTCTGCCGGGGGCACTCGTGATCTATTTCGTGCGCAACTACATCGCCAAGGGCTTTGCCCTTGGCCGCGTCTGAGGGGGACAAAATGGCATGGATGGCTTGGACATGGCCCACCGCGATCTTCTTCGGGGTCATCGCGGTGTTGCTCATCACCTTCACGATCCTCGCCATAAGATTCCCCGAAACTCCGCGTGTCGGAATCCTGCGGATCGAGACGACGCGGGGGGATCGTCTCTTCATCACACTTCTGGGCTCGGCCTTTCTCAATCTGGCCTGGCTCGGGCTTGTCGGCGCAAACCAGCCTTATGCGCTGATCCTCTGCCTGATCTATGCCGCGGCGGTGTTTCGCTGGGTCTAGATCGGGATCACTCACGAACGAAGTTCTCATAGGGAGGAAAACCATGAACTTGCGAATGAAAACAACCACCGCGCTGGTGTCGCTGGGCCTTTTGGCCTCGCCCGCCTTCGCGGACATGAACGCCGCGAAGGCGTTTCTGGATACGGAGATCGGCGATCTGTCGTCGCTCAGCCGCGCCGAGCAAGAGGCCGAACTGCAATGGTTCATCGATGCCGCTCAGCCCTTTGCGGGCATGGAGATCAAGGTCGTCTCAGAGACCATCGACACGCATAGCTACGAATCCAAGGTGCTCGCCCCGGCCTTTACCGCGATCACCGGGATCAAGGTCACGCATGACCTCATTGGCGAGGGGGACGTGGTGGAGAAGCTGCAAACCCAGATGCAGTCGGGCGAGAACATCTATGACGGCTATATCAACGATAGCGACCTCATCGGCACCCACTGGCGCTATCAGCAGGCGCGCAACCTCACCGACTGGATGGCGGGCGAGGGTGCGGATGTGACCAATCCGGGCCTCGATATGCAGGATTTCGTCGGCCTTTCGTTCACCACCGGGCCGGATGGCAAGGTCTATCAACTGCCCGATCAGCAATTCGCCAACCTCTACTGGTTCCGCTATGACTGGTTCAACGACGACAAGAACAAGGCGGATTTCAAGGCCAAGTATGGCTACGACCTGGGCGTGCCGGTCAATTGGTCGGCCTATGAGGACATCGCCGAATTCTTTACCGGGCGCGATCTGAGCCATCTCGGCGTCGAGGGCGAAGTCTTTGGCAACATGGACTATGGCAAGAAGGACCCCAGCCTTGGCTGGCGTTACACGGACGCGTGGATGTCCATGGCCGGTATGGGCGACAAGGGCGAACCCAACGGCCTGCCGGTCGATGAATGGGGCATCCGGGTGAACGAGAACAGCCAGCCGGTCGGCTCCTGCGTGGCGCGAGGCGGGGCGACGAATGGCCCGGCTGCGGTCTATGCCGTGACCAAGGCGATCGAGTGGCTGCAAAAATACTCGCCCCCCTCGGCGGCGGGCATGACCTTTTCCGAGGCGGGCCCGATCCCGGCGCAGGGCAATGTCGCGCAGCAGATGTTCTGGTATACTGCCTTTACCGCGGCTTCGGTGAAACCCGACCTGCCGGTGATGAACGCGGACGGAACCCCCAAATGGCGCATGGCCCCCAGCCCGCATGGTGTCTATTGGGAGGACGGCATGAAGGTGGGCTATCAGGATGCAGGCAGCTGGACGCTGATGAAATCCACGCCGGTCGATCGCGCCAAGGCGGCCTGGCTCTATGCCCAGTTCATCACCTCGAAAACCGTGGACGTGAAGAAAAGCCATGTCGGCCTGACCTTCATCCGCGAGTCGACGATCCAGCATGACAGCTTTACCGAACGCGCCGACAAGCTCGGCGGTCTGGTCGAGTTCTATCGCTCGCCCGCTCGTGTCCAGTGGTCGCCCACCGGGACCAATGTGCCGGATTATCCGAAACTGGCCCAGCTCTGGTGGCAGAATATCGGTGATGCGATGTCGGGGGCCAAGACCCCGCAGGAGGCGCTCAACGGGCTCTGCGCGGATCAGGAGAAGGTTCTCGAACGGCTCGAACGCGCCGGTGTTCAGGGCGATATCGGACCCAAGATGAACGAGCCGCAGGACGAGGCCTATTGGCTGGCACAGCCCGGCGCCCCAAAGGCCAAGCTTGAAAACGAGGACGAGACGCCCGTCACCATTGCCTATGACGAGCTGATCAAATCCTGGCAGTAAGCACCACCCATCGTCATCGCCCGGCCCCGCCGGGCGATGACATCTCACGACATCGGACCGGTCCATGAACCACATCCTCGCCATAGATCAGGGCACGACATCGAGCCGTGCGATCCTCTTTGACCCGCAGATGCGGGTGGTGGCGGTCGCACAGAAAGAGTTTGCCCAGCATTTTCCGCACTCCGGCTGGGTTGAGCATGATGCCAACGATCTGTGGTCCAGCACCGCAGGCACCTGCCGCGCAGTGATCGAAAAGGCCGGCCTGAACGTCGCCGACATTGCCGCCATCGGCATCACCAATCAGCGCGAGACGACGCTTGTCTGGGATCGAAACAGCGGGCAGGCGATCCATCACGCCATCGTCTGGCAGGACCGGCGCACCGCCGACTATTGCGCCGCGTTGCGCGCGGCGGGACATGAGCCGATGGTGCGCGCGCGCACCGGGCTCTTGCTTGATCCTTATTTCTCGGCCACGAAACTGCGCTGGATCCTGGAGAATGTCGAGGGCGCACGGGCCAGGGCGGCCAGGGGCGATCTGCTGTTTGGCACGGTGGACAGTTATCTGATCTGGAAGCTGACAGGCGGCAAGGTGCATGCAACAGATGCCACCAACGCCGCGCGCACGCTGCTTTATGACATCCGCAAGGGACGCTGGAGCCGGACCATCTGCGATCTCATGGACATCCCCATGCAGATGCTGCCGGAGGTCCGCGACAGCGCCGCCGATTTCGGCCATGTCCGCGCCGATCTTTTTGGTCGCGAGATCCCCATTCGGGGCGTGGCAGGCGATCAGCAGGCGGCCACCGTGGGCCAGGCCTGTTTCAAGCCGGGTATGCTAAAATCAACCTATGGCACGGGTTGTTTCGCGCTCCTGAACACCGGCGACACGCCGGTGGTGTCACAGAACCGGCTCTTGACCACGATTGCCTATCAGTTGAAGGGCAAGCCCACCTATGCCCTTGAGGGGTCGATCTTTGTCGCGGGGGCGGTGGTGCAATGGCTGCGGGACGGACTCCGGATCATCCGCGAGGCGCGCGAAACTCAGCCTTTGGCAGAGAGCGCCGATCCGGAGCAAACCGTCGTTCTCGTGCCGGCCTTTACCGGTCTCGGCGCGCCCTATTGGAGACCCGATTGCCGGGGGGCGATCTTTGGGCTCACGCGTAATACCGGACCTGCCGAACTTGCGCGTGCCGCTTTGGAGAGTGTCGGCTTTCAGACCCGGGACCTGCTTCAGGCGATGCGCGACGATTGGGCCGGGCAGGGGGCCGACGCTGTTCTCCGGGTCGATGGCGGCATGAGCGCCTCTGATTGGGCGATGCAGTTTCTGTCGGATATCATCAACGCGCCGGTGGACCGTCCAGACGTGTTGGAAACGACGGCCCTTGGCGCGGCCTGGCTCGCGGGGATGCAGATCGGTCTCTATCCGGGGCAGGACGAATTTGCCGCCACCTGGGCGCTTGAGCGGCAGTTTATGCCTGCCATGCCGGAGCCTCTGCGGCAGGAAAAGATTGCCGCCTGGGGGCGGGCGGTCAACGCGACGCTCGCCTTTTGAGGCCAAGGCGGACAGAGCCGCAGGCCCGACCTCTAGCCATGGTGGCCTGACGTGAGATGATGTCCCGTTGTGATCTCGCGTCGGTCTTATTATTCTTCAACAGCAATGTCGTCGTCCAAGGCGTCAAAGGAGCGAGCATGACCGATCCGGTCACTGTCATCATCCCCGCGCGAAACGAGGTGCAGACCATAGGCCAAGTGGTCACGGTCTTGTCCGCCATGGCGGATGTGGCCGAGATCGTGGTGATCGACAATGCCTCATCCGATGCCACGGCCGCCGTGGCGCGTGCGGCAGGGGCGCGCGTGGTTGCAGAGCCGCGGCCGGGGATGGGATATGCGGTGCGCGCCGGGATCGCTGCCGCAACGCATGGCTGGGTGATGAAGGTCGATGCCGATCTGGGCCGGTTCGAGACCGGGCTCTTTGCCCGCATGACCGCCGCGCGCGGGCCGGGCGTGGGGCTGGTCAAGGGGGCCTGGCAGGATCCCAAGGACAACATGCCAATGACAAGGCTGCTGGTCAAACCCGCGCTGCGGCTGATGTTTCCGGGCCTTGGCCATTTGACGGTGCCGAACAGCGGGATTTATCTCTTTGACAGATCGCTGATCGCACATGAGGCCCTGATCGGCGATTACGCGGTCGATCTCGATGTGATGCTGCGGGTGCATGCGGCAGGCCATGACGTCGTCGAGGTCGATATCGGGCGGATCGTGCACGATTCGCGCGATGTCGGGCATTACAACCGCATGGCCGAGGAGATCCTGCGCTTTTTCCTGAGCCGTCAGGCGGCCCGGATTACCGAGGAGATCGTGGTTCTCTCAGAGACGGCCGAGAAGGTCATTCGCCACGCGCTCGGGGTGTTGGTGACGAAATCCTCGGCAGGCGGCCGGGTGACGGTCTATCTCGGGGAGACGACCGCGCCAGAGGCGGGGATCCTGCGCGAGGTTTTGGCCCCCTATCCCACGGCGCGGGTGCGGCCGCTTGGCGAGGCGAACGACTTTGCGCCGCATGGCAATGCCACCGGGCGTATCGTGCTCAGCGCCCCTGCGCTGACCGCGCGCGCGCGGGTCCTGGGCGTCGCGGGCGAGGGACAGTCTGTCGATCTGTTGGCGATGCCGCCTGAGGGGGGGGGGGGCCTTGCGCCCGACATCGCGTTTGATATCGGCCCGGCGCGGGCGATCAAGGCGGCGGCCTTGGCGCGCCTGAGCGGGAAGGGGCAGGCGGATTGCGGGAGGACCGAAGTCTTTCAAAGCCTGATCCCCTGATCCGATGGTGCTTTGCGATTGCGTCAGGGCCGAACTGTCCCGGATCAGGCCCCTTTGAAGTTCACCTCGCCCTCATGTTCCAGCGCACGGTCGCGGGCCTGCTGCTGGAACACACAATCCTCGTGATGCCGCCGGCGCATCCGGCCATATTGGCCGATACCGACCGCCGCGAGGATGATCGCCCCGCCGGGCAGAAGGCCTGGACCCGGATCCTCTCCGAGCAGGATCATCGCGATCAGGATCGCGGCCAGCGGCGAGAACGACGTGGCGAGCGACACATCCCCCGAGCGCGCGTATTTCAGCCCGAGCGCCCAGGCAAACTGTCCACCGATCACCACGATGAGCGCGTAGATCCATACCCATTGCCAGACCAAGGGATGAAAGACATCCTGAAAATGGTGGCGACCAAAGAGATAGATGGCGAGGAAAAAATAAAAGGTCGTGCCCACCGCCGTCCGGTAGATTGCAAAGATCCCCATCGGAATGCCGCGCAATCCGGTGCGGGCGATCAAGGTCGAGGCGATGTAGGACAGTGTCGCCAGCAGCGCGCCGATCTCTCCCTTGCCAAGGGTAAAGCTGTTGTCGTCGGTGTTCATCAGGATCATGACCACGGCCCCGACCAGGGCCACCAGACCGGCGAGAAAGGACCACGGCTCGAACTCCTCGCGCAGCAGGGCCCAGGCGGCGATGAGAAAGAGTGGCGGCTCGATCCGACCCATCAGCACGACATTGGTGACGGTGGTGTTTTCCAGCGCGTAGAAAAAGAGGCCGGGCGTCAGCGCCGACGAAAAAAAAGCCGAAGCCGTCAGGATCACCCAATGCTTGCGCCCCAGAGCGCGCAGGTTTTCCCAGGTCCAGTCGCGCCAGAACATGATCGTCATCGGGATCATAGACATCAGAGAGCCAACAAAGAGCAGGTTGCAATAGGTGATGACATTGCGGCCCATGACGCGGTTGTTCGATCCGATCTCGGCCAGCAACGAGACGATCGAGTTGGACGACGCATAGATCAGCACTGCCACCCAGGCGAGGGTTGCACCGAGCATGACCTTCGAGGCATCGGGAACGGCTTGGGTGCTGACGTGGCTCATGGGGGATCCTCACACGAAGAACGAAGGCGCCCTCGAAAGGTGCGCTTCACCTGCCGGTCTTTCAAGTGACGTGCGCGCACAGATATTCACGTTGCGGTCAGGCGTAAGTAACATTGTTTCAGAATGGTTTTTGCCGTCACAGTTCCGTGCCTGATTGTGAAAATCTGCCAGAACGGTGTTGTAAAATCCCGGCTTTGTCGCAAGCTGCTCAAGAGACAAATGGTCGATCCGACCGGGTAACGAGAGGACTCCTTTGCAAAGATGACCCAAAGTTCAGAGCCATCGAGCGAGCGTTTTGTGACGATCTTCGATGACACCTATGATCGACCTGATTGCCGAGGCTATTTCCGCATGATGGACGCGCTTGGCTATCGCAACCAGCATCATGCCGTGGCAGCGTTTCGCGCCGGGCTGAACGAGTTGATGCGCTTGCGTGGCCTGACGGGCGCCCGGATTCTCGACTTTGCCAGCAGCTATGGCATCGTCACCGCTCTGATGGGGCGGGATCTGAGCCTGGCAAAGGTGTTCGAGCGCTACCGCGAACCAAGGTTCGACAGTGCCACGACCGCAGAGGTTATCGCCTGGGATCGCGACTGGCTGGCCGGTCTGCGCCGAGCGGATCTGCCCCTCCATTTCACCGGCCTCGATATCATGCCCAATGCGGTGGCTTACGGTCTGGCGGTTGGGCTGTTTGATGCAGGCTTTGTCGAGGATCTCGAGACGGGGCCAACTTCTGACGCTCTGGCCGCGGAACTGGCGCGCTGCGACATGATTGTCGAATGCGGCTCTGTCGCGCAACTCATGCCGCGCGCGCTTGATCGGTTGTTGACGGCGAGTGGCCCGCGCAAGCCTTGGCTGATGACCTCGCCCATCCGTGGCAACGAACGTTCTGAGGCAGCAGCCGTGTTGCGCGCGCATGACATGGTGCTCGAAGTGCTGCCTATCCCGCCCTTCGTGCATCGACGGTTCGAAAGTGCTGACGAGCAAGCGCGCGCAATGGCCAATGCGCGCGCTGCGGGACATCGGGTGGAGGGGATCGAGACGACGGGACATTTCTATGCGCAGGTTCTTCTCGCGCGGCCGCGCGACGAATGCACAGATCCGGTCGATTGGCAGTTGCCACTCGTTGTGCCGTCGATGGACTTGTCGGCATAGAGCGTGTTGCCGAGATGTGTGTCGCAGTCTATGATCAAAGGCGCTCAAATTCCGCTTTGAAGGACTGCCGCGTCAGACCAGAGGAGCCATCGCGTGCCAATGATTTCAGAACATGCCATCTGCGCGCTTCAGGGCCGGGGTTGAGGTCATGCAGGGACTTGGGCTCCTGACTTTTGTGGCTGCAATCGGATTGGGCTTTGGAGCCAGTCAACTGGTGCTGACGCTAGCCCAGAAGGGCGCGCCCGCTCCGGCCCCGGTCCAGATCAATGCGGCGCTTGCGGCGGTCGAGACGAACGCGCCGAAGGACCTGCCCGACGGTTGGCCTGCCGTGTTCGATCCCTATGTGCCAGACCCCCCAAAGGCGCCGACACCGCCGAAACAGGCGGAGCGATATCGTCTGATCGGACTGGTGGCCGGAGGTGAGAGCGGTTGGGCAATCATGGGCGCCTCTGATGGAGATCGGCTCATTCGGGCCGGTGATCGTCTCGTCGGGGGCGAGATCGTCCTTGACATCGCGCCCGACGGTGTCTGGATCGACCGCGACGGCACGAAGGTGCAGATTGCCTTTGAAGAGACAGCAACCGAAATGCTTGCCCGGATCGTGAGCAACGGAAGCATCGAGGTGGACGAGGCCGAATTGCCGGCGAGCGTTTTCTCCGGTCGCGATCTGCGTCGGGTGCTGGGCCGTGCTGGCAGTGTGCGCCTTGTTGCCCCGAATGGCGGACAAGGAGAAACCTTTCCGGAAATCCTCTGGGTTCGTGAAGGGCAGATCTACGATCTGATCGGGCTCAAGCGCGGGGACATGGTGCTGCGCGTCAATGGCTACTCCGTGTCAGACCCGGAGACGCTGGCTAATGCGCAGGACATCCTCGCTGGATCTGACGAGTTCGCGGTAGAAATCCTGCGCGCCGGTCAACGTCGAACGATCACGGTCCGTATTACAGGGCGGGGCTGAGCCCGGCACGAGAACGGATCGGCTGAGTCTTGCCGAGCACGCAAAGGCGCAATCTGGGTCGGAACAGTCACGTCTTTGCGAGCGTGAAGAGAACGGAGCCCTCGAAAACAGACCGATCATCGTTCAGAGAGGGGCATGTCATTGACATGTGAACGCGATTTGAGATCTGAATTCCGATTGTTTTTGCTTAAGATACAATGAAATATATTCCATATTATCAATTGCTTAAATAACAAACATGAGTCCCTTTCCGCCTTTTTCACGACATTTCCGGGTATCACGAAAATGTTATCGTTGTTTTGAACAATCTTTTGTGTTGAGTTGGTGTGGCAGGGTGCGCTGTTTTGGCGCGCCCGGCAATTTAAACGTCAACACTACGCGCGAAATCGCGGAGAAAAAGGAACTAACGCTCTCTTAAATTTTTAGAATTTGTGGGTCACTGATCCGCACGGGCCAAACATTACTCACCCCTACCGGCCTGCCATCCCAAATCGTCGAGCTTCGGCTCGAAACACATATCTGGCGCCTTTCTGGTCGCCTGACATAGGGGCTCTTGCCCTTCTTTCCTGCGGCATGTCTGGCGCGGGGGTGAGCGCGTCATGTCTGGAGCATGGCGACGGTAATATTCGCAAGCTTTATCTGCTGGAGGACAAAGCATGAAACGAAGAGACGCATTAAAGCTCGGCCTTGGAGCTGCGGGCGCCACGGTTGTGGCATCGCAGGCTGGCGCGGTCGAGATCGAACAATGGCCTGACAGTGCCGCAGGTGGGCTGCCGCAAACCGGGCTGGTTTTTCCCGACACATTCCAACCCAGTATCGTCGTGCAATCGAGCCCGCCGGTCGAACCCTTCACCGCACCGCTCAACATCATGCCGATTGCCCAACCGGTTTCGCCCGCCTCCTTCGACCCGCCGATCGAGCCCGAACGCCATCAGCGGTTCGACGACTTTCCGCCGAAGAAACACTACGAAGAGATGATGACCGAATTCCGGTGGAAATACCACTGGCAGCCCCCTTATGGTGATGGCACGCCCGGCGTCGTGGGCCGTGACGGCGATCCTGATGTGGGGTCTTGGCACTGGGGTTTCAATGGCATCACGCCGGGCGAGACCTATCACGCCAAATACGGCGAGCCGGTATTCCTGCGCCGCAACAACCTGCTGCCCACCGTGGGTGCCGGCAATGTGACCTTCGCGCTGCCCTCGTCAACCATCCACCTGCACAATGGCCATACCGCGTCCGAGTCGGACGGGATCCCGCAGGACTTCTTCAATCCCGGCGAATTCTGGGATCACCACTACGCCAACTTCCCGGCAGGATCGCCGAAGAAGTGGAAATACGACAACCCGGAGATCATGAATACCCTCTGGTATCACGATCACCGCCTCGATTTCACCGCGACCAACGTCTATGCGGGCTTCTCGGGTTTCTATCTCATCTTTGACGAGCGCGATTCCAACAACGAGCGGGATCGCAATCCGCGCGCCTTCCGCCTGCCCTCGGGCAAGTATGACATTCCGCTGGTCCTGCACGATGTCATGTTCCAGGCCAACGGCCAGGTGATCTGGGACTTCTTTCAGGCGGATGGCGACATTCCCAACCCGGAGGTACGCCCGTCGCCGGTAGATGTCGGCAACTCGCAAGGCACCCCCGATACCTTCGACTCAAACCGCCTGCAATACACCACGCAGGGTATGACCGGCGACAAGATCACGGTGAACAGGATCATCCAGCCCTATCTTGATGTGGATCGCCGCAAGTATCGCTTCCGCTTCCTTAATGGCGGTCCGTCGCGGCTCTATCGTCTTGTGCTCAAGGTGGTTCCGGCCAATGGCGACGCTCCTTACTTTGACGATTGGATCATCCTGTCCAATGACGGCAACTTGCTTGAGGCTCCGGTCATAGAGCCCGAGATCAATCTCTGGGTCGCCAACCGTTTCGACGTGATCGTCGATTTCTCGAAGTACAAGGACGGCGACAAGATCCAGATCTGGAACAACCTGGAAATCCGCGGCGATGGCGCCGGTCCGACCGGTTACACGCTGGAGGGCGGCAACATGATGCCGGTGCTTGAATTCCGTGCGAAGGGCCGCAAGAAGAGGGATCCGTCGCGGGTGCCAGCGCGGCTGCGCGATCTGCCGAAGATCAATATGTCGGAGGTGCGTCGCAAGCGCCTGTTCGTCTTCGACTATGACAACGGTCTCTGGACGGTGAATGGACGCCTGATGGATCCCAACCGCGTGGATGCCAAGATCGAGCAGGGTTCTGCCGAGATCTGGACCTTCCGCAACGAGGGCAACGCCTGGGCACACCCCGTTCACACCCACTTTGAAGAGTTCCAGATCCTCGAAGTCAACGGACGCCCGCCAAGTGCTGTGGAGCGTTCGCGCAAGGACGTGGTCTCGCTCGGGCCAGGGGATGAAGTGACCTTTTACAGTCGCTGGCGGGATTTCTTCGGCAAGCATGTGATGCACTGCCACAACGTCGTCCACGAGGACCACGCGATGATGATCCGTTGGGACATCGTCGAGCCGGGTCAGGGTGACTGAGCAGGTATCCATCCAGGAATTCTCTGAAAGAGAGAGGAAAAGACATGACAAACAGACGTCAATTCATGGCGAGCCTGCCCATCGCGGCGGCTGCCGGGCTGACGGCAGGGTTCTACACCACGCCGGGCAGTTCCAAGGAACGGGCCGCAGCTGCGGCGGCCGAGGCACGCGAGGCGGCACGCCGAAGCGTCGCGGCGGCCGGGCCGAACAGCAATCCCATCCTGTGCAACCCCATCAACAGCGGTGGGGTCATCGACCCTTCGCTGCGGGATTCGTTTCCCAATGTGATGATGGTCAATCAGGACGGTCTCGGGATGTCCTTCTACGAGGGGTTCATCGAGAACAAGGTCGTGATGCTGCATTTCATGAGTCTCGCGGATGAGGCGCATCTGCCGATTACCCGCAGCATGTCCAAGGTCGTCAAGGAGTTGGGCGACAAGGTGGGACGCGATGTGTTCGTCTATTCGATCACCCGCGATCCGACGAATGACACGCCGGAAAGGATGCAGGCCTATGCGCGCGAGTTGAATGCGCCGGAGGGCTGGCATTTCCTGACCGGGACGCCGCAACACTGCGCCGACCTCGCCTTTCGGATGTATCGCATGAGCCATGCGACATTGCCCGGCAAGCGCGTCGTAGATGTGGTGTTTTACGGCAATGGCAGCGCGGGTCTGTGGGGAAGTTTTCCCTATGACATCCGGCCCGACGATGCCGCCAACCGTGTCACCTGGGTCATGCCGCAGGAAGTCCCCAAACCGGGCGAAAAGCTGCGTCGGGCTGGTCCGCGCGTGTTTGATCTGCAAGATCCGCGCAACCACAACCGCGAAGTCTGATGCCGGGCTCCGGTCAACCGGGGCACCAGAACAGTATTTTGAATCGGAGACAATGAAAATGTTTCGTAAATCCTTGAAACAGGCCGCGGTGATGGCATTGCCTGCCGCCGCTACGCTGGGAGGGGCGCCTGCCTGGGCGCAGACCCCCTTCGACCTGAACATGTTCTGCGTTCAGGGCCATACCACCGGCGGTCAGCAGCCGCGCGTGCCCTTCGAAAGCCGCATCACCAATGCCGTCGTCGACAGCAACGGCCAAGTGATCACGCCTGCCACCCGAACCTATCTCAAGACTGCTGACGGCTATGCGGTGTTTCCAGAAGCCAACAGCTTTGGGCCAAATCCGACCAACTTGCTGCCAACGGTCTACGAGAACGCCAAGACGTGCCGGGGCAACGACATTCCCAACACCTTGCCCTCGACGCCGGACCATCCCTTCAACCTGCATGACGATCCGGTGACGCGGACGATCGACAAGACCTCGCCGACCGATGATCTTGACTGGATCATGGATCAGATCGAGGCGATGTCCGAGCCGCACCGGATCTGCCGGCGTTTTCGGGCCCGCAAACACTGCTACAACTATCCGCGCCGGGTCGATGCGGCGAGTTTGCGGCAACTGGCCCGGTCTGCGGTGGATATCATCGAGGGCAATGAGCTGAGCGGTCGTTTCCGTGATCGTGAATACGAGGGATTTCCGCTGCTGCACTATCTCGGCGGGCTGAAGACGAAACCGGTCGATCCGGTGACCAAATCGGTGACGATTAACCAACTCTGGTATGACAGTCACATCGAATCCGACACCGCCTATGTCGATCCGACGGTCGTCAATGATGAGGAATGGACGATCAAGTATATCGTCAAGATCCTCAACCGCGGCCACGAGGACTTCGCTCCCTACGCGATGTTCTTCGACGACTGGAAAGAGTTCGATTTCACCGACAAGGGTGGGCCTGACATGACGGCGGGTGGCACCGCCTTTCCGCGGGCGCCGAATATCGGCATTGACCAGACCTTCTTTCCGATGGAGGAGGGCCTTGAATACACGCTCAACATGAAGATGCCGCCGGCCCGCTTCTGGAACCTCAGCTATCACTGGGGCTGGCGGAACCATCCCCCGCGTGTGCAGGTCACAGAGAACATGCTGGTGCCACTGCGCAACGGGATGCCCCGCAACTCTGCGGAGATCGCCGTGTTCGGTCAGAACCCGCGTGAAAGCGAAGCGACCAAGCTGGCCGCGATCGACATGATTGGCGACACAGCCCCGGCAAAACGGATGTGGCGGATGTTCCGCGAAATGGCGAACATGAATACCAACCGCAGATACGGTGGCTATTTCGGTGGGCTGAACGGCTCAACCATCCAGGCGCAGATGGGCTTGATTCGTCAGGCCTTCTATGACTGGGGCAACCGCAAGAAGCTGCCCACCGGCTATGAAATGGCCGAGGATGCAGACGTCTCCCTCGTCTTTCTGAACAACACCATGTACGGCCAGCTCAAGGGCCATGACGGGAGTTCGCAGGTGCGGATGGACTCCGGTGTTTTCGACAAGCGGGGGGACAAGGTCAATGTTCAACTCCTGAATGGCGACTACTACGTCCATGCCTATGTGCTGGTGGATTTCGGCGGTTTGCGGGGCTGGGAAAATACCTTCCACAACACGCTGCCGATCGGGGGGGCCGGGCCACTCTTTACCTTCGGGCGCAACTACTTCTGGATCCATGTCGCAGGACAGGGGCCGATCCCGGTTCCCCCCGCGACACGTCCCGAACAGCAATCACCCACACCGGTCAGCGCCTCTGTCTGGCAGGTCGCGGACAACGGACACGGGCATAATCCCTTCCTCAACGCCTGGGGGGGAATGCAGCAGGAAATGTCCAACTACGTCAACGTGGATGGCGTCGGTGAACATCATCTCGAGGTGGAGTTCAGCTACGAGCCGTCGGCCCGTATCCGGATGTATCAGTTCGACGCTCTGCATCACGATACGGCCGTCTGGTCGATCCACTAACCCAAGACAAAGGGACCGGCGGCGCAAGTCGGCGGTCCCGTTCTCATTTCCAGTTCCTGCCTTTATGAGGGAGACCAGAATGACCATAAAGACAACCGCCCGCCGCGCCAGATCCATGTGTGCCGTTGCCCTGACGTTTGCCGCCTTTGCGGTGTCGGGGGCTGCCTCGGCGGATCAAACGAGCGATGGCACCGGGCAGGCTCAGGGTCACAATCATGCGGTCGTCCCCGAGAGCCACGATCATTCCGTGAGCCATGGCGCCTCCCAAGAGGTTGAAAGCCATGACCACAGCATGGGTCATGACCACAATGCTGCCGAACATCGTATGCCCGATCACCTTGGCATGGACGCCGAGAATACCGCCGAGGCCGCGATGCGCCCGGATGGATTTCAATACAAGCGCAGTCTGAACGATTATCCTGCCCCAGACATCACCTTGCGCAACCAGTTCGGACAGAAGGTCAACTTTGCCGAGTTGATGGATTTTGACGGACCCGTGCTGCTCAACTTCATCTTTACCAGTTGCGCCACGATCTGTCCGGTGATGAGCGCCACCTTCGGCCAGACCCAGGAGAGCCTCGCGGCGATCGACGATCACTATCTCATGGTCTCGATCTCGATCGACCCCGAATATGACACCCCCGCGCGTCTGCGCGATTATGCCCAATTGCACGGTGCGCGCGACAACTGGGTCATGCTGACCGGGCAATTCGACGACATCTTTACCGTCGTGCGCGCCTTTGATGCCATCTACAAGGGCGAGAACAAGATGTATCACCGTCCGCTGACCTTTCTGCGCAAGGCGAAGGATGCGCCCTGGCTGCGGTTGGAGGGATTGCTGGGGTCCGAGGAACTGGCCGAGGAATACGCGGCTCTCGTTCGACCCGAGGTGAACTGAATGCGTCTTCGCGCGATCTATCACATTCTGCTGCGTGGCCTTCTGGCCACCATGCTGCTCGCGGTGCCCCTTTGGGCCTTGGCCGGGCAGGCGGGCGATGTGGAACTCGGACGCAAACTCTACTGGGAAGGGATCGGCGCGGATGGTCAACCCGTGCGAGGCGTGACCCAGGGTGATGTGAAGATCACCGGTGCGCAGTTTTCCTGTGTGAACTGCCACCGCCCCAGCGGATTTGGAACCTCGGAGGGCGGCAACTACGTGCCGCCGATCATCGGAGAGGTGCTGTTCAACAAGAAAACGTTGAACCGCAACCGGATTTTCAAGGATCTCTATCAGGAGGTTCAGCCACCGGGATTCTGGGCGCGGGTGCGCGCGCCGCGCATGCGTCCGGCCTACGATGATGTCCTGCTCGCGCGCGCGCTGCGCGACGGGGTTGATGCGGCAGGCCACGAATTTGATCCGATCATGCCGCGCTATGAGTTGACGCCGACGGATGTGTCGAACCTGTCGGCGTTTCTCAAGACATTGTCGGCAGAAATCGACCCCGGCGTGACCGAAAGGGAGATTCACTTTGCCACGGTCATTGGTCCTGATGCCGATCCGGGCGAGGCGGATGCGATGCTGCGCACGCTCAACCTGTTTTTCGAATGGATGAACAAGGATACCGAGGGCGATACGCGCAATCCCACCTTTTCGCCGAATTATCGCTCGAATTTCATCTCTGCTTATCGTTACTGGCGTCTGCATGTCTGGCAATTGCAGGGCCCGCCCGAGACATGGCGCGCGCAGCTTGAGGCAAAATATGCCGAGCAGCCGGTCTTTGCCACCTTGAGCGGGCTCGTTCCCGGGCCGTGGGACGAGATCGGAAAATTCTGCGATGACAAGCGCCTACCCTGCATTTTCCCGAATGCCGAATTGCCGACGCCGGGTGATGGACGCTATGGTTACTCGGTATTTTTCAACCGCGGTCTCGTGCTTGAGGCCGAAGCGCTCGCTCTTCATCTCGGTGATCAACCAAGCCCACCCGCCCGGATCGTGCAGATCCATGGTGCCGGAGCGCAAGGCACCCGGCCTGCAACTGCCTTTGCCAAGACCATGGCGATGGTGCTGCCGGACACGGAGATCACGAGCGTTTCCTATGACGGCGCAGATGGTTTGCGCGCGGCGCTTGCGGCGCATGCCAATGCCGAGACGCTGGTGATCTGGCCGCAGGATGTCGAGGAGGCGGTCGAGATTCTGGTCTCTATGTCACCATCAGCGGCGCATCTCTACTTGCCTTCTGCAACCAAGGATGCGGCGGTTGCGGCGCTCCCTTCGACCCTGATCGAGCGCGCGCGTCTGGTCTGGCCCTATGACAGGCCCGACTCCTATCACCCGCGCAAATACCGGATTCGTGGCTGGATGCATACCCGGCGGCTGGAGGTCACACATCCCCGGATTCAACTGCAAACTTTTTATGCACTTACCATGATCGAATTCGGCCTCATGCACGCAATAAATGATTTTTATAGAGATTATGTAATTGAAATCATTGAACATGAGGCGGAGAATGAACTTAATCCTGGCACGCATCCCGAACTTGCCCTTGGCCCTGGCCAACGATTTGCTTCCAAGGGGGCGTATATCGCCGAACTCGATCCTGAAAGTCGAGCGGGTATTCGTGTTGTCAGTGATTGGATCGTACCCTAGGTTTTGAGTAATGGGCCTCAGGGTGCGTAGTGGGCGGTGGGGAAACTTGCCGCCCGCGCTTTTCAGAGAATGAGCCAAAGCAGGGCAGACGCGCCTGCGAGATGGGCGCCGAAGGGAACTTCGAGGGCGGCATCCGGCTGATGGCCGCTTTGCCATGACATAAGGCCCGACCAGATCAGCGCCGAAGTCGCGCCGATCAGGGCGACGATCGGCAGTGGCATGACGCCCAGACCTGCGCCGATCCCCGCCATAAGTTTGACATCGCCCAAGCCCAGCCCCTCTCGTTTGCGCAGCAGTCGATAGCAAATCCGGATTAGCCAGAAAGCGCCGGCGCCGAGGGCCGCGCCGATCACACCGTCACCTACCGACCGCAACGGATCTTCCCATGCCAGCCCCAGCCCTGTCAGAAACAGCAGCCCAGTCAGCGCGTCTGGCAGGCGCAGGGCCGCGAGATCGCACATCATCAGCCCCATCAACAGCCAGAGCCAAAACGCACCCAACACCATGTGCCATGGTGATTGCGCCCCCCATACTGCCAGGATTGCCAGTCCCATGCCGCCGATCTCGGCGTAAAACAGACGACGAGGGATTTCCGCGCCGCAGGTCCGACATCTGCCACCCAACCACAGCCAGGAGGCGACCGGGACAAGATCGTGCCAGCCGATCCGGGTGTCGCACGTCCGGCACCGCGATGGCGGATGAACAATGCTCTCAGCCCTTGGCAACCGATCCGCCCAAGCTGCCAGAAACGAACCTGCAACCGCGCCGCACAGGATCAGAAAAACGGCGAGCAGGCTGGTTTCGGTCATAGCGAATCCTCAGGAGGAAAATGCACCGCCGATCGCAGGCGATGATTGTCAGGCGCGCCCCCATGGGCTATGCTCACGATTATAATATATAGGTTTTATGGACTGAATTTACCATGAAAATCAATAACTCGACCGCGCTGCGCCGTCAGACCGCACGGCCTGATGACGCCGGCTTCTCGCTTCTTGAATTGATGGTCGTTGTGGTCATCATGTCCATTCTCGCACTGGTCATCATGCCGCGCATCATCGACCGTCCGGATCAGGCCCGTGTGGCGCGTGTCAAATCCGATCTTGCGGTGCTGTCGGGCGCGGTCAAGCTCTACAAGTTGGACAACTTTCGCTATCCGAGTACCGAACAGGGACTGCGGTCGCTGGTGGCCGCGCCCACCCTTGCTCCAGTGCCCCAAAACTATGCGCAAAACGGCTATATTGATCGCCTGCCAGTGGACCCCTGGGGCAACGAGTATCAGTATCTCCAGCCGGGGGTGCATGACGAGTTCGACATTTTCACACTTGGCGCGGATGGCGTGTCCGGCGGTTCGGGCATGGATGCGGATATCGGATCATGGGGCGAATGACGACCTCCGCCGATCGAGGGTTCACCTTGCTCGAGATGGTCGTCGTCGTGGCGGTGATTGCGGTCCTGTCGGTTACGGCCACCTTCTCGGTGACGAGCCGAAGCGCTGGAGAGGCGGACATGGCGCGCTTTGCCGCTGCCTATGACAGGCTGCGCGATTCCGCCATTCTGGGACGTGCGCCGCAGGCTGTGTCGATCGTCGAAGATGGTTGGCAAACCTTGTCGCCCGCCGGTCAGGAAAACGGAAGGACAACATGGCAACCATCTGGAAGGGCACAAAAATTCCGTGGGCAAGCCAGATTTGAAGGCGCGAGTGGTCCGATACTTCCACGCGATCTTTGGCGAGATCGCACGCCTGATCTGTTCTTTTTGCCTGATGGTCAGGTAACGCCATTCGATGTCGCATTCATCGGCAACGGGACAGTGAGACATTGCCGCTCGGCCGGATTTTCGGGACTGATTTGTGAGGCAGAGTGATGATGGAGGGCGATAGAACTCGTGGCGTCACCCTTCTGGAACTGGTCATCGCGGTCTTTGTGCTCTCGATTGGAACGCTTGCTGCCTTGCGCAGTGTGGATCATGCGAGCCGCGCTCTGGGGGGGGAAGCTGCCCGGTTCATGGCCCTTGAGGTGGCGCTGAATCGGGCAGAGGAATATCGTCTGTTGGGCGCACGCGCGGCGGTGTCCCTTGATCGGCGGGTGGAATATGGTCCGTATGAGTGGCACCTTGAGATTTCAGAGGAAACGACACGCGCAGGCTTTACCGAGGCGACGATCCTCGCCCGTAGTGAAGGTCAACCGGGTGGACGGATCGTGGTGATCGCCCAAACCGAGGTGCTGCCATGACCACAGTTTTGCCGGTTCGGGATCGGGGGGTGACGCTGCTTGAGTTGGTGGCCGTGCTGTCGATCTTTGCGTTGGTGGCCGTGATGGGTTTGCAATCGCTGAGCGGCATGATGCGCGCCCGCGACAGGCTTGGTGCGGCTGATGACCGGGCTGCGGCACTCTTGCGCGGGCTGACCCTGCTGCGATCTGATCTGAAATCGGCGGCCGACTTGCCGTTCTGGCCACCCGACGCAATCGATCCTGATCCGGCCTTTGTCGATCAGAGCGCGGGCGAGGGATGGTTTGCTCTGTCCACCTTTGGTCGGCCGATCCTGCCGGAGGCACAACTGGCCGGGCAGACGCGGGTGATCTGGCGGCTTGACCGGGAACGCGGACGTCTGCTCCGCCAGGTCTGGCCAGTGCTGCGCCCAGCCTCGGATCTCGCGCTTGCACCGGCGACGATGATGTTTGACGCTATTGCCGGATTTCGCGTGCGCGCCTATGCCGGAGGCGAGGAGGGATGGGTCTCTGAATGGGGAGTTCCCGACGGCGTGCAGCGCCCCGCCCTGCCCAAGGCAATTGAGGTGATGATCGAATCCGATACCTACGGACCCCTACGGATAGTGGTGGCCTATCCATGAGCACGGATCGCGGTGTGGCTCTTCTGAATGCGTTGATCCTGGTTGCGGCGATATCAGCCATTGCCACAGGGCTCATGCTGCGCGCAGAGACGAGCCGCGCGCGGGTCGAGGATCTGTTGATCAGTGAACAAGCCGCCCTGCATCTCGATGCCGCTGAATGGCTGATCAACCCTGTCTTGCGGGCAGATTGGGAGCGGGAGCAGGGGCTTGATCACCTGCTCGAAGGCTGGGCCCTCGAAGGGTTTCAGGCCACTATCGACCGCGCAGAGCTAAGTGGTCGGATCATTGACCTGCAAGGCCGTTTCAATATCAACAGCCTTGGCGATGCCGGCGATCTGGCTGCCGCACAGTCCTTTGAGCGCTTGTTGCGCACCCTTGGCCTGCCGGTCGCGTTGGGGCCGGAGGTTGCCGGTTTCATGCAGGCGCGAGGACCGGTTCTGCCTGAGGAATATGCGACTCGGGCCGTGCCGCTGCGACCGCCCGGTGAACCATTGGAAACGGTTGACGAACTGCGTCTTGTGCGCGGCATGACAGAGGCTCATTTTGTCCGTCTGGTGCCCTTTGTTGCGGCCCTTCCGCCGGACATGCCGCTGAATGTCAATACCGCTTCGGGAGAAGTCCTTGGCGCGTTATTTGCCACGGCAAATCCTGCGGGCATCGCGCGGCTGATTGCGGAGCGTGGGAGGTTGCCTTTCGCCACGCTGGCCGATTTCAAGGCCCGTGCCGAAAGTCTGCTGCATCCCCTTGTCATCGCTCAGGCGCTTGTTCCAAGCGGTGGCCTGTCCACCGCAACAGACTGGTTCGAGGCGCGATTCGACCTGTCGCTTGACGGTCGTGTTCAAAGTCGGATCCTGGTCATCGAACGCTCAGAGCTGACCGGGGCGACCGAAATCCGATCTCGCCGGGCGGCGCCGCTATGATCTTTCACAGAACGCGCACTGCGCGCAACACCGTCGCGTCTCTCGTTGTGCATGACCTTGATCGGGAGGTCGCGTTTCCGGCGGTGGGCTTCGTGGCGAGCGTGCCGGGGACAGAGGCGCCGCTGGTTCCGCTCGAACTTCCGGCCACCCTGACCGGGCAGGCGCGCGACCGGGTGGCGCGACGGCAGTTGCGCGACGCCTATGGCGGGTCCGATAGCGGGATCGATGCACGGCCTGCATCTTTGGGGGATGCGGCCGATCGCTGGCGGGCCATGCTGGTTGTAGATCGTCAGGCACGCCGGGACTGGGCGCATAAAGTCGCCTCGGCAGGCCCTTTGTGTCAGGCGATCCTGCCCGATTACCTGACGCTTCCCGCATCACGCGATCTCTGGGTGATCGACGTTTCCGGGCAGGTGATCCGCGCACGGCTGGGTTTGGACGATGGATTTACTGCGGAGCCTGACTTGGCCTTGGCTCTGTTGCAAGGCGCATTGACCAAGGTGCCGCCCCGTGCAGTGCTGCGGCACGGACCGCTCTCCCCTGATCTTGACGCGTGGCTGGCGGCGCAGTCCTTGGCGGTGTGCCTCGATCCCGCCGGTCTCTCTGTCCATGGCGTGACACCGCCCGAGCGCTTTGCCCACGGTGAGCTCTCGCTTGACCTTGGCCGTGATCCCGATGCCGAGCGCGCCGCGATGCGCCGCACCCTGCGCGGATTGAGCCTGCCGATAGCGATGGGCCTGACTGGATGTTTGGGTTGGGTCACGGCCGCGCTCCTCGAAGTCACGGAGTTGCGCACCCAGGCTCTCACCTATCGCCAAAACTCGGAGCGGATTCTGCGCGAAGTAGTGATCCCGACCGGACCTATTCTCGATATCCGCGCGCAGGTCAGCCAGGTGATCGACCGCGCCCGCAGCGCAAGCACTGAAACAGAGACCGAGGCGCGTCCGCTTGATGTTCTGCGGCGGGCAGGGGAGGTTCTTCAGGCCCATGAAACGACCATAACTCGGATCAGCTATCAACCAGGTGCCGGATTGGTGATCGACTTGCAGATTGCTGATTTCGCAGCTCTCGATGCCTTGGTGGCTGCGCTGCGCACTGTCGGGACGGAACCACACCTGGCCCAATCTGTCACCCGTGACGGCGGCGGGGTCGAGGCCGTTCTGGCCATGGCCGTCAGACAGAAAGGACGTAACCAATGAACGCGGTCATGGATCGTCTTGCGATGTATCTCGTCGGACTGAGCCGCCGGGAACGACTCTTGATCGCGCTGCTTGCGCTTGTTGTCCTGCCCCTCGGCGTGATCTATGGCGTGGGACGGCCACTGGCCGAACGTCGCGACGCGGCACGCGTCGCCTTGGCAGAGGCGCGTTCGACCGAATTGTGGGTGGCGGAGCAAGCGATCCTTTACGCCACGATGACCCGCAATGCCAACACGCCGCAGATGGCGCGCACCACCACGCCGATCGGTATCAGTGGCATAGAGGCGAGCCTGCGAGAGGCGGGCTTGCGCGAGGTCGCGACCGAATTGGCCAACGCTGCGGATGGCGGGATTACCTTGCGCTTTGACGCTGTGCGTTTCACCCATCTTGTTGAATGGTTGACCGCGCAAAATGACCTCTGGGGCTATGATCTGGCTGGCTTCAGCTTTGAGCGCGGTGCGCGTGCGGACGTGGTTGAGGCAGACGTGCGTCTGGTGCCGGTCGAATGAGGCAGGTTTTCCTGATCGCGGCCGGCGTGTTCATCGGTGTCGGACTGGCTCTTGCGACGGATCCGCGCTTTGAGGACGTTCGGAGTGCCTTGCCTGGCATCCTGCCCGAGTGGATCTCGGGGGCCAGTCCCGTCACCTCGCAGTGATCCGATCAGTTCACCGCGCCAAGCCGTTTCAGATCCTGAGCAATTTCCGACCGGCGGCTGGCCATTGTGCCGAGCGGATCCATCCCAGCATCAAGCACCAGCATTTCCGATAGCGCGGCATCGGCGGCCCGCAGCAGGGTGACGGTTGAGGCCCCCGCAGTGCCGCCGCGTATGTCAACAAGGGCACTTTCGTGCTGAGCCGTTCCACTCACGGCGAGCGCAGCAGCCCGCGCGCTGCCCGATGACCCTGCGGCCAGAGAATTGGCAACTTGCGTTGCCTCATCAAATCGGCCGGCGCGCAGAAGGGCATGTGCATATTCCAGCCTAAGACGCGGTTCGAGCGGTCCGGAATTGGGAATGAGCGCCTCGTAACTTCTGATCGCGCTATCGTAGTTCCCGGCCTCGAGCGCCCGTCGCGCGGTGCTGTATTTACGCTGAAAATCGTTACCTGAGCTGATCATTTCCGGCTCGCAGGCCGCCAATCCTAGAATCATCGTGGACGCCAAAAGAAAGTTAATGAATATGAAAATGCGCATTCATCGATCCCGCCCGGTTCATTTGGCGAACACTATCACGCCAGCGTGTTTTCCAACCAATCCATTCAGAAGATTATTGCTTAAAGTTCCCAATGTGTTGCCTATTGATCGGATGCATTGCGCACAGCCAGATGGAGGTGAGGTCTTTTAATTGGAATCGGCACCAAAATCACGCTATAGTGAAAGACAACGAAGAAAAATCAGTCGGATAACCGGCCCGAGGCAGGCAACGATAACGGCAGTCAATCACCTTCATGGGCAGCTTGGATTTTGCTGATGCATTTTTTTAGACTTCTGGCTCTTGCCGGATTTGTGTGGATAGCCCAGAGCCTGCCGGGGATGGCTCAGGTATCGCTTGATCTGCGCGATGCCAGTTTGCGTGATTTCGTTCAGATCGTGGCACAAGCGACGGGGCGCAACTTCATCCTGGACGACCGGGTTCAGGGGAATGTGACAGTGGTCGCGCCCAATCAGGTGTCGCCATCCGCCATCTACGAGATTTTTCTCAACGTCTTGGAACTCAACCGCCTGACCATTGTCGAAGGCTCGGAGGCGGATCGGATCGTGCCCATTGACGTTGCCCGAGAGCTTGCTCCGGGCGAGGCGCGGGCGCGGCTTGGCGGAGATTTCGAGACCCGCGTCATTGTGGTGCGCAACAGTCCCGTGGCCGAGGTTGCCGAGGTCATCCGCCCGCTCCTGCCGCCCGAGGCGGTGCTCTCTACGGTTCCTGATTCCGGGTTGATGATCCTGTCGGACCGGCGCGAGAATTTTCAGCGCATCGTGCAATTGGTGGATCGGCTTGACACGCCCAGCCGGAATTCCATCGAAACCATTCCGCTCTACAACGGCAAGGCGTCTGAAATGCTGTCTGTAATCAATACTTTGGCGATTACACCTGCTGGCTCCAGCCTGTCTGCCGACGCCCGATCCAACGCCCTCATCGTTTCAGGCACCCCCGAATTTCGCGACCGCGTGCGTCGGGTCGTCGATGAGTTGGATAAGCCGCAACGCAGCTTTTCCACGCAGGTCGTGCATCTCAATTACGCGTCGGCGTCAGATCTTGCCGATGTGATCCGGCAGAGTTTTTCTGCGCAGACGACATCGGCTGATGGGGCAGTAACTGGCAATGGGGAAATCACTATCGTTGCCGAAGAGCAGCAAAACGCATTGATCATTACCGCACCCGCAGACCGGATCAATGCGATTGTCGGGACCATTCGTGGCCTTGATCAACGCCCCTCGCAGGTGCTGATCGAGGCGGTGATCTTCGAGTTGTCGGTCGACAGCTTTTCCGACCTGTCGTTTCAATTCGGCGGGGTGATCGAGGATGCCACAGTGGGGGGCGTTGAATTCGCTCTGCAGGGCCGTCCGACCCTGACCAGTCTTGTCAACACGGTGCTGGCGGGCAACCCTCCTCTGGGAGGCGGCACCGGTGGCAGCATCGCCGCCTTTGACGATAGCGGCTTCGGCGGGTTCGTGGCCGCTCTGGCATCAAAGAGCTCGACCAAACTCCTGTCGACGCCCTCGATCCTGACCCTCAACAACCGTGAGGCGGAAATCATCGTGGCACAGAACGTGCCCTTCGTGACGGGCAGTTTTTCCACCGTGGGCGACAGCGCCGTGCCAAACCAGCCGTTTCAGACCATCCAACGACAGGATGTGGGCCTCACGCTGACGGTGACGCCGCAGATCACCCGGGACAATACCGTGCGTCTCGCGCTGCGTCAGGAAGTGTCGAACCTGACCAAAACCTCCTCTGCTGCGGGTGGCGAAATCACCGCCAAGCGGGAACTCTCGACCAATGTCCTTGTGCGTGACGGGCATGTGATCATGCTGGGCGGTCTCTTGGAGGATGGGTCGGGCTCGGTCAATCAACGCGTGCCCGGTCTCAGCGAATTGCCCCTTCTGGGGCGGCTTTTCAAGGGCCGCTCGACCTCGCAGAACCAACGTATTCTGCTGGTCATGCTGCGTCCGCGTATTCTGTCGAGCGATTCCGAGGCGCGCGAGGCGACGCGTCGCGCCGCGCGCGAGGCCAAACGCGCCGCTGAATTCATCGCCCCGGCCGATGATGGCACCTATCCGCGCGTGCCCAATTCCAGCTTTTCGTTCGACGGTGCCAATCTCAATCAGCCCTTTGACGCGGGGTTCATCGACAGCGGCGCACGAACCCGGAGATTTCCGCCTCTGCCCACGCGGTTGCAGTTCGCGGACCAATAAACATGACAGCGCCGCTCTTGCCCTTCAGCCTTGCCCGGGATCAGCAAGTGCTGGTGGCGGGAGACCGGCTGTTTGCTGGCCCATCTGCCAGCATCCTCGGGTTACGTGAGGCGCGCCGCCGGGCTGGTAAGCCGCTCAAGCTCGAACGGCTTGCTGCGGAGGCGTTCGAGGCGCAGTTGGCGGCCCTCTATCAGGACGGCAGCAGCACAGATTCGGCTAGCGAGGATGTCGCCTTTGACCTCGAGGATGGCATCGGCAAGGGCCACGGACCGCGCGACCTGCTTGAAGATGGCGAAGAGGCGCCGGTGATCCAGCTGGTCAATCAACTCCTGCGGCGCGCGGTGCGGGCCGGGGCATCTGACCTGCATGTGGAGCCGAACGAGACGGGTCTGCGCGCGCGAATGCGGGTTGACGGGATGCTGCAATCGGTGCTCGACCGTCAGGATGTGCCGGTGCGTCGTGTGGTGTCTCGGCTCAAGGTCATGGCGGGGCTCGATATTTCTGAAACGCGGCTGCCGCAGGATGGTCATATCGCGCTGCGTTTGGGTGGGCGCGCGATCGATGTGCGGGTCTCCACCCTGCCGGGCAATTATGGTGAGCGGGTGGTGATGCGGGTGCTCGATCGTTCCGCAGGGCTGATGCCGCTGGCGGATCTCGGGCTGCGCCCCGATCAGGTGGCGGTTCTGGAACGGATGGCGGAACGGCCCAACGGGATCATTCTGGCCACCGGTCCGACGGGATCGGGCAAGACCACGACGCTCTATTCCCTGCTGCAACTGGCCAATGACGAGGTGCGCAATATCCTGACCGCCGAGGATCCGATCGAATACGACCTCCCCGGCATCAGCCAGAGCCAGATCAACGCCGAGATCGGCATGACCTTTGCCGCCGGTCTGCGCGCGGCGCTGCGGCAGGATCCAGACATCATTCTCGTCGGCGAGATCCGCGATCAGGAAACGGCCAGCGTCGCCGCGCAGGCCTCGCTCACCGGGCATCTGGTGTTTTCCTCGCTTCATGCCAATGGCTCGGTTGGCGCCGTGGTGCGCCTGCGCGATCTCGGGCTGGACGATTTTCTGATTGCCGCCACCCTGCGCGGCGTGATCGCGCAACGCCTTCTGCGCAAGCTCTGCACCACCTGCCGCAGGGCGGCCCCACCCAGCCCGGCCGAGGCTGCGCACTTCAGCGCAACCGGTCTGGCCGTGCCCGATGAAATCCACCATGCCGTGGGCTGCGAGAAATGCAATGGCACCGGCTATGCGGGCCGTGTTGGTGTTTTCGAGATCCTCGAAGTGTCTGAAGCGCTCCGCGCAGCCATCGACAAAGGCCAGTCCGAAATCGAGATGAAGCGCCTCGCCATGGCTCCCGACCAGACGCTCTTTGGTCAGGCGCTCTATCAGGTGGCAGCGGGCAGGACCAGCCTTGCAGAGTCCCTTCGGGTGGTTGGAGACGCACTTTGAGGGCGTTCAGCTACACGGCTTTTACTGCTCAGGGGGCACGCCGCCGCGGCACGCTTGTTGCCGAGAGCGAAGGACAGGCAGCCGATCTTTTGCGCGGGCAGGGGCTCTTTGCCGAAGAAATCACTGCCAAGCGTGAGCGGGCTCGATTCGCGTTTTCGATCGGGCGCCGAACCCGGCTCAATGCCGATATGCGCGCGGTATTTACCCGGCAGATGGCGGTGCTCTTGTCTTCGGATCTCAGCGCCGAGGTGGCATTGGAAACCATCCGGTCGTCGGATACCTCGCCCGCCATAGAGGCGGCGGCGGCCGAGGCCAAGGCGGCGCTGATGGATGGTCAGCCGCTGTCCGTCGCCCTCGAGATGGCGCAGGCGGGTTTTCCGCGCTTTTTCATCGCCGCCGTGCGCGCGGGCGAGACCTCGGGCGACGTGGCGGCGGTGTTCGACGGGCTGGCGGATTATCTCGAAAGCGTTGGAGCGGACCGCGCACAACTGGCGACCGCATTGATTTATCCGGCTTTTGTCGCGGCTGTCTCTTTGCTGGTCTGCGGTATCCTGATGGTCAATGTTGCGCCCGAAATCGCGGCGACGTTCGCGGTCACAGGGCGTGAATTGCCTCGCCTGACCCAAGTCATGATGGGGATCAGCAACTGGATCGAGGCGCACTGGATTGCGCTTGGCATTGGGATTCTTGCGGGAACATTCGGTCTCGTAGCTTCCTTGCGGGTGCCCTCGGTGCGCGACCGCTGGCATGGCATGGGGCTCCGGCTTCCGGTGATCGGTCGGCTCATGCGCCTGTCGGCTGCGGCGCAGTATCTGCGCACGTTGGCGTTGGTCATTTCCAGCCGTCAGACCGTGGTCGATGCGGTCTCTTCAGCCAGTGATGTGCTCGTCATTCGCCGGTTTCGCGACGAGGCGCTCGAACTTGCCGAGGCGGTGCGATCGGGCGAAAGTCTGAGCCAGGGTCTCAGCCGGATGACCCTGATTCCTCCGGTTTGCCGCCAACTGATCGACGCAGGCGAAAAATCCGCGCGTCTTGGCCGGATGACCGAACGTGCCGCCGTGCTGGTCGAAACCTGGCTCACGAACGAACGCAAGCGCGTCTCCGCCCTGATCGATCCACTCTTGATGATGGTCGTCGGCGGGTTGGTGCTGGTGATCGTGCTGGCGATCCTCCTGCCGATCTTCGATTTGCAGGCTTCGGTCGGCTAACCGACCTCATAGGGCAGCACCCCGCGTTCGTCGAGCGTCACCTGCAAACGGCGCTCCAGTGGCGGGACAGAGCGTTGGTGGCAGTCTGCCCGCTCGCAGATCCGGCAGGAAATTCCGATTGGCTCGAAGGCGCGCGCATGACGCAGGTCGAGATCATCGGCATAGACCAGATCGCCAGCGTGCTTGACCTCGCAACCCAAGGCGATTGCGAACCGCCGGACCGGCGCGCCAAAACTCCCCCCCGACTTGCTGACATCGCGCGCGAGGCTGATATAGCGCACCCCGTCCGGTGTTTCGGCCAATTGTCGCAGAAAGCGCCCTGGCGTCTCGAAGGCGCGGTGCACATTCCACAAGGGACAGGCCCCGCCAAAACGGGCAAACTGAAGCCGCGTGGCCGAGTGCCGCTTGGTGATCGTGCCCGCCTGATCGACCCGGACGAAGAAAAAAGGAATACCCTTTGCCCCGGGGCGTTGCAGCGTTGAGAGCCGGTGACAAACCTGCTCGATCGACGCCCCAAAGCGATTGGCGAGCACCTCAAGGTCGTGCCGGACCTCCTGTGCCGCTGCCAGAAAACGGCCATAGGGCATGAGCGCCGCGCCCGCAAAATAATTGGCAAGGCCGATCTTGGCAATCGCGCGCGCGGTCTCGGTCTGAAACCGAGCAAAATCCAGCGTCGCTTCGAGCAACTTGTCCTGTGTCAGAAGCGCGAGTTGCAGCAAGAGCTGAAAGCGGCGCGTTTCGGGGGCGGCGCGCGACGACAAGGTCAAAACCCCTGTCTTGCGGTCGTAGTGCCGCAGCTTGGGCGTATCTTCCTCGATGACAGATAATCCCATGGCCGAGAGCCGTTCGATGGCATGCGCCTGTGCGCCTGACTGGCCGTCACTTTCGGCAAAACGCTCCGCTGCGCGATCGACGGCATCTATGTAATTGTCGCAGTAATGAAAGAAGTCGCGCACCTCGTCCCAGGGGCTTGACTGGCTGCGCGCATCCTCGCGCCCGAGGGCTTCATCCAGAGAGGCCAGCCGTTCATGGGTCTGCCGATAGGCGCTGTGCAATTCCAGAAAGGCCCGGGCGAGCGCCGGTGCGTTCGACGCGGTCAGGCGCAAATCCGCCAGAGGCGGGAGATCGTCGCCAAAGAGCGGATCGGCCAGCGCCTCACGCATGTCCGAGACCATGCGTTCCGCGTCGCCAGTGGACAACTCCGTGACATCAAAGCCGAATTCCTGCGCCAGCGCCAGCACTACCGTCGTGCTGACGGGGCGGTTGTTGTTTTCCATCTGGTTGAGATAGGGCAGAGACACGCCCAGCTTTGCCGCAAAATCCTTTTGCGTCAGTGCAAGACGCTGTCTGGTCTCTCGTAACTTTGCCCCGGCATAGAGTTTCTGTATTGCCACTGCACTGCCCGTCCCCAGTTTTGCAAATTACACCATCGTTAAGGCGTAATTGCAAACCCATGCCTCGGCCGTCAAGCCTCTGCAGTTCATCGTTCTGAAAATACTCGGGGTCACGCCTCGTTCGAGGCAGGTGCGGATGCACTTGGCGCTGCGCATTCCAAAAAAAACGGCGACGCCAGGGAGGAGGAGAGGCGCCGCCGTTTCTTGTACGTCCGGCCCAGGGAGGAGGAGAGGGCCTTTCGCAAATGGTAGGGATCAAGAGGATCCCACTTCGACGATCTCGGGCCCCAGGGAGGAGGAGAGAGGCCCTTGACCGTAACAGATGCCCCAGGGAGGAGGAGCGGAGCACCTGATCTCGTGATTACGACTGGCGGCCGTAAACTGTTTCTTCAGCAACGCGGCAGATTTCGCTGCGATGCAAACCCAGATCTTGCAGATCATGCGCGCTCAGTTGCGAAAGTTCACGCACCGTGCGGCGATAGAGGCGGTAATTTACAACACGCTGCGTTGCGGCATAGGCGGCGGCGCTGACGTCGTCGCCAAGAACCTGGATTGCCGAGCGGCGGATTTCATCTACATACAACATTTCTCAAACCTTACATATTTGTTCGTTTCGAGGCGTTACGGGTTTCGTTTCGCATTTGTTGAGTTAAAGATAGCCGTTTGCTGCACTTGCACAATACCCCGCGTGAGCAATGCTGCTATGCGGCAAATGCATAAGAATACTTGACCTAAGGTTAAGCAAATGCGGCATTTTTTAGGCGGTTGGCGAAGATCTCCTGTCGTTTCGGATGGTGCTGCCTGTCATTCGGGCGGTGATGCGCAGGAAATGGGCGGGACGAAAACGCGCGCGCGCTTCAACCTGTCCGTTTGGCCGCAGTTGCGGTGTTTGATGCGTGCAGGCTGTGCAGGGTGGACGCGGTTTTTGTACGCAGCTCTCGGCGCGAGGATGTCCGGGATCACTCCCGTCTCGGATGCAAGACCTCGACGATTTCCACCCACCGCCCTCTCATCCTGTAAATCACCCGATAGCGATAACGCCCGGTCACGTGGTAGCGCAGGCCGGTGCCGTCGATGCGGCGGCCCATTTGGGGGAATTCCACGATCAGTGCTGCGAGGTGTTCAATCTCGGATAGCACGGCATCGGCTGCGGTGGGGTTGAGGGGGCGCAGATAGTCGTCCTGCGCGGTCAGGCTGGCCAACGCGCGGGCCGACCAGAGCGGATCAGTCACGCCGGGCGAAGAGGGCGGCCACCTTCTCGGCATCGGCCGGCACGAAGGGTTCGGCGTCGATGCGGCGCAGATGCGCAAGCTCTTGCGGGGTGAAATCCTGCGGGCCGGTATGGGTGGCGATGAAGCCATCCACGATTTCCGCCAGCGTCGCGCGCGAAGGCGCGTCGAGACAGGTCTCTGCCCGTTCCATCAGATTTTGCAGCCGTTCATCCATGAGTTGAACATAAGAAACGCAGGGCAGTGGCGCTAGCCTTTTTTCCGCCGTCCCTTTCCGCCCCTTTGCCCCGGCCGTCCGGCTGTCGAGCGTCCCTGCCCCTTGACCGCCTCGGCGCTCGCCGCCTCGACGGCGGATTGCCGGGCGAGCGGGTCGTCGGAGATCATGAGATCGACCGCTTGCAGACGTTTCACCTCATCGCGCAACCGCGCCGCTTCTTCGAATTCCAGATTCTCGGCGGCCTTGCGCATGTCGGTGCGCAGCCCGTCGAGCACGGCGGCGAGGTTGGCCCCGGCCAGCGGCTTGTCCACCCTTGCGGTGACGCGGGCCATGTCCACGTTGCCCTTGTAGAGCCCTTGCAGGATGTCCTCGACATTCTTGCGGATCGTGGCGGGCGTGATGCCGTGTTTCTTGTTATAGGCGATCTGCTTGTCGCGGCGGCGGTCGGTCTCGGCCAGGGCCCGCTCCATCGAACCGGTGATGCGGTCGGCATACATGATGACGCGGCCCTCGGAATTGCGCGCCGCCCGCCCGATGGTCTGGATCAGCGAGGTTTCCGAGCGCAGGAAGCCCTCCTTGTCCGCATCCAGAATGGCGACGAGGCCACATTCGGGTATGTCGAGCCCTTCGCGCAGGAGGTTGATGCCAATGAGCACATCGAAGGCACCAAGCCGCAGGTCGCGCAGGATCTCGATGCGTTCGATCGTGTCGATGTCGGAATGCATGTAGCGCACGCGGATGCCCTGTTCGTGGAGATATTCGGTCAGATCCTCGGCCATGCGCTTGGTCAGCGTCGTCACCAGCGTGCGATAGCCCGCCGCCGAGACGCGGCGCACCTCGTCGAGAAGGTCATCGACCTGGGCTTCGACCGGGCGGATCTCGATCTGCGGATCGAGCAGGCCGGTGGGGCGGATCACCTGTTCGGTAAAGACGCCGCCGGTCTGCTCGATCTCCCATTTGGCGGGGGTGGCGGAGACAAACACCGATTGCGGGCGCATGGCGTCCCATTCCTCGAACTTCAGCGGCCGGTTGTCCATGCAGGAGGGCAGGCGAAAGCCGTGTTCCGCGAGCGTGAACTTGCGCCGGTAGTCGCCGCGATACATGCCGCCGATCTGTGGCACGGAGACGTGGGATTCGTCGGCAAAGACAATGGCATTGTCGGGGATGAACTCAAAGAGCGTGGGCGGCGGCTCTCCGGGCGCGCGGCCCGTCAGGTAGCGGGAATAATTCTCGATGCCGTTGCAGACGCCGGTGGCCTCGAGCATTTCGAGATCGAAGGTCGTGCGCTGCTCCAGCCGCTGCGCCTCGAGCAGTTTGCCTTCGTTCACCAACTGGTCGAGGCGCTGGCGCAGCTCGCGCTTGATGCCCTGAATGGCCTGCTGCATCGTCGGCTTGGGCGTCACGTAATGCGAATTGGCATAGATGCGGATCTTGTCGAAGCTGTCGGTCTTTTCGCCGGTGAGCGGGTCGAATTCGGTGATGCTCTCCAGTTCCTCGCCAAAGAAGGAGAACCGCCAGGCGCGATCCTCGAGGTGGGCGGGAAAAACCTCGAGACTGTCGCCGCGCACCCTGAAAGAGCCGCGCTGGAAGGCCTGGTCGTTGCGGCGGTAGGCCTGCGCTACCAGATCGGCCATGATCTGGCGTTGGTCATAGCTCTCGCCCACCTTGAGGTCCTGGGTCATCGCGCCATAGGTCTCGACCGAGCCGATGCCGTAGATGCAGGAGACCGAGGCGACGATGATCACATCGTCACGCTCCAGCAGCGCGCGGGTGGCCGAGTGGCGCATCCGGTCGATCTGTTCGTTGATCTGGGATTCCTTCTCGATATAGGTGTCGGAGCGCGGCACATAGGCCTCGGGCTGGTAGTAGTCGTAGTAGCTGACGAAATATTCCACCGCGTTGTCGGGGAAGAAGCCCTTGAACTCGCCGTAGAGTTGCGCGGCCAGCGTCTTGTTGGGGGCAAGGATGATGGCGGGGCGCTGGGTGGCCTCGATCACCTTGGCCATGGTGAAGGTCTTGCCGGTGCCGGTGGCGCCGAGGAGAACCTGATTGCGCTCGCCCTCGTGGATGCCTTGCGCCAGTTCAGCGATGGCGGTGGGCTGATCGCCTGCGGGCTCGAACGTGGTGGCCAGCGTGAAACGCTTGCCACCTTCGAGCTTTTGCCGGGTTTTCGCATCCGTGGCAGGGTGGGCCAGCACCGAAGGCGTCTTGTCCGAATGGGCATAGGGCATGGGCGGCGCTCCTCTCAATCAGCACGCAGACTTGTTCTCTTTGGCGCGCGGTTCAAGCCCCAAAGCGGGGTGCGGATGGGGCGCGAATCGTTTCTTGAAAAGCCGGATCGGGCCGAATCACCGGTTCAAGTCGTGACGTTGCGTTTCCGGCGATGCGGCCGCGGCACGCCATCGCGGAGCGTGTGATCCTGTTCGAGTCGGGGCCTAAGGCGCCACCATCGCGTGGGAGAGCGGCCGTTCAAGACCCTGCCAAACGCTTGCACAGCAGGAAGTGAAAACTTCTTTACAAATGCCCGACGCGGAAAATGCAAGAAATTCACTTATCTTTTGCAGGCTTATAAGGATTTTGTTAATTTCTCCGCGTTTTCGGCTAGGCTACAGCGAGGGATACGATACCGCCATGTTGCGTGGCAGGTGGTCGTTGGGATGGAGGAGTTCAAGTCATGACAGCAACAAAGACGGGCGCCGGTGCGGTGAGGACGGGATTTCACGTCGATGCGGGAGCCTATGAGCGGATGTATGCCGAATCGATCGGCGATCCTGATGCGTTCTGGGGTGAGCATGGCAAGCGAATCGACTGGATCAAACCCTATACCAAGGTCAAGAACACGTCGTTCGCCTATGAGACGGTCGAGATCAAATGGTATGAGGACGGCACGCTGAACGTCTCGGCCAATTGCATTGACCGGCATCTGGCGACACGCGGCGATCAGACCGCGATCCTGTGGGAGCCCGACAGCCCCGATGAGGCGGCGCAGAATATCACCTACAAGGAGTTGCACGCGCAGACCTGCCGGATGGCCAATGTGCTGAAGTCGATGGGCATCGGACGTGGCGACCGGGTGGTGATCTACATGCCGATGATCCCCGAAGCGGCCTATGCGATGCTGGCCTGCGCGCGGATCGGGGCGGTTCATTCGGTGGTGTTCGCGGGCTTTTCGCCGGATGCGCTGGGGGCGCGGATCAATGGCTGTGACGCCAAGATTGTGATCACCGCCGATCACGCGCCGCGCGGCGGCCGGGCGACCAAGCTCAAGGACAATGTCAATCAGGCGCTGCTGCACGACACGCGGGATGTGAAATGCCTTGTCGTGCGGCGCACCGGCGGTCAGGTGGCCTGGCGGGCGGGGCTCGATTTCTGGTGGCACGAGGAGGCTGCGAAGGTCTCTGCGGACTGTGCGCCCGAGGAAATGGGGGCGGAGGATCCGCTGTTCATCCTCTATACCTCGGGGTCCACGGGGATGCCCAAGGGGGTGGTGCATACGACGGGCGGCTATCTGGTCTATGCCTCGCTGACGCATCAATACGTCTTTGATTATCATGACGGCGACATCTACTGGTGCACCGCCGATGTCGGCTGGGTTACAGGGCACAGCTATATCGTCTATGGGCCGCTGGCCAATGGCGCCACCACGCTGATGTTCGAGGGTGTGCCGACCTGGCCGGATGCTGGCCGCTTCTGGCAGGTTTGCGAAAAGCACAAGGTGACGCAGTTCTACACCGCCCCCACCGCCATCCGTGCGCTGATGGGCAAGGGCACCGCGCCGGTGGAGGGCAGCGACCTGAGCAGTCTGCGGCTTCTCGGTTCGGTCGGGGAGCCGATCAATCCCGAGGCGTGGAACTGGTATAACGAGCATGTCGGCAAGGGCCGCTGCCCGATTGTCGATACCTGGTGGCAGACCGAAACCGGCGGCATCCTGATCACGCCGCTGCCGGGGGCGATCAGCACACCAAAGCCCGGCGCGGCGACAAAGCCCTTTTTTGGCGTGCAGCCCGTCGTGCTCGACGACCAGGGCAATGAACTCGACGGCGAGACCACCGGTGTGCTGGCGCTCAAGGACAGCTGGCCGGGGCAGATGCGCACCGTCTGGGGCGATCACGAGCGCTTCAAGCAGACCTATTTCGAGATGTTCAAGGGCTACTATTTCTCGGGCGATGGCTGTCGGCGGGACGCCGATGGCGATTACTGGATCACCGGTCGGGTGGACGACGTGATCAACGTCTCGGGGCACCGGATGGGCACCGCCGAGGTCGAGTCTGCGCTGGTGGCGCATGAGACCGTGAGCGAGGCCGCCGTGGTGGGATATCCGCATGATATCAAGGGGCAGGGCATCTATTGCTATGTTACCCTGATGGACGGGGTTGAGCCGACCGAGGACTTGCGCGTCGCGCTCGCCGACTGGGTGCGCCGCGAGATCGGGCCGATCGCCAAGCCCGATGTGATCCAATGGGCCCCCGGCCTGCCCAAAACCCGTTCGGGCAAGATCATGCGCCGCATCCTGCGCAAGATCGCCGAGAACGACTTTGGCAGCCTCGGCGATACCTCGACACTGGCCGATCCATCGGTGGTGGAAGAGTTGATCGCGAATCGCGCGAACGCCTGAGGGGGGGGGCCTGGAGATGGACGGCAAGGACAGTCCGCAGGGCGCGGTCAATCTGGTCCTGCTCGGGCCGCCGGGTGCGGGCAAGGGCACGCAGGCGCGGATGCTGGAAGAGCGGTTCGGGCTGGTCCAGCTTTCGACCGGAGATCTGTTGCGCGCCGCCGTGGCGGCGGGCACCGAAGCGGGCAAGCAGGCCAAGGCGGTGATGGAGGCGGGCGATCTGGTCTCTGACGAGATTGTCATCGCCATCCTGCGCGACCGGCTGTCTGAGGCAGATGGCGCGCAAGGCGTGATCCTCGACGGCTTTCCGCGCACGACCGTGCAGGCCGAGGCGCTGGATCATCTGCTGGCCGGTCTCGGGCAGGGCATCCGCGCCGCGATCAGCCTCGAGGTGGACGATGCCGCAATGGTCGCGCGGATTGCAGGCCGTTTCACCTGTGCGGGCTGCGGCGAAGGCTATCACGACAGCTTCAAGACGCCCGTCAAAGCGGGCGTCTGTGACAAATGCGGCGGCACCGAGATGACGCGGCGCGCCGATGACAACGCGGAGACGGTGGAACAACGCCTGCGCGCCTATCATGCGCAGACCGCGCCGCTGATTTCCTATTACGAATCGCGCGGGGTTCTGGTCCGCGTCGATGCGATGGCCGACATCGAGGCCGTCGCTGGGCAACTAAACGACGTCGTCACACGGGCGATGGCGTAAGGGAAGGCTGGTGCCGGGATGGTCCCGGCACAGGCAGGAGGAAGCAACTTGACAAAGGGAGGACAGGCTTTGTCCGGAGAGAAGTCAACAACCGCATACTGGTCAGCCAATGTGCGTCTCATCTTATGGAATCTCGTCATCTGGGCGCTCGTCTCGTTCGGGTTCGGGATTGTTCTTCGCCCGATGCTGTCGGGGATCGCGATCGGCGGAACCGATCTGGGGTTCTGGTTCGCGCAGCAGGGATCGATCTTCGTCTTTCTGGTACAGATTTTCGTCTATGCCATGATGATGAACAAACTCGATGCCGAATACGGCGTTGAAGAATAGAGAGAGGGAACAGGGACGATGGACCAATACACACTCAACCTGCTGGTCGTGGGCGCGAGCTTTGCGCTCTACATCGGCATCGCGATCTGGGCCCGTGCGGGCTCGACGAGCGAGTTCTACGCGGCCGGCCGGGGCGTCCATCCGGTGATGAACGGCATGGCGACCGGCGCGGACTGGATGTCGGCGGCCTCCTTCATCTCGATGGCGGGCCTGATTTCTGCCGTCGGCTATGACAACTCCACCTATCTGATGGGCTGGACCGGCGGCTATGTGTTGCTGGCGATGCTGCTTGCGCCCTATCTGCGCAAGTTCGGCAAATATACCGTGCCCGAATTTATCGGCGACCGGTTCTACTCGAACACCGCACGCATGGTGGCGGTGATCTGTCTGATCGTGGCGTCGGTGACGTATGTGATCGGGCAGATGACCGGCGTCGGCGTCGCCTTCGCGCGATTCCTCGAGGTGGACAAGGCCACCGGTCTTTATATCGGCGCGGCGATCGTGTTCATGTATGCGGTTCTCGGCGGCATGAAGGGGATCACCTATACGCAGGTCGCGCAGTATTGCGTGCTGATCCTGGCCTATTCGATCCCGGCAATCTTCATCTCGCTGCAACTCACCGGTTCGTTCCTGCCGCAGGTCGGGCTCTTCTCGGAGCATACCGCCTCGGCGCAGCCGCTTCTGGTCAAGCTCGACCAGATCGTCACCGATCTCGGCTTTGCAAGCTACACCGGGCATCACCAGTCAACGCTCAACATGGTGCTCTTCACGATGTCGCTGATGATCGGCACCGCTGGCCTGCCGCATGTGATCGTGCGTTTCTTCACAGTGCCGAAGGTCGCCGATGCACGCTTTTCGGCGGGTTGGGCGCTTGTCTTTATCGCGCTCCTCTACACCACGGCTCCGGCTGTGGGCGCGATGGCGCGTCTCAACCTGCTTAACACCATTTCCGACAATGGCGCACAGGCGGACGGCATAACGTATGAAGCGCGTCCCGACTGGATGAAAAACTGGGAAGTGACCGGTCTTCTGAAATTCGAGGACAAGAACGGCGACGGCCGGATTCAATACTACAACGACAAGTCGGAAGCCTTCAAGGCGACGGCCGAGGCCAATGGCTGGGCCGGGTCGGAACTCACCGTGAACAACGACATCATGGTGCTGGCCAACCCGGAAATCGCCAACCTGCCGGGTTGGGTCGTCGCGCTGGTCGCGGCGGGTGGTCTGGCGGCAGCGCTCTCGACGGCGGCGGGTCTGCTGCTTGCGATTTCGTCGGCGATCTCGCATGACGTGATCAAGGGTTCGCTCAATCCGGGCATCTCGGAGAAGGGCGAACTGCTGGCGGCGCGGATCTCGATGGGCGTCGCCATCGTAGTGGCGACCTATCTTGGCCTCAACCCTCCGGGCTTTGCGGCACAGACCGTGGCGTTGGCCTTTGGGATTGCGGCGGCGTCGCTCTTCCCGGTTCTGATGATGGGGATCTTCTCGAAGCGGATCAACAACGCAGGTGCCGTGGCGGGTATGCTGTCGGGTTTGATCTTCACGCTGGTCTACATCTTCGTCTACAAGGGCTGGTTCTTCATCCCGGAGACCAACCAGTTGCCGGACAATGCGGCAAACTGGGTGTTCGGCATCTCGCCGCTGTCGATCGGCACGGTCGGTGCATTGGTCAACTTCGGCGCCGCCTATCTGGTGTCAAGCATGACCAAGGAACCGCCGGTCGAGATCCAGACCCTCGTGGAAAGCGTCCGCGTTCCGCGCGGTGCCAACAAGGCCGTGGCGCACTGATACTGACAGGACGGGGGCGGCGTGTGCCGCCCCCGTTCACCTTGGCCCGCCGATATTTCCGGATCCACGGGCGCCTGAATACCATTTGACGCAACAGCGAACGAAAGGCCTCCGCGTTGACGAATGATCCCGATCTGATCAAGGTGCTGCGCCGGTACGCCCCGTTCGATACGCTGTCCGCCGCGCTCTGTGCCTGGCTGGCACCGGATCTGAGGCGGGTCAAGCTTGCTGTCGGGGAGGAGATCTTTGCCAAGGGCGCGCCGCTGGCGGGGCTCTATGTCATCGAATCCGGCGCGCTCGATATTGTGACCGGTCAGGCCGATCTGGTCTCGCGCCGGGGGCCGGGGGATATTCTGGGCGAGCGGGGCATATTTCGAGATGGCAACGCACAACTGACCGCGCGGGCGGCAAAGCCGACCCGTGTCATCGTGATTCCCAAGGAGCAGTTTCTTGATCTGATTGAGCAATCCAAGGAGATTGCCCGCTGGTTTGCCCGCGCGCATCCCGCAGAGCCCGGGGATGACGGGCCCTATGCAACCGGACTGACGGCGCTTCAGGTGGCGGATCTGATGGCGAAGCGACCGATCACCTGCACACCGGAGGCCACGATCACGGATGTTGCGCGGCTGATGCGCGACCATGTGATCTCGTCAGTGGTGGTGATGCAGGAGGACCGGCTGGCCGGGATCATCACCGCGCATGACCTGACCAACAAGGTTCTGGCCGAAGGGCTGACCGGAGCGGTTCCCGTGTCGCAGATCATGACGCCCGATCCGGTGACAATCGCCCCCAATCAGCTGGGCCTCGATGCGCTGATGCTCTTGTCCGACCTGAAGGTCAATCATCTGCCGGTGGCACAGGGGGGGCGCGTGGTGGGGATGATCGGCAAGACCGATCTCTTTCGGCAGCAGGCGGCCACCGCCAGTCACATGGTGGCCGATATCGCCAGCGCCGAGCGTCCCGAGGAGATGGCGCAGGTGATGGAACGGGTGCCGATGCTGCTGGCGCAGCTGGTGCAGGCCGGCGTGCGGCCACAGTCGATCACCCGGCGGATCACCGATCTTACGGATGCGATCACAAGGCGGCTTTTGCGGCTGGCGGAGACCACGTTCGGACCGCCGCCGGTGCCCTATCTCTGGGCGGCCTGTGGCAGTCAGGGGCGGCGTGAACAGACCGGGATAAGCGATCAGGACAATTGTCTCATTCTCGATGACAGCGTCCAGCCCGAACATGACGTCTATTTCACCGAGCTTGCCAGATATGTCAGCGACGGGTTGAACACCTGCGGGTTTTTCTATTGTCCCGGCGACATGATGGCAACCAACCCGCGCTGGCGTCAGCCGCGCCGCGTCTGGCGCAGTTATTTCGAGGGCTGGATCGAGCAGCCCGACACAGAGGCGCAGATGCTGGCCTCGGTCATGTTCGACCTGCGCGCCATTGCGGGGGAGAATGCCCTCTTTGACGACCTTCAGACCGAGGTTCTGGCGCAGGCGCACAAGAATTCGATCTTTGTCGCGCATATGGTGTCCAATTCGCTCAAGCACAGCGTTCCGCTGGGCCTGTTTCGCGGCTTTGCGATGATTCGCTCTGGTGAGCACAAGAACACCATCGACCTCAAACTCTCCGGGGTCGTTCCGGTGGTCGATCTGGGGCGGATCTATGCGCTTTTGGGGTCGCTCGAGGTGGCCGGCACGCGCGATCGGATCGAGGCGGCGCGCACCGCCGGCGTGATTTCGGACATCGGTGGGCGCGATCTGCTGGATGCCTATGATCTGATTGCCGAAATGCGCCTGCGCCATCAGGCGGCCCAGATCCGGGAGGGGCAGAAGCCGAATAATTTCATGGCGCCTGCTGATCTGTCGGAGTTGGAACGCAATCACCTGCGTGATGCGTTCATGGTGGTCAAGACGATGCAATCGGCGATTGCACAATTCAGAGGGGCACCGGGATAAGATATGATTCTTGAATTGATCGCCGCCTTCGCCGTGGGTATCGGTGCCGCCGGTCTGGCGCTTGTCGCCGGGCATCTGAGCCGGGGACGCCTGCCACGCTATGCCGCGCCGATCCTGGCCGGGCTGGCGATGATCCTCTATGCGATCTGGTCTGAATACACCTGGGCCGAGCGCACCCTGAGCACGCTGCCCGACAGTGTGGAGGTGGTGAGCGCGATCAAGGAAGCGAGGGCCTGGAAGCCCTGGACCTATGTCGTGCCGCAGGTCACGCGGATGATGGTGCTGGACCGCGCCGGGGTGCAGACCAATCCGGCGGCCCCGTCGATCCTTTTGGCCGATGTCTATCTCTTTGGTCGCTGGGCCCCGCCGGTCAAGCGCCCGCAACTTGTGGATTGCGCCAATGCGGCGCGGGCTGACGTGACCGAAGCGGCACTGACCGATCCGTCCCAAGCGGAATGGCAAAGCGCAGGCCGGGAAGATCCATTGATCGGAGCGCTCTGCATGAACTAAGCGGGAGAGGAGGCCCGCCGGGATGTCTGAAAAAACCATTCTTCTGGTCGAGGATGAGGACAATATCGCCCTCGCCCTCGAGCACCTCATCGGGCGGGCGGGCTATCGGTTGCGGCGGGTGGCCTCGGGCAATGCGGCGCTGGCGGCTCTGGCCGAGGATCACCCCGATCTGGTCGTGCTCGACGTGATGCTGCCGGAACGCTCGGGCTACGAGATTTGCCAGATGATCCGCCGCGATGCCAGTCTGCGCGATATCAAGGTGTTGATGATGACCGCTGGCGGGGGCGAGGTGGAGCGCCGCAAGGGGCTCGCGGTGGGGGCCGATGCCTTTATGACCAAGCCCTTTGCGACATCGGATCTGACGGCGCAGATCGCCGCCTTACTGGCCGGAGACTCGCATGATTGACCGGCTCACGACCCGGCTTGGCCTGCGGCTGCGATTCGCGCTGTTTTTCGCGGCACTTGGTCTGGGCGGGGCGGCGCTGATCGCGGGATCGCTCTGGCACGGCCATGCGCGGGCGGGCGGTCCGGCGGATGGCTATGTGATGGCCGGGGCGATCGCCGCCTTCGGCCTGCTGGGTCTTGCGGCGTGGATCGGGCTCTTGTTCGATGAGAATGTCGCCAAGCCGATCCTTGCCCTGGCATCGGATCTGACCACCCGCGCGCGCGCCGATGTCGATTTGCAGATCGACGAGACCCAGGCGCGGCATCTGAGCACGCTGGCGCCCGCCGCCAATGCGATCAACGCCGCCCTTGCCGAGGCACGCGCCGCGCGGCAGCGTGCGATCGAGCGGGAAACGGCGCGGATCGCGCGGGAAAAGGCGCTGTTCGAGGCGCTGTTTCGCGATCTCGGCGAGGGCGCCGTGGTGGCGACGCCCGACAATCGGGTGATGCTCTACAATCGCATGGCGCAGGAATTGCTGGGCGAGATCGGCCTTGATCGCCCGCTCTCCGCCTTTCTGCGGCCGGAGCCGGTGCTTGACGCGCTGTCGCGGATGCAGAAGGCGCGGGTGCGCGGGCAGATCAGCGCCGAGACCTTTCTGGCGGCCTCTGCGGATGGCAAGAGATTCCTGCTGGGCCGTGTCAGCCCGATCATCTCGGACGAGGAACTGTCGGGGCATGTGCTGATCTTCCGGGATGCGACCGATGACCTGAGTGCCCATGCCCATCAGGATCACCTGTTCAACAACCTGCTGGAAGGGGTGCGCCGCCCGGCGGCCACGATCGGCGCGCTGCTCGATGTGTTGCAATCCGCCGATGACCTGCCGCCCGAGAGCCGCGCGCAGTTTGCCAAGGGCATCGAGGATGAGGTGGCGCGGCTCTTTGACTGTCTTGCCGACATGAGCGCGCGCCATTCGGCGGTGAAGTCGAACCGCTGGCCGATGTCGCCGGTGGCGGTGGCGCATATCCTTGACGGCGTGGCGGCGCAGGTGGCGGTTCCGCTGACGCTCTCCGAGACCGAGGAGATGCTGCTGTGTGACGGATTTGCCGTGATCACGCTGCTCGGGGCGCTGATCGGGCATCTGGTCGAGGAGGGCACGCGCGATGGCCTGAGCCTCTCGACCGAGACGGAGGGCGCCGAGACGCGCCTTCTGCTGGGCTGGCAGGGCGAGGTCGTCAGCGACGGGCAACTCACCGACTGGCTGAGAGAGCCGCTGTCCTCGGCCTATGGGGATTATTCGGGGCGCGACGCGCTGAGCGCGCATCAGACCGATCTCTGGGCCGAGACGACGGCGGCAGGGCACAGGATCGTGCTGCCGCTGGCCGCAGCCGCGCCCAGGTTGCGGCCCGGCGATGCACGGCCGGAATTCTATGACTTCAACTTGCCAAGTGCGGTTGCCGGCGATCTCGCCGAACGGCCGCTGTCGGACCTGAGTTTCGTGGTCTTTGACACCGAGACCACCGGCCTGTCGCCGCGCGGGGGCGACGAGATCGTGCAGATCGCGGGCCTGCGGATCGTCAACGGACGCATCCTGCGCGGCGAGACCTTTGACACGCTGGTCAATCCCGGCCGCCCCATCCCGGCCGCCTCGACCCGCGTGCATCATATCTCGGATGAGATGGTGCAGGGGGCCGCAGATATTGTCGAGGCCGGGCGGCGGTTTCACGATTTCTGTCAGGGTGCGGTGCTGGTCGCGCATAACGCGCCGTTCGATCTGGCGTTTCTCAGGCTCAAGGAGCAGGTCATCGGGCGACGGTTCGATAATCCGGTACTCTGCACGGTGCTGATGTCGGCGGGTTTGTTCGACCACAGCGGGCAGCACACGCTTGATGCGCTTTGCGAGCGGTTCGGCGTCTCCATTCCGCCCGAGGCGCGCCATACCGCGATGGGTGACACCATCGCTACGGCTGAGGTCTTTGTGCGGATGTTGGGGCTCTTGCAGGCCAAGGGCGTGACCACGTTGGGCGGGGCCATTGCCGAGGAAGGCCGCATGACCCGGATCCGCAAGGCGCAGAATTACTGAGCCACGTATCCGGACCCCGTTCTGACGGGGGCAACCAGACGCACGATGACGGTGCTATGGCGTGCCCGAGGCTAACGGCCTTGCACGATGTGTCTCAGGTAATTTTCCAGCAGACGCGAGACGTCGTTGTCAAAATCATTCCACGGCAGGCAGCCGCAAAAGGTGATCGAGCCGACGGCAAACACGGATCCCCCGCCCGGCTGGTCGAAATAGATCAGGTCCGCATGTTTGGCGGCTTCCTCCGGTCCACCGGTCAGGTTCGTCAGGTGGGTCAGTTGCTCTTCGGGGACGAGCATGAAGGCGCGGTTGTCGCCCGCTGAGCGGGCCAGCAAGACAAGGTTCAGCGGCGAGCCGATCCGGTGATCGACATGATCGAGTTCAAATCCCGCCGCGCCGTTGCCGCTGAACCCGTAATTGCCGAAGATATCCTCGGTCATGCCCTCAAAGAGCCAATCAAACGCCGGATCGTGACAGATCCGTTGGTAGGGCGCGCCGTAGAATTCGCCCTGCGCAGAGAAGCCGATCCCGACAAGGGCCTGCGGGGCGCGTCCGCTGCGCCGCCAGAGACCGCCATAGCTGCCATCGAAAGCGTTGTAGTATTCGCCCGGTTCCGCGGCCCAGGCGCGGATGCCATCCTCGGCGCGGCGGATTTCGAGCAGACTGTCATTTTCCACATGGCGCGCGATGCGCCAGTAGAATCCGTTACCCCCGAGATAGAGCAGGTTGCCGCCCGTATCGCGATAATCACGCAGCGCATCGAGCGTCTCGGCGGTGTGATATTCCGGATGCGTTGTGGTGGTGACGGCCTTGTAGCCCGCCAGAACGCCGGCACCTTCGGCATGCAATTCGTGATCGGTGATGATGTCATAGCCGATGCCCTTGGCGTGCAGCCAGCTGATCAGGTGACTGTCGGCCGGGAAATGCCGCAACCCCGAGCAAGGGGTTGCCCCGAAGGTGAGAAAGCCGGGCCGGAAATTGAACAGCGGACGCCGATGCGACGCGTGGCAGATGCCGGATCCGTCGGAATGGGTGTTATAGGTCGAGAGGCCATAGTCTCGATACTCGGCCGGGTTATGGGGATAGGCCCGCCACGCCTGCATCCGCCCCTGCCAGGCAGGATCATAATCGGGGCGGGCATGGTTGCCATAGACCACATAGGTAAAGGTCGGGATCAGCACGCAGAGATCCGCGCGCCGGGTGCCTCTGGGCGGGCAGATGTAAAAGGGGAGGACATCGCTGCCGCCGTCTTCGTGGTCGAGATGCATGACATAGACGCCCGAGGGCATGTCAGCGGGCACGCTCAGGGTGAAATCGGTCTGCCAACCGAAATCATAGATATCGTCCTCGTGGAAATGGATCGCCCCGTAATGCTCTGGCTTGTGCCGCCAGCACATCTCGGAGGCGTCCCAGAGCGATCCGGTCATGGCGCGGGTGGGAAAGTTGACAAGCTGCAAGGCAGGCCCGGTGAGGGCGGGCACATGTCGCTGTGGAATCGCGGCTGCGAGATCCCAGGCCGCGACCGTGCCATCCGCAGCGGTGATGCCCGGCGCCTCGATCTTGCCGTTGAAGAAATCGACCGCTCTGCTGTCCGCGAGGCGGGCCGCGAGGCGGGCCGCGAGGCTTGCGGGGGCGCAGATCGTGCCGCGATCAAGCGCCCCGTGCGCGCGCTCTGATGGGTTGCCATGGTGGTCTTGTGAGGTCTGCACAAGCGTTGCCTGTCCGTCTTGCAGGGTGGCCTCTACGCGCGTCCAGCGATGCAGCGCCAGCGGGTGTTCCATTGTCACGCGCCCGTCGCCAACCGCTGCAAAGAGGCAGCCCCCCGCATCGAGCCCGAGCGTCAGGGCGCCGCACGAGAGCACGGCCTGATCCTTGCCGTTCAGATGCGTGGGCAGGATGGTCGCCGCCAGCGTGACCGGGTCTTGCGCCCTCAGCGTCAGTGGGCGCTCGGTAATCCCGTAGGAGCCGGGGTAAAACGGTTGATGCCGCGCCGGCAGGACGCGCGGGGGGAACCAGGCGCTTGCGTCCTCCTCGGTGATCCCCATCCCGGCCGGGTTCGGATCGGCGCAGATCGATCGCGCCAGTCGGGCGCGAATGTTGCCGCCGCGCGTCGCCGAGAGCTTGAAGGCGATCTCTTCGCCCGGCCGCGCCGAGAGCCGGTCGGTATAGCCGGTCAGGGGAACTTCTTTCATTCGATTACCTCAACTGTGGGCCATAAACGAGATCGGGCAGCCAGGTGATCCAGCCCGAGAAAAAGACAAGCAGTAACAGCATTAGCAGATAGGGGATCAGCAGCGGAAGAACTCCGACCGAGATATCCTCGATTGTGATCTTGCTGATCCGTGCCGCGACAAAGAGGTTCACGCCGATGGGCGGTGTCAGAAAGCCGATCTCGCAGGTCATCACGGTGAAGATGCCGAACACCACCGGATCAATGCCGAGGCTTGTCACCAGGGGAAAGAACACCGCGGTGAAGATGATGATCTGCGGAATGCTCTCCAGCCACATGCCGACAAGGATGTAGAACACCCCGATCAGGAGCATGATCAGCCAGGGAAAGGCGACGAGGCCCTGAAACAGGTCGAGAATGTCGCTGGGGATGTCAAAGATCGTCACCAACTGGCCGAAGGCCTTGGTCGATCCGAGGATGAACAGGACCGAGCCGATCACGATCGCGGTAAACTTGAACGCTTGCAGGAGTTTCGCCCATGTCAGGCCCTTGTAGACAAAGAGCCCCACAAAGAGCCCGTAGGCCACGGCGACGGCGGCCGCTTCGGACGGGGTGAAAATGCCGGCATAGATGCCGCCCAGGATCAGGATGGGTGCAAAGATCGCCCATTTGCCGTCCCACATGGCCCACAGCAGCGGCCCCCAGCGAAACCGCTCACCGGTGCCGCCATAGTCGTTCTTCCACGAGATCACAAAGACCACGACCATCAGCATCAGCCCGAGAAGGAGGCCGGGCATGATGCCAGCCAGAAAGAGGCGCGGGATCGACACATCTGTAACCAGTGCAAAGATGATCAGAAGGTTCGAGGGCGGAATCATGCTGCCCAATGCCCCCGCCGCGGCCGCGATTGCCCCGGCAAAGCGCGCGCGGTAGCCTTCTCTCTGCATGGCGGGAATGGTGATCGAGCCGATGGCGGCCGTGGTCGCCGGGCCAGAGCCCGAGAGCGCGGCAAAGAACATGCAGGCCACCACGGTCACAAGGCCCATGCCGCCCTTGTAGGTGCCGACAAGGCGTTGTGCGATGGCGACCAGCTTTTCCGACATGCCGCCCTGTTCCATCAGCTGACCTGCCAGAATGAACAGCGGGATCGTGACCAGCGGGAAGGGCTCGAACGCCGTCCAGGCGGCTTGGGCCATCAGGGTGAGGGGAATGTCCGCGATCAGGAGGCCTGCCACGGTGGCGAGACCGGCGGCAAAGGGAATGGGCACGCCGATCGCCATCGCAAAGACAAAGGCCGCGACCATCACAAGGGGACCGTTCATAGCGGCAGATCCTTCCAGCCGTCACGGCGCCATCGCCAGTAGACTTGCAGGATACGAAAGAGCATCAGGGCGAAGGTCATCGGAATGACCATCTGCACCCATCGCTGCTCTATGCCCAGACCGGGGGTCATGTAGGTGACGTTGAACAGCAACTGCGTATAGATCGTGGTCTGCACGATCATGAAAACGACAAAGCCGAGCCAGAGGCCATCGGCCAGCACCACCGACATGATCTGAAGGGCACGCGGGAGGCGGTGGATCAGCAGCGTGATACGGATATGGGCACGTTCGCGCACCGCCATGCTGGCGCCGAGATAAACCGCGAAGATCATGCCATAGACCGCCGTTTCTTCGGCCCATGCGGCAGCGGACGAGAAGAAGTAACGCAGGATGACCTGCAAGAGGACAGACCCGACGACCACGATGAGACAGATCGTGCAGATCACTTCCTCGAAGTATCTGTCGATTTTGGACAGCATCGCCCGGCCTCCGTCCTGAAGGTGTGACGGGCATGGCGGGATGGCCGCCATGCCTGTTCTTGATGCTAATTGGCCTGCGCGCGGATCGCTGCGAGCAAGGCCACGAAATCGTCGCCTTGCTCGGCGGCATAGCGATCCTGCACCCGCAGCCCCGCCGCGATAAAGCCGGCGCGATCGAATTCTGCGGTTTTCATCCCGCCCTCACCGGTCAGGAACGCGCGGACCTCCTCTGTCTGTCTGGCCATTTCCGTGCGATGATAGGCCCCGGCCTCTGTCGCGGCCCGCAGCACCGCGGCACGTTGGGCGTCATTCAGCTTTGTCATTATGCGATCACTGGCGAAGAGCGGCGAGAAATAGGTGAAATGCTCAAGCGCCGTGAAATAGGGCATGATTTCGTAGAATTTCTGCGACTGGATGAAGGACGTGCCGTTGTCGGCCCCCTCTACGGTTCCGGTCTGCAAGGCGGTCGGCGTGTCCGCCCAAGGCAGCGGAATGGGCGCGGCGCCAAACTCCACATAGGTGTCGATCATGACCTGATTCTTTGGCACCCGGACCTTGAGCCCGTTCATGTCCTCAACCGAGGTGATCAGATTTCTGGAGTTGTAGAAGTCGCGGTCGCCGACAAAGCCGTAGGTCAGCAGATGGACCCCAGTCGCGGCCTGAAGCTGGGTCGCGAAGGTCTGGCCAACCTCACCTTCCAGCACCCGATAGGCGTGGTCCTTGTCCTGAAAGATATAGGGCAGAACGAACGCATCCGTCAGCGGGAAATGCGGTGAGACATTGTTGCTGGTGATGATGAACATGTCCACCGTGCCCAGTTGCATGGCCTTGAAGGCTTCGTCCTCGCCCATCAGCTGACCGCAGCACCGCACCTTCACGTCGATGCTGCCCGCTGAATACTGCTCGGCCAGTTCCTCGAACTTGTCGGCCAGCACGGCATAGGCGCTGGTTTCGGCCGCTGCATAGCCGAGGTTGATGGTGATGTCCTGGGCCACGGCGGTGCCGGCAAGGACTGAGAGGGCCATCGCGGGTCCGGCGAAGAAGGCAAAGGATGGATGATACATGAGAGCTCCCGGTTGGTGTTGGATTTTTGTTATTGGACTGAGAGGCAAGGTAGACCCGCAGAACTTGCGTGTATAATATCAATTTATTGGTTTTTGATGCATAATAGGTATCATGAAAGTGAACCTCCGCCATATCCGCTATTTCCTGGCGCTTGCCGACGAGCTGAATTTTCGTCGCGCGTCAGAGTTTTTGCATATCTCGCAACCGGCGCTCACCCGCACGATCCAGGATCTTGAAGCCGGGTTGGCGGTCAGGCTGTTTGATCGCGCGCAGAACTTTGTCCGCCTGACGGATGCCGGGCGCGTCTTCAGGGAAGGCGGACGGCGGGTGATGAACGGCCTTGAGGCCACCATTGATCTGACGCGGCGCGTCAGCATCGGCGAGGCGGGGGCTTTGCGTGTCGGCTACACTGATTTTGCCATTTCCGGGGAGCTTCCCGAACTGCTCAAGCAATTCCATCACAAGCATCCCGGCATCACGGTGCGCCCGCATCACGGCGTCACGGCGGTGCAGCTTGACGAGTTGAAGGATGACAAACTGGACATCGGATTTGTCACCGGCCCGGTCCGGCAAGCGGGATTCCACAGCCGCGTGGTGCAGACCGACCGTCCGATCTGCATCGTTCCCGAAGGCCATCGTCTGGCCGCACGGAGATCCGTCATGCTTGCGGATCTGGCGGAGGAGGATTTTGTCCACGGTCCAGCCGATGCCTGGGCGCATTTCTACGACTATCTGTTTCCGCTGTGTCGCAAAGCCGGATTTCAGCCAAACATCGTCCAAGAGGCGTTCAATTCCGTGGGCATTCTCGGCCTCGTCTCTTGTGGCATGGGCATCACCATCCTGACGGAAAGCACCTACAACTTTGCGACGGGCGGCTTGGTGCCCCTGGCGATCACCGACATTGCCGACGCGATGGTGACGGAGGCAATATGGGCCTCCGAAAATCTGCGGATGCCAACCCGGCACTTTGTCGATTTTCTCGACGAACGGGCCCGCCCCGAGGCTTGGAACCCAAGGACTTGATATGTCGTGGAGAGATCTGTCGTGAAAGGTGGTAGCGGAGGAGGGACTCGAACCCCCGACACGCGGATTATGATTCCGCTGCTCTAACCAACTGAGCTACTCCGCCAAACCGTGGTGGTTGCTATGCCAGCCCGCTCTGTGCGTCAAGCAGGAAATTGGCATTCATGATCCGCCCTTGTCGGCGCGCCGGGATTGTCCCATGATTGCGGTCATGACTGTGGTTGACCCTTCTGCGCTTGGCGAAATTGCCGGGATCATCGGAGCGAGGAATGTCCTGACCGGCACCGATGCCGCCGGGTGGGGGCGCGATTGGGCGGGTCGGGTCACGTGGCACCCGCTGGCCGTTCTGCGACCCGCGAACACATCCGAAGTTGCGGCTATTGTCCGGCTGGCCAACCGGCGCCGTCTGCCGGTGGTGCCGGTTTCGGGCAATACCAATCTGGTCAAGGGCACCGAGGCCGAGTCGGCGCTGATGCTGTCGCTGGACCGGCTGTCGGCCATCCGCGAGATCCGGCCTGCGGCGCGGGTGGCGGTGGTCGAGGCGGGGGTGATCGTTGCCGCGGTGCAGGAGGCCGTTGCGGCGCATGACCTGATCTTTCCGCTGAAATTCGGCGCGCGGGGATCCGCGATGATCGGGGGCGTGCTGTCGACCAACGCGGGAGGCTCCAATGTGCTGCGCTATGGCAATACGCGGGATCTCTGTCTGGGACTGGAGGTGGTTACGCCGACCGGAGCGGTGATGACCCTGATGAGCGCCCTGCACAAGGACAATTCGGGCTATGATCTGCGCCATCTGATGATCGGCGCGGAAGGCACGCTCGGGATCATCACGGCGGCGGTGCTCAAGCTCTTTCCGCGTCCGCGCGCCACGGCGACGGCGATGGTGGCGGTGCCGTCGATCGGGGTCGCGCTCGATCTGCTCAACCGGTTGCAGGATCAGACCGGCGGGGCGGTCGAGGCCTTTGAATACATGCCGCGCAGCTTTGTCGCGGCGTTGCTCGCGCGCTTTCCCGAGATGCGCCCGCCGTTCGAAAAGGCCTATGACGTCAATGTGCTGGTCGAGCTTGGCAGCTCTGGCGCGCGCGATGCCCGACCGGATGCCGAGGGACGGGTGCCTCTGGCGGCGCATCTGGAGGAGGTGTTGGGCGCGCTCTATGACGAGGGGTTGGTGCTGGATGCCGTCGTTGCGCAGAACGAGGCGCAGCGGGCTGAAATCTGGGCCCGCCGCGAGGCCTCGGCGCAGATTCTTCGGGTGCGATCGCCGGTGGTCGAGAATGACATCGCGGTGGCGACCGACCGGATGGAGGAGCTGATCGCACGGATCGAAAGGGTGAGCCGGGCGCTTGATCCGGGGATCGAGAATACCGGCGTGGCGCATCTGGGCGATGGCAACCTGCATTATGTGGGCTGGCCGTCACGCGACGATCCGGGCCTGTGCCGCGCGGTGCAACGGGCGGTTGAGGAGGAAGTCCTGGCGCTCGGCGGCAGCTTTTCGGCCGAGCATGGAGTCGGGCTGTCGAAACTGCCGGCGATGGCGGCGCACAAGGATCCCGTGGCGCTGGAGATGATGCGCGCAATCAAGGCGGCGGTCGATCCGAACGGGATCATGAATCCCGGAAAGCTCATTCCAGATCAATGAGTTAAAGTCACCAGTCGAAGAATCCCGCGCCCGCCCGTTCGAGGAGTTTGCTGGCCATGGCGCGGCCCAGGGTGGCGCCGTCCTCGACCGGGGCGGATTGATCGTCGCTGAGGCTCTCGCTGCCATCGGGGCGCAGGATCTCGCCGCGCAGGCGCAGCATGCTGCCGCTGATCTCGGCCAAGCCGGCGATGGGGGTTTCGCAGGAGCCATCGAGAGCGGCCAGAAAGGCGCGTTCAGCGACCAGTCGCTGACCTGTCTCGGCATGGTGAATCGCGGCCAGCAGGTCGGCGGCACGGACATCGTTGGCCCGGCGTTCGATGCCGATGGCACCCTGCGCGACAGCGGGCAGCATGATCGCAGGGTCTAGAGCGGCGGTGGCCACCTCCGACCGGCCAAGACGGTTGAGCCCGGCCATGGCGAGGAAGGTGCAGGCGGCGACACCCTCGCCAAGCTTCTTCAGCCGTGTCTGGACGTTGCCGCGGAATTCCACGACCTCGAGATGCGGATAGCTGACGAGAATCTGCGCCCTGCGCCGCAGCGAGGAAGTGCCGACACGGGCCCCGGCGGGCAGGGCGGCAAGGGAGGGTGCCGCGGGCGAGACAAGGGCGTCGCGGACATCCTCGCGCGGCAGGTAGGTGTCAAGCAGCAGCCCCTCGGGTTGCAGCACCGGCATGTCCTTCATCGAGTGCACGGCGATGTCAATCGCGCCGCAGAGCAGCCCCTGTTCGATCTCGCGGGTAAAGAGGCCCTTGCCGCCAAGCTCCTTGAGCGGGCGGTCGGTGATCAGATCGCCTGTCGTCTTTATGACAATTATTTCAAAGGCTTCCTCGGGAAGATCAAAGGCGGCGCAAAGCCGCGCGCGGGTCTCGTAGGCCTGCGCGAGCGCGAGCGGCGATCCGCGGGTGCCGATCTTGAGCGGGCGGGACGGGGTGGGCAAATCACGTGTCATGGCGGTGGTTTAGCCGCGACAAAGAGACGTGGCAAGCGTCGGACGCTTGACATCGATGGTCTTGGAGTGGACCACAGGTGAAACGGAGGATGCCATGGCCGCGCAAAAGACCATTCTGAGAGCCCTGTCGGGCGAGACCCAGCCCATACCGCCGATCTGGATGATGCGGCAGGCGGGCCGCTTTCTGCCCGAGTACCGAGCCACGCGGGAACAGGCGGGTGATTTTCTTTCCTTGTGTTATAACAGTGACTTGGCAACCGAAGTTACGCTTCAGCCGATCCGGCGCTACGGGTTTGACGCGGCGATCGTCTTTGCCGATATCCTGCTCTTGCCACAGGCGATGGGGGCGGATCTGTGGTTTGTCACCGGCGAGGGGCCGCGGCTATCGACGATCACGGATCAGGCGGGGCTGGACCGGCTGAAACCCGCGAGCGCGATTCACGAGACGTTAAACCCGGTTTACCAGACAGTGCGCAATCTGGCCGGGGCCCTGCCGGGTGAGACGACGCTCATCGGATTCGCGGGCGCGCCCTGGACGGTGGCGAGCTACATGATCGCCGGGCGGGGCACCCCCGATCAGGGACCGGCGCATGCCTTGATGGCTGAAAACAAAGTGGTTTTCGAGGGCATCATCGACCGGCTGACGGAAGGCACGATCGAATATCTCTCGGCGCAGATCGTGGCCGGTGCGGAGATGGTCAAGCTCTTTGACAGCTGGGCGGGATCTCTGAAAGGTGAAGATTTCGAGAAGTACGCGGTCGCGCCGACGAAGCGGATCATTTCCGCACTGAAGGCGCGGCATCCGGGGATTCCGGTCATCGCCTTTCCCCGTGAAGCGGGGGACAAGTATATCGGATTTCACGCAAAGACCGGCGCGGATTGTGTGGCGGTGGACAATTCGGTCAGCGCCGAATGGGCGGCAGAGAATGTCCAGAAGGATGGCTGTGTGCAGGGAAATCTCTCGCCATCGCATATGGTTACGGGTGGAGAGGCGCTGGTGCGCGAAACCCGCCGGACGGTTGCGGCCTTTCGCAACGGGCCGCATATCTTCAATCTTGGGCATGGCATCACGCCCGATGCGGACCCCGACAACGTGCAGCGCATGATCGACACGGTGCGCGGCGGCTGAGCGTACAGCAGGCACAGTGTGGACGCTGGTTATGTACGCAAGGTGCCGGTGAGGGTGGTGCGTTCGATTTTTCACTCTGCGGCAACCCGATCTTAACCTTTGCCCGGCAGGGTGGTCGCATGTCGGACGGAAAGGATCGAACCATGCGACGCGGGATGTCCCTCATCGGCCGGAACGCCAAAAGCGACCGAAGGCGATGTCGCCACTGAGCGCGCCAAGCCGGGGCTGGCCCCGCAGTCTGAGGATCGGAGGAACGCCCGATGAACAGACATTACCGCGACAGTCGCAAGATCGATCCTAGCCGGGGAGCGGTGCTGGGCGATGGCACGCCCAACGACGCCGACCGGATCGAAATCGGGCCGACGCAGCTGGCCTATGGCGAATGGGCGGCGGCGGGGCTGGAATTGCCGGATCTTCCGGCGATGCGGCGGTTTCGCTGGGAGCGGCTGACGGCGGCGGTGGTGGAGCGCGATTATGCGGGGCTCTTGCTGTTCGACCCGCTCAACATCCGTTATGCGACCGACAGCACCAACATGCAGCTGTGGAACACGCATAATCCGTTTCGCGCCGTGCTGCTCTGTGCCGATGGCTACATGGTGATCTGGGACTACAAGAATTCGCCGTTCCTGTCGTCTTTCAACCCGCTGGTGCGCGAGGCGCGGTCAGGGGCGGATCTGTTCTATTTCGACCGCGGCGACAAGGTGGATGTGGCCGCCGATGTCTTTGCCCGCGATGTCGCGGCGCTCATGGCAGAGCATAGCCCCGGCAACCTGCGGCTGGCGGTGGACAAGGTGATGCTGCACGGGTTGCGCGCGCTGGAGGCGCAGGGGTTGCAGATCATGGAAGGCGAGGAGGTCACGGAAAAGACCCGCGCCATCAAGGGGCCTGATGAAATCCGCGCGATGCGCTGTGCCAGCCATGCCTGCGAGACGGCGGTGGCGGAGATGGAGCGGTTTGCTCGCGCCACCGTGCCCGGCGGCGGGGTGAGCGAGAATGACATCTGGGCGGTGCTGCATGGCGAGAACATCCGGCGCGGCGGCGAGTGGATCGAGACGCGCCTTTTGGCGAGTGGGCCGCGCAGCAATCCGTGGTTTCAGGAATGCGGGCCGCGGATCGTCCAGAATAACGAGATCCTGGCCTTTGATACCGATCTGATTGGCAGCTATGGCATCTGCGTCGATATCAGCCGGACCTGGTGGATCGGTGATGCCCGCCCGCGCGCCGACATGGTGGCGGCGATGCGGCACGCGCGCGAACACATTCAGGCCAATATGGAGATGCTGCGCCCCGGCGTGACGATCCCCGACCTGATCGCCGGCAGTCATCGGCTGGAGAAGAAGTATCAGGCGCAGAAATACGGCTGCATGATGCATGGCGTAGGCCTCTGTGATGAGTGGCCGCTGGTGGCCTATCCCGACAAGGCGGTGGCGGGCGCGTTCGATTATGCGCTGGAGCCGGGGATGGTGCTCTGTGTCGAGGCGCTGGTCAGCGAGGCGGGCAATGATTTCTCGATCAAGCTGGAGGATCAGGTTCTCATCACCGGGGATGGCCATGAGAACCTGACACGCTATCCCTTCGATGCGGCGCTGATGGGCGCCGCCTGAGCCCTCATTCGGCGGCGAGGGTGAGCGGCAACGGCCCGGCATCCTGCGCCAGATCATAGACACAGGCGCGGTCCCGTCCAGACCGTTTGGCGCGATAGAGCGCGCGATCAGCCTGCTGGATGGCGATCTCGATCGCGCCGCCGGGCGGCAAGGCGGCGACGCCAAAGCTGGCGGTCAGGGGCCGGGCGCGGCCGCCGATCACGACCGGGCTCTCGCGGATGCGCTGACACAGACGGCAGGCCGCAGCAAAGCCGTCGGTGAGGGTGGTGTTGCGCAGCACGAGCACGAATTCCTCCCCCCCGAACCGGGCAATGAGGTCGTCCTCCCGGCAATTCGAGGCGAGGATTGCCGCAAAGTGCCGCAACGCCTGATCTCCCGCCGGGTGGCCGTAATGATCGTTGAACCCCTTGAAATGGTCGATATCCGCGACGATCACGGCGCAGGATACGGCGCCGAGTTGCGCCGCCCTGCCGTAAAAGCTGATCCGGGTGCAGACCCCGGTCAGCAGATCATGATGCAGCGCATGTTCAAGCTGCGCGCTGAGGTGATGGATCGCCGCCAGGCGCTGGCCAACCGCATAGGCGATGGGGGCCGCCAGCATCAACGCCATCATCGAGCCGGGGATCAGCGTTGCCCCGGCCAGATCGGATGGCAGAACCAGATAGCGCAGCACGATGCTGGCGATCACAACGATGGCCGAGATCGCCATCGCAAAGCGACGCACATCGCCGCGTGTTCGCACCTGCATCAGCATGGCCATCTGCATGGCATGACCCCCTTCTCCTCCGCGCTCAGGATGGCGCGATCCGGTTAACGAAGGGTGGCAGCGGCTGGTTTCCCGCGGGACGAAGTGACGCGATTTTTAGGCAATGGCGGCCTATCGTCACCTTCACGTGACGATCTGGTGCATAGGGTGGTCGCGACCTGCGTATCCTTCTAGGATGAAGGTCATCCCAGAGGAAGAACCGATGCCGACCGAACGTCTCACCTTTAGCGGCCATGCCGGGGATATGCTCGAGGCGCGGCTGGATCTGCCGGACGGGCCGCCACTGGCGACAGCCCTTTTCGCGCATTGTTTCACCTGCTCCAAGGACAGCCCGGCGGCGCGCCGGATTGCGGCGCGTCTCGCGGGGGCGGGGATTGCCGTCCTGCGGTTCGATTTCACCGGGCTGGGGCAGTCGGGGGGCGCATTCGAGACCACCTCCTTTGCCTCGAACATTCGCGATCTGGTGCTGGCGTCCGAAGCGCTGGCGGTGCGCGGCATGGCGCCGGGGCTGCTGATCGGGCACAGTCTGGGCGGAGCGGCGGTGCTGGCTGCGGCCGGACAGATCGCGAGCGCGCGCGCCGTCGTCACCATCGGCGCGCCTTTCGATCCGGGCCACGTGACGCATAATTTCGGCGCGGCGCTCGACCGGATCGACCGTGACGGCGTGGCAGAGGTCTGTCTGGGCGGACGCCGCATCCGCATCGGCCGCGATCTGGTCGAGGATGTCCGGGCGGAAAATCTTGAACCCGGGATTGGCGCCCTGCACAAGGCGTTGCTGGTGCTGCACGCGCCGCATGATGCCATCGTGGGGATCGACAATGCCGCCGCGATCTTTCGGGCGGCAAAACATCCCAAGAGCTTTGTCACGCTCGACGGCGCCGATCATCTGATCTTGCGGCCGAAGGATGCCGAATATGCCGCCGAGGTCATTGCCGCCTGGGCCAGGCGTTATCTGAAACTGTCGCGCCCGGCCCCGCCTCCCGGTGCGCCCGAGGGCGTGGTACGGGTGCGTGAGGCAGATCCCGAGGGGTTCTTGCAGGATATCAATTCCGGCCCCGATCATCATGTCCTGGCCGACGAACCGCTGGCCTATGGCGGGACCGGGCGCGGCATGTCGCCCTATGGCTTTCTCGCGGCGGGGCTGGGGGCCTGCACCGCGATGACGATCAGGATGTATGCAAGGCGCAAGGGGTGGCACCTCGCGCATGTGAGCGTCGATGTCTGCCACGACAAGGTCCATGCGCAGGACGCCGACAGTCGCAGCGAGGCGATGGTGGACACCTTCACGCGCGTGATCCGGCTGGAGGGCAGGCTGAGCGCGCAGGAGCGCGACAAACTGATGGAGATTGCCGATCGATGCCCGGTCCACCGCACGCTGGAGCGCAGCGCCCGGATCACGACGAAAGCGGGCTGATGGGGTTTCTTCTGGCCTTAAATATTCCGGGGGTTTGGGGGCTGGCCCCCAAGTCCGGCCAGCGGCGACTCAGCTGCCGCGGCCGATATGTTCGACCATCGCGGCGAGATCCTCGGGCGGGATGTCGGATTGCAGATGCGCACAGGCATTGGCGCTGAGTTCGAAGATGGAGCCATCCGAGAAGAAGCTGGTATTGGTGACAAAGATCACCTTGGCCTCGGGATAGCGGTAGCTGGCAAGGTCGGCCACCGCCAGCGCGCTGCCTTTTTCCAGAACCAGGTCAAGAATGATCACGTCAAAGCCCTGGGTGTTGAGCGCATGGACGGCCCCGGTCTGATCGGTGGTCAGGCTCACCGTCATTCCCTGGCGTTGCATGTGGTTTTGCCACAGGCTGCCGAGGTCGGGATTGCTTTGCACGATCAGAACCTTCATCCGTCCCCGCGTCGCGATGCCCTGGACCCTTGCGACCATCGGCCCTTGATCCGTCCCTGTCGCCATGAATGTTACCAAAAGGTTAACGACGATCTCAAGGCAAGCGATATCGGCAGCAAGGCTTGCGCCATGTGCGGATTTCCGCTTGATGGGAGGCAGGTCCGAAGGAGTGCAGGGAATGTGGAACACGATCACCAAGAACCGGACCTCCAACGCCTGCACGGCGCGGATCGGTGGAGGCGTCGCATGAACCGCGATCACGGCGGCGGAATCGACGCGGCGCGGGCGCGGTTCGGGGGCGCTCGGGCGGACTGGCTCGATCTGTCGACGGGGATCAATCCGCGACCCTATCCGCTGGGCGATCTGACGGCGGCTGGCTGGAGCGTTCTGCCGGACCGGGAGGCGACGCTGGCGCTGGAGCGCGCGGCGCGGGCGTTCTGGCGGGTGCCGGAGGGGGCAATGGTGCTGGCGGCGCCGGGCGCGTCGAGCCTGATCGCGCGGCTGCCGGGGCTGAGGCCGGTGGGACGGGTGCACATTCCGGGGCCGACCTATAACGAACATGCCGCGAGCTTTGCCGCCCATGGCTGGGAGCTGAGCGATGCGGGGGAGGATCCGCAGGCGCGGGTGATCGTGCATCCCAACAACCCGACGGGGCGGTTCTATGGCGCAGGTGATCTGGGTGCACCGTTGAGCGTCATCGACGAGAGTTTCTGCGACGTGGCCCCCGAGCGGTCACTGGTGGCAGAGGCGGTGCGCCCCGGCGTGATCGTGCTCAAGAGTTTCGGCAAGTTCTGGGGGCTGGCCGGGCTGCGGCTGGGCTTTGCCATCGGGCCCGCTGATCTGATCGCGCGGCTGGCCGAGATGCTGGGCCCCTGGCCGGTATCCGGCCCGGCGCTGGAACTCGGCACGCGGGCGCTGAACGACCCCGACTGGGCGCGCGAAACGCGGGTGCGGCTCAACGAGGATGCCGCGCGGCTTGATGCGCTGTTGCGGCGGGCGGGGGCGGAGATCGCCGGGGGCTGTCCGCTGTTCCGGCTGGCGCGGGTGCAGAGCGCGCGGGAGTGGCACGAGCGGCTGGCAGAGCGGCGCATCCTGGTGCGGGTGTTTCCCTGGGCTGACGATCTCGTCCGGCTGGGGCTGCCGGATGGCGCAGGCTGGGCGCGGCTGGAGGCGGCGCTGTGACGTTGGTGCTTGCGATGCTGCTCGATGCCGCGCTGGGCGAGCCGCGCTGGCTGTGGCAGCGGGCACCGCATCCGGCGGTCCTGATGGGGCGGGCGGTGGGCTGGTGCGATCAGGCGTTCAACCGCGGCGCGGCACGGCGGGCGCGTGGGGTGCTGGTGATGGTGGCGCTGGGTCTGGGGGCGTTGGGGCTGGGGTGGCTTCTGTCGCTTCTGGGGCCGGTGGTGGAGGTTGTCGTGGTGGCGATCCTTCTGGCACACCGCTCGCTGGTCGATCATGTGGCGGCGGTGGCGCGCGATCTGCGGGTGTCGCTGGGCGACGGGCGGCGGGCGGTGGCGCGGATCGTGGGGCGCGACACGGGCGCGATGGAGGTGCCGGATGTGGCGCGGGCCGCGATCGAATCAGCGGCCGAGAATCTGAGCGACGGAGTGATTGCCCCGGCCCTGTGGTTTCTCGTCGGCGGGTTGCCGGGGCTGATGCTCTACAAGATCACCAACACGGCGGACAGCATGATCGGTCATCGCACGGAGCGCCATGAGCAATTCGGCTGGGCTGCGGCGCGGTTCGATGATCTGTTGAACCTTGTTCCGGCGCGGTTGACGGCGGCGCTCATCCTGCTGGCGCAGGGTCGGCTGGGCGCGTGGCGGCCGGTCGCCGCCGAGGCACCGCGGCATCGCTCGCCCAATGCCGGTTGGCCCGAGGCGGCGATGGCGCGGGTGCTCGATGTAGCACTGTCGGGGCCGCGCGCCTATCACGGGGTGCAGAGCGATTTTCCCTACGTGCATGGCGGCGGGCGCAGGGAGATCGGCGCGGCCGAGATCGCGGCGGCCTGTGGCGTTCTGTGGCGGGTGTGGGGGGCCGCACTGGGGCTGATCGTGGCGGGGTGGATACTGGTGGCGTGAGATGCTAATTGATAACTTTAAGTTATCAATTGTATCAGAAAAGACAACTTCCCCCAATGAACTCTGTTTGTTAGAACTGTTCCAGACGGATCGGGCATCACGGCTGATCGGTGACGATGGCCACGTAAAGCCTTGGCAAGTCACTGATTTCAAGACACCTCGCACCCGATTCACGGCTTGGAACGAAACAGAATCGGAGACATAGATGGACGGCAACAATATGGGCAAATGCCCGGTAATGCACGGCAGCGTGACCGAAACCGGCACCAGCGTCATGGATTGGTGGCCCAAGGCGCTCAATCTCGACATTCTGCATCAGCATGACGCCAAGACCAATCCGATGGGACCGGATTTCGACTATGCCGAGACGGTCAAGACACTCGATTTCAAGGCGCTCAAGGCCGATCTCAAGGCGTTGCTGAAGGACAGTCAGGAGTGGTGGCCCGCCGATTGGGGGCATTACGGCGGCTTGATGATCCGGCTGGCGTGGCATTCCGCCGGATCCTACCGTCTGGCGGACGGGCGTGGCGGTGGCGGGCATGGCAATATCCGCTTTGCGCCGCTCAACAGCTGGCCGGACAATGGCAACCTCGACAAGGCGCGGCGCATCCTGTGGCCGCTGAAGAAGAAATACGGCAACAAGCTGAGCTGGGCGGACCTGATCCTGCTGGCGGGGACCATGGCCTATGAGGACATGGGATTGAAAACCTTCGGCTTTTCCTTTGGCCGCGAGGATATCTGGCATCCCGAGAAGGACACCTATTGGGGCGCGGAAAAGGAATGGCTGGCGCCCTCTGACAGCCGCTATGAGAGCGTCGAGAACCCGGCGACGATGGAAAACCCGCTGGCCGCGGTGCAGATGGGGCTGATCTATGTGAACCCCGAGGGTGTCAACGGTCAGCCCGATCCGCTGAAAACCGCCGCTCAGGTGCGTGAGACCTTTGTCCGCATGGCGATGGATGACGAGGAGACCGCGGCGCTGACCTGCGGTGGCCATACCGTCGGCAAGGCGCATGGCAATGGCGATGCGGACACACTTGGTGCGGAACCCGAGGCGGCCGGGATCGAGACCCAGGGTCTGGGCTGGATCAACCCGAATCTGGGCGGCAAGGCCAGCAACGCGGTGACGTCCGGCATCGAGGGCGCGTGGACCAGCAAACCAACCAAATGGGACATGGGCTATTTCGACATGCTCTTTGGTCATGACTGGGAATTGACCAAATCGCCCGCCGGCGCAAACCAGTGGCGCCCCGTCGCCATCAAGGAAGCCGATATGCCGGTTGATCCCACCGATTCGACCAAGCGCGTCATGCCGATGATGACCGATGCCGACATGGCGATGAAGATGGACCCGACCTATCGTGCGATCTGCGAAAAGTTCATGGCCGATCCGGCCTATTTCGACGATTGCTTTGCCCGTGCCTGGTTCAAGCTCACGCACCGCGATCTCGGGCCGCGCACGCGCTACATCGGACCCGACGCGCCGCAGGAAGATCTGATCTGGCAGGATCCGATTCCGGCGGGGCGCAGCGATTACGATGTCGCCGCCGTCAAGGCCAAGATTGCCGCAAGCGGTCTGAGCATTGCGGAGATGGTGGCCACCGCCTGGGACAGCGCGCGGACCTATCGCGGCTCTGACCTGCGCGGCGGGGCCAATGGCGCGCGCATCCGTCTGGCGCCGCAAAAGGACTGGGCGGGCAACGAGCCCGCGCGTCTGGCGCGGGTGCTGGCGGTGCTGGAGCCGATTGCCGCCGCAACCGGCGCGTCGGTCGCGGATGTGATCGTGCTGGCGGGCAACCTGGGCGTCGAGCAGGCGGCCAAGGCGGCTGGTTTCGCCATCGAGCTGCCCTTTGCGCCCGGTCGCGGCGATGCCACCGCCGCGATGACCGATGCCGCCTCCTTTGACGTGCTCGAGCCGCTGGCGGACGGGTTCCGCAACTGGGTCAAGGCGGATTACATCGTCACGCCCGAGGAAATGCTGCTGGACCGCGCGCAACTGATGGGGCTGAGCGCGGCCGAGATGACCTGTCTTGTCGGTGGTATGCGGGCCATGGGCACCAATCATGGCGGCACCGCGCATGGTGTCTTTACCAGCAAGCCCGGCGCGCTGACGACGGATTTCTTCACCACGCTGACGGACATGTCCTATCGCTGGGTGCCCAAGGGCGACGGTCGCTATGACATCGTGGAGCGCAAATCCGGGGCGGTAAAACACTCTGCAACGCGCGTCGATCTGGTGTTCGGCTCGAATTCCATCCTGCGCGCCTACGCAGAGGTCTATGCTCAGGACGACAATGCCGAGAAGTTCGTGCACGATTTCGTGGCGGCCTGGACCAAGGTGATGAACGCGGATCGGTTTGATCTGGCCTGATCGCGGGGCAAGCGATCAGCGGGCGCGGCGAGAGGATCGCCGCGCCCGTTTGCGTGTCGGGCCGCGCGCGCTGTGGTGAGGCGACGTTAATCTTTGGCTGAGCATCTTTCGGGCCAGTGCCCGCAAGAAAGGAAGCCAGATGTCCGAGACTTCGCCCGTTCTGGGCCTGCCGCTGATCCAGCCGGCGCAGGCGCAAAAGCATGTCACCCACAATGAGGCGCTGCGCCTGCTCGACGCGGTGACGCAACTGAGCGTGGTGACGGCACCGCAGGCCGCGCCGCCCGCAAGCCCGTTGCGCGGTCAGCGTTACATCGTGGCAGCGCCGGGCAGCGGGGCCTGGGCCGGGCAGGGCGGGCAGATCGCGGTCTTTGACGATCCCGGTTGGCTGTTTTTCGCGCCCGCGCCGGGCTGGCGGGCGGATGTGACCGAGAGCGGCGTGACTCTGCGCTATGACGGGACCGACTGGCAGCCGCTCTTGCCCGTGTTGCAGAACCTTCCCAGTCTGGGCGTGGCGACCACGGCGGATGAGGTGAACCGGCTGGCGGTGGTCTCTGATGCGGTGCTGTTCAGCCATGCCGGGCAGGGCCATCAGCTCAAGATCAACAAGGCGGCGGCAGGCGAGACCGCAAGCCTCCTGTTCCAGACCGGATTTTCGGGCCGCGCCGAGATGGGCACGGCGGGCAATGACGACTGGGCGGTCAAGGTGAGCGTCGATGGCGCCGCGTGGAAGACCGCGCTCAGGGTGGAGGCCACGGGCGGCGCGCTGCATGTGCCGCAGGGGCAGACCTATTTCGACGATGTGTTCATCCTGAACAACGGCGTCTATTCCTTTGTCATTCCGTGGTCAAATCCGGCGCGGATCCTGATGTGGCTGGCGGTGAACATCACCGGGTTTCACTATCTCTTTTCGATCACCGGGACGATGACCGGGGCCACCAATTTCGCTGCAATGTTCGTCAATCCGGCGGGCACGCTGAATTTCCGGACCGGGCCGCTGACCGGCACCACCGGGCCTGCGGGGGCGATCACCCTCTCGATCGAGGACAGCGGCGGCGTCCGGCGCATGTATGTCGAGAACCGGTTGGGGTCGAACCGTCTGTTTACAATGGCAACTCTGGGGAAATGAGATGAGCGGAGAAACCGATTATCGTATGGTGACGCTGCCCGGTCTGGGGCAGGTGCGGATTCCGGCGGGGATGACCGAGGCCGAGGTGTTGGCGATGCTGAAGGAGGCGGCGGAGCGCGACATGGCGCAAGATCACCGCTGAGGTGGGAGCGATCGACCGCTCACGTCCTCATGGCAACGGGAACGGAGTGTCGGGCATGTCGGGGGTAACGCGGATGGTGCCGAGATTGAGCCTGGCCGCCATGTGATCGTAGCATTGGAAGAAAGCGGTGCGCAGTCCCGAGAGGCTGTAGGATTGTCTCGCAGGGGTGATGGCGATCCTTTCGGGCGCATTCAGCAGGACGGGATTACCGGTGTAAAGCTCCTGTGACGACCGGGGGAATCCGCTTGACGGTATCACGTAACGGTCGAGAGGTTCACTGCCCCGGGCCTGGCTTGCGGGCAGGCCGGGCAATCCGATCCGGGACAGGATGCGATCGCAGAGCGTGTCGATCAGAAAACGCGTGGGGTGGTTGAACGTAAAGAACAGACGTCGGTTGTGGCTATGCGCCTGGATCACATCGGAAATCGGGATGTCGCAGTTTGTCTCGCGTTGCAGAAGGTCACGGAGCGACAGGGCGCTGATTTCCCGAACCAGTTCCCGTTCCGGCCGCTGCGGCCGAATATCGCTGCCATGGCGCTCTTGCCACCAGTCCCAGAAGATCCGCAGGTCATGGACGGCCTCAAGCGGGCCCAACAGACGCTCGCCGCCCGGCAGGGTGATGTAGCGCGCAAAGGGTTGCTGGCCGGAATAGAACATGTTCGGCCAGACGATCACCCTTTCGCCAAGGCGCGCGCGCAGCCGGGCGCTCTGGAGATGGGCAATCGGAAAGTTGGCTGCTGTCGCTTGCGCGAGGATCAGATCGGCCGAGGCCATCCGGCGTTCATGTTCTGCGTGCATGTCATTTCCGGCCAGATGCAGGATGATCGGTTCAAGGCAGTCGAAATGGCCGCTTTGCCCGAGGCTCTGGGACACCGGTCACGCCTGACAGTTTCCGATCACCAGCAGCTTGATCATATGTGTCGCATCTCGCTGAACGCCGCCAGCAGCGCGAAATCGTCCGCATTGGCGGCGTTCAGTTCGGCGAGGAGCGTGTCGGGGACGGGTGTATGCGCCGCGTTGCGACGGGCATTGGCGCGCAGGCTGTGCCAGGTGAAGGCCGGATGGTGCGGCCTGATCCGGTCGGAGAGCCGCGTCATGGCGGCGTCGAACGCCTCGACCCGCCCGAGAACGCCGCGTGCCAGCACGAGGCTGAGCGCCTGCCGCGCGCGATCGAGTTCCGGCGCCTCGCCGGGAATCAGCGACGCCAACCGATAGGTCTGGAAATTGCGGCATTGTCGGTCGCCGTCGCGCGCGAGGCGGGTGCGGACATAGCCCGCGAAATCCTGTGTCCGGGCAAGATGCGCTTCCCAGGTTTCGACCGCTTGCTGGCGTTCGAAATGATAGGCGGACCTGATCCGCGCGATGGGGTCGCGGAGCAGGATCACGGGGATCACCTCGACGCCCGCGATCTCGGGCAGGGGACCGAGGGCCGTGTGGCTGGAATAGGCGCGGCCCTCGGGCGTCTGCCGGATCCAGGCCTCGACGAGGCTGGTGTTGGGGCCATGCTCCATGGGAAATTCGGCGCTGAGCCAGCGGGGACCGAAATTCTGCCGCAGGATTGCGTCGAGCGAGGTGCCCGCATTCTTGAACAGGTGATAATGCAGGATGATGTGGCGCGTCATGGCGGTGCCGTGATCCCTCACGCCTGTGACTGAAAGAGATCGGCCGCCTCGAAGGCGCGGCGCATCCGGGCGCGGCCGGCGGCAAAGGAATAGCTGTCGCGCAGATAGGCGCGGGCGTTGTGCGCGATCTGCATCCAGAGGTCATCTTCGGTGCTGAGCCGGGTCAGGGCGCGCAGCCAGTCCTGCGGCGTCTCGGCGATGAAACAGTCATGACCCGAGCGCAGACCGATGCCTTCGGCGGCGATCGGGCTGAGCACGCAGGGGAGGCCATGCGACAGCGCGGCCAGCACCTTGCCCTTGAGGCCCGCCCCCGACAGCAGCGGCGCGACAAAGACGCGGTGGGGATCGAAGGCCTGGGCGAGAGCGGCGACATAGCCCTGCGGCCGCACCTGATCGGAGGCCAGCGCGCGGATGTTGTCGGTCATGTCGGCGCCATAGATCGCGAGCGGGCAGTCGCCAAGCGCAGCGGTAACGGCGGGCAGCACCTCGCGGATGAACCAGGTGATGCCCTCGGCATTGGGATGGTGGCGGAAACTGCCCAGAAAGCTGAGACCGTGGCGGCCCGCAAGGGGCGGCACATCGGGCGGAAGATCGACCACCCAGGGACAGGTGACGATGCGGGCCTTCGTGTCGCTGCACGCCTCGATCACGGCATGTTCGGCGGTGTTGTAGGAGAGCACGACATCGACCTGCGAGATCACCTCAAGTTCCTGTCGGCGGGTGTGGTGGGCCTGTTCGAGAAGGGCCGGATCCTGGGTGCTGCGGGCGCGGCGCAATTCGCGCAGGAAATGCAGATCGGCATTGTTGAACAGCACCCGCGCGTGAGGGGCATGTTGGCGGATCAGCGGCAGGATGTCCTGCGCCACGTGGTAGCGGGTGAGATAGACCGCGTCGAAATCGGCGGCATGTTTTTCGAGATAGTCGCAGGGTGACAGGAAGAAGGGCGCATGGATCACCTCGACGCCGCTGGTCTGGAGTTCCTCGGTATAGGGGCCGAAATGCGCCATGTTCAGCGGAAGGAACGTCACCTTGTAGCCCAGCGACTGCACCAGGCGCATTTCCTGCCGGGCGGCGTAAGAGCCTGCATCCCGATCCGGGCGCGGCGTGGTGTAATCGGCAAAGAGCACGCGGCCGACGATGTTACGGTCCTTTTCCAGATCGGGCCGCAGGCCTTCTGTGCCATGCCCGGCATAGGCGCGGGCCCAGTGGCGTTTGAATTTCGGGCGGTTCACCTCCTGAAACCGCTTGAAGCCTGACGTGGTGTCGGTGCCGCTGGTCATGCCCTCGTGGTGATAGACGACCGAGGCGGGCACGAACCATGTCGTGTAGCCGGCCTCGCGGATCTTGAAGGCAAGGTCGGTATCCTCGAAATACATCGGCGCGAGCCATGTGGAGAGCCCGCCGACCGCATCCCAGACCTTGCGCGGCACCATGAGCGCCGCGCCCGAGAGGTAATCGGCCTGTCTTGCATAGCAATAGCGCGGATCCCATGGGTTCTGCCGGTTGCCGTAGTTCCAGGGGTTGCCGCTGTTCCAGACGATGCCGCCCGCATCCTGCAACATGCCGTCCGGGTAAAGTAGTTTCGCGCCCGCAAGCCCCACATTCTCGAACCGATCGAACGCGTTGCGCAGGGCGTCAAGCCAGCCGGTCGTGACCTCTGTATCGTTGTTGAGCAGCACGACGTATTCGCCGCGCGCCTCTGCCACCCCGGCATTGCAGGCACGGATGAAACGTTGTGGCGTGGTGTTGTGGATCACGGTGATGCCCGCCACGATCTCTTCCAGCCGGGCGGTGTCGTCGGTGGAGGCATCATCCACGACGATCACCTCGAAGGGGGTGTCGTTGTGCGCCAGAAGCAGGCCGCAGAGCGCCAGATAGGTGACGCCGACCTTGTCATGCGCGGGGATGATGACCGAAACCTGCGGCGCGTCATGGACGGGAAAGCTCAGCGGTTTGAGCTCGGCCCGCTCATGGCCCGCTTCGAGCGCCACGAGGGCATGGGAGAGTTGCGCCATGTCGGAGGCGGGGGTGGCCTTGGCGAGATGCGCGCGCAGGCTCTGGTAGCGATGCGCGGATTGGGCAAAGACGGCGGGCGGAAAGGGGCCTGCGGTTTCGCGTTGCAGCACCTCGGCGGGGGTCAGGATATGGGGCAGCGGGCAGATCGCCTCGTAGAGGGTCTGGCTGCAACTGCTGTCCTTGAGCGCGATCCGGCGGCGCGCGCCGGTGAGATGCTGCGCGGGCAGGCGGACCGATGTCTCGGCGTCAAGATCGAGCCGCAGCACGGGCAGGCCGTCGATGCAGAGCACGGCGGGCGTCGGCGCGTCCGCCTGAAAGATCAGCGTATGGCCCTGGTTTTCGCGCAGCGTGACATGTGTGCTCTGGCCGGTATGCAGGAGCATGGCATGGCTGCCATCAAGGAGCATGAGATCGGTTCCGGGTCCGAGCAGGCCGGGCAGGGGGGCCATGTGCCAGCCACAAGGCGCGCGCCCGGGGCCGTCGATCAGGGCCCTTGCCCGGGCGATCGGCAAATCCTTGCCCGCGCGTTCGAGCCTCGGATCTGCGACGAAGAGAAAGGGTTCGGCGTCGCTGCCATCGTCGCGATAGGCCAGATAGTCGAGTGCGAAGGAGACATGCGTCGCCCCGGTCGAGGCGGGCAGGGCAAGGCGCAGGTGCTGATAGCCCTGCCGCCTGCGCCCGCCGTGACAGGTCGGATCAAAAGCTGCGCGCTGCGTGACGATCCGGCCGGTCAAACGGTCCTCGAGCGTGACGACAAGATCGGCCCGCGCGCGGTGGATGGCGATTTCGGCGCAGAAGTCGAGCGGTTGCGCGGTCGTGGGCAGGGCGATCGCGGCATCGAAGGCGATGAGGACGGGCGTCTCGCGACGGGCGATCATCACCTGCAACGTGTCGCAGCCCTCAAGCGTCCAGTCCGCAAGGCCATTGAGGCTGACGGCATGGCGCGCGGCGAGGCTGGTGTCCGGCGGGTCGGCGCGGCTGTTGCGGCAGGCGGCATCGAGATCGAAGGGGTCGGAGACCAGCGCAAGCGCGACCGGCAGATCGGCCCCGTCACAGGGCGCGAAGGGCACCTCGGTGCCCAGCATGGCAAGCCGCAGGCCGCTGGGATCCGCGCCATCGGCGGGGCGCAGATAGACCCTGGAGTCCAGCAGGAACAGGCTGTCGATCGTGACGGGCGCGGTGATGGGGGCGGTGTTGAGCACGGGCATGGTCCTCTGGCAGATACGCATTCTGCGTGTGGTCGCTGCCATCAATACCATTTTAGAGGGTATTGTTAAGGTCAAATTCCGGGTCTGCCCGATCGGGTGGCGGATCGGCACGGATCGGGACGCGGTCAGGTCTGGCGGAGCCGAAAGACACCGCTGCCTGTGGCGATGAGCGTGCCGCTGTCGTCGCGCAGCGTGCCCCCGGAAAAGTAGGTGCTCTTGCCGCCGCCGGTGCGTCGCGCCTCTGCGATCAGCCGTGTGCCTTGCGCCTGTGCGAGATAGTTCACCGTCAGCGACAGGGTGAGTGCCATCTGAGGGCGTGCGGGATCGCCGGTGTAGCAGCCGGCATAGCCCATGGCGGTATCCAGCAGCGTGGCATGGATGCCGCCATGCGGCAGGCCCTGCCGGTTCATCAGGTAGGGCGCGAGCGGGATCTCGACGCGGGCAAAGCCCAGGGTCCAGCCGGTCAGTCGATATCCGAGATGGGTTTGCAGGGCCGAGGGGGCCTCGATCAGGGTGGGGTCGAGTTCATGGGTCATGCGGTCTCCTTGGCGGCGGTGAGCCCGGCATGGGCGAATTCGGGCACATGGCGGCCGAGACGCAGGGCCCGCGCGGGGTCGGAGGCGTTGCCGGTGAGGGCGCGTTTCTTGACGCCTTGCAGGATCGCGGCCATGCGGAAATGGCTGAAGGCGAGGAAAAAGCCGAAATCGGTGATCGGCGGCAGGCCGCGGCGTTCGCAGTAGCGGGCGATGAATTCGGCATCCGACCACAGGCCAAGCGCGGCGCGGTCCACGCCCCTCAGCCCGCGCCCCTCGGGGGTGGCGGGCATCGACCATTGCATGATCACGGCGGCAAGATCGGCATAGGGGTGGCCGATGGTGGACAATTCCCAATCGAGCACCGCAAGGCAGCGCGGGCTGTCAGGCGCAAAGAGCAGGTTGTCGAGGCGAAAGTCGCCATGCACGAGGCAGCGCTGCCCGTCCTCGGGCGGGATATGTGCGTCGAGCCAGGCGATGAGGGCGGTCATCTCGGGAAGATCCTCGGTTGCCGTCGCGTGGTATTGCTGCGTCCAGCGGTCCACCTGACGACGGTAGTAATTGCCCGACGGTCCGTAATCGGCAAGGCCGGTGGCGACAAGATCGGTCTCGTGGATTGCGGCCAGAACGCGGTTCATCTCGTCGATAATGGCGTGGCGTTCGGCGGGCGTGAGGCCGGGCAGGGCGGGGGCGTCGAAATTGCGGCCGCGCACCTCGTCCATGATGTAGAAGGGTGTGCCGATCACCTCCGCGTCCTCGCAGAGCAGATGCATCCGCGCGACCGGGACCGGCGTGCCGGCCAGCGCCTGCTGCACGCGAAATTCGCGTTCGACCGCATGGGCGGATTTCAGGAGCGTGCCGGGCGGTTTGCGGCGCAGGACATAAGAGCGTTCGGGCGTCGTCAGGCGGTAGGTGGGGTTGGATTGCCCGCCCGCGTATTTCGTGGCCTGCACAGGCCCGGCAAAGCCCGGCAGGTGCCGCGTGAGCCAGGCCGCGACGGCCTCGGTGTCAGGGGCTGCGCTCATGCGGGGCCGCCGCGCAGGTCGGGATGGAGATAGTCGGCAAATTGCGCGCGCAGGGTCAGTTTCGAGACCTTGCCGGTGGCGGTGAGCGGCAGCGCCTCGACCCAGAGCAGATCGTCGGGCAGTTGCCAGGCGGCGAAATGGGCGGCCATGTGGGCCTGGATTTCGGCCAGCGAGGGGCGGGCGTCGCCCGCAGGAACGGCGACCAGAACCGGGCGTTCGTCCCATTTCGGATGGGCCACGGCGATCACCGCGCAGGCGGCAAGGGCGGGATGCGAGACGGCGGCGTTTTCCAGATCGATCGAACTGATCCATTCGCCGCCCGATTTGACCAGATCCTTGGCGCGGTCGCGGATGACAAGCCGTCCCTCGGGGCTGACCGAGGCGACATCGCCGGTGCCGAACCAGCCTTCGGCATCCATCACCGCGGCGGTCGCCTCTGGATTGTTGAAATAGCCCGCGATCACGGTATTGCCGCGCACATATAGCTCGCCCGTGGCGATGCCGTCATGGGGCAGGGTGCGGCCCTGCGCATCTACGATCTTGAACGCGACGCCGAACAGGCGGCGCCCGGCGCAGCACTTGGCACTGATGCGCTCTTCCTCGGGGGCGTTTTCCAGCGCAGGGGGCAGGATGCCGTGGCTGCCGATCGGACTCATCTCGGTCATCCCCCAGGCCTGTGCGACGTTCACGCCGCGCGCCTCATACTCGGCGATCATCACGCGCGGCATGGCCGATCCGCCCACCACCAGATCGGCAAATCCGTCAGGTATGCGGCCCTGTGCCCGGATCTCCGCGAGCAACCCCGCCCAGACCGTCGGCACGCCCCAGGCGGAATGGACGTGCTCGCCCTCCATCAGCCGAAAGAGGCTGGGACCATCGAGATTTGGCCCCGGCATGACCAGCGTCATGCCGGTCAGCGGCGCGACATAGGGCAGGCCCCAGGCGTTGACGTGAAAGAGCGGCACGACGGGCAGGATGCGTTTGCCCGCCCTGAAGCTCGAGGTCTGGCAGAGCGGCACTTGCAGCGCGTGCAGCAGCGTCGAGCGGTGCGAATAGAGCGCGCCCTTGGGCAGGCCGGTGGTGCCCGAACTGTAGCAGAGGCCACAGGCCGTGTCCTCGGGGAAGCGGGGCCAGTCGTAATCCGGGGCCTGCGGCGCGAGGAGATCCTCGTAGCAGAGCGCCTCGAGCGTGGTTTGGGGCATCTGCGCGCGGTCGGTGAGGATCACGAAACGCAGGCTCTCGGGCAGGTCGGACCGGAGCGATTCAACCAGCGGCACGAAGGTCAGATCGAGAAAGATCAGCCGGTCGCCCGCATGGGTGATGATATAGATCAGCTGTTCGCGCGAGAGGCGCGGATTGATCGTATGGCAGACGGCCCCGATCCCCGCGATGCCGTAATAGAGCTCGAAATGCCGGTAGCCGTTCCACGCCAGCGTGCCGATGCGGTCGCCGCGCTGCACCCCGAGGCCGTCGAGCGCATGGGCAAGCTGCGCCACGCGGGCCAGCGTCTGCGGGTATGTGGCGCGGTGGATGTCGCCCTCGACGCGGGCCGAGACGATTCCCTCGCTCCCGTGCAGTTCTGCCGCATAGGTCAGGATGTCGATGATCCTGAGCGGCTGGTGCATCATCTGACCCTGCATGGCGCTGCGTCTCCCCCGGCATTTTGGCAGGACGGTGGCATGAAAGCGGGCGGGGATCAATTGCCGCGCTCGGGTCTTGACCTTGGCGTCTTGGCGGCGCATGTCCCCGGCATCCGCCGAGAAGGAGAGCCGCCATGCGTTTCACCCGTTCGATCAAGATCGCGCCCTCGATCCTGTCGGCCGATTTCGCCAATTTCGGTGCCGAGATCCGGGCCATCGAGGGGCAGGGCTGTGACTGGGTGCATGTCGATGTGATGGACGGGCATTTCGTGCCCAACCTGACCTTTGGCCCACAGCTTTGCGCGGCGATCCGGCCGCATATCAAGACGGTGATGGATGTGCATCTGATGATTGCGCCGGTCGATCCCTATATCGAGGCCTTCGCGCAGGCGGGGGCGGATATCCTGACCGCGCATCTCGAATCCGGGCCGCATATCCACCGCACCTTGCAGGCCATCCGCGCCAGCGGGGCCAAGGCGGGGCTGGCGCTCAACCCCGGCACCGGGCTCGACGGGGTGGGGCATCTGCTCGACATGGTCGATCTGGTTTGCGTGATGACGGTCAATCCCGGCTTTGGCGGGCAGCAATTCATCCATTCCCAGATCGACAAGGTGCGCGCCTTGCGCGCGATGATCGGCGACCGGCCGATCCATATCGAGATCGACGGCGGCATCACGCCCGAGACAGCGCCCCTGATGGCCGCGGTGGGGGCCGATGTGCTGGTCGCGGGATCGGCGGTGTTCAAGGGCGGATCGGTGGACAAGCCGGAGGTTTACGGCGCGAATATTCGCGCCATCCGCGCCGCCGCCGAGGCCGCAACCGCATTCATGGCATGAGCCGCGCTGTCGTCTTTGATCTGGATGGCACGCTCATCGACAGCGCGCCCGACATTCACGCGAGCGCCAATCGCCTGATGGTCGAGCACGGATTTGCGCCGTTCGAGCCGGCGGAAACGCGGGCCTTCATCGGGCGCGGGGTGCCGCATTTCATCGCCTGCTGCCTCAAGGCGCGCGGTGCGGCGGGCCGACCGGCGTTGCAGGCGCGAATGGTGCACGACTTCCTTGCGGGTTACGAGTCCGCCGTGTCGCTGACCACGGTCTATCCCGGTGTGCCGGAGACGCTGGCCGCGCTTGCGGCGATGGATCTGCGGCTTGGTATCTGCACCAACAAGCCCGAGGCACCGGCGCGCGCGGTGTTGGCGCATCTGCGCCTGACGGCGCATTTCGACGTGGTGATCGGCGGCGACAGCACGGCGCAGCGCAAGCCCGACCCGATGCCCCTGCGGGCGGCAATCGCGGGGCTTGGCGCGGGCGATGTGGTCTTTGTCGGCGACAGCGAGGTCGACGCCGAGACGGCCGCACGAGCAGGCTTGCCCTTCGCGCTCTTTACCGAGGGCTATCACAAGGGCAGACTCGCCGATCTGCCGCATCACGCGGCGTTTTCGGATTTCGTGCGCCTGCCGGAGATCGTGACCGATCTGCTGCGCTGAGCGTGGTGGAATCATTTGCCCCGGACGGTGCCAATGCGCATAATCCGGCCATGAAAACACGGCTGACCGACGCCTTTGATCTGACGCATCCGATCGTGTCCGCGCCGATGGCCTTTGCCGCCGGAGGACGTCTGGCGGCGGCGGTCAGCCATGCCGGCGGGCTGGGCCTGATCGGCGGCGGCTATGGCAATCCCGACTGGCTGGAAAAGGAATTCGGGGCGGCCGGAAATGCGCGGGTGGGCTGCGGTTTCATCACCTGGAAGATGGCGGAAAACCCCGGCCTGCTGGATCAGGTGCTGGCGCGGCGTCCGGCGGCGCTCTGCCTGTCGTTCGGCGATCCGACCCCCTTTGCCCCCCGGATCGCCAAGGCCGATGTGCCGCTCATCTGTCAGGTCACGACGCTGCACGATGCGCGGCGCGCGGCGCACGTGGGCGCGCGGGTGATCGTGGCGCAGGGCGCCGAGGCGGGCGGCCATGGCGAGCGGCGCGGCACGATCACGCTGGTGCCCGAGGTGGCCGACTGGCTGGCGGGACACGCGCCCGAGGTGCTGTTGCTGGCGGCGGGTGGCATTGCCGACGGGCGGGGCCTTGCCGCCGCGCTGATGCTGGGGGCGGATGGCGTGCTGGTGGGCTCGCGGCTCTGGGCCTCGCAAGAGGCGGTGGTGAGCGATGCCATGACCGATGCGGCGATCGCCGCCACCGGCGATCAGACAATCCGCTCGCGCGTGATGGATGCGGCGCGCGGGCTGCGCTGGCCCGACCGCTACACGGCGCGGGTGCTGCGCAACCCGGTGACCGACCGCTGGCATGACGATCCCGAGGCGCTGCGCGCCGCTGCGGCGGCGCGGGCGGACTGGGCCGAGGGCTGGGCGGCGGGCGATCCGGCGCGCGCCAATACCTTTGTCGGCGAGGCGACGGGGCTGATTCATGATCGCCCACCGGTGGCCACGATCATCGAGGGCATGGTGGCCGGGGCCGAGGCGCTGCTGCGGCGCGCGCCGGGGCTGGATCTGACATCCACCGGCCCGGCGTGCTGATTTCACTGTTCTTCAAATACTCAAAACTCGGCGCGTGCGGCAGGCGGTGCGATGTGAGTATTTGCGGAACGATGAAATCGGGGTCAGTCCCGGACGGCGATATTGTCAATCAGCCGCACCCCGGCGAGCCAGGCGGCGGCAAAGAGGCGGGCCGGGCGGGCGGGGGCGGGCAGGGATGACAGGTCGTCCTGCGCGCGCAGGTCGAGGTAATCGACGCCGGTAAAGCCTGCCCTCGTCAACCGCGCCGCCGCCGCCGCGCGAAGCGGGTCAAAAGCCAGTCCGTCGCGCAGGCCGGAGGCGATGGATTCCATTTCTTCATGGAGGGTCGGCGCCGTGGTGCGGGCGCGATCCGACAGGAGCAGGTTGCGTGAGGACATCGCCAGCCCGTCGATCTCGCGGATGGTGGGGCAGCCGTGTACGGTGACGGGCAGGTCGAGATCGGTGGCCATGCGGCGCACCACGAGAAGTTGCTGATAGTCTTTTTCGCCGAAGAAGGCGTCGGTGGCACTGGTCTGGGTGAAGAGTTTGGTCACGACGGTGGCCACGCCCTCGAAATGGCCGGGACGAAACGCCCCTTCCATGACATCCGTCAGTCCTGCGACCGAGACGGTGGTGGCAAAACGGGCGGGATACATCTGGTCTGCGTCCGGCACCCAGAGCGCATCGACTTCGAACCGTTCGAGCTTGCGCGCGTCCGCGTCTTCGGTGCGGGGGTAATTGGCCAGATCGGCGGGGTTGTTGAACTGCTTGGGGTTGACGAAGATCGTGACGATCACCCGGTCGCAGGCGGCCTTGGCGGCCGCGACCAGCGACAGGTGCCCGTCATGCAGCGCGCCCATGGTGGGCACGACGCCGATTGTGTCGCCGGAAAGGGACCAGCGCCGGGTGAGGCTGCGCAGCGCGTCGAGGCGGCGCAGGATGGGGACGGTCATGCCTCTGGAACCTTGTCGGCGAAGGCGTGTTCGGGGCCGGGAAATCGGCGGGCGCGCACGTCCTCGGCATAGGCCGCGATGGCGGCCTCGCCCTCGGCGCCGAGGTTTGCATAGTGCCGGACGAATTTCGGCTTGAAGGCGGTAAAGAGCCCCAGCATGTCATCAACGACAAGGATCTGTCCGTCGCAGCCCGCGCCCGCACCGATGCCGATGGTGGGAATGGGGATTGCGGCGGTGATCTGCTCGGCGAGCGTGGCGGGGAGTTTTTCCAGCACGACCGAAAAGGCGCCGGCGTCCGAAACCGCGATTGCATCGGCCAGAAGCGTCTCTGCAGCAGCCCCCCGGCCCTGCACCTTGTAGCCGCCAAGCGTGTTCACGGATTGCGGTGTGAGGCCGATATGCGCCATCACCGGCACGCCGCGCGCCACCAGAAAGGCAATGGTTTGCGCCATGTGCTGCCCGCCTTCGAGCTTGACCGCCACCGCGCCGGTCTCGCGCATCAGCCGGGCAGCGTTGCGGAAGGCCTGGGCGGGGCTTTCCTCGTAGCTGCCAAAGGGCATGTCGATCACGAGCATCGCCTTGTGCAGGCCGCGCGCCACGGCGCGGCCGTGCAGGATCATCATCTCCATGGTGACGCCCAGCGTCGAGGGCAGGCCGTGCAGCACCATGCCAACGCTGTCGCCGACCAGGACGACATCGCACTCTGCGTCCATCATGCGGGCCATCGGCGTTGTATAGGCGGTGAGGCTGACAATCGGTGTGACGCCCTTCATCGCACGGATGTCATCGGGCAGCGGGGCGGTCTTGCGGGCGGTGGCGCTCATGGCTCTCTTCCGGTCAATTCTGCATTGCGGCGCAAGCTATCAAGCGACGTGCGGAATATCCATACACCTCTTTGACGCCGGAGTCCGGGCGAGAGTTTGGGCGAGAGTTCGGGCGAGAGGTCGGGCGAGGTCGCTTTCGGGCGGCGTTGGGTCGGCTGGGCTGTGCGTGATCCGGCAGGTTTGATAATGATCGCCGCAAAGCAGGTTGCCTGATGGGAGTCGCAGGTCATGAAAACCCAAGTCAAAGCCCTTGTCGTCGGCGGTGGCGCCGTCGGCACGTCGATCGCCTATCATCTGGCCCGCGCCGGTTGGAGCGATGTCATGCTGCTGGAGCGCGACGAGCTGACCTCGGGCTCGACCTGGCACGCGGCGGGGCTCTTGCCGTTGTTCAACATGTCCTACGCCACCACCCATATCCACAAGTATTCGGTCGAGTTCTACAAGACGCTGGAGGCCGAGACCGGGCTCAATGCCGGGTTCGCCGTGGTCGGCAACCTGCGCATGGCGCAGACCCAAGAGCGGATGGACGAATACATGCTCTATGCCTCGACCGCCGAGACCTGCGGGGTGCCCTATGAGTGGCTGACGCCCGACGAGATCAAGGCGCACTGGCCGCTCATCCGCACGGAGGATCTCAAGGGCGCGCTCTATCACAAGACCGACGGCTATATTAATCCGGCCGATGTGACGCAGGCCATGGCCAAGGGCGCGCGGCAACGTGGCGTGATGATCGAGCGCAAGTGGCAGGCGGATGCGTTCCATTGGACCGGCACGCATTGGGACGTGACCTGCACCAGGATGGTGGAGAAGGGCGGCAACCTCGTGCCGTCCGACGAGCAGATCGTGATCTCCGCCGAGCATGTGGTGACGGCCTCGGGCAACCATGCGCAGCGCACCGCGCGGCTGCTCGGCATCAAGATCCCGGCGATCCCGGTCGAGCATCAGTATATCGTGATGGATCAGGATCCGGCATTGGTTGGGTTCCGCAAGAACGGCGGCAAGGAGCATCCCGTGGTGCGCGACGCCGATGCGCAGTCCTATGTGCGCGAGGAGCGGGGGGGCTGGATCCTCGGCGTCTATGAGAAGGGCGCGCCGGCCCGGTTCGAGTATGGCGTGCCCGACAGTTTCCGTGCCGATCTCTTTCCGCTCGATCTGGAGCGGATCGAAGATCAGTATCAGGCGATGATCCATCGCATCCCGTCCTGCGAGGACTCGGGCCTGAAAGGTGATTTCAACGGCCCGATCTGCTATACGCCCGATGGCAATCCGCTGGTCGGTCCCGCACCGGGGCTGCGCAACATGTGGCTGGCCGAGGGATTTTCCTTTGGCATCACGGCGGCGGGCGGCACCGGCTATTACCTCGCGCAGTTGATGGTCAATGGCGAGGCCGAGATCGACATGGCGAGCCTCGATCCCAAGCGTTATTCCTCGACCTGGATGACGACCGAGTTTGCCGCGCGCAAGAACGAGGAATGCTACGAGCACGTCTATGTCCTGCATCACCCCGACGAGGAGCGCCCCGCCTGCCGCCCGTTGCGCACGGCGCCAGCCTATGATCGGCAAAAGGCGCGCGGCGCGCAGTTCGGCTTTGTCAATGGCTGGGAGCGGCCCAACTATTACGGGCCTCTCGATGCACCTGAGACCTTTGACCATGACGCGCGCAGCTTTCGTCGCGGTGGCTGGTGGCAATATGCGGTCGAGGAGGCCAAGGCGATCCGCGGCGGCGTGGGTCTGATCGACGCCACGGCCTTTACCAAGCATCTGGTCAAGGGGCCCGGTGCCACCGCGTTTCTCGATTGGTTTACCTGCAACAAGCTGCCCAAGGTAGGCCGCATCAACCTGACCTATGCGCTGACCGATCATGGCACGACGCGCACGGAATACACCATCGTGCGGCTCAAGGAGCATGAGTATTACCTCGTCTCTGCCGGGGCGTGGACGGAATATGACGCCGACTACCTGCGCAAATCCGCCGAGGACAGGGCGGCTGAATTCGGCTATGTCGAGATTCAGGACGTGACGACGCAATGGGGCGTCTTTGCCATCGCCGGACCGAAATCGCGCGACGTGCTCAACGAGGTCATCAAGGATGCCGATCCGGCGACCGCGCTTGGCAACAAGCGCTTCCCTTGGCTCTCGGCGCAGCGGATCGAATTGGGCATGTGCCCGGTCAACGCCATCCGCGTCGCCTATACGGGCGAATTGGGCTGGGAATTGCATCACCCGATCGAAATGCAGAATTACCTCTTTGACCTGCTTGAGAAAGCCGGTGCAAAGCACGGGATGAAGCTGGTGGGCGCGCGGGCGCAAAACTGGCTGCGGCAGGAGAAATCCTATCGCGCCTTTGGCAATGAACTGGGCCGGGATGCGACGCCGCTTGAGGCCGATCTGCCGCGTTTCGTCGATCTGGACAAGGACTTCCGCGGCAAGCAGCGGATGATCGAGACCGGCATCCGCTCGAAATGCTGCACGCTCTTGATTGACGGGCCCGCGGATGCCGATCCCTGGGGCCGAGAGGTGCTTTATACCGCAGGCGGCGAGCGGGTCGGGCGGCTGACCTCTGGCGGCTATTCGGTGGCCTTCGGCAAATCCATCGGCATGGGCTATGTCAAGCCCGAACAGGCGGTCGAGGGCACAAGGCTCAAGGTCAAGATTCTGGACCGGCTCTGGGATGCGGTCGTGACCTGCGACAGCCCCTATGATCCGGCGAACGCGGCCATCCGCAAGGAGGGGTGAGGTCGCGGGACGGGGATTTGTTGACGCTTTCGCCAAACCCAACGCATCGCCGGTTCACCCTTCGGTAAGTTCCTGTGCCTGATCCGGGTGCCTGTTGCGGCCCTGACGGTGCGGCCTGAGCAGGGCGGGCGCGAACCCGTGGGACGGCCGATGCGCCAAGGCCCGGCCCAAGGGCGGGATTTCTGGTCGTATGCTCTGGTGCGCGTTGCGCCTGCGGGTTTCGGCGGGGTCGGTGCGGATGGAATCGCAAAATCCTGAGCAAATGTGATTTTTTCTGCAGAGGAAAAACTACGTATTCGGTCGCAACTTTGATAACTATCTGATATCAAGTAGTATTCTATGGTATACAATAGTTTTAAAGCGGCTTGCCGGGCGCGGATGGCTCTGCTACACCCCAGCCGAAATTGGGTGTTTCGCAAGATGCACCAAAGGCCAACATCTCCGGAGACGCGCCATGCGGCGTCGCTTGTCAACCGGGGTCAGATGATCGGAAGGGTGGACGTGTCCGAACCAGCATCGATTTCGTTTGGCATTGCCGCGCGCTACGCCAAAGCCGTGTTCGAGCTTGCGAAAGAGAGCAAGTCTCTGGCGGGGCTGGAGGGCAATCTTGGGGACCTGACGCAGGCGCTGACCGAGAGCAGCGACCTGCGCGCGATGATTGCCTCGCCGGTGCTGAGTCGGGCCGAGCAGGGGGCCGCGATGGCGGCCATTGCCAAGAAGATGAGTCTTATGCCCGCGTTGCAGAACGGTCTGGCGCTGATGGCGCAGAACCGGCGTCTTTTCGTGCTGCCGCAGTTGATTGCGCATCTCAACGCGATGATCGCCGAGGACAAGGGCGAGGTGAGCGCCGAGGTGGTAAGCGCCAAGGCGCTGACCAAGGCGCAATCGGACAAATTGGCCAAGACGCTGAAAGAGCGTGTCGGCAAGGATGTGAAGATCATTGCGACCGTCGATGAAAGTCTCATCGGCGGTCTTGTCGTCAAGATGGGCTCGAAGATGATCGACACCTCGATCCGCTCCAAGCTCGATTCCCTCCAGAATGTAATGAAAGAGGTCGGATAAATGGGTATCCAAGCAGCAGAGATTTCTGCAATCCTGAAGGAGCAGATCAAGAATTTCGGTCAGGATGCCGAAGTCGCCGAAATCGGTCGGGTGCTGTCGGTCGGGGACGGGATCGCGCGGGTGCATGGGCTCGACAATGTGCAGGCCGGTGAGCTTGTGGAGTTTCCCGGCAAGATCATGGGCATGGCGCTCAACCTGGAAAGCGACAACGTGGGTGTCGTGATCTTTGGCACCGACCAGGACATCAAGGAAGGCGATACCGTCAAGCGCACCAAGTCCATCGTGGACGTGCCGATCGGGGACGAACTTCTGGGCCGGGTCGTGGATGGTCTGGGCAACCCGCTGGATGGCAAGGGTCCGATCAAGACCAAGAAGCGCGGTCTGGCCGACGTCAAGGCGCCGGGCATCATCCCGCGCAAATCGGTGCATGAGCCGATGGCCACGGGTCTGAAATCGGTGGACGCGATGATCCCGATCGGACGCGGTCAGCGCGAACTTATCATCGGCGACCGGCAGACCGGCAAGACCGCCGTGGCGCTCGACACCATCCTGAACCAGAAGATCTACAACGACGCCGCCGGCGACGACGAGAGCAAGAAGCTTTATTGCGTCTACGTCGCCATCGGGCAAAAGCGCTCGACCGTGGCGCAGCTGGTGAAAAAGCTCGAGGAATCCGGGGCGATCGCCTATTCGATCATCGTGGCCGCCACCGCGTCGGACCCTGCGCCGATGCAGTTTCTGGCGCCCTATTCGGCGACCGCCATGGCCGAGCATTTCCGCGACAATGGCCGTCATGCGCTGATCGTCTATGATGATCTCTCCAAACAGGCCGTGGCCTATCGGCAGATGTCGCTGCTGCTGCGCCGTCCGCCCGGACGCGAAGCCTATCCCGGTGACGTGTTCTATCTCCACTCTCGCCTGCTGGAACGCTCGGCCAAGCTCAACGAGGATAACGGGGCGGGTTCGCTGACGGCGCTGCCGATCATCGAGACGCAAGGCGGCGACGTGTCGGCCTTCATCCCGACCAACGTGATCTCGATCACCGACGGGCAGATCTTTCTGGAAACGGAACTGTTCTATCAGGGTGTTCGTCCGGCCGTGAACACCGGCCTGTCGGTCAGCCGTGTGGGATCGTCGGCACAGACCAATGCGATGAAATCGGTCGCTGGTCCGGTCAAGCTGGAACTGGCACAGTATCGCGAGATGGCGGCGTTTGCGCAGTTTGGCTCGGATCTGGATGCGGCAACGCAACAGTTGCTCAATCGCGGTGCGCGGCTCACGGAATTGATGAAGCAGGCGCAGTATTCGCCACTGACCAATGCCGAGATCGTCTGTGTCATCTATGCCGGCACCAAGGGCTATCTCGACAAGATCGCGGTCAACGCCGTGGGCCGGTTCGAAGAGGGTCTGCTCAAGCATCTGCGGGGCAAGCACGCCGGGCTTCTGGAGTATATCACCAAGGAAGATCCCAAGATCAAGGGTGAGGCCGAGGACCGGATCAGGGCTGCGCTGGACGAATTCGCCGTCGATTTCGCGTGAAGGGATAGCGGATGCCTTCTCTCAAGGACCTGAAGAACCGGATCGGCAGCGTCAAGAACACGCGAAAGATCACCAAGGCGATGCAGATGGTGGCCGCGGCGAAGTTGCGCCGCGCGCAGGAGGCTGCCGAAATGGCACGCCCCTATACCGAACGCTTTACCGCGGTGATGGAGAAGCTGGCGAGCTCAGTGGGTGATACGGAGAACGCGCCGCGCCTGCTGGCAGGCACCGGCGCGGACAAGGTGCATCTGCTTCTGGTGCTGACCTCCGAACGGGGGCTCTGCGGGGGCTTTAACGCCAATATTGCCAAGCTGGCCAAATCTCATGCCGCAGATCTGTTGGCGCATGGCAAGACCCTGAAGATCGTGACCGTTGGCAAGAAGGGCCGCGACGCGCTGAAACGGGACTATGGTCGATATTTCGTCGATCATGTGGACCTCTCGCATGTCAAGCGTCTGGGCTATGGCGACGCGCAGGCCATCGCGATGAACATCCTCAATCGCTTTGATGCGGACGAATTCGATGTGGCGGCGCTGTTCTTTGCGCGGTTCGAGAACGTGGTCAGCCAGATCCCGACGATGCAACAGATCATCCCGGCGGATATGGGCGGGGCGGATCGGGCGGCCGATACGGGCAACTTTTACGATTACGAGCCCGACGAGCAGGCGATCCTCGCCGATCTGTTGCCGCGCGGGGTGGCGACCGCGATCTTCAGCGCGCTGCTGGAGAACGGGGCGAGCGAACAGGGTGCGCGGATGTCGGCGATGGACAATGCGACGCGCAATGCGGGCGAGATGATCGACAAGCTGACGATTCAATACAACCGGTCGCGTCAGGCCGTGATCACCAACGAGCTCATTGAAATCATTTCGGGCGCCGAGGCGCTTTAAGACAACCGGAGACGAGACATGGCAAAAGCAAAAGGCAAAGTGACCCAGGTCATCGGCGCCGTGGTGGACGTGCAATTCGACGGCCATCTGCCCGCGATTCTGAACGCGCTGGAAACCGATAACAACGGCAAGGCGCTGGTCCTCGAAGTGGCGCAGCATCTGGGCGAGAACACCGTGCGCGCGATCGCGATGGACGCCACCGAGGGACTGGTGCGTGGGCAAGAGGTCAGCGACCGCGGCGAGCCGATCTCGGTGCCGGTGGGCGATGGCACGCTGGGCCGTATCCTCAACGTCGTGGGTGAACCGGTG
>Ga0210025_1000185_pt1 | contig 92360 bp, 75 predicted proteins | sample CryGeyme20150102_FD_183989 | JGI IMG/M metagenome (GOLD analysis project Ga0210025, IMG submission 183989) | Groundwater microbial communities from Crystal Geyser aquifers in Utah, USA - Crystal Geyser metaG 2015-0102 (SPAdes) (version 2) | ecosystem: Environmental > Aquatic > Deep subsurface >...
CATCAAATCTCATCTTCCTGACCTCCTGTAACACTGTCGTTCGTCTCATCTCTGATTACCTCTCGGGTAATCTTCAGACCGGACAACTTATGAGCTACTGATGAGGACAGGTTATGTGCTGCCGACAGGCCGGGCAAGCCGACTTGGTGTGGCTTTGGAAAAATGCTATTGTCATAGAGAACATGAAGCATGGCGGGAACCTTCGCCGGGAACGTTCGATGCTTCCGGGGGTATGCAAATGGAACAGAAAGCCCAACAGGAAACCCAACAGAACCGGGAACAGAAGCCCCGGGATGTGCTGAGATCGCTTGCCAATGCCGACGATGCCGAGCGTCTCAGGGAGTACGTTAAGTCTATCGGGGTGAATGAAACCTTCAGCGCCATCCTGCGCCTGTCCGTCGATGATCGGGAGAAGGTGCTGACCACCTTATCGGCCGAGGATGCGGCAGATTTTATTGAAGAGATCCCGAACCAGCATGCAGCCGAGATGATTCAGAAGCTGTCAGCCGTCGATGCAGCCTCGATCCTGAACGAAATGGAAAGTAACGATCAGGCGGGTGTGATCGGTGAGTTGAAGGCGGCGAGTGCCAAGGCTGTGCTGGCCGAAATGCCGCCTGAAGCTGCGGCCAATGTTGAGCGCTTGAACCGCTACGATTCGGATTCGGCCGGTGGTCTGATGATGAGCGAGTTCATCGCCTACAACGAGGATACAACGGCCGCGGAGGTGATTGCAGGCCTCAGCGAGCGGGAGAAGCAGCCATCCTCCCTCGGCATGTATGTTTATGTAACTTCCAGGTCCGGCAAGCTAACCGGCGTGGTGGAGTTACACAGTCTTGTGCTATCGAACCACAGTTCGCCTATCGCGTTTATCTGCAAGCCCTGTCTTTCAGTTGCGGAAGATGCTCCGCTGAGTGAGCTCGACGAATTTTTCGATCGCTATGCCTTTCTCGCCGTGCCCGTGGTGGATCGGCATGATCGGCTGCTGGGCGTGGTGCATCGTCAGCATGTGGCCGAGGCGTTGGCAGACAATGCTGCGGCAACCTATCGAAAATCGCAGGGCATCATCGGCGGCGATGAAATTCGCTCGCAACCGCTGCTGCTGCGCTCCGGTCGTCGGGTGTCGTGGCTGAGCCTGAATATCGTGCTCAACATCATTTCCGCCAGCGTCATCGCGCTGTATCAGGACACCTTAAGCGCAGTCATCGCGCTGGTAGTTTTCCTGCCCATTGTTTCGGATATGAGCGGCTGTTCGGGCAATCAGGCCGTGGCAGTCAGCATGCGTGAACTGGCGCTGGGCATCATCAAGCCTTATGAAATTATGCGTGTCTGGCTGAAAGAGGTGACGGTCGGCTGCATCAACGGGGTGATTCTCGGTATCCTGCTGGCAGGTGTCGCTATGTTGTGGAAGGGCAATCCCTGGCTTGGTCTGGTGGTCGGGGTCGCATTAGCAGTGAACACAGTCATCGCCGTATCCATCGGTGGCACGGTGCCCCTGATTCTCAAGCGCATGGGCAAGGATCCTGCTGTTGCCTCAGGCCCTATTCTCACCACGGTGACCGATATGTGCGGCTTCTTCCTGATCCTGAGCCTCGCCGCCCTGATGCTGCCGCATCTCACTGTCAGCTAGGTTTAGCGAGCCCCTGGCTGGTTCGCACTACGGATAAGAGCCTGTTTACAATGTGCCCTGAGAACTCGTCCATTGGCTTTCCCCTGAACAGGGAGAGTAGCAGCCAGAGCATGGTCAGCGGTAGCAGCAGCACCTGAACGACAAAAATGGTCAGATAGGCGGTCATCAGGCTGAGCAATGAGGCGACAATGATTTCCGCGTTTTGCATCATGATCGAAAATGCCTTGCGTGTATTATCCACCTGCTCGGAGGCATTCCTCCTCAGCGAAGAAAAGAAACCATCGTCCTGTTCCGGGGGTAAGCTCTTCAGCTCGCTGTAGCTGCCTGAAACGATGGAAAGTCTTTCCAGTGAATTCTCGACACCAGGCTTGAGCCATGTGGTATAAATCGAGTCGCTGATCATTGCCGAGAGAGGCAGCATGAAGCGCAGCAACAGCAGTATCAGGCAAAGCTTGATCGCGGGCTGCAACAGGGATGCCCCACTTGCACCGTTCAGCCAGAGCAGGGGGACAGCTAGCAGCAGCAAGATGGATATGGCCTTGAAGGATACCGCCATGCCGATCTCAAAACCGATTTTCTGGATGCCGATTGAGGCAATGGCAGCTACCAACATCGTGGAAAGACACTCGGTCATATCGTCAATCGGGTCGAGAACCTGACCAGCTGCGATGCTTACGCCGACACCTGCGGGAGCAAATTCCAGATGCGATTCCTTAACGACCGAGACCACCGCATTGACTGTTCGAGTGGTGGCATAGGCCAGGGTGGCAGCCTTGATGGACTCGGCAAAATAAGCATTAGCCAGCCGGTCAATTCCCGGCATTTTGACAAATGATGCCGAAAAAAACAGCGCGGCAACAACGACAATCAGCAGCGACATCTTCATTTTTTCATATCTGGTAGCGATTTTATTGCCCCCGGTTATCTCTTGCAGACAAGGTACGCCTTAACATCTCCAACAGCCAGCCGGAGCATGGGAAGTTCAAGTCATCCACCTGCCTGTTTAGCAGCACAGGGTGTATCAATCGACCCTGTTGATTCACAGCGCAGCGGTGGGGCAGCCGATCAGTGCAGATGTTTCTCGAAGAACGTCAGGGTGCGTTGCCAGGCAAGTTCGGCGGCTTCCGGGTTGTAGCCGAGCGGCGGCAGATTTCTCGCATCGGACTCCTCGTTCGCGAAGGCGTGCTTGGCGTCGTAGCGGTGGAACTCGTAGTCCACGTGCGCTTCGCGCAGCTTTGCCTCCAGCGCATCCACGCCGTCGATGGCGAAGAACTCATCCCGCAAGCCCCAGTGGCCCAGCAGCGGCGCCCTGATCTTGCCGGCATCGACATATTCAAGCGGCGGATAGCCGTACCACGTGGCATTGGCATCGCTCTCCTGGACGAACACGGCCGCGAGCAGCGTAAGCGCCCCACCCATGCAGAAGCCGGTCACACCCGCCTTGGCGCTGCCCGAGTCCTTGAGATACTGCACGGCACCGCGAATGTCCTGCCCCGCGGCATCGCCGAAGTCTAGGTCGTTCATCAAATGCTCGGCTTCGTTGGCCTCCAGCGCCTGCTTGCCGCGATACAGATCGGGCACCAGCGCCCGGTAGCCGGCTGCGGCCAGTTTTTCGGCAACGCGCTTGATCTGGTCGTTGAGGCCCCACCACTCCTGAATCACCACGATCCCCGGCGCGCTGCTGCCCTGTGCCGGTTCAACCAGATATCCCTTTGATGCCTGGCCATCCGGCCGCTTGAAGCTGATCATCTCACCCATGGTTTCCTCCTGATGACGTGTGAATACAACGGGAGCCTACGTAGCAAATCAGAATGCGGAAGGGCGTATCTTGCACCAATAAATAAGTAAACTGTCACCGTAATTAGGGGAAGAGTCTGGTGAAGTAACGAGAGTACAAAAAAACCGGCGGCCATCCGAGAAGGAGTGCCGCCGGTTTTGGTTTGCGCGTCTGCCTGTTTAGCGGGGCAGGGTGGTATGGCCCATCAGGTATTCATCGACGGAGGCAGCACAACGGCGGCCTTCGTTGATGGCCCAGACGACCAGTGACTGGCCGCGACGCATATCGCCGGCGGAGAACACCTTGTCGAGGCTGGTGCGGTAGTCATCGGTGTTGGCCGCCACGTTGCCCCGACCATCCTTATCCACGCCAAGCTCGTCGAGCATGCCTTCATGCACGGGATGCAAAAAGCCCATGGCGAGCAGTACCAGGTCGGCCTTGAGTTCGAACTCGCTGTCTTCAACCTCGGACATCTTCCACTGGCCGTTTTCCTGTTTCCATTCAACGCGCACGCATTCGATGGCCTTCACATTGCCCTTGCCATCGTCCACAAAGCGCCGTGTGTTGACCTCCCAATCGCGATCACAACCTTCTTCCTGAGAAGTGGAGGTACGCAGCTTCATGGGCCAGTTCGGCCAGACCAGCAGCTTGTCCGGGTTGGCGGAGGGCTTGGGCAGGATTTCGATCTGCGTGACCGATGCAGCGCCATGCCGGTTGGATGTGCCGATGCAGTCGGAGCCGGTATCGCCGCCGCCGATGACCACCACATGCTTGCCCTCGGCAGAAATCCACTGATCGGCAGGGATTTTATCGCCGAGCACGCGTTTGGTGTTCATGGGCAGGAATTCCATGGCGAAATGGATGCCCTTGAGCTCGCGGCCCGGTGCTGGCAGATCGCGTGATTTCTCGGAACCGCCGGTAAGTACAACGGCATCGAAATCTTCAAGCAATTTCTTGGCCGGGATATCCACGCCGATATTCGCGTTTACCTTGAATTCCACGCCCTCGGCGCGCATCTGGGTCAAACGGCGATCAATCACCTTCTTATCGAACTTGAAGTTCGGGATGCCGTAGCGCATCAGGCCGCCGATGCGGTCGTTCTTCTCGAACACCACGACATCGTGACCGGCACGCGCCAACTGCTGCGCACAGGACAGGCCAGCAGGGCCGGAACCCACCACTGCCACGCGCTTGCCGCTCTTGTGCTCGGCAATCTCTGGCACAATCCAGTCCTTCTCCCAACCCTTTTCGATGATGGACAGCTCGATGTTTTTAATCGACACCGCATCGCCGATAAGATTCACTGTGCAGGCTTCCTCGCAAGGGGCGGGGCAGACGCGGCCGGTGAATTCGGGAAAATTATTGGTGGTGTGCAGGATATCCAGCGCTTCGCGCCATTTGCCGCGATACACCGCATCATTGAAGTCGGGAATCAGGTTATTGATCGGGCAGCCGTTGTGGCAGAAAGGGATACCACAATCCATGCAGCGCGCACCCTGACGACTCATGTCCTCTGGTAGTGAGGAGAACTCCTTGTAATGCACAATGCGGTCGGCGACCGGGGCATAGCTCAGGCCCTCGCGCGCAAATTCCTTGAATCCGGTTGGCTTACCCATGAGTCAACTCCTTGCCCTCTTTGGCGGCTTTTTCGGTTTCGATATCCTGCAAGGCGCGGCGGTATTCGACCGGCATCACCTTGACGAACTTGCCACAGTAATCCGCCCAGTTCGCCAGCATCTTCTTGCCCACGGCAGAATTGGTGTAGTGCACATGCCGGCTGATCAGCGTGTGCAGAATCTGCTGATCGTTCTGGCTCAGTGAATGTTCGATATCCACGCGGCCGTGCATTTCCATATCCGGCCCCTGATGATCGTAATCCTCCAGCGCATCGGATTCGGACAGTATCGGTTGCAGCTCGACCTGCGCCATATTGCAGCGCGATTCGAACGTGCCATCCGCATCCAGTACATAGGCTACGCCGCCGCTCATGCCGGCTGCGAAGTTGCGTCCTGTTCCGCCCAGCACAACCACGGTGCCGCCGGTCATGTATTCGCAACCATGATCGCCCACGCCTTCAACTACGGCGACTGCGCCGGAGTTTCGCACAGCAAAGCGCTCGCCGCCGATACCGCGGAAGTAGCACTCGCCTTCGGTGGCGCCGAATAGCACGGTATTACCGACAATGATGTTGTCCTCGGCCACGATGCCGGATTTTTCCGGCGGGTAAATCACAATGCGTCCACCGGAGAGTCCCTTGCCGACGTAATCGTTGCCTTCGCCGGCAAGCTCGATGGTCACACCGCGCGACAGCCATGCGCCGAGCGATTGCCCGGCTGTGCCCTTGGCCTTGATGACGATGGTGTCATCGACCAGGCCTGCCTGTCCGTGCTTCTTGGCTATCTTGCCGGAAAGCATGGTGCCGAAACTACGATCCGAGTTGCGGATTTTGGTTTCGATAATGACCGGCTTCTTATCCTCAATCGCTGACTTGGCCTGTTTGATCAGCCAGTTGTCGATCAGCGCATCCAGCCCGTGATCCTGCTTGTCGCAATGGAACACTGGCGTGCCGTTCGGTTCGACACGGTGGAACAGCGGGCCGAGATCCAGCCCCTGCGACTTCCAGTGACGGATCGCATCGTTGGTGTCGAGCAGGTCGGAACGGCCGATGAGCTCATCGAATGTGCGGAAGCCAAGTTCAGCCATGAGCTCACGCGCTTCTTCGGCGACAAACATGAAGAAGTTGATCACATCCTCTGGCTTGCCAACAAACTTCTGGCGCAATTCAGGGTCCTGCGTGGCCACGCCGACCGGGCAAGTGTTCAGATGGCATTTGCGCATCATGATGCAGCCTTCCGCCACCAGTGCGATGGTGCCAAAGGCGATTTCATCCGCGCCCAGGAGGCCGGCAATCACCACATCGCGGCCGGTACGCATCTGGCCGTCGGCCTGCAGGGTCATGCGGCTGCGCAGACGGTTGAGCACCAGGGTCTGCTGTGTTTCTGCCAGGCCCAGCTCCCACGGGGAACCGGCATGCTTGATGGAGGTGAGGGGGCTTGCACCCGTACCACCGTCGTGACCGGCAATCACCACATGGTCGGCATGCGCTTTAACCACGCCTGCGGCAACGGTTCCGACGCCGATTTCCGACACCAGCTTCACCGAGATATCGGCATCCGTGTTGGTGTTCTTCAGATCGAAAATCAGCTGTGCCAGATCCTCAATGGAGTAAATATCATGATGCGGCGGCGGGGAAATCAGACCCACACCTGGAGTGGAGTGACGTACGCGGCCGATGCGCGCATCGACCTTGTGACCGGGCAGCTGGCCGCCTTCGCCGGGCTTGGCACCCTGCGCCATCTTGATCTGAATCTGATCCGCGTTGGCAAGATATTCGGTGGTTACGCCGAAACGGCCCGAGGCCACCTGCTTGATGGCACTGCGCATCGAATCGCCATTAGCCAGAGGCTTGAAACGCTCCGGCTCTTCGCCGCCCTCACCGGTATTTGATTTGCCGCCCAGACGGTTCATGGCAATGGCCAGGGTGGAATGTGCCTCATGCGAAATAGAGCCGAAGCTCATGGCGCCGGTGGCAAAGCGCTTGGCGATGCTGGTTGCCGCTTCCACCTCTTCAAGCGGAACAGGTGTGCACGGCTTGAACTTGAACAGGCCGCGCAGGGTCAACAGGCGACCATTCTGCTCGTTGATGGATTTGGCATATTCTTTGTAGAGCTTGTAGTTATTGGTGCGCACGGCGTGCTGCACCTTGGCGATGACCTCGGGGGTCAGGGTGTGCTCCTCGCCCTTGTTGCGCCAGGCATACTGGCCGCCGACATCCAGCGCATTGCGGTAGCCCGGAGAGTGGGCAAAGGCCTCGCGGTGCAACTGCATGGTTTCCTCGGCGATTTCCGCGAGGCCCACGCCTTCGATCTGTGTGCGGGTGCCGGTGAAGTAGTCCTTCACGAATTGTGAAGACAGGCCGACGGCCTCGAAAATCTGTGCGCCGCAGTAAGACTGATAGGTGGAAATGCCCATCTTGGACATGACCTTGTAGATACCCTTGCCGACAGCCTTGATGTAACGCTTGCGGATTTCATCGCGCGGGATGTCGTCCGGCAGCAGGCCGCTGCGCTGCATGTCGTAGAGCACCTCAAAGGCCATGTAGGGATTGATAGCCTCGGCGCCATAACCGGCCAGCGTGGCGAAATGATGCACTTCGCGTGCTGTACCCGCTTCGACCACCAGGCCTGTTTCGGTGCGCAGACCCTGACGGATCAGGTGCTGATGCACAGCCGAGGTGGCCAGCAGTGACGGAATGGCGATGTTGTCGGCATCCACGCCGCGATCGGAGAGGATGACGATATTGTACTGCTCGCTGACTGCCTTTTCGGCGGCGGCGCACAGGGCATCGATGGCCGGCTTCATGCCTTCCACGCCCTGACTCACCGGGTAGCACAGCGACAGGGTGATGGTGCGGAACTTGCCATTGGTGGACTGATCGATGTAGCGAATCTTTTCCAGTTCCACGTTATCGAGGATCGGCTGGTGCACTTCCAGACGCAGATGCGGCGTGTTGTCGTTCATGCCCAGCAGATTGGGATTGGGCCCGATGATGGAGGTCAGGCTCATGACCATTTCCTCACGGATCGGGTCAATCGGCGGATTGGTCACCTGAGCAAACAGTTGGCGGAAATAGTTGCTCAAATGGCGCGAACGGTTGGACAGCACGGCCAACGGGTTGTCGTTGCCCATGGAGCCAATGGCTTCCTGTCCGGAGATGGCCATCGGCGCCATCAGGAACTTCAGGTCTTCCTGCGAATAGCCGTAGGCCTTCATGCGCTGCAACAGAACCTCATGATTCGGCGGCATGGTCGGAATCTTGTCCGGCAGGTCTTCCAGCTGAATCTGGGTTTCGCCCAGAATCTTGCGATACGGACGGGCCGAGGCGAGTTTCCGCTTGATTTCCTCATCGTCGATGATGCGTCCTTCTTCAAGGTCGATGAGCAGCATCTTGCCCGGTTGCAGGCGCCACTTTTTAACAATTTTTTCCTCGGGAATATCCAGCACGCCCATTTCCGATGCGCCGACCACCAGATTGTCGTCGGTGATCAGGTAACGTGCCGGGCGCAGGCCGTTGCGGTCCAGGGTGGCGCCGATCTGGCGACCGTCGGTAAAGGCTACGGCTGCCGGGCCATCCCAAGGCTCCATCAGGGCTGCATGGTGTTCGTAGAAAGCCTTGCGTTCGTCATCCATCAGGGTGTTGCCTGCCCATGCTTCGGGAATCATCAGCATGGCCGCGTGGGCCAGCGAATAGCCGCCCATGTAGAGCAGTTCAAGCGCATTGTCGAAACAGGCGGTATCAGACTGCCCTTCGTTGCTGATTGGCCACAGGCGATTCAGGTCCTCGCCCAGTACATCCGACTGCATCGAATGACGGCGTGCGTTCATCCAGTTCAGGTTGCCGCGCAGGGTGTTGATTTCACCGTTGTGCGCCACCATGCGGAAGGGGTGTGCCAGTTCCCATGAAGGGAAGGTGTTGGTGGAGAACCGCTGATGCACCAGAGCCAGCGCACTGGCGAAGAGCGGATCACTCAGATCAAGATAGTAAGCGCCTACCTGATGCGACAGGAACATGCCCTTGTAGACGATGGTGCGCGACGACAAGGATGCGGTATAGAACTTGGCCACATCGACAAAGCCAATCTTGCGCACACGGATGTTAACCACCTTGCGGGTGACAAAAAGCTTGCGTTCGAAGGCGTCCTGATCGGCAAAGCCTTCGCCACGTGCAATGAATACCTGTTCAATTACCGGCTCGCAGGCCAGCACGCTGTCCAGAAGATCGGCGGCTACGGCATCGACCGGAACTTCACGCCAGCCGAGTACACTGTTGCCTTCCTCGACGATGGTCTGTTCGATCACCGAGCGGCATGTGTTGCGATGTCCCTTGTTCTTGGGGAAGAAAATCATGCCAACGCCATAGTGACCGGGCTCAGGCAGACTGAAGCCGAGTTCTGTGGCTTTTGCAGCAAAGAAGGTATGCGGCAGCTGGGTCAGGATACCAGCGCCATCACCTTCGCGCGGGTCGGCACCGGCGGCGCCACGATGCGTCAGGCGGGTCAGAATCTCCAGACCCTTCTGCACGATGACATGGCTTTTTTCGTTTTTGATGTTTGCAATAAAGCCGACGCCGCAGGCATCGTGTTCATTCGCCGGATTATACAGCCCCTGTTTCTTCGGCATGCCCGGCTCCATATGCGGATGGCTGGTTGATGTATTCATGCAAACTCCCTTAATCCTGGCGCGCTGGTACGGCGACGTATGGTCGCGGCTGGTCCGGCGCGGGTAAACACTTAATATATGTCCTGCGTTTGTGGAGCGCTCGACTCGCCTCCAGCAGGGGGGGCGCAATATATAGAAGAGCGGAGGTATTCTCCAGCCCGATAATATCTCTTTATCGGCAGACATGACGGCCTGCTGTGGCACGATTTGAACCGGCACTAGGCAGACGGGGTGTGATAAATGTAGGCTTCGGCTCATCCTTAAAGACGCTACCGGCATGCCCAGTGCATGCGGAGCGAAGCGGAAAGGTGACATGAACGCAAAAAAGACTGAAAAACCGGTCACTGCGGCGACGCTGATGCGCGCCAAGCGGGATGACCAAAAGATGATATGGCTGACTGCCTACGATGCGTCCTCGGCGCTTTTGGCGGAAGAAGCCGCTGTGGATGTTCTGCTGGTCGGCGATTCGCTCGGTATGGTATGTCTGGGCTACGATTCCACCATTCCCGTTACCCTCAATGAAATGATTCATCATACGGCCGCCGTTGTGCGCGGCCGCAAGCGCGCCTGGGTGGTCTGCGACCTTCCCTTCGGTAGCTATCAGCTCTCTCCGCAACAGGCCTTTGGGAATTCGGTGCGTGTGTTGCAGGAAACCCGTTGCGATGCTGTGAAGCTTGAAGGCGGCGTGCCGATGGCTGAGACAATTCGCTTCCTTGCTGAACGCGGCATTGCGGTGGTGGCGCATATCGGGCTGACGCCGCAATCGGTGAAGAAATTCGGCAGCTATGGCCGGCGCGGCAAGAGTGGGGACGAACGCGAGCAATTGCTTGAAGATGCAACAGCCGTTTGTGAGGCTGGGGCTGTGGCACTGGTGCTGGAAAACATTCCGCACGATCTGGCCAAGGAAATTAACGCAAGCGTAAGCATTCCCACCGTCGGGATCGGGGCAGGGCCTGATTGCGATGCGCAGGTGCTGGTGTGGCACGATCTGCTTGGCCTGTCTGCAACTAATCCGCCGTTTGCTCCCGCCTATGCGAATGCGCGCCAGTTGATGCACGATGCCATCGCGCGTTGGGGTGATGATGTGCGGCAGGGGAGGTTCCCCGGATGAAGGTCGTCACAACAACCGCCGAACTGCGCATCCAGCTTGCTGAATCGAGACGCGCAGGCAAGTCCGTGGCGCTGGTGCCGACCATGGGTTGTTTGCATGCCGGGCATGCACGGTTGATCCGCGAGGCGCGCAGTCTGGCCGATATCGTGGTGGTCAGCATTTATGTGAATCCACTGCAATTCGGTCCCAGCGAGGATTTTTCTCGCTATCCGCGCAGCTTCGACGCCGATGCCGAGATTTGTGCAGTCGAGGGTGCCGACATCATTTTCCATCCGCACAATCTGTATCCCGAGGACGGTCCCAAGGTCACGCTTACAGTGCGTGAACTGGGTGACTCGCTTTGCGGTGCAACTCGCCCGGGACATTTTGACGGCGTGGCAACGGTGGTCGCCATTTTGTTCAATGCCGTGCAGCCGGACATTGCCGTGTTCGGTGAAAAGGACTGGCAGCAGCTGGCCATTATCCGCCGAATGGTGGCCGATCTGCATATGCCGCTTGAGATCGTCGGGGTGCAAACGGTGCGCGAGGCTGATGGTCTGGCCATGAGCAGTCGTAACCGTTATCTCAATGATGTCGAGCTGGAAAAATCTATAGCCCTGTCCGCTGCGCTGCGCGCCATGCAGACGCAGGTTGCTAATGGTGAGCGTGATGTGCCTGCCATTAAAGCCGTCGGGCACCGCCTGTTGCTTGAATCGGGCATCGAACCCGAATATCTGGATATCCGTGATGCCGGTTCGTTAAAGGCTCTGGATAGTCTGAACGGGAACCCGGCGCGCGCCTTTGTTGCTGCGCGTATCGGCCGGGCCCGCCTGATTGATAATATTCCTATTGAAACAATGACGGAGACGCCATGAACCTCACCATGCTGAAATCGAAAATCCACCGTGCCACGGTGACCCACGCCGAGCTGCACTACGAAGGCTCCTGTGCTATCGATGTCGATCTGCTGGAGGCGGCTAATATCCTGCCCTTCGAGCAGTTGCACATTTACAATGTGAACAACGGCGAACGTTTCACGACCTATGCCATCGAGGCGCCCCGCGGTTCCGGAACCATCGGGGTGAATGGTGCCGCAGCACATAAGGCAAGTGCTGGAGACCTGTTGATTATCTGCACCTATGCGGAGATGGATACTGCGCAGGCGAAGAGTTTCAAGCCGGAGCTCGTTTATGTGGATGCGGCCAATGCGATTGTACGCGTGAGTTGCGGAAAACTGGCGGCGGTTTGATTTTGTTCCGTTCGCCCATTTATTTCCGATGAGGCGCACCATTCGTTTCCGGTTTGCCCTGCTGATACTGCTGGCGGGTTGTTCAAGCCAGCCGCAGGACATCCATGAATCCCGTTTTATTATGGGTACGCTGGTGCAATTCACCATCTCAGGTGTGCAACAGGACAAGGCGCTGGAGGCGATTCGCGTCGCAGCCGACGAGATGCAGCGCATCGAGGATGTATTCACCATCTACGGTGCACATGCCAATACCGTGAAAGCCTTCAATGCCAGCGAGCCGGGCGACATCGTGATGCTGCCGGATGAGGTGGATGGCCTGCTTGCCACCTCGCTCGATGTGGCCTGGAAAAGCGGCGGTGCATTCACACCTGTCATCGGCAGTCTGAGTCTGTTATGGGGTTTTTCCCTGCCCGAAGCACCTGTGAAGCCGCCTTCCGCCAGTAATATTACTGCTGCCCGGAGTGGCGTAGACCTCAAGTATATTGAGCGGACGGAGACGGGTTGGAAGCGTCTGAGCACGCAGACCATGCTCGATTTCGGCGCTATCGCCAAGGGCTATGCGATTGATCGAGGTATGGCCGTATTGCGCGCTCAGGGTATCAGTAATGCCATCCTTGATGCGGGCGGTGATTTGCGCGTGATCGGCGATCACGCCGGGCAACCGTGGCGTATCGGCTTGCGCCATCCGCGCAAAGAAGGGGCTACGCTCGGCTGGTTCGAGGCCCGCGGCGATATCAGTATTGTCACTTCGGGCGATTACGAACGATTTTTTACTTATCAGGGCAGGCGCTATCAGCACATCCTCGATCCCGCAACCGGCATGCCCGCTGATCGCAGCAGCAGCGCTACGGTGGTGACAAACAACGCCACGCTGGCTGATGCATGGAGCACGGCGCTGTTCGTGCTCGGCGAGGATGGCCTGCCGCTGCTTGAATCACGCGGTATGCAGGCTTTGCTGGTCGATGCCGACGGGCAAATGCATGCGACTAAACTCACGCTGCTACCTTTTCATCCCTCGGTGCAGTAAAGAAGTGCCCCTTCTTCTTTGCGCGACCACAATTCGACAGGACAGTCGAATTGGACGCCCGGAGGGCGCCAGCAGGGCGAGGGGCATGGATGTCCCGAGTCAAAAAGAAGCAAGAAAGGGCACCCGCGGATAGCTGTGAATTCCCGGCCCGTGCACTTGTTCATCGGGCGCAAAAATAAACACGGTTTTTGCGCAATTTCCGATGATCAGGCGCCCGGTCCGGCACAGCAACAAGTGGGACCCGAAATCAAAGTCAAAGCTGAACACCAGTTACTGTTGTATTTGTGAAAAAAGCATCTGGTCTGATGAAGTTGTTTGTACTACGTTTAACGGCATGATTTACCAACCCGTTCCCGACTACCATATGCACACGCCGCGTTGTCATCATGCCAGCGGCACGGTGCGTGAATTTGCCCAGGCGGCAATGGCTTTGGGGATGAAGGAAATCGGTATGTCCGATCATTCGCCGATGCCCAACGGTTATATGGACGATTGGCGCATGGATCCGGCTGAACTGCACAGTTACCTGACCGAGGTTGAGAAGGTGCGCGATACACTTGCCCGCAAGCTTTGCGTGCGCATTGGTCTGGAAGCGGATTTTCGCCTTGGCAGTGAGGCTGGGTTGAAGCGCCTGCTTAAGCTCTATGACTGGGATTTCATTATCGGGTCGGTGCACTACATCGGCGACTGGGATTTCGATAATCCGTCTAAGCTGTCGCAATGGGACAAGGTGGGTGTGGAAGAGGTGTATTGCGCCTATTTCGATCTGGTGGGGAAATCGGCAGTCAGCGGCATGTTTGATATCATCGGTCATCCCGACCTTATCAAGAAATTCGGTCATCGGCCGCCTGATGGAAGCAAACGCGTATTGCAGGCGGAAGAGGCGATGCTTCAGGCTGTAAAGAAATCGGGTTGTGCCCTGGAAATCAGCTCGGCTGGCTTGCGCAAGCCGGTTGGCGAGATTTATCCGCATCCCCGCATTGTGGCCCGTGCCGCAGAGCTCGGCATTCCCTTTGCCTATGGCTCCGATGCGCACGGTCCTGATGCTGTGGGGCACGGCATGGATGAATGCCTGAGCCTGCTCGAATCCTGCGGCGTGCATGAAGTGTGCGTATTCAAGGGTCGAAAGCGCAGTATGCAGCCCATTGTTCGTGCTAAAGTGAAGCAATCCCGAGTATCTCATGCCAAAGACAGACAAGCCTGACACACGGCCGGTCGTGCTGCTTACCGGCGCGTCCGGTGGTTTCGGTGGTGAGTTTGCCCGCCAGCTTGAGGAGCGGGGCTATCGTCTGATTCTGCACGGCCGGGACAAGCCGCGCATGCTGATGACGCTGCATAATCTGAAAGCCCCGAAATCGCATGTCTGCCTGTATGCCGATCTGGCACTGGATGATGCGCGCGAGGCCTTTATTGAGAAGGTGAAGCAGTATCCCGGCCTGTATGGCTTGGTGAACAATGCTGGGTTCGGCGTTTGGGGCGCTTTCGAGCAACGTGAAATCAAGCCGCAGATGGGGGTTTTGCTTACCGATCTGGTTGCTCCCGTGGATATCACCCACGCTCTGCTGCCGACCCTGCGCCGCAATCGCGGCTTTATTATCAATGTCTCATCCTTGGCCGGTGAAAGTCCACTGCCCTATATGAGTACCTATGCTGCAGCCAAGTCGGGATTAACCTACTGGAGTGAGGCCACACGGCTTGAGCTGGAGAAGGAGGTGCGTGTCGTCACGCTGTCTCCCGGGCCTTCGCCAACCGGTTTTCGCGATGTGTCCGGCATGCCGGATGGGCCTGGAAGCCGTTTCCGCAGCCGTGCCCGGTTGATTGTCGAGGAAGGTTTGAAGCAACTGGATCGCGGCGGTGGTTTCTGCGTGCCGGGCAATCGTCATAAGCTGTTGTATTACATCCAGAAAATCACTCCGCGCAGACTTGCTCTGCGGCTGATGGCACGTTATCTGCGACGCTGAAAAAGTATTTATAAATCCTTAAGGTCTTCGGGATACATGCACCGTTCCACAATCAGGTTTGCCTGAGTTTGCAGATCGATGTCGCGTGGTTTTATTTTGCTGCCATGGCGATCCATGTTTATATGTACAACAGGGCGCAGGGGAAGACGTCGGTGGACACGTACCACCTGACCAATATCGCCTGAATTCAATTGGACATAAGTGCCGACCGGGTATAAGGAAATCGCATCGAGCAGGCATTTGAGATATTCCGGATCATAAGCCTTTTTATGGTTAAGGAGGATCTCACGAATGGCCGCACGAGGAAGCATGCGCTTGCGATAAGCGCGGTAGTGAACAAGGGCTTCGAATAAAGAGAGAAGACTGACAATGCGGGCAGTGCTGCTTATTTCATTACCCTTCAGACCGGTCGGACCCGATCCGTCAAAGCGTTCCCGGGCCTGTAAGGCTGCACTCAGAATGCGCTTGTCGCTAACGCCACATTGCTGCAGATATTCCGCACCCAGTTTCGGAGAATGGCTGATCTGTTTAAATTCATCTTTGGTCAGTTTTTCTTTCTTGTCACGAATGCTGGCTGGGACTTGTGCCATGCCGATGTGATGTAGCATGCCGGCCATCACCAGCGCATGCAGCTCATCCTCATCCAGCTGGAGTTGCTGTCCCATCTTGATGGCATAGAGCATCAGCATGATTGATTTCGTTACAAGCCCGCCATAAAGATCCTGAATTTTCGTGCCTTTTTCGCTGATCATTAGTTCCAGCACGGCAAGTTGATCGGGGCGATTGGGTATGGAGGCAATGAAGGTTTTGACGTGATCCGAAAGGATGGTTGTGTCGCCGAGCTTGTTCTCCCCGGCAGTTTTGAACACGTTGGCAACATAGTGCACACAATGGTTCAGCCACTGTTTGTCATCTGTTGCCGCTGTGGGTTTTGCAGAGCTTCCCTTCCCAGATGTCTGCGCACTTTCATCCTCTTCCACGAGCAGGTCGGCTTCCGACTGGGGGTCCCATGTCCCGGGTTCTACATACCCTTCCTCTTCCTGCAGGAGTTCGCGGTGCTCCTCTTCGGTCACCGGGGTTGCGGTTTCTTTCTTTCCCGGCTGATGATGGGAGCGAAGTAGATCAATATAATTAGGCATTAAACGTGATACTTCTCTACCGTTTCTGTTACGAGGTTGCTGTCTATGAGGGAAACGCCCTTGCGCATACCAGTAAGAAGACAGTGGTCTGCCAGGTGGTTGATGCTGCGCGGCACGCCGCCGGTATGCCGGTATACGGATTCAACGGCCTGTCGGGTAAGGATGGGACGATTACACCCGGCAGCCCGCAGACGGTACAGTATATAGCGACTGGTATCCTGCATGGACAATGGACCTAGATGCAAATGCAGAGCCATGCGCTGGCGAAGCTGCGGCAGCTTGGCAATGATGTTTTTCAATTCAGGTTGTCCAATGAACAACAGGGTGAGCAGAAACCGGTCGCTGAGTTGAAAGTTCAGCAGCAGGCGCAGCTCCTCGAAGGTTTCAAGGGTGGGAATGCTTTGCGCCTCATCAATACAGATGAGTGTATCACGATCGGTTGCTGCAGTTCCCGCCAGATGTTCTTGCAGGACATGCAACAGGGTGTTTTTACCTGCATTGCCCGAGTTTTTTGTCTCCAGCCCGAGTTGCTGATTGATTTCACGCAACATTTCCAGAGGGGAGAGGCATGGGTAGGTAATCAAAGCAATATCGAAACGCTTTTCCGGCAGAGAGAGCAACACACGTTGGGTAAGGGTGGTTTTGCCGCAGCCAATATCGCCGGTGAGCAGGATTGCTCCCTTGCGATGCATAATGGATTCTCTCAGATCTTCAAAAGCGGGATGGTGGACTTCCGAATCGTAGAAATAATTGGGGTCTGGCACGTTCTCAAACGGCATGTGCTTCAGATTCCAATACTCAAGATACATATTCATCCTCATTGAACTTCACGGTTCTTTTCCCAGCCGAACTTCTCAAGCTAGGACGTTTCGAAAAAAGAATCCTCAGAAATTTTTAGCCCCTAATTCAGAAGATGGTATCCTTTTAAGGCCGAAAGATAAAACAAAGGTTGTGTGAATGTCCATAAAGATGTGACAGGGCACACATTTTTGCATTTAGTTCCAATCGCTTCGGACGCCGGTGAATTAACGTTTTTGTGCACATTGACTTGCCAGACAGTCAGTTATGTTGCTTGCCATCAATGGGTCCCTGACTGCACACTTTGCCCGATGCATGGGGATGCCTGTAGGGTATGCGGCAAAAGTTTTTTAGTTTCCGTGTGAATGGAGGAATTGATGGCGGTTCGACCCAAGGCTAAATCACCGAAGAAACCCAAGGGGAAAGATGAGGTGACATCGGAACCGTCCGATTCAATGTTTCCTGACGAGAGTGGGGACAGCTCTGAATTGGAGACGCAGAGAAGCGCGAATACGCCTGTTGCTTCCAGTGCGACCGAACAGAAGCCAAAGCCGGCAAGTACACTTGATGACATTGAAGATTTGTTTGTCGAGGAGGAGTCGGAGGCATCTTCCGGAGGTGGTAAGGATGATGCCAAAACCCTTCTGAAAAGCGGAAAAACTGAAGGTACAATCGCTGCCTCAGGCCTTGATGTCGAGGCAGTGGAAAACGATGCCGCCTCAGAGCTTGTGGACGATATGGAAGATGAGGAGAAAGCCCCGGACATCTTCAATACAACAAGTGACGATTCCCTGAATCCGAATGAGGAAGGTGAAACATCAGAAGGCGATATTGCCGAATCGGATGCTCCCGACCAGCAGGATAAAGCCCTGACCAAGGTTAATGCGGTAGAAGCAGATGTTGAAGCGTCTGAACAGGAAGAATCGAAGGCCTCCGATCAGTCCATCGATAAGGATTCTATCGAAGAAAAATCCACTGCTCCTGAGCGCCGGGAGTCGATGGATATGGAATCTTCCACCGAGCATGCTGCAACAACGGTGGCGAAAGATGATGTGGCAGAACATGCCAGCAAGAAGCATGCGGAGTCATCTACAAAGCATCGCTCAGGCGATTCCACCCACAAACCTGCTTCTTTAGCCGTGGAAAAACCCCGTATGGGCATGGGTGTGATCGTTGGCCTGATTGGCATCATTGCTGCGATCGGGGCCATAGGAATGAATATAGGCATGTCCGGACGTATCGCCCAGCTGGAAGCGCAACTTGCTTCCGGGGTGCCATCATCCGGGGCTTCATATCAAGGTGCGGAAATCGCATCGATCAAGCAGCAGCTTGATGCTCTGTCCGGGCAGTTCTCCGCACACATGAGCCAGATTGCGCAAGTAAATCCGGATGGGCCTGCTTCAGAGCTAACACAAACAGAACTGCCTGTGCAGACGGAAACCCTGGTAGAGCCGGCCGCGCAGAGTGTGGCGGCTATTCAAACGGAAACGGCAACCGTTGTTGCTGCCAAAGACAATCTGGAAGCCCGCAGGAAGATCGAAGAGCCGATGGCTGGCGGTGAGTCTGCTGTCTCGAATTTTGTTCAAAAGACAGGGCGACAAAGCCAAACAACTCAAGCAACGGTGCCGGATAGCCGCATGACCAATAGCGGCGGGTCTTCAGGCATGGGTTCCGGGAAGCAGGTCGAAGCATCTGTCCCGGAGGATTCACAAGCCAAGGCAAGTGCCGCGCCTCAGCAGGCAGCACAGGAGGCGGGGGGTCAAGCCACTGCTCCCGCGAGCAAGCAGTTGTCGCAGGATTGGGTCATGAAGCTGCGGCTCTTCTTCGGTTCGGGTCACAGGGGTGTATCAAAGGCCATGCAGCGCAAGATTGACGAATTTGCCAAGACTCTCTCACCAACGGCAAAGGTGCGTGTTGCCGGCCATTCCGACGGCGAGCCGGTGGGCGGCTATGCAGGCAACACACATGAGCCCTCGCATGCATTGGATAGTAATATGGCGGTTTCTCAGGAGCGCGCCACTGCCGTAGTCCGCGCGCTGATTCTGGCGGGGGTTGGTTTTGAAAGAATCGAAACCGGTGCATTCGGCAGTAGCAATCCGATTGCCTCAAACGATACGGCCGAAGGACGCGCCAAAAATCGCCGTGTGGAAATTTTTATTAACGAATGAAAATAAGGGTTTATTGCCCTTGTTATGCACGCCAGGAAGTCCGACATAATTGTTTCCCGCGCTTGGCATGTTCTGCCAAGGATGAGATGCTTGCCTATTGCTGCCGAAGCTTGTTTGGTTTCGCCTCTTTTGCTGACTCTGTTTAATGGCTGAAATGAGGTAACATATTGACATTCAAGGAAAAATATTGAATATATTGCCTGTGAATAGAAGAACCGGAAGGCGTCTCTTGGCCGCACTTGCTATGGTGTGTGTACTTGGGGTCGCTTCCTGTCGCACCACCGTCCCTGAGCCCAGTATGCCGATCAAGGATGTAGACAAGCCCTTTCCCGAATACTCGATGCATAATATTGGTCCGCAGCACGTGCGGCATGCTTTTTCTGTGCGCTATGCCGACATGAATGAGGATGGTCATGTGGATTTGCTGGTGGGCCTGAGGAAACCGGAAGCCGGGTTCCAGTTGGAATGGGGTGATGGTCTTGGGAACTGGAGTTCGCAGCAGGGGCCGGGCACCACCATGGAGGTGCGTTCGGCTGCTATGGCGGATGTTGAGCATGATGGTGAAATGGATATTCTTATTGGCGGGGAAGGCGATCAGCAAGGCTTGCAGGTTTGGCACCTGAATCGAGGTGGGGAATGGAAGGCTCCGCATATTGCCCCAACGGAGAGCGGGCAATTCCGTGAAGTCGTATTGGCGGATATTAATGAAGATGGTTGGCCCGATGCGATTGGTGCGCAGGTGAACTCAGAAACCGATGGCGGCCTGCATGTGTGGCTGAATGATGCCAAAGCCGGCTGGGAACCGCATATCGGTCCACTGGCGAATGGTATCTTTACCGGCTTGGTTGTGGCTGATGTCAACGCGGATGGTCATCTTGATATCGTCGCTTCCCGGCGTGGCGGGGCTGGCGCACAACATTTGACCGATACATGGAGGGGGAGTTGGGTCACGGTCGGTGGTGTGGAAGTCTGGTATGGCGATGGGTCCGGGCGATGGGAGCCTGAGAACCTTCCGGCTCCAGGCGATGCTGAATCTGTGACTGTGGCGGATGTGAATGGGGATGGGCGCATGGACATCGTTGCCGGTCTCTATTTACATGGGATTGAGCTGTGGCTGGGTAGTAAAACCGGCTGGGTTAAACAGACCGTTGTGGATGAGGGGTCCTGGGGTTCGTTGCGTGTGGGCGACCTGGATGGTGATGGCAAGCGCGAACTGGTGGCTGCATCAAAAGATGGCCGGGGCCTGGGCTTGTGGCAATGGAAGGGTGGTTTCATGTCGGGAGGGGCAGGGTTCACGCCATTGACGGGATGGTTGCCGGACAGTGGGACGTATTACAGCCTTGATTTGGGGGATGTGCATGGACGGGGGCTTTTGGATGTCGCTGCTTTGCGCACCGATGGCGCTGTTCAGGTCTGGTCTTTTGAGAGTGCGGAGCAGGAGCCTGTGCAAGAGTTTGTCGGGGAGCCACTGGGCGAGCCGCTGAAGGTACATTTTGATACGGCACTGGCGAATGTGAGTGGGGCTGATGCAAAGGCCATGTCCGAGTGGCTCAAAACACTTGGAGACAAGCCCAAGGATCTTTATTTCCGCATTTCCGGCAAGGCTGATGCCCGTTCAATACACAGTGAGGTTTTCCCCAATAATGAAGCGCTTTCCCTGGCTCGGGCCGAGGCGGCAAGTGCCGTGTTGCGTGAGCAGGGCGTTGCTGCCGATAGGATTAAAGTGCAGGGCTTGGGCGATAAAGACCCTATGCCGCCAGGCGTGAGTGAAGAAGCCCTGCAGCAGAATCGTAGCGCATGGGTGCAGGCCTATCCGTTGATGTCAGTCCGCTTGCCTCTGACCAAAGGGGCACGGGTTGAAAGGGATATGTTTAATATTGATGAAAATGCAGCATTTAAAACGATCAATGGTGTTCCTGAATATCGGGTTGGTCCCGGCGATGAGGTCTCCATTACCATGTGGCAAGGCTCCAAGCCGGAAGTGCACAAGGTTACGGTGGGTGTTGATGGCACGATATCTCTGCCTTTCTTCGAGGGGGTGAATATCAATGATATGACGCCGACCGAGATCGATGAGTTCATGACCAAAACCTTGTTGCGTTACGTGCGCCATCCGCGAGTGGATGTGAATATTCTCAAGTATAAAAGCAAAAATGCCACTATTTTTGGCCAGATCAGGGATTTGCAGAGACAGCCGACCGGACCGGGAACTTACCCTCTCCAAGGTAAGGAAACACTGGTTGATTTCATCTCTCGAACGGGTGGCCCAACCGAGAAAGCTGATATGACGCAGGTTCAGATTATTCGTGGTGGCAAGGTGGTTAAATTGAACCTGGAGCGTGCGATTCAGCAGGCGGACTGGCGGGAGAACGCTATTATCAATGATGGTGATACAGTTTTTGTTCCATCATTGGAGCAGGCCGGGCGCCGGGTGTATGTGCTGGGAGAGGTGAAAACGCCGGGAATTGTAGAGTTTACGGGTGATTTCCGTCTTCTGGATGCGATTTCCAAAACAGGTGGCTTTGGCGAAAATGTATACTATCCGGATATTCGCGTGATTCGCGCTGATCGTGACAAGCCGCTGATCATGCCTGTCGCCTTTGACCGTTTACTGGAGGAGGGTGATTTGACTCAGAATCTGGCATTGAACGACAGGGACGTCATTATTGTCCCACGCAGCCCGATCGGGAACTGGAATCAGTTTATCAAGAATATTTCACCATCGTTGGACTTGCTGTTATTCAAGCCGATGAACGCGGTTTCTCAGTCGCAAAGTATTCGCCTCGCGAACAAGGCATTGGTTGGCGGCGGCACGACGGCAATTCTAAAATAATATGGCAAACCCGATCAGCACAACCGCCAGTTATGAACTGAATCTGGAGGAATACTGGAATATTATCCTTCGTCGACGCGAAGTGATCCTGTTTTGCGCGCTTGCACTGGGGAGTTTTAGCTGGTTGTTCACCTGGATGAACCAGCCACCGGCACTATATTCCTCCAATACCTCGGTGAGGATAGAAAAATCAACGGATATGACCGGGCTGATGATGCAAAGCATTGCCTTCAGCGCTGTGGATGACATGGGTACCCAGCTTGCACTGATTAAATCCTATTTTCTCATGGAAAGGGTGGCCCGGCGCATGGGGATGATTCCCGAGAATTTGTCGGATGCCGATATTCGTAAAAATGCCGTCTATATGGATAAGATTCTCGGTCTCAAAAATAATATTGAGGCCAAACAGGAAGGTGCAAGCGGCATTATTAATATCACAACCACCTCGGGCAGCCCTGAGTTTGCCCGTGATCTGGCGCAGACTGTCGCCGAGGAGTTTCGCCAGCTTAATATCGAGGAGAAGAACAAGCGTGTCACCGAGGCCAAGCGATTTATTCAGTTGCAGCTTAAGGTAGTAAGCGATCGCCTGAAAAAGGCTGAGGACGCAGTGCGTACTTTTCGCGAGGAAAACAAATCCCTGATGGCGGGGCGAGGGTCGGCCGCCTTGTCCAGAATTGGATCCGAGCAGGAGGATCAATACAGGAAACAGGCCTTGCAACTGAATATAGTCGAGTTTGCCATGACCAAGCTTCAGGAGCGTATGAATAAGGGGCCGTGGGACTACAAGCCGGTATCGGTTGATGATCCGGTTAGCCCATACTTTACCCAGTTGAATGCCAGGCTGGTTGCGATGGCCGTGAAGCGGACCGAGCTTGCGACCGATTTCACGGATGAGCACCCCGCGATTAAAGATTTGCAAACCCAGGGTAATGATGTTTTGGTCAGTATGGTGGATGAGCTGAAAAAGCAAGCTGCACAGATTAAGTTGAGAATGGTCAATATACAGCAGAGCATGGAAGAGACTGCGCTGCGCTACCGTGATGTGCCCGAGCAGGAACTATTAATGCGCCGACTGGAACGTCAGGTCGTCACCAACGAGCAATTGTACACGGTCCTGGAAGGGAAATTTCAGGAAGTGCAGATCAAAGAGGCTGAAAAGGTAGAGGAAGTAAGTCTGGTGAGGCCTGCCCTGGTTTCACACGTTCGAATAAACCCGGCGCGTACCACTCAGACAGCTGTGGCGGGGATTATTTTAGGACTGGTGTTAGGTCTGATCATCGCACTTATTATCGAGGCGATGGATAGCTCGGTGGGGACTATCGAGGAAGTGGAGAGTTATATTGGGTCGTCGGTTGTCGGCTTTGTTCCTAATTTGGCGCGTGATGAGGCCGCACAGTTGTTTTCAGGTGTGCAGGGTCTTGCTACCAGCGGACACGAGCTGGAGCGACAAATACGGCTGGTAACGCATTTTGCACCACCATCTACGATTTCCGAAGCCTATCGCAGCCTGCGAACCAACTTAATGTTTTCGAAGTCGGGAGAAAACCGCGTTGTTCTGGTCAGCAGTTCTACCATGCAGGAAGGCAAAAGTACGGTGGCATCCAATCTGGCGATTGTGTACGCGCAGCAGGGAGCTCGGGTACTGTTGATTGATGGGGATATGCATAAGCCGATGCAGCACAAGACTTTCGGGCTTGATCGGGAGCCTGGTCTGAGTGAATACCTGTTGGGTCAAATTCCCTGGCAGGATGCGGTGCGGCACATATCCGATGTGCTGTTGGGTGATTTTGGTGTGGATCAGGCGCTCATGACCCCGGGTCTTGATCAGCTGGATATTATGACATGCGGCAGACAAGCCACAAATCCGGCGGGTTTGCTCGCGACGCCAGTGATGGACCAGTTTCTTGTGCAGGCACGCGAAGATTACGATATGGTTATTTTGGATATGCCTCCATTGCTGCATACAACGGACGCCTCGGTGCTGGCAACCAAAGTGGATGGCGTGTTGCTGGTTTACCATATAGGTTCGGTTGTGCGCAGCGCATTGAAGCGTGTGAAAACGGGGATTGAGGCTGTGGGGGGCACAGTGATAGGCATTGTATTGAATGGTGTTCGTGGCGAGTTGTCGCCCGATTTTTCCAAGTATAAGGTCTCTAAAACCTATGCATATGCATATGGCGACAGCAAGGGGAAGCACGACAACTGGCTTGATCAAGCCAATGATGAGGTCCGCAAAGTAATCAAATTTGTCAGTAACTACGCGATAGAGCAGGTGTATGCTCTGTTGCGGAAGTTTAAAAAGTAGATGCAGCGACAATTGGATCACCTGCGGTTCAAAAAGCGCAGGCGGAGACGCATTGTGGTGGTATCAATGATCAGTATGCTTGCAGCGCTGGTCGCTGTTTCAGTGCGGCAATGTGGTGAAGATTTGCAGGGAACCCTTAACGAGCAGTACGTACCTCTTGATCAGCTTCGCAGCGATTTTGAGACCTACAACAAGTTAAAAGAAAGCGGATTATTGCCCCCTAAACGATGAGATCACTAACCATTCGTGTGCACGTTCCTCCCGCTGTGTTGCTCACGCTGGTTTCGACGACACTTCTCTTGCTGGCAGCGTATGCGATTGCGCCTGAACCGATGCGTCTGGGATTGCTGGTATCTGCCTCTCTGATGGTCGCTTTGGTGGCATTTACCAGTGTCGAACTAACATTGTATTTGCTGATATTGTCCACTTTGCTTTCTCCGGAGCTTCAATTCGGCGGCGATGCAATTACTGGAGCCGATACAGCCACATCCTCGCGAGGTGTGACGCTCAGGCTGGACGATTTGCAGCTTACGGTCATTTGTCTCACTTGGATGTTCCGCATGGCGGTGTACAAGGAACTGGGCGCGGTGCGCAATACGCCCATTAATCAGCCCATTGCCTGGTATTTTTTGATTACTGTTTTGGCGACGGTGGCCGGATTTTATTCCGGACGCGTTGGTCTGTACGGTTTCTTCTTTGTGCTAAAGTATCTCGAATATTTTGTGCTGTTCTACATGATCATCAATCAGATTCACGATAAGGAAGCTATTCATCGTTATATGAATGTCATGCTATTCACCTGCGTTGTCGTTTGCCTGTTGGGAATTGCGCAGATACCGGGTGGAGAGCGAGTATCTGCCCCGTTTGAGGGTGAGATGGGAGAGCCCAACTCCTTTGGTGGATATCTGGTGCTGATGTTCTCAGTGGTTATGGGTATGTTTCTTTATGAGGTCGATTCGGCTAAACGCTGGTATTGGGGAGCCTTATTGATGCTGATCTTGATTCCGCTCGCCTTTACCGAATCAAGAACATCATATCTGGCTTTCTTGATGATGATCGTGCTGTTTATTATATTCTCTGATCACAAACGCCTGTTGGTCGGGCTTTGTCTGGCCGCCTTGAGTCTGGCACCCTTTATCGTACCTAAAAACATTGTAGACAGGGTGATGTTTACCTTCGAGCAGCCTGAAGAAGCAGGGCAGATTGCGCTGGCAGGGGCGCGCATTGATACCTCAACCAGCGAACGCCTCGAAGCCTGGGTGAAAGTGATTACTATAGATCTGCCCCGGCATCCTTTGCTTGGCGTTGGTGTGACCGGAGGCAGGTTTATGGATGCGCAATATCCGCGTGTTCTTTCAGAGACCGGGATCATTGGTCTGATTATGTTTCTCTGGTGGGTGCGGCGCATGTGGGTATTGCTCAAGATATGCCATCGTCATTTAAGTGATGAGCGTATGCGGGGAATGTCGCTGGGGGTACTATGTGGTTTTGGTGGCCTGTTGTTTCATGCCCTTGGTTCCAATACCTTTATTATCGTGCGTATTATGGAGCCGCTAATGATTTTGCTTGGTTTGCTGGTGGCGGCTTTGCTGATTCAGGAGCAGGATCAGGAACGTGAAGCCGAATCTGAAGCACAGACCAAAGGCGATGAGCCTGTTGATGCAGTTCGGGTGTGAACCTTATGCATAGGGCTATATATTCCACCATTTTGCTTGTTCTCTGTCTGATGGCAGGCGGCGTTTCTATCAGTTTTGCTGCGACTCCGCTTATCAAGGAGGCGCGCTTCTGGACGGCTCCCGACCATACCCGGGCAGTTCTCGACCTGAGTGCAGGGGTCGAATACCGTGCCTATAGCCTGCCTAACCCTGAGCGAGTGGTGGTGGATATCAAAGGTGCTGAATTGCGCGCCAGCCTCGATGGTTTTGAAAAGAATGATCCGGTGCTGGCTGCGGTGCGCTACGGCAAACCCAATCCCGGCACCCTGCGGCTGGTGATGGATGTGCGGGAAAAGGTGCAGATTCGCTCTTTTTTGCTCAAGCCCATGCAGGGTAAGCCCTATCGTCTGGTCATTGATCTGATGCGTTCGGTCGATGAGGAGAAGAAGGTGGTTGCGCGGGCCTCTGAAGCCAAACAAAAGACGATTGTGATTGCTGTAGATGCCGGGCATGGCGGGGAGGATCCCGGTGCTTCCGGGCCGCATCGTATCCGGGAGAAGGATATCACCCTGGCTGTAGCCTTGCGCTTTGCCGAATCCATTAATAAAACACCCGGCATGCGGGCCGTGCTGACCCGGCGAGGTGATTATTTTCTGGCCCTTAAGAAGCGAGTGGCTATAGCCCGCGCGGCCAAGGCAGATCTGATGATCAGCATCCATGCCGATGCGGTAAAACAGCGTAAGGTTTCCGGCGCAAGCGTATATACCTTATCGGAGAAGGGTGCTTCCGATCGGGTTGCGGCGCTCTTGGCAAAGAAAGAAAACAGTTCCGATGCGGTGGGTGGTGTGATGCCAGGAGAGGTCGAGGACCCGCTGGTGCAAAGCATTCTTGCTGATCTGATCAAGCGTGACAGCCTTAATAGTGCCGAGATGCTGGCTGAGCAGATTATCAGGCACATCGGTCAGGTCGGACCGGTGAAATACGATGCCCCCAAACACGCCCGATTTGTCGTGCTCACGGCAGCCGAAATACCCAGCGTACTGGTGGAACTGGATTATATCTCCAATCCTGATCGGGAACGCCTGTTGCGCAGCCCAGCGCATCAGGATCGCTTGGCTGCCGCACTGCTTGATGCCAGCCGCACCTTCCTGAAAGAGCAGGGGAGGCTGCCGCCTACGCAGATCGGTCAGAGCAGGAGCGGGGATCGTTCTGCGCTGCGCCGCACATCCCCCGGGCAGCCGACGACATGAGCAAGCCGACTTCCATGCAGCTTTACCTTCGTCTTCTGGAATTTCTTAAGCCCTATCGCGGGCGTGTTGCGCTTGCCATGGGATGCATGGTGATTCTTGCTGCCTGTACTGCGGCAACGGCATGGGCCTTGCAGCCTGCGCTGGATGAGGCGCTGTCGGGCAAGAATCCGGAGCTGATATATCTGATTCCACTGTTGGTGATTGTGCTTTATATCATCAAGGGCGTGGCCTACTACGGTCAGGCCACGCTCATGGGGCATGTCGGCCAGCGGGTGATTTATGATTTGCGCAATCGCATTTACGATCAGCTGACCTACCAGTCGCTGGAGTTTTTTGCACATCGCAAGGTGGGCGAGATGCTGGCCCGCATATCCTACGATGTGACGCTGGTGCAGGCTGCAGTCAGCACTTCGGTGACGGCGCTGATGCGCGATTCGGTCAGCATCGTTTTTCTTCTCGGCGTGGTGTTTTATCAGGAATGGATGCTGGCCGTGATTGCCATGCTGGTATTCCCGCTGGTGATATACCCGATTGCCCGTTTCGGAAAACGCATGCGCCATGCCAGCTTCGACGGACAGGTATCGATGGGAGAGATGTCCAGTCTGGTGGAGGAAACGGTCGGTGGTATCCGTGTGGTCAAGGCTTTCGGCATGGAAGATTATGAGCGCAGTCGTTTCCGTCGGCTGACCGGCGATTTCCTTTTCCACCAGTTGCGTATGATTCGCGTGCAGGCATTGTCTTTCCCTATCATGGAGCTGCTCGCCGGTTTCGGTATTGCCGGCGTCCTGCTTTATGGGGGCATGCGGGTGGCTTCCGGGCAGACCACAGCCGGTACGCTGGTTTCCTTTCTGGCTGCGCTGATAATGTTGTATGAACCGGTGAAGCGACTCTCAAGGGCGAATAATGAAATTCAGCAGGGCTTGGCCGCTGCCGAGCGCTTGTTTGATATTCTCGATGAACGGGTCGCCGTGGAAGATGCTGCTGATGCCAAGATTCTGAATGATTTTTCGCGCAGCGTTTGTTTTGACCGTGTCGGCCTGCAATATCCCAATACTGATGCGCCTGTCCTGCGAGATGTAAGTTTTGAGGTGATGCGGGGCGAAGTCGTGGCACTGGTGGGGCGCAGTGGTGCAGGCAAAACTTCACTGGTTAATCTGGTACCGCGCTTTATGGATGTGTCCGGTGGAGCTGTGCTGATCGACGGGCAGGATGTGCGCAGGCTTACCCAGGCTTCGCTACGCAGCCAGATGGCCATGGTGACGCAGGAAATCGTGCTGTTTAACGATACAGTGAGAAACAATATCGCCTACGGTCTGGACGCCTCGCGGCAGAAGGATATCGAGGCTGTGGCGAAAGCGGCCAATGCGCATGATTTCATTACAGCGCTGCCGGAAGGCTACGACACGCTGGTTGGTGAGCGCGGCGTGATTCTCTCCGGTGGGCAGAGGCAACGCTTGTCCTTGGCCCGCGCACTGCTCAAGGACGCGCCGATCCTGATTCTCGATGAGGCGACCAGCGCGCTGGATACAGAATCCGAGCGTCTGGTGCAGCAGGCGATTGATAGGCTGATGCATGGTCGGACGGTGATCGTGATTGCGCATCGGCTTTCCACCATCCGGCATGCCAGCCGCATCGTCGTGCTGGAGGGTGGAAATGTGGCGCAGATCGGCACGCACGATGAGCTGATTGTCCGGGGTGGGCTGTACGGCGAGCTGTATCACATGCAGTTCGAATCCCAATTGGAAGCGCAGCAGGATGTGCAGGCGGAAGCGGATTCCGAAGCACAAGCATCCCCGGCGGGGGAGGGCTGAATCAGCCTTTCCTTGCAGGACAGGTTTGTTATCTGGCTGGTGCCGCGCCTGATCAGAATCGCTTACCTTTTCTTACGCTATAGCATTCGCTGGCAGGACGTCGGCGTGCCCTATCGGCCTGAGGATAGCCAGCGCTGCATTCATGCCTTCTGGCATGCCCGCCTTTTGATGCTGTTGCGCATCACCCCGAAATGGCACGGCTATATGTTGATCTCAGAGCATCGCGACGGTGGGTTTATCTCAGATACTTTAAATCTGTGCGGTGTGGATACGGTCCGCGGCTCAACCACCCGTGGTGGTGCACGTGCCATGCTTAAAATGCTGCGCGCCGTGAAAAATGAACGGCGCCATCTCGGCATTACGCCCGACGGGCCGAAAGGACCGCGCGAAGTGGTCCAGAAGGGCACAATTCAACTGGCTATGAAATCTGGCCTGCCGGTGATGCCGATTTGCTGGGCCACCAGTCGTTGCTGGCGGGCCAACTCATGGGATCGCTTCTACATTCCACAGCCTTTTTCGCGCGGCGTGTTTGTGTACGGCGAGCCGCTTTTCATTGCTTCGGATGACGATATGGATGAGGCGCTGGCACGTGTGCAGAAGGGTATGGATGAGGTGCAGCAACGTGCGGATGGTTTTTTCCTGTCTCAGCAGGCGGGCGAGGTTGGTTCCTGAGCAGTTATTGAGCCGAGGCCTTTAACCAGGCACCTTCAAGCAGACCGGCATCCACCACAAACAATTCGCGATACTTCCAGCGCAGGAAAATTGATTCAATAATAGCCAATCCGGCAATCAGCAGATCAGCACGACCCTGCTCAATGGTACGTACTTTTTGCCGCTCGGCCAGCGTCATGCCAAGCAGCTGGTCGCGCAGCGCGCAGAATTCATCAAAGTTGATAACATGGTTGTTGATCCTATCGACCACGTAGGGAAACAGATCGAGATGTACGGCGGCCAGGGTGGTGACGGTTCCCGCTGTACCCACCAGATGTGCTGGAATGCGTCCGTCGCCCCAGTGTGCCTCCACCTCGGCCAGATGCGCATCTGCAGTGGCAAGCATGGCCGCATAATCTTCATGGGAGGGCGGATCACTGTGTAAATGTGCCTCCACAAGTCGTACCACACCAAGCTTGCGGCTGATGGCATCCTGCAGCTTCCCATCAGCAGCACGCACGAATTCCGTACTGCCGCCGCCGATATCGAACAGCAGCATATCGCGGCGGCTTTCCCGATGCAGCACCGCGCTGGCTCCTGCCAGCGACATGGTGGCCTCGCTGTCACCATCAATGATGCGTACGTTGATGCCGGTTTCTTCGAGTATCTGCCGGCGGAATTCTTCCCCGTTGGCCGCTTCGCGCATTGCGGCCGTGGCCACCGCTTGTGTATCACCCAAGGCAAGGCCATGGCTGAGGATGATGGCGGCGAATTCGCTCATCGCCTTGAGCGCACGCGCCATGCCTGCATCCGACAAACGACCCGTATGGTGCAGCCCTTCGCCGAGGCGGACGATGCGATGTGTGTAATACACTGTGTCCCATGCCTGTTTGTCACCTGCACGGGCAATCAGCATGCGGAAGGTGTTCGATCCAATGTCGATTGAGGCACGAAGCATGTTGTTCCTACTTTGCGGGCTGGATGATATGGGTTTTGGACAGGGCAACGTAGCGAGAGGCGGAAGTGCGCAGGAAGGCGATTTCATCAGTATTCAATTCGCGTCGTTCGCGTGCCGGCGATCCGGCATAGAGGTAGCCACCACGCAGAATCTTTCCCTCAGGCACCAGTGATCCTGCGGCCAGCAGGCAGCCGGATTCGAGGCGGGAACGATCCATCAGAATTGAGCCCATGCCAACCAGGCAGCCGTCTTCAACCTCGCAACCATGCAGGATAACCCGGTGGCCGACGGTAACGTCATCACCGACCACGCATGGCGTAACGTTATGGCTGGTGTGCAACATACAGTGGTCCTGAATATTGCTGCGCGCGCCGATGCGGATATCGTGCACATCTCCGCGCAGCACGCACTGATACCAGATGCTTGAGTCGGCCCCAATGCGTACCCTGCCCATCACCTCGGCAGAGTCGGCGACAAAGGCCGACGCATCGATGTCCGGCGACCAGTGACGATAGGGGAAAATCATGCGACCTGACTGAGCCTGTCTCCGGCAGGAAGTTTCACACCTTTCCCAGGCTCGTTTGTCGCAGCCTTCTTATCATCGATGCGATTGCAACGACCATTGATCGAGGCGCCTTCGCTGAGCGACATGATGTGGTATTCGACATCGCCCCTTAGCTTACCGGTAGCGGTCATCTTCAGGCTTTCGCTGGCCCGCACATTGCCGCTGATGGTGCCATGCAATACCAGGTTGGGCACATCCACCTCACCGGTGATATTAGCCACTTCGCTGACGATCAGCGTGCCACCGTTGCTGGAACGGATATTACCTTCGAAGTTGCCATCGATACGCACGGCACCCTCAAAACTCAGTTCGCCCTTAAAGCTGGCATGCTGCCCGATAATGGTTTGAATATTGTTGTTATCCACTGTTGCTGATCTCATGTTCCACCATCCTTTCATACAGGTTCCTGCTCACTGTGATTTATTTCCATCAAGATCGATTTCGATCTGGTCGCGCTCAGCGCCCTTTGCATTCATCCGGGTAATCTGCAATTTGACCGGAAGCCAGTCTTGTTGCCAGATCACATTTCCTTCCAGAAATATATGTGTATCCATGATGTATGGCAGTTCCGCAGATTTCTGGTCCAGTTGCAGGGTTTGTTTCTGACCATCTCCGCCAAGCGCAACGATGCTCACGCTGCCGGAAACGCTACGTGGATAATTGCCACCTTTTACCAGCACGATGGTGTAGCTCAGCTTGCTTCCGCCCATGGCCGGGTCACGACCCTCGATGCGTGCCGAGGCACGCAGAATATGCACGCCGCTTGATTTGCGGGCCTCGAGGATGCTTTCGTAGATGTTCTGCGACTGTCTGAGTTCCTCGTTTTGCTGCTGGCTGTTCAAAAGTTCATTCTTGAGCCCATCAATCTGTTGCATAGCCACGGCCAGTTCGCCCTCACGGGTTGCCAATTGGTTACGCAGGTCATGGTTCTGCTGCTGCAGCTGATAGTAGCGAGCCGAAAGGTCTTCAGTCTGTTGCGGGGCGTAATACCAGACCAAGGCTGCCGAGCCGAGGCAGAGGGTTAATACGATGCCCAGCACTGAGGCAATATTGATGCGCATATGGCGTACGGTGTGACCGCCCTCCGGCTCCAGCAACATGAGCTGGTAGCCTTTGAACAGAAACCTCAGGAGACGGTGCCACATACTCAGACTCGCACGCTCATTGAATACACGCTCATTGAATACACGCTCACGGTTCTGCACTTCATGGCCAGACCGCCTGCGCGCTCAGGCCAAGGGTTTCATCGAGGCCAAGCATGATATTGGCATTCTGCAGGGCCTGCCCGGATGCTCCCTTGAGCAGGTTGTCGATGCAGCTGATGACAACAGCACTTTCAGGACCGGTTACAGCTATGCCGATATCGCAACGGTTGCTTCCACTCACACCCTTGGTGCTAGGCAGGGAGCCCTGCGGCAATACCCGTACGAAGGGCTCTCCGGCATAAGCCTCGGCAAGCAGGGCGTGCCAGTCCTGTGGCGCGCTGCCGCGCAGGTGCAGGGTAGCCAGCATACCGCGTGTCATGGGCAGGATATGCGGTACGAAATTCACATGAATATTCTGGCCTGTGTAAGCCGCGGCCCATTCTTCCATTTCCCAGGCGTGCCTGTGGCGCGGCAGGCCATAGGCCCGCACGCCTTCGTTGGCATCGCAGTAGAGTAATTCGGTTTTGGCACTGCGTCCGGCGCCCGAGGTGCCGGATTTTGCATCCACGATGATGTGGCTGGTATCCAGCACACCGGCCCTGAGCAGAGGCAGAAGCGGCAGCAGGGTGCAGGTCGGATAGCAGCCGGGATTGGCCACCAGTTTCGTGCCGGTAATAACATCCCTGGCCCATTCCGAAAGGCCGAACACAGCTTGTTCAAACAACTCGGGGTAGGGATGCTCTACGCCATAGGCTGCGCGATAGGTGACTGCATCCTGATGCCTGAAGTCAGCCGACAGATCGACCACCCGGCAACCGGCATCGAGTGCACTCTTCACGCTTTCTGCAGCAGCACCGTGCGGCAGCGCAGTGAACACCAGTTCGACCTCGGCAGGGAGCGGGGTGTCGGCAGCAGCCAACTGCATCTGCGATACTGCGCCGCTGATGCCGGGCAGCACTTCGGCAACCAGTTTGCCGGCCTGCGAATGCGCGCCAAGGTGCGCGATACGCATGGCAGGATGCGCATCAATCAGGCGAATAAGCTCGGCTCCGGTATAGCCGGTGGCACCGAGAATGGCTGTGGCTATCTGTTTCATGCAGGCATCTTACGCATCAGGCGCGCCTCGGCAAGCCGAGAGGCTTGTGTGGTCCCAAAATCGAAGTGCAATGTGCTCACTTTCCCCCCGTTTCGTATGCTTCCACGAGGAACCGGGAGCTCATCCTGAAGAGATATGTCCATGAAACATCTTCTTCTTTGTGTGCTCAAAGAAGAAGCAAGAAAGGGCACCCACGGGTAGCTGTGAATTCCCCGCCCGGACACATGCCCGGCGGGCGCAAACCGGGAATGAATCTCCCTCTTTTTACGCAAGGCCCCGCCGGGTATGCGCCCGGTCCGGCACAGCTACAAGTGGGACCCAAGGTCAGAGTCTATAACTCAAATCCCTTGAATCGCCTTTCTTCGTGTACTTCGTGTACTTCGTGTACTTCGTGTCTTCGTGGTGAAATGACTCTGGAAAAGGCAAAGAAAAAGGGAAGGCCGAAGCCTTCCCTTTTGATTTGGTGCGGTACTCGAAGCTTAGCGCTTGGAGAACTGCGGAGCCTTGCGGGCTTTGTGCAGACCGTATTTCTTGCGCTCAACTTCGCGCGGATCACGGGTCAGCATGCCGACTTTCTTCAGCTGTCCACGCAGACCTGCATCATACAGGATCAGGGCGCGGGCCAGACCATGACGGATGGCGCCTGCCTGTCCGGACGTGCCGCCACCGTTCACCAGGACGCGAACGTCCAGACGACCGGCAAGCTGGGTCAGAGCAAGCGGGGAGAGAGCATGCTGACGCACGATCTCAACCGGGAAATAGTTGGCGACATCACGGCCGTTGACCACAATTCGGCCGCTACCCGGCTGAATGATGACACGTGCTGTGCTGCTTTTGCGGCGGCCTGTGCCGCGATAAATGGTATCTGCCATGGGTAATGGTCTCCGTTATGCCAGGCTGAGTGGTTTGGGTTGCTGGGCGGTGTGCGGGTGATCTTCCCCGGCATACACCTTGAGCTTTTTGAACATCGCGCGGCCGAGCGGGGTCTTTGGAAGCATTCCCTTGATAGCCAGTTCGATGATGCGCTCCGGGAAACGCTCGCGCTGCTTCTCAAGCGTGATGCTGGAGAGGCCGCCGGCATAACCCGAGTGGCGGTAATAAACTTTTTGGGCTTCTTTGCGTCCGGTGACGCGAACCTTGGCCGCATTGATAACGATCACATGATCGCCACAGTCGGCGTGCGGGGTGTATTGCGGGCGGTGTTTACCGCGCAAAATGGTGGCGGCGCGAGTGGCCAGACGGCCAAGCACCAAGTCATTGGCATCAATGACATACCATTCGCGGGTCACACTTCCGGGACTATAGGTCCAAGTACGCATGTTTTTATACTCCATTGCTGACCGTTTCGGGCCGTTTTTCACAAGGCGCCGGAGTATAGGCAGCACTTGCCGGATGTCAAAACCTTTTGTCGGAATTCTTTGCTGCAATCCGTAGTCGGCCAGATTATCCGGAGGCAGGCACATCTTTAGGATACAGAAGTGCTGCCGATGGCGCAGTGTGCATGCTTATCCGGGCATTAGATATGGTCTATTTGTCTTGCCCCTGATTGATTGTCACTGGCAGCTATGGCGCTAGAGTGCCAGACCTGATGAAACGACACGGTAGCAGTGATTTAAACGAGCGGCATGGGCGGATACTGGGTGATGTGGTGCGCGCCTATCTGGCCAATGGTCAGCCGGTGGGCTCGCGCACGCTTGCCGAACAGGGCCAGCTTTCTCTAAGCCCGGCCTCTATTCGCAATGTGATGGCCGAGCTTGAGCATCAGGGCTTGCTTACTTCGCCGCACACCTCGGCTGGCCGTGTGCCGACCGATCGTGGCCTGCGTTATTTTGTTGATGCGCTGATGATCAGGGATCCGCAGATCGAACGGCATATGGAGAAGCTGCTTTCCGGGCATTTGAGTGAGGCGGATATGCAAGGCGAGTTGCTGCGCAAGGCGACCGATGAGCTGGCCTCTTTAACCCGTTATGCAGGTCTAGTCTGGGTGCATGAAACAGGCGTGACGCGTATCCGGCGCATTGATTTGATCGGGGTCAGCTCCGAGAAGGTGCTGGCGGTTATCGTTACCTCCAACGACGAAGTGCAGAATCGGCTGATTGCCCGCCCCGAAGGACTGAGCGACAAGGCACTGCGTGCCGTTTCCGTGCGTTTGAATGAATTGCTGGCTGATTGTGATTTGCAGGAAGCGCAAATACGACTGCGCAGAGAAATGGAGCAGGACAGGTTGCATGTGCGTCGCCTGCTCGAAGACTTGAAACGTTGGGCCGAGGCCCCTACAAACCGGCAGGACGATATGTTTGTCAGCGGCCAGCGACAATTGCTGGATATGCCCGAATTCGGGGTCATTGATACCGTGCGCTCATTGCTCGCCGCTTTTGATGAGAAGGAGCAACTGCTGCATCTGATGGAGCAGGTGGAGAAAGATGAGCACGGCGTGCGGGTGTTTATCGGCAGCGAGCATGCGATGGTGGATATGGAACAGGTTTCCATGGTCATGGCGCGCTATAAGGGGCCGATGAATACCATCGGTACCCTGGGAGTTATTGGCCCCCGCCGCATGCAGTACGACCGTGTGCTGCAGGTTGTGGATTGTACGGCCCGGCTGGTTAGCAGAATTTTAGGAGGCAGGACTTGAGCATGAAAGACAAGGATGATGTGGATATGACAGAGGATGATGCACTGCCGGAAGATCAGTTTTCTGATGATGAAGCTGTGGTGGATGACGAGCTTGAAGCAGCGCGCTGTGAAGTGGCCGAGATGAAGGACAGGCTGCTGCGTACGCATGCCGAGATGGACAACCTGCGCAAGCGGACTCAAAGAGAAGTCGCCGATGCGCACAAATTCGGGATCGAGAAATTTGCCGTGGCCCTGCTTGATGTGGTGGATAATCTGGAACGTGCGCTGGATGTCGCCGAAGGTAATGAAAAGGCGTTGCGTGACGGTGTGAAGCTGACCCTCGACAGCTGGCATGAGATGATGAAGAAGTTCCATCTGGAAAGGGTTGATGCCGTCGGAGAGGTCTTTGATCCGCATAATCATGAAGCTCTGTCGCAGATGCCGGCTGATGCGCCTGAAGGCACTGTGGTGGCCCAGCATGTGGCCGGATACAAACTGCACGGGCGATTGCTTCGCCCGGCCAGGGTGCTGGTTTCTGCCGGTCCGGCCGATGCGCAGAGTGATTAAATAGCTTCCCCTGAATATTTTTTTTCTACAGGACTTGAATTGCCTGTTTTCGACCCCCATAAACTGAACATGACCGGCATGCGTAACGGTAAATAGAGTTCCGTTGCAGGGGTGAAGTCGGAAAAGAATATAAATGAAACCGGATTGTTAAAAATGGAGAAACTACAATGGCAAAAGTAATCGGAATTGATCTCGGCACCACCAACTCGTGCGTTGCCGTGATGGAAGGCGACAAGCCCAAGGTCATTCCCAACAGCGAGGGCGATAACACCACCCCGTCGGTTGTGGCCTTTACCAAGGATGGCGAGCGTCTGGTTGGTGCACCGGCCAAGCGGCAGATGGTGACTAACCCGGACAAGACCTTTTATGCCGTCAAACGACTGATCGGTCGCAAGGCCAATTCAAAGGAAGCCCAGCATCACAAGGATCTGGTTTCCTACCCTGTGGTGACCGCCGATAACGGCGATGCCTGGCTTGAAGTCGACGGCAAGAAGATGAGCCCGCAGGAAATCAGTGCCATCACCCTGCAGAAGATGAAGAAGACGGCAGAGGACTATCTCGGCGAGAAGGTCACCGATGCGGTGATTACCGTGCCTGCCTATTTCAACGATTCGCAGCGTCAGGCCACCAAGGATGCCGGCGCGATTGCAGGCCTGAACGTGCTGCGCATTATCAATGAGCCGACAGCTTCGGCACTGGCTTATGGTCTGGACAAGACTGAAGAGAACCATCTGATTGCAGTTTACGATCTGGGTGGCGGTACTTTCGATATCTCCGTGCTGGAAATCGGCGACGGCGTGTTCGAAGTGAAATCGACCAATGGCGACACCTTCCTGGGTGGCGAGGATTTCGATCAGCGCATCATTCAGTATCTGGCTGCCGAGTTCAAAAAGGAAAGCGGCGTCGATCTGATGAGCGACAAGCTGGCCCTGCAGCGTCTGAAAGAGGCTGCCGAAAAGGCCAAGATCGAACTGTCTTCCGGCACCCAGACCGAGGTGAACCTGCCGTTCATCACGGCTGATGCATCAGGCCCCAAGCATTTGCTGATTAAGCTGACCCGCGCCAAGTATGAAAACATGGTTGCCGATCTGGTGGATCGCTCCATCGAGCCTTGCCGTCAGGCGCTCAAGGATGCCGGTGTGAAGGCCTCCGAGATTCACGAGGTTGTGCTGGTCGGTGGTCAGACCCGTATGCCTTTGGTGCAGGAAAAGGTGAAGGAATTCTTCGGTCGTGAGCCGCACAAGGGTGTGAACCCGGATGAAGTCGTGGCTATCGGTGCTGCCATTCAGGGCGCGGTTCTTTCCGGCGATGTGACCGATGTGCTGCTGCTGGATGTCACTCCCCTAAGCCTCGGTATCGAGGTGGAAGGCGGTATCTTCAATCGCATCATTGAGAAGAATACCACCATTCCTACCAAGAAGAGCCAGACATACACAACAGCTGCCGACAACCAGACGGCTGTGACCATCAAGGTAGCGCAGGGCGAGCGCGATATCTTCAATGCCAACAAGATGCTCGGCGTGTTCAATCTTGAAGGTGTTGCTCCGGCGCCGCGAGGCATGCCGCAGATTGAGGTGACTTTCGATATCGACGCCAACGGCATTATGCATGTGCATGCCAAGGACAAGGGTACGTCCAAGGAAGCCTCAATCCGCATCGAGTCGGGTTCCGGCCTGTCCAAGGAAGAGATCGAGAAGATGCAGAAGGATGCCGAGGCGCATGCCGAGGAAGACAAGGCCTTGAAGGAAGGTATCGAAACGAAGAATCGTGCCGATGCGCTTGCCTATTCCACGGAAAAGGCTCTCAAGGAGCATGGCGACAAGGTGGATGAGGATACCCGCAAGTCCATCGAGGATGCGTTGGCTGCACTCCGCAAAGAGCTGGAAGGCAACGATATCGAGGCCATCAAGACGGCCGAAGAGGATCTGGCGACCAAGTCACAGAAGCTTGGTGAAGAGGTTTACAAGCAGATGCAGGCTGAGGCTTCGTCCGGCGGGGCGGCAGGTAGTGATGCTGATGCAGGCGCCTCATCGGGCGGCAACAGCAATGCACAGGATGCCGATGTGGTCGACGCCGAGGTTGTTGACGACAAGAAGTAAGTCGGCCTGGTCTGTTAATTATTAACAAGCCCTAGCCTTTGGCCTCCGTTGCCTGTTCCCCCGTTGATCGGGGGGCAGGGGGCGGAGGCCCTTGGCGTTTGGGTCGGAAGACAGTTTGAATGAACAGGGAAGGAGACAGCGTGGCGACAAAACGCGATTACTACGAAATTCTGGGCGTTGAGAAGGCTGATGATATCAACACCATCAAGCGGTCCTACCGTAAGCTGGCTATGAAATATCATCCCGATCGCAACAAGGATGATGAGAGCGCGGCGGAGAAGTTCCGTGAAGTGACCGAGGCCTACGAAGTGTTGTCCGATAAAGAAAAACGGGCGCGCTACGATCAGTACGGGCATGCCGGTGTGGATGACCAGATGCATGATTTCTGGGCCAAGGGCGGCTTCCAGGATTCGCATGCATTCCGTGATTTCGGTGATGTATTCGGTGATGTATTCGGAGATATTTTCGGTGGTGGTGGCGGTGGACGTTCCAATCGCGGCGCGGATCTGCGTTATCAGCTGGATATGAGTCTGGAGGATGCGGCCAACGGTCGCGAGGTGGAGCTGGAAATACCCAAGCATATTTCCTGTGGAACCTGCAAGGGCAGCGGTGCCCGCCCCGGCACGAATCCGGTTCCCTGCCGGACCTGCGGTGGCCATGGCCAGGTGCAGATGCAGCAAGGATTTTTCGCCATGCGGCGCACCTGTCCGGAGTGCCATGGCAATGGCAAGAAGATCGAATCGCCATGCACTGACTGTGCCGGCAGCGGTCTGGTGCAAACAAAGAAGAAGCTCAAGGTACGCATTCCAGCCGGCGTTTATGATGGTGCGCAGGTGCGGGTTAGTGGTGAAGGTGAGGCCGGGCCGCAGGGTGGGGGAAGCGGCGATCTCTATATCGTCGTGCGGCTGAAGAAGCACACGATGTTCGAGCGTGATGGGGCTGATCTGTATTGCGATATGCCTATCACCTTCCCGCAGGCAGCACTTGGTTCCGAGGTGGATGCTCCGACACTGAACGGGCGCATCAAGATCAAGATTCCCGCTGGTACCGATAGCGGCAAGGTTTTCCGTCTGCGCGGTAAGGGTGTGCCGGACATTCGTGTCAATCGTACCGGCGATCTGTTTGTGCGTGTTAATGTGGCTGTGCCCAAGAAGTTGAGCAAGCGACAGGAGGATCTGTTGCGCCAGTTTGCCGGTGAAGCAGGTGATGAAGTTTATCCCGAGCGCACAACGTTTCTGGATAAGGCCAAACAGTTCTGGGATGATCTGTCCGGCGAGGTGAAATGATGCGGGTAATTATAACCGGGGCTTCTGGACGCATGGGGCGCATGCTGGTGCGTGCGGTCAACGATTTGGAAGGAGCCGAACTGGTCGGCGCGACCGAACGTTCGGAATCCGAGTTTCTCGGCAAGGATGCCGGAGAACTGGCTGGTGTAGGTCATCTGGGTGTGGCTATCAGCGATGATCTGTCCAGCCTTTCCAAGGCCGATGTCTTGATCGACTTCACTGCTGCTGCAGCCAGTCTGGTGCATGCACGGTTTGCTGCTGAACACGGCATTGCCATGGTGATTGGCACGACCGGACACAGCTCGGCTGAACTGGATGAACTGCACAGTATTCTGGCCAATACCCCGGTTGTTATGGCCGCCAATTATTCCGTGGGCGTGAATCTGGCCCTGCAATTGATCGAGCAGGCCGCCGCTGTGCTGGATGCCGATTACGATGCCGAAATCTTCGAGGCACACCATCGCCATAAGGTGGATGCGCCGAGCGGTACGGCACTGGCTATGGGGCGCTCATTGGCTGCCGGGCGCGGAGTGCAGCTGGATGAAACGGCTGTGTATGCGCGCGAAGGCATTACCGGAGCGCGCAAGCGCGGCGATATCGGTTTTTCGGTGATGCGTGCCGGCTCCATAGTTGGTGAGCACAAGGCGATGTTCGTTTCCGATGAAGAGCGCATCGAGATCAATCATATTGCCACCGATCGCATGGTGTTTGCCCGCGGTGCAGTGCGTGCTGCCAGCTGGTTGCAGGATCAGCCTGCCGGTTGGTATGGCATGGGCGATGTTCTCAATCTGAAATAGGTTTCTGGTCTTTCAATGCTGACGATCTACGGCATCAAAAACTGCGACACGATGAAAAAGGCCATGCGCTGGCTGGATGATGCCGGCGTTGCCTATACCTTTCATGATTTCAGGGTTGCGGGCATTGAGCCCGGGAAGATCGCCGCATGGTGCGCCAGCCTTGGCTGGGAGACGCTGCTCAACCGCCGCGGCCTGACTTGGCGGGGTCTGAGTGATGCCCAGAAGCAGGGTATGGATGAGGTGCGCGCCATTGCGCTGATGGCCGAGTATCCGGCCCTGATCAAGCGCCCTGTGCTTGAGTTTGCCGATCATATCGAAGTCGGGTTTTCTCCGGAGCGCTACGAGGCTTTACTGGCCCCATCAGCCTGATTGCCGGTGAGAAGTGGGAGAGTGGGGAAGGATGGGAAACCGGTGCGTCTGCTTAGATATCCAAAACCAGCATCGGAAGCCAGTCCATAATCTGCAATGACGTTATGAGCCCGAGCATGCCGGACAATAGTGATGTACTGCTCTTTTTCTTGGGGTGGATTTTTTCCATGATCGTGTCCCAGTGGTGGAAGATCATGTAGTGGCCGGCCCCATCCATCCAGTTTGTTTGAGCACATTGTTTCAATGAGCGGCTGAAATTCTGCATCAGAGGAAAGGGCGCATGCCTGTCTTCTTTCCCATGCCAGATGCTTATCAGACAGGAAATCTTCTCGCTATCGACACGCCACTGAGTGGAAAGGTACATGAGCTCCTCAATCAGATGATCAACGCCCTGTCGGGTTGTTTCCTTGAATGCAGTTAGCAAAAGGAGCTTAAGCCTGGTGTTGTTCAGCACTTCCTTATCAAGATCGGGAATGCTGTTGGTGATTAAGTCGAAGTAGGCATCGGGCTTCTTGAGTGCAACCTGCATGGACAGCTTCAGAAACGATCGAGCGGCAACGGGGTTACTACGCGCCAGTTGAATGATCATGCGGTTTACAGGTAGCAGATGTTTGGTGTCGGTGGATTTTCTCATTGGCGCAACGCTGCTGATCAGACAGAGATGTTCGACCATCTCCGGCAAGGCCTCTGCCAGTGCTATGGCATAAGCGCCGCCAGCGGAATGGCCAAGCACGCAGCATCTGGACAAACCAAGATGGGGAATAAAATGACGCATGTCTTCAAGCCACTGTGCCATGGGGTCGGTGATTGCTGGGGAGGAGAGACCATAGCCCGCCCTGTCCGGCACGATGAGGCGAAGGCCCTTTCCTGCGAGCAAACCGGATTCGGGCGGCAGCATCAGTCGGCTGCCGGTGATTGCGTGGCAAAACAGCAGTGGCTTGCCCTTGGGGTCGCCGTGCTCGGCGTAGGAAACAGTGCGCCCCGAGGGCAGGCGGGCTATCTGGGTATCCCGAGATAACGGCATGTTCTTCTGCTTTGCGGGTTCCCTGCGTTGCATGGTAAGGATGGGGTTAATCAACACCATTTTAACCAGATCTGCCTGTCGTTGAGCACCGGTTTTGGAGAATACTTTTTTCAGATGGGTTCTCGCAGTACCGATGCTCATACCCAGATTGCCCGCAGCTTCCTCAAGGCTGGCGCGGCCATTGCACAGTTGTGCAGTCAGCTTTGCCTCTTTTTCCGTCAGGCCATATAGCTTCATCAACTGCTCGACACGCACATTTCGCTCGAAGGTCTGATGACCAAGATACACAGCCAGTTGTTCGACTGAGCTTTCACCATAGTGAGATATCCATAGATTCAAGGGGCCCATGGTGACCGGGGCTCCCTGCGAATCTCCGCTTGCAACATGATTGAGGGCGCGCACAAAGGCACGCTGCTGGTTGCTGTCTCTGAACTGGAGTTCCCCGTCATGATGTCTGGCTTCCACATGATCCAGAAGGGCGATGCCACGGGCGTTTCTGGAGATGATTTTTGCTTCAGGTGTGATGAGCACAATACCCATGGGGATTCGATCAAGCACCCTGTCGGCATGACTGTTTTTCAGGTGAAGCGCTGCCATTTTCTCCAGTAGGAGATTGGCTCGCTCTACGTGTGGCAGCAGGGAGGAGAAGTGATCGGCAAAGGTGTCGAGCGGATCGTTATCTTCGTGGTCGAAGAACTCATCCATTGCGTGGAGCAGGTTGGGCCATTCATCATCATTGTCCACAAGGGCATAGATGCTGTGCACGAGCCTGTCGCGCACATCGGCCTTCCCGTGTGTTTTTCCCTCGCTGCCTTTTCCCATGGGGCGGTTTATAGGTTGCAAATACATTTTTGGCAACCGCCTCTTTCTACCCCATTTGGGGGATGCCAGAGGGATTTTGTTCGGCATGATTGCGCGCATTAGGAAAAGTATTTTTTTATATCCGGGAATATCTAAAAGGGGAACTAATATGAACCGACTTAAACAAAACCTGTTATTCGGGGCTGCATTGCTGGCCTTGCTGTCTATTGCGCCGTTTTCTGCGCAGGCGGCTGCGATACTGACATCAACTTATATGGCTGCAGGGGGTAGTGCAGCTGTCACAGTTACCAATAACGGACCGGATGCGGTCGCTAACGTGAATCTTCAGCCGTCGGGCGCAGGGGTTGATGCACAGGCTCCAGTCAACCTCGGCACCATTGCCGCCGGTGGCAAGGCCTTCTTCAAGCTCGATGGGGTTTCCCCATCCGGTTACATCTTCCTAGACGGTAACGGCAGCGATGCCGCCGGTCAGCCGGTTTCGATTTCAATCGTTAGTAAGGGGAACTGATCATGAACATCAAACGCAAGCTTTTAGGTTTCTTCGCGGCAGCTCTGCTGCCATTCACCATGGCAGGCACGGCGAACGCCGGCCTGAACGACGGCCTGGCCGCTTACTGGACTTTCGATGAGGGTGTGGGCATCGTGGCCAACGATGTGTCCGGCAACGGCAATACGGGCGCCATCAACGGCGGCGCGACCTTTGGCCCCGGTCATGTAAACACAGGCCTGAACTTCAACGGCGTCGATCAGAATGTTGTGGTTCCCGATGCGGCTTCGCTGAATCCATCGACGTCTCTCACCATCAGCGCCTTCGTCCAGCCATCTACGTCGACTGGCGATATTGTTACCAAGGACGGTGAAAATGCAGGTGGGCGCCAGTATCAACTGACCTTTTACAATAGCCATTTCTGGCTTTCCATCGGGACGACCACAGGCCTGCATACGCTCATGGGTAATGGTACCTGGGCAACCGGTGGCCAATACCATGTTGCGATGACCTATGATGGCGCAACGGTGAAGCTTTTCGTTAACGGCGCGCTGGATGGCTCGCTACCTGTTACCGGCGCCGTCGTGTCCGGCAACCAGCCTGTGCGTATCGGTGGTGGGGCGCCGGCAGGGCAGTCCCCGTATTGGTATAGCGGCGGTATCGATGAGGTGAAGATATATGCCCGGGCGCTGGCCGATTGCGAAGTCGCCCGCGTGGCCGGAAGTACTGCCCAGTGCCTGGTGCCTGCGGTTCAGTCGACCAATTCGCCCAGCCAGCATTTCGAGCTGATCGATCCCGAGCTGCAGCAGGACATCGTGGATTACAACTACGGCGGCCTCGGTACTGCCTGGACAGCAGACGGCAGAATGCTGCGCCGTGCAAACGGTCAGATTGTCGAGTACAGCGCGACCCAGAGCTTCAATACCCGGGGAACTGACATGTTTAACCGGGATATCATTCATAACGTTCCGGGCCTTCCGGCCGGCCACGGTATGACCAACGGTACGGACGGCTTCCTGTATGCCAACTCACCTGAAGGCCTGTATAAGGTGGACCCAAACACTTGGGCTGCCACTCGCGTCGGTGCGACGTACTCCTATTCGTATTGTGCGACTGGGTATTGGGCATACAGTTGGTGGTACGGTTCTTACTGGGTTTGTACTTCATATGGCACGGCACAAAGGGGTTACGGATACCATTACGGTATCGGTACGCTGTCGGACGGTCGCATCGTACGCGAGGTCAACAACACCGTGTGGATGTATAACCCGGCGAATGGTACCGATGTCCAGATTTTCACCGAAAGCAACCTCATTGATGATTTGACGACCGTCTCGACGCCTGCTGGCGATTACATCGCCCTGGCCTCTAGATACAAACAGCAGGTTGTTATCATTGATCCCAATGGCAACGAGATCAACCGCGTTAATGTCCGCGGTTACATAGGCACCGCCAATCCGGACGGCATGGCCTTCGGTGGCGGCTCGCTGTACACGGGCAATACCGACGGTTCAGTCTCACGCTTTGATTTCACCGGACCGGGCTTTACCGGTACCGCGTCCGAGGTGATTGTTGCGTACCACGCGGGAGGCTATGGCGATCTGTCCACCGTCGGTCCTGATGGTGCATTTTACATGACACAGAACCAAACGCGCTACGATGATGGTTCGACTACCGGTGGCTGGACGATGATTCGCCTGTCCATCCCGGGCGGCTTCGATACCCCGCCGGGTGTACCATCGAACAAGGCACCGACAGCCAATGCAGGTGTGGCGCAGACTGTGGAATGCACGGGCGCAGCCAGTGCCAATGCCACGCTGAATGGTGGTGCATCTACCGACCCTGATGGCGACGCGCTGCTCTATAGCTGGTCGTGGAGCGGTGGCTCTGCTTCGGGTGTGAGTCCGACAGCTTCCTTCCCGCTGGGGACCACTCAGGTAACACTGACGGTGGATGATCAGAACGGTCATACAGCCACCTCCACCACCTCGGTGAAGGTGCAGGATACCACGCCACCTACGGTAAACGCCGGTCCGGATGTGGTGCTTGAAGCAACCGGTCCATCCGGAACGCTGTTCGATCTTATGGCTCAGGTTACGACGAGCGACAATTGCTGCTCGCCTAACGTGCAGGTTATCAACTCACCACCCTACAATCTGGGTGTGACAACTGTGACGGTGAGGGCCACCGATTGTTCGGGTAATACTGCCAGCGATACAATGCTTGTGACGGTTCAGGATACTACGCCGCCATTGCTGGCTGTTCCGGCCAACGTGAGCATCGAAGCCAACGGCGTGCTGAGCACAGTTGATCTGGGCGTTGCTCTCGCCAGCGATCTCTTCAATCCAGTGACCATCAGCAACGATGCCCCGGCAACGTTCCCGCTGGGCACGTCGACGGTGACCTATACGGCAACCGACCACAATGGTCTGACCACAACCGGGACGCAGACTGTGACGGTTGTGGATACAACAGCGCCTGCGCTGACGCTGCCAGCGAATGTGACGGCTGAGGCAACCGGTATCCTGACCCCGGTGACGATCGGTGCTGCAACTGCGACCGATATCTTTAATGTGACGGTAACCAGCGATGCGCCGGCCCTGTTCGGGCTGGGTGATACCACGGTGAACTGGACGGCGACGGATGCCAACGGCAACGTCTCTACCGGTACACAGACAGTCACCGTGGCTGATACCACGGCACCTGTGCTGACTGTTCCGGGCAATGTGAGCATCGAAGCCAATGGCGTGCTGAGCACGGTTGATCTGGGTGTTGCGACAGCAACCGATATCTTCGGTGCGACTGTAGCCAACGATGCACCGGCCACCTTCGGCCTGGGCACCACGGTCGTTACCTACACAGCAACTGACGGCAACGGTCTGACCTCGACCGGTACGCAGACAGTAACGGTGCAGGATACGATAGCACCAGTGCTGACAGTGCCCGCCGATTACACAACGGAGGCAAGAGGCCTGATCACCTTTATACCGAAGGGCGCGGTTGGCAGAGCTACGGCTACTGATGCGACTTCGGTAAAAATTGCTCTGATGGGCGCTGGGCACTTTAATAAACAAGGATTCAGCCTTGGTACGACCCCAGTGACTTGGGTGGCGACTGACATGGGTGGTAATGTCACAGAGGGTATTCAGAATATTATCGTGGTTGATACCACGGCGCCTGTGCTGACAGTGCCTGCTGATGTGAGCATTGAAGCCAACGGTGTGTTGAGTTCGGTGAATCTTGGTGTTGCAAAGGCTAAGGATATCTTTGCCGTGACCATCACCAATGATGCGCCTGCAACTGGCTTCCCGGTTGGTACAACGGCAGTGACCTGGACAGCAACGGATGCCAACGGCAACGCAACGACCGGCACACAGAATGTGACAGTGGCAGATAGCACCGCTCCTGTGCTGACTGTTCCGGCCGATGTGAGTGTTGAGGCCAACGGCGTGCTGAGCACGGTGTCGATCGGTAGCGCAACCGCTACTGACATCTTCGCTGTGACCGTCACATCCGATGCACCTGCAACCTATGCACTGGGAACCACAGTGGTGACCTGGACAGCAACGGACGCCAACGGCAACGCAACAACCGGTACACAGAACGTGACAGTGGTGGATACCACAGCACCTGTTCTGACTGTTCCGGCTGATGTGAGTGTTGAAGCCAACGGTGTGTTGAGCACGGTTGATCTGGGTGTAGCAACAGCCACCGACATCTTTGGTGCCACGGTTGTGAACGACGCTCCGGCAACATTCCCGCTGGGTTCGACCACTGTTACCTATACGGCAACTGACGGCAACGGCCTGACGACAACTGCAACACAGACAGTAACCGTGGTTGATACCACTGCTCCTGTGCTGACTGTTCCGGCTGATGTGAGTGTTGAAGCCAACGCAGTGATGAGCACAGTGGCTATCGGTAACGCAACCGCTACTGACATCTTCGCTGTGACCATCACTTCCGATGCACCTGCAACCTATGCACTGGGAACCACAGTAGTGACCTGGACAGCAACGGATGCCAATGGCAACGCAACAAGCGGTACACAGAACGTGACAGTGGTTGATACCACTGCTCCGGTGCTGACTGTTCCGGCTGATGTGAGTGTTGAAGCCAACGCAGTGATGAGCACAGTGGCTATCGGTAACGCAACCGCTACCGACATCTTCGCTGTGACCATCACTTCCGATGCACCTGCAACCTATGCACTGGGAACCACAGTGGTGACCTGGACAGCAACGGATGCCAATGGCAACGCAACATCCGGTACACAGAACGTGACAGTGGTTGATACCACTGCTCCTGTACTGAGTGTTCCGGCTGATGTGAGTGTTGAAGCCAACGGTGTGTTGAGCACGGTGGCTATCGGAACTGCAACCGCTACCGACATCTTCGGTGCTACAGTGACCAACGATGCGCCTGCCACTTATCCGGTCGGTACGACGGTGGTGACATACACAGCAGTTGACGGCAATGGTCTGACCACAATCGGCACGCAGAACGTGACGGTGGTTGATACCACTGCTCCGACTGTGACAGCTCAGTTGGTTCCAGTACTTGTCGGTGATGACGAGCATGAGAATCAGGCCAAGAAGGGTCTGTTCCAGGTGGTGTTCACTGCCACGGATATTGCTGATCCGAACCCTGTGCTGACTGCCACGCTCAATGGTGCGACGGTGACCAACGGTCAGATCGTCAAGCTGGAGCAGAGCAAGAAGGCCAAGGTTGAGAACGAACACGGCAAACTGGAGATTCAGGGTCTGAGCTTCACCTTGAGTGTTTCGGCGACCGATGCTTCGGGCAACGTGGGGACGGCTTCAGCTGCCTTTGCCTTCCCGAGCCACAAGGATGACGATCACGGCATCCACCGCGGCAACGACAAGGAAGACAAACATGCCGACAGCGGCAACCACAAGTCTGAAGGCAAGGCCAAGGTTGAGCAGAAGGACGACAAGAAGTCCGAGTCCAAGTCGAGCAGCAAGGACGACGACAAGAAGTCCAAGAAGCATTAATCGCAAAGTAACTGATTCAGCCTGAGTAAAGCAGGCGGATCAGGTAACAGGCGGCCGGCGTCCTCTCCATGGAGCGCCGGCCGTTTTGTTTGTGAGTGATGGCTGGGGCATGCCTATATAAAGCGTTTAATCAAGTCGTATCTTTGGCTGGAGAGTGGCAAGTGCATAGTCCTAAAGGAGGAGGTCCCTCATCCTTTCGGGCAATACCGGAATCATTCAAAAAGTCAGAAAATTCGCCGCGAATGAGTTTAATTTTTCCACCCTTAGGGGGGGTACAGGAGAGGGATATGTTAAAGCAACTTAAAATATTTGGTTTTGCACTGGTATTGCTGCTGGCCTTTGCAGGTCCGGCTTCAGCGGCCAATTTGACTTCTATCTATATGGCCGCGGGCGGCAGTGCGGCAGTCACGATTACCAACGACGGTCCGGACGCGGTGTACAACGTGAGCCTGCAGCCGTCGGGCGCGGGCGTTGCTCCCCAGGTGGCTTCGGTCAGTGTCGGGGACATTGCCGCCGGTGCCAAGGCATTCATCAAGGTCGACGGGGTTTCTCCGGCTGGATACATCTTCCTGAATGGAACGGGTACCGACTCGACCGGACAGTTGGTTTCAATTTCTATCGTCAGTAAGGGGAACTGATTATGAATATTAAACGCAAGCTTTTAGGTTTCTTCGCGGCAGCCCTGCTGCCATTCACCATGTCTGGTACAGCAGACGCCGGCCTGAATGATGGTCTGGCCGGTTACTGGACCTTCGATGAGGGCATTGGCATTGTCGCCAACGACGTGTCTGGCAATGGCAACACGGGCGCCATCAACGGCGGAGCGACCTTTGCTCCCGGTCATGTGAACACAGGCCTGTACTTCAACGGCGCAAGTAATGTTGTGGTTCAGGATTCGCTGTCTCTGAATCCTTCGACGTCTCTCACCATCAGCGCCTTCGTTCAGCCATCTACGTCGACTGGCGATATTGTTACCAAGGACGGTGAAAATGCAGGCGGGCGCCAGTATCAACTGACCTTTTACAATAGCCATTTCTGGCTTTCTATCGGGACGACCACAGGCCTGCATACGCTCATGGGTAATGGAACCTGGGCAACCGGTGGCCAATACCATGTTGCGATGACCTATGATGGCGCAACGGTGAAGCTTTTCGTCAACGGTGCGTTGGATGGTTCGCTGCCTGTTACCGGTGCCGTTGTGTCCGGCAACCAGCCTGTGCGTATCGGTGGTGGGGCACCGGCAGGGCAATCCCCTTATTGGTTTAGCGGCGGTATCGACGAGGTGAAGGTTTACGCTCGGGCACTGGCCGACTGCGAGGTTGCGCGTCTGGCTGGCAGCACCAGCCAGTGCCTGTTGCCGGCGGTTCAGTCGGCCAGCTCGCCGAGCCAGCATTTCGAGCTGATCGACCCGGAATTGCAGCAGGATATAGTGGACTACAACTATGGCGGTGTCGGCACGGGTTGGACCTCGGATGGCAGGATGCTGCGCCGAGTAAATGGCGAGATCGTGGAGTACAGCGCTGCTCAGAGCTTTAATGTCTACGGAACGGATATGTTTACCCGGAATGCCTACCATGCAGTGAGCGGTCTTCCTGGTGGTAATGGTTTGACAAACGGCACAGATGGCTATCTGTATGCGAACTCTCCTGAAGGTTTGTACAGGGTGGACCCGAACAACTGGGCGGCCACCCGAGTCGGTGCGACGTATTCGTATACGTATTGTGCTGCCTACAGTTGGTATTACAGCTCGTGGTATGGTTGGTATACTGCATGTAGCAGCTATGCCACGGCACAAAGGGGATACGGCAACAACCATGGTATCGGCACCCTGCCGGACGGACGTATCGTGCGTCAAACTGGCAACGATGTGTGGATCTACAACCCAGCTGATAGTTCGGACCGCCTTCTGTTCAGCGAAGGTTCCTACATCGATGATTTGACCACCACCTCAACCGGACTGATTGCCCTGGCATCGATCTACAGGCATCAGGTGGTCATCATCGATGCCAATGGAGCCGAGATTAATCGTGTGAATGTCGCCGGATATACGGGTGCGGGTAATCCCGACGGTATGGCTTTCGGTGGCGGTTCGTTGTACACGGCTGCGACCGACGGCACCGTTTCCCGTTTTGACTTCACCGGCCCGAATTTCACCGGAACAGCCTCGGAAGTGATCGTTGCCTATCATTCCGGCGGCTATGGTGACCTGTCTCAGGTTGGTCCGGATGGCGCCTTCTATGTGACGCAGAACCATACGCGTTATGATGACGGTTCGACCACTGGTGGTTGGTCGATGATTCGCCTGTCCATCCCGGGTGGCTTCGATACCCCGCCGGGCGTGCCAGCGAACAAGCCTCCGGTTGCCAATGCCGGTGCTGCGCAGACGGTGGAATCCACTGGTGCCACGACAGCTGTAACGCTTGATGGTTCGGTTTCGAGCGATCCGGATGGTGATGTACTGAGCTATGCATGGTCCTGGAATGGCGGTTCGGCAACGGGCGTGAATCCGACTGTGAACCTCGCCAATGGTACATACGCCATCACCCTAACTGTGGATGATGGCAACGGTCATCAGGCCACGGCGACAACGACGGTGACTGTGCAGGATACGATTGCTCCGGCGATCACTATTGCGCCGATTCCGACAATGGAAGCAACCAGCGTGAACGGTGCGCTTGTGGATGTGGCAGCGTATGTGACGACAACCGATGTGTGCGCGGTTTCTATGAATGTGTCGCCTTCCGGCCCGTATGCATTGGGAACCTCGACTGTGACTGTGACTGCTACGGATTGTGCGAGCAATACGTCCAGTCAGACGGTCGATGTGAGCGTGGTTGATACCACGGCACCGGTGCTGAGTGTTCCGGCCAATATCACGGCCGAGGCGACCGGTTTGTCCACGCCGATCGGGCTTGTTGCTGCGACTGCAACGGATGTATTCCCGGTCACGATCACGTCCAACGCTCCGGGAGCCTTCCCGCTGGGCACAACGCCAGTGATCTGGACGGCTGATGATGGCAACGGCAATGTCTCTACCGGCACGCAGCTTGTAACGGTGGTGGACACCACGGTGCCGGCGATCACTGCACCTGGTGCAATCACGGTGGAGGCCAATGCCGTGCTGAGCACGGTGAATATTGGCACGGCCACGGCCTCCGATATCTTCAGCCCCGTTGCTATCACCAACGACGCACCTGCCGGGGGCTTCCCGCTGGGGACCACGACTGTAACCTGGACGGCGACCGACCTGAACGGCAACTCCTCGACAGCCGTGCAGAACGTGACGGTGGTGGATACCACGCCGCCGGTGATGAGTCCGCCGGATGCTCCGGTGAATACACCGACGCTTATCGACTACGCTAACTTCTGCGACCTGTCGAATATCACGCTGAGTGGCACTTCGGCATATCTGAATCCGGCCGCTTTTGCCGGGCAGTGCGTGTTGCGTCTGACCAATAACAACAGCCAGGCTGGTGGGGGCTTTGTCACCAACCCCGTGTCGCTGGCGGGTAGCGCATCATTCAGTACCGCATTCAGCTTCAATATTCACAATCCTACCGGTATTGGGGATGGTGATGGTCAGGGTGCCGATGGCTTGGTGTTTGTCGTGCAGACGCAGTCCAACCAGTACGGCGGCTCCGGTGGCGGTATCGGTTATGCGGGTATTCCGAACAGCGTGGGTATCGAATTTGACACCTACAACAACGGCGCAGGCGATGCATGGAGTGGTAACCATGTTGGTATCGACATCAATGGCAACCTCAACTCCGCAGTGCTCCAGCCTATTGGAACGCGCCTGAATAACGGTAGTACGTGGCATGCATGGGTGGACTATAATGGTTTCACCAAGCAGTTGGAGGTCAGGCTTTCACAGAATGCCACGCGACCTGCAGCAGCCACCCTTTCCTACAACATTGACCTGCCTGCAGTGCTTGGACAGACGAATGCGTTTGTCGGCTTCACTTCGGGTACTGGTGGTGGTGGCACCCACGACATTCTCAATTGGCAGTTGACCAATACGTTTGCGCCGATCAGCTCAGCACCGGGTGACGTGATTGTTGAGGCCAATGCTGTTCTGAGCACGGTGAACATTGGTACGGTCACAGCCACCGACATCTTCACGCCGGTGACGGTGGTGAACGATGCGCCGTCAGCAGGCTTCCCGCTGGGTACCACGCAGGTGACCTGGACCGCAACCGATCCGAACGGCAATTCCTCGACTGCCACGCAGAATGTGACGGTGGTGGATACCACGCCGCCGACCCTTTCTGTTCCGGCAGATGTGTCGATTGAGGCCAATGGGGTGGGCAGCACGGTGGATATCGGCACGGCGACGGGCTCGGATATCTTCGGTGTGACCATCACCTCCAACGCTCCGGCTACCTTCCCGCTGGGCACGACGGTCGTAACCTGGACCGCCACCGATGGCAATGGTTGGACAACGACGGGTACCCAGAAGGTGACGGTTACCGACTCTACAGCTCCGGTGCTGACGGTTCCGGGCGATGTAAGTGTTGAAGCCAACGCAGTGCTGAGCACGGTGTCGATCGGTAGCGCGACAGCTACCGATTACTTCAACGTTACTATTACCAACAATGCCCCGGCTACCTATCCGCTGGGTCTGACAGTGGTGACGTGGACAGCAACGGATGCCAACGGCAACGCAAGCTCCGCTACGCAGAACGTAACGGTGTCTGATACCACAGCTCCGGTGCTGACGGTGCCTGGTGATGTAAGTGTTGAGGCCAACGCGGTACTGAGCACAGTCACTATCGGTAATGCAACAGCAACCGATATCTTTGCTGTGACCATCACCTCCGATGCGCCTGCCAGCTATGCGCTGGGAACAACTGTGGTGACCTGGACTGCAACGGATGCCAACGGCAACGCAACATCCGGCACACAGAACGTGACCGTGGTTGATACCACGGCCCCTGTACTGAATGTTCCGGGTGATGTGAGTGTTGAGGCCAACGGTGTGATGAGCACGGTGTCTATTGGTAACGCAACAGCCTCCGACATCTTCGGTGCGACTGTGAGCAACGATGCACCTGCAACGTTCCCGCTGGGCACAACCACCGTTACCTATACGGCAACGGACGGCAACGGCCTGACAACAACCGGTACGCAGACAGTCACCGTGGTTGATACCACAGCCCCTGTGCTGAATGTTCCGGGTGATGTGAGTGTTGAAGCCAACGCAGTGCTGAGCACGGTGGATATCGGTGTTGCAACAGCCTCCGATATCTTCGGCGCCACGGTTGTGAACGACGCTCCGGCAACGTTCCCGCTGGGCACGACCACCGTTACCTACACGGCAACGGATGGCAACGGCCTGACAACAACCGGTACGCAGACAGTCACCGTGGTTGATACCACGGCTCCTGTGCTGAATGTTCCGGGTGATGTGAGTGTTGAAGCCAACGCAGTGCTGAGCACGGTGGATATCGGTGTAGCAACAGCCTCCGATATCTTCGGTGCGACTGTGAGCAACGATGCACCGGCAACGTTCCCGCTGGGCACGACCACCGTTACCTACACGGCAACTGACGGTAACGGCCTGACAACAACCGGTACGCAGACAGTCACCGTGGTGGATACCACGGCCCCTGTACTGAATGTTCCGGCCAATGTGAGTGTTGAAGCCAACGCAGTGCTGAGCACGGTGGATATCGGTGTTGCAACAGCCACCGATATCTTCGGCGCCACGGTTGTGAACGACGCTCCGGCAACGTTCCCGCTGGGCACGACCACCGTTACCTACACGGCAAAGGACGGCAACGGCCTGACAACAACCGGTACGCAGACAGTCACCGTGGTTGATACCACAGCCCCTGTGCTCAATGTTCCGGGTGATATCACGGCTGAAGCCAACGCCATAAACAGCACTGTGGCTATCGGCAGTGCAACAGCAACCGACATCTTCCCGGTCACCGTGACCTCCGACGCCCCGGCAACCTATCTGCTGGGTACGACGGTGGTGACGTGGACGGCAACGGATGCCAACGGCAACGTGACCACCGGTACGCAGAACGTGACAGTTGTTGATACGACTGCTCCGGTTCTGACTGTACCGGCCGATGTTTCGGTTGAGGCCACCGGCATGCAGACGCCAGTATCCATCGGCACTGCCACGGCTACCGATATCTTCGCTGTGACTGTTACCTCCGACGCCCCGGCTACCTATCCGCTGGGAACGACGGTGGTGACGTGGACGGCAACGGACGCCAACGGCAACGTAACCACCGGTACACAGAACGTGACGGTGGTGGATACCACGGCACCGACGGTGACGGCTCAGCTGGTACCGGTAGTGGTGAGTGATGACGACGATCACCACGGCAAGAATGAGGAACATGCCAAGAAGGGCCTGTTCCAGGTGGTGTTCACAGCCTCCGATATTGTCGATGCGAACCCTGCGCTGACTGCTACGCTCAATGGTGCGACGGTGACCAACGGTCAGATCGTCCAGCTGAAGCAGAGCAAGAAGGCCGAGGTTGAGTTTGAGCATGGCAAGCTGCAGGTCGAGGGTATGAGCTTCACCCTGGATGTTTCGGCTACCGACTTCTCGGGCAACACGGGTACGGCTTCGGCAAGCTATGCCTTCCCTGTACACGAGGATCATGGCATCCATCGTGGCAACGACAAGGAAGACAAGCACGCCGATAGCGGCAATCACAAGTCCGAGGGCAAGGCCAAGGTCGAGCACAAGGACAGCAAGAAGTCCGATAGCAAAAAGGACAAGAAGCGCAGCTAAGCGTTTCTGATCTGTAAACACACGGCCGGCGGCTTCCACAGCGCCGGCCGTTTTGTATTGTCAGGAAGGAGAAATCAGGCGGTAGGCAGGGTGAGGATTTCCACGCCGTCTTTGGTGACGGCGAGGGTGTGCTCGAACTGGGCGGAGAGGGATTTATCGCGTGTGACCACCGTCCAGCCATCGCCGAGCAGTTTGATGGCATGTTTACCGATATTCACCATCGGTTCGATGGTGAACACCATGCCCGGAAGCAGTTTCATGCCGCTACCCGCTTTGCCGAAATGCAGCACCTGCGGCTCTTCATGGAAGGAACGCCCAATGCCGTGACCGCAGTATTCGCGTACCACCGAACAGCGTTCAGCTTCGACATAGACCTGAATGGCATGGCCGATATCGCCCAGTGTCGCGCCGGGGCGAACCATGCTGATACCGATATCCAGAGCCTTCTCTGCAACCTCGGTGACTTTGCGTGCCTTGATGCTTGGTTCGCCGACAAAGAAGGTTTTACTGGTATCGCCGTGCCAGCCGTCGATGATGCTGGTGACGTCGACATTGATGATGTCGCCGTCTTTCAGAACCTTGTTGGTTGGAATGCCGTGGCAGACCACGTGATTGACCGATGTGCACACCGATTTCGGAAAGCCGTGATAATTCAGCGGTGCCGGGATGGCGCCTGCCTTGATGGTGAATTCATGCACCAGATCGTTGATGTCGTCGGTGGTGATGCCGGGCCGGATATGCGGTTCGATCATGACCAGTGTATCCGCCGCATGGCGGCAGGCCGGACGCATCGCATCGATTTCAGCTGGAGTTTTGATGTTTACCATGGCCCGCATGCTTGATGTCGAGCCTGCGGATTGCAAGTCTTGAGACATGTCGGCACCCACATCGCAACTTGTCTTCCCCGATCCCTGCGATGCAGACAGCGATGGCCTGCTAGCGGCCGGGGGCAACCTTGAGCCGCAAACATTACTGACCGCTTATCGCGCTGGCATCTTCCCCTGGTATGAGCTGGATGGCCCCATTCTGTGGTGGAGTCCCGATCCCCGCATGGTGTTGTTTCCTGCCAACTTTCACTGCTCACGCAGGCTGGCGCGGCGCTTGAAGCAAAGCGGCACGCATATCACCACAGATACAGCGTTTTACGAAGTGATGAAAGGATGTGCCGCCCGCCCTGAGGGAACATGGATTCATCCTGAGATGATAGAGGCATATCAAAAGCTGTTTTCACTGGGGCACGCCAAATCCGTAGAGGTTTGGCAGGGGAATGAACTGGTCGGCGGCTTGTACGGCGTGTACATGGGGCGTGTCTTTTTTGCCGAGTCGATGTTTTCCCGTGTTACCGACGCCTCCAAAATGGCTCTGGCCTATCTCGTTTCACAGGATTGGCTGATGATCGACTGCCAGTTTCACACTACTCATCTAGCCAGTTTGGGTGCGCTGGAGATTTCCCGTTTGCATTTTCTGGACCTGCTGGTGGAAGGATTAGATGTTGCAATTGAGGGTGGTTGAGTTGGCATTTGGAAAGTTTCATCATATGCGTGGGAATGGTTTTGGCTCTATGGCAACAAGAAGAGTCATATAATGAGGAGGAGAGGGATGTCGAAAAGCAAGGTTGAAGTAAGTGTTGATATCAAGCGCCCATTTGCAGAGGTGCACGATTTTCTGGATGACAGCGATAACGATCCTCTGTGGCAGTCCTCGGTGATGGAATCCAGGCGAAGCACGGGCGGGCCGGTTCAGGTTGGCACGATTTACCATGTGAAGGCGAAATTTCTCGGTCGTCTGTGGGAGCAGGACTGGGAGGTAATCGAACACACAGCCAATGAACATTACTGGAAATCGCGCACCACTTCGGGCCCGCTGAAGATGGAAGCCGAGATGCGCTATACCGAGATTGATGGAGGCACGCGCGTGACACGTTCGTTGAAGGTGGATATTGGCCACTTCTTCAAACTTGCCGAACCGGTTGTAGAGCGAACCATCCGTCGTGAGTTCGAGACTGATTTTGAGATTCTCAAGGATATTCTCGAGAGTCAGTAACGAGTCGAACATGACAGTCCTGAAAAGCCCGGCCGACGAGCCGGGTTTTTTATTGTGTGTGGGTCCCCACGCAAGAGCCGTCATGAATGTTCTCATTATCCACAAAGAAAAAGCTCCGGTATAAATACCGGAGCTTTATTCAAACGTTCGACGCCAAGGGGAGGGAGGGGAAGAGGAGGGCGGCGCCGAACCAGACCGAACAGTAGGGGGGTGGCGCTTAATTCGTTATTAAATGCATATTAAGATTTCTTTACGTTAAATGGTCTTCCGCAGAGACCAACTTGCGCTGGTTTTTATACTAATTGGCCAGCTGTCGTTGCGGGCGAAGCTTGCGCGCAATTTTGCACAACAGGTCCTTGCAGTCCAGCGCAATGCCGAGAGCTGCGGGTACCGAGAAGAGGGTGATGACGGTGGAGAACATCAGGCCCCAGGAAAGGGCCAGCGCCATCGGTGCCACAAAGGGATCGTGGCCACCCCAGCCATAGGCGGTGGGTAGAAGGCCAACCACGGTGGTGATGGCGGTTAACAGCACAGCGCGCAGGCGGCGTTTGCCGCTTTCGAGAATGGCTTCGCGCCACGCCACGCCGTCATCAATCAGGCGCTGGATGAATACCGCCATAACCAGGGAGGCATTGACCACCACGCCGGTGAGAGCGACAAAACCCATCAGAGCCATGAAGGACAGCGGCTGTCCGTGCAGGAAGAAGCCGACGATGATGCCGATGGCGCCGAAGGGAATGGCCAGCATGACCAGAATCGGATAGCTGATGCGATTGAACTGGATGGCCAGAATCACAAAGATGCCGGCCAGCGCAAACAGAAAGCTGAAGGCCAGACCGCGCACAGATTCCTGACTGCGTTCTTCCTCACCGCCCAGATGCGTGTGCAGCCTGCCTGCATCCTCACCCAGCCATTGCTCCTGCATGGCGGCAACCTTGTCGTTCAACTCCTTGGATGTGATGAGCTTGTGATCGACCTCGGCGGAGACATTGATGACACGATCGCCATCCTTATGCCGGATACTGGTGGTGCCGGGCAATTCCTCGAGATGCGCAATGCGCGACAGCGGCACCAGCCCGCCGAAAAGGTTGGGTACCTCCAGCTGCATCAGGGTTGCAGGATCGTGGCGCGCTGCTTCGGCAAAACGGATGGTGACATCCACCTCTTCCTTGCCATGTTTCAGCGTTGAGATGCGCAGGCCATCGAAGGCGGCGCGTACATGCGTGGCGACCGTAGCCAGATCGACACCTGCATAGGCAGCCAGTTTGCGATCCAGCACGATATGGATTTCCGGGTCGCCCGGCTCCAGATCACTTTCAATCGCCATCGCACCGGGGATGTCCTGCAATGCGCGCATCAGGCGTTTGGCGGTGCGAACCATGGCCGCTTCGTCGCTGCCGGTCAGTTCGACCTGCAGGGCGCGTCCTACGGGCGGTCCGGCACGCTCCACGGCGAAACTGATGTCCAGATTGGGGAACAGGGGCGGTATTTCCTTTTCGATTTTTTCCATCGCGCTATAGGCTGAAATGGTGCGCTCGGTGAATGGAATCAGAATCACCCGCTCAAAACCGAAACGGTCACCGATTTGCTTGAGCGACTCGCGCTGATCGGCACTGTTTTCTCCGGCCACCATGGTAGTGGTTTCAAGCAGGGCCGGGTCGATGCGCTTCCTTACCTCGATATCCAGTACCTTCAACTGCGCCTGCATCTCTTCCAGTGTGGTGCCGATGGGCATGGTGACACGCAGATAGAAGGTGGATTCGGCACCTGAGGGGAAGAGCTGGAATTTCATTGTCGAAGCCAGCATGGCTGTACCCGCAAGCCCCAGTATGGTCAGGAGAATGGTTAGATAACGGAGTTTGACCGCCTTTTCCAGCCACCATGCATAGATATCTGTAATCCAGACAAACAGAGCCCTTTCCTTGGGGTGTTTGTTGGCATGGGCTATGTCGCGGATATGATTGGGCAGGATAAAAATGGCTTCCACCCAGGAAAACAGCAGCAGGGTGACCACCACCACAGGGATGGAATAAATAAACTTGCCGATGATGCCGTCCATATACATCAGCGGCAGGAAGGCGACGATGGTGGTCAGCACTGTGGCTGATACGGGGCCGAGCAGCTCATGGGTTCCGGTGATCACGGCCTCTTCGGGCGGCAGACCCTGTTCCATATGCCAGGTGGCGTTTTCGCCGATGATGATGGCATCGTCCACCATCAGGCCGAGCACCATGATAAAACCGAACATGGTCAACAGGTTCAGTGTCACACCGGAGAGAAACAGCACCAGCAGGCCGGAGAAAAAGATGATGGGCAGGCCCCAGGCCGTGGTCAGGGCCACGGCAGGGCGCAGGAAGAGCATCAGGGTAAGCAATACCAGGGCAAGGCCGATGGCGCCGTTCTGGGTGAGCACGCCAAGGCGCAGGCGGGTGATGGTGGACATGTCGTTGTACACGCGGACATTCACACCTGCGCCGTATTTCTCCGGCACTGTATCAAGGTAAGCGCGCACGCGATCCACCAGTTCAATGATATCGCTATCACCTTTTTTCAGCACGATCATATTCAGCGCCGGATCACCCTGCGCGCCGACATAACGTTCTGCTCGCTCCAGCGTCTGGGTGACCTCGGCGATATCGCCAAGGCGAACCACTTGGCCCAGGTCGTTGGCGCGCAGCACAAGATTCGCTGCATCCTGTGCCGAGGTGAATTCGCCGGTGATGCGGATAATGCGTTGCCCATCGGGAGCTTTCAGGCGGCCGCCGGGCGCATTGATATTCCAGCCGCGAATCAAGGCAATCAGATCATTGGTGGAGATGCGTTGCTGACGCATTTTTTCCGGGTCGGGAACGATGCGGATTTCCTCCTTGCGATCCCCCTGAACGAGTATTTTGGCAACGCCCTTGAGACCCAGCACATCGTCCTCAATTTTGTCGCCCAGCCGTTTTAGCGTCAGCGGATCGAAATCGCCGAAGATGGAGAAGGTGAGCACCGGCGCCTGCTCGGATTTAATCTCGGTAATCACCGGATCGGCAGGTAGATCCAGCGGCAAATCAGCGCGGTTGATGGCCTGCTGGATATCGGAAACCAGCCGCGAGCGATCCTTGTAGTTCGGATCCACCTCGATGGTTATCTGCATGGAGCCGGCGAAAGCCGTGGCGCGAATAACATTGATGCCGTCGATGCCCTTGAGTTCCCGCTCAATGGGAGTGAGCAGCAGTTGCTCAACTTCGCGGGGTGCAGTGCCCGGGTAGACTGCTACCACGACAATTACATCGAAATTAACGCTGGGGAAGGCCTCTCGCTGGATATTGGCGCCGGCGTATATGCCACCAGCCAGCAGCATCAGGGATAGCAGGTTGACCAGCAGGCCGTGGCGCACGAAGAAGGCAATGGCGGTCTTCATGGTTGTCCTGCGCCTTCATGGAGTTCGATGCCGAGATCTTTCAACAGGCTGCCCTGAGCCCAGGCCAACTGGTAGTGCGCCAACTGCAGGGTCAGTTGTTGCAGTCGCTCCTGCAATTCGGCATTGCGCAGCTCGCCCTCGAATTGCACCACTGTTGCCGTATTCGAGCGCCCTTCGCGGTAACGACTCAGTTCAGACTGATATTTCTTCTGCTCGGCAATTGCCTGCAGGCGTGCCATGCGCAGGCTCGGAATGCCGGTATCGATGGCATTGATGGCTGCGGACAGATCATCACGGATTTGTTCCAGTGATTGCTGGCGCTGATCGCTCAGGCGCTGTCGTGCCAGCTCCGCCTTGCGGATGGCTGCTTTCGCGCTGTTGCGGCCCAGACTGTCCTGCATCTCCAGCGACAGGGATGCGAAGCGGTCGTTTACCGAGAATCCTTGTGCCGCAGCAGGGGCCGGTTTGCCATCCAGGGAGCGTGTGCCGAGCTGTGCCACGACATCCAGTTGCGTGCTGTCGATATCCTGTGCTGCGGCGAGATCGGCCTCGGCTGCTTTCAGGCGGGCATCCACAGCCCTGACATCGGGGCGCTGCACGAGGGCTGTTTTTTCAGCCGCGTCGATGTCGGGAGTCGATGCGCTTGCCGAAAGTGGTGGCAGGGTCAGGGAAATATTCTGACCTGTTTTGCGCAGCATCAGGCGACTTAGGGCGCTTGCATCCATTTGCCGTGCCGCATGCGCGCGTTGCAGGTCGGTCTGGCGTGCCGCGAGAAGTGCCTCGGCCTGCAAGGCCTCGGCCTGTTCGATCAGACCGAATTCCTGCCGGTATTTCTGATAGCGCAACACCTGACGGGCACGCTCGACAGCCTGCCGGGCGATGGTGACGTTGATGTCATCCGATGCCAGACGGAAAAAGGCATTCAGTGCCGACAGGGCCAGCGTACGGGCGACGATATACTCGCTTAGGCTGGCTGCCTCTGTTTTCGCCTGTACCGATTCGAGGCCCAGCGAATAATCGGGGCGGTCGGCACCGCGCAGCAGGGCATGGCGGTAGGTGACATCGATTTGCGAACGGTAGGCCGGGTTGAAGCGGGCCAGTTGAGCAGCCAGGGGTGAAGTAAAGGCCTGACCGCTGCGCGAATAGCTGGCCTGTATCCCCAGCGTATCGCCATTGCTCAGCGGTTGGCTGATCCCGCCATTGATTTGCAGTATGCGGTTTTCGGCAGCCTGAAAGTCGCTGGCTACCGGTATCTGTTCGTCGCTGCCGCTGATGCTGCCGTTGATGCTGGTGTCCAGAAGTCCCTGCACCCGCTGCTCATCCGCAGCAGCAATGGCAGTGTCGGTTCGGCTTAGGCTGAGATTAGGGTTCTGTTGCAGTACTGCCTGCACGACATTGCTCAGAGAGAGTTCCTGTGCATCAGCCTGGGCAGAAAAGCAGAGCAGCGTCAGGCAGAGTGGGATGTACGGGAAGCGTATCAAGGATCTGGTCTGTCAGCCGAGGATCAGGGTGCTAGGCCCTTTCCATGTACTCGCCGGTCTCAGTGTTGACCTTAATCTTCGTGCCTGCTTCAAGATACGGTGGCACCATGATCGTCGCACCGGTTTCCAGTTTGCCTGGCTTGTAGGATCCGGTTGCTGTCTGACCTTTGATGGTGGCATCGCATTCCACCACTTCCAGCACCACGGTCTGTGGAAGTCGCACGTTCAGTGCCCGCACGTCATGAAATTCGACGATGACCTCGGTTTCCGGCAGCAGATAGGGGGTGATATCTTCCAGAAAGGCAGCATCGAACTCGATCTGTTCGTAGGTTTCCTGATCCATGAAATGGTATTTGCCGGTATCCTCGTAGAGGAACTGCATATTGCGTTGTGACAGGGTGACCTGTTCGACACGCTCGGTCGAATTGAAGCGCTTGTTGGTTTTATTTCCGGTTTCGATGTTGCGCATCTCAACCTGCATACAGGCCACGCCTTTACCGGGCGTCACATGCTGGGTTTTCATGACGCGCCAAAGATTGCCATCGACTTCCAGTATCATTCCCTTGCGAATACTTGGGGCATTGATTTGCATGGTTTTGCTCCTTAGTGTCGTAGCCTTACCGTCGAAAAACAGCGCTTTTACTGCCTATCAGGTGTGGGCGCGACCATAGCCAGAACGCCCTGTGCGGGCAAGTGGAGGCTTGATGCTATTACAGGATGCAGTGGATGGCTTCGTGCGCACTCAGAACTCGAACAGCGCCGACCATGGACAGGCTGCCGAGGCCTGCATGGAACATCTGACACACTATCTGGTTGCCTACTCGGACCTGTTTGATGAAGAGGTGGTGGAATCCGACGATTGGCAACTCGACGAATGGGAAGAGCAGCTTGATTCGCACATGAATGAGCTGATGGACGGTGATATCGAGCCGCCCCTGTCGGTGTATGATCTTAAACTCGAACAGCTTGAAGCCACCCATATCCGCGAATTCTTCGGCTGGTATCTGCCGCGTGAACTGGGTGGGGATGTTGGTGCTGTGGTTGAGTTTGCCGCAGTGATGCGCGACTGGTGGTTGTTTCTGAACAAGAGCGGGCGCATGGATGCAGCGCAGCAGATCGGTTTTCTCTCCGTGCTGGCCGATACCGAACCGGATGTGGTGCGCGTGGTTAAGGCCGCCCATCTCCTGTTTCATTATGTGCGACTCGCACACGGGTTGCCTGAGCATGCGCGCAGTTCCGGTTTTTCCCGCTTTGCCGAAGGGCATGCGCGCATTTCCAGAGTGGAAGGCGAACAGCTTTGGCTGCACTTCGATTCACAGGAGGAGCGCATCGGGCCCGTTGTGCTTTCTCCCGAGATTGCCGGGCTGCTGCATGAGGGCGATGTGCTGGATGTTGAATTGGGTCAGCGGGGCGGGGTGTGGATCATGGTGGATATCGGTCCGATCTATCCGTCCTCAATCTATGTCGAAGCCGAAGAATTCGAGCACCTTGCCAAGCTCACCTGATCGTTCATAAACCTAAAGAAGTTTGTTGAGCCATGCGCCGATGGCGGCGATTTCCTTTGGGCAGACCTGATGTGCCATCGGATAGCTGTGCCAATCCACTGCCATGCCCAGCTTTTGCAATCTGTCGTGCGAGGCTTCACCGAGGCTGAAGGGGACAACCGGATCGTTGATGCCATGCGCCATGAACAATGGCGTGCCCAGCGCTTCGCGGCATAGATGTGTCTTCAGTTTGTTTGGCAGAAGCAGATAGCCGGACAGAGCCATGATGCCGCCCAGTGCTTCTTCCTGAGCCAGCCCGACATGCAGAGCCATGGCTGCGCCCTGCGAAAAGCCGGCCAGGACGATGCGCGAGGCGGCAATGCCATTCATTTGCTGTTGCTCAACAAGCAATTGCACAGCCTTTGCTGAGGCGGCGATACCCGCCTCGTCGTGCTCGATGCCGAGATCGGTTTGGCGGATGTCATACCAGGCAGGCATCACATAACCACCGTTGATGGTCACCGGCATGGCCGGAGCATGTGGGAAAATGAAGCGGATGCGCGCCTCGGGCTTTAATCCCAGTTGCGGTACAATCGGTTCGAAATCGTGCCCGTCGGCACCCAGGCCATGCAGCCAGATGATGGCGGCATTGGGCTCGGGAACTGTTTCAACGGTCAGGTGCGGCAGGATGTGCAGGTTCATGGGGCGATATTGCCCAATCAGCATGCCTCTGTCTGCACTCCCTGACTGAGGCTTCAGATGTAAGTAAACAGTCGTAGCAAAAATGCTTTGTCGGCGGCAGGTGTTGTGGTTCAATCCGGCGATGTCAAAACACATCCATATTCTGGGTATTTGTGGTACTGCGATGGCGGCGATTGCGGCGCTGGCCAGAGAACAGGGGTACAGGGTTAGCGGCTCGGATGCGGGTATCTATCCGCCGATGTCGGATTACCTGCGCGATCTGGGTATTGCTATTGCCCCTTTTGATGCGGCGAATTTGGAGCCTGTCCCCGATTTGGCCGTTATCGGTAATGCGCTCTCGCGCGGCAATGTCGAGGTTGAGGCGGTGCTTAATGCCGGCATCCCCTATACCTCCGGCGCACAGTTCATCGGTGATCACATCCTGTCCGGCCGGCATGGCGTGGTAGTGGCCGGCACGCATGGCAAAACAACCAGCGCCAGCCTCATGGCACATGTGCTGCAAACCGCGGGCAGAAAGCCCGGCTTTATGATTGGCGGTATCCCCGAGGATTTCGGTGGTGGGGCACGATTGGGTGAGGGCGAGCATGTGGTGCTTGAAGGGGATGAATACGACACCGCTTTTTTCGACAAGCGAAGCAAGTTCCTGCATTACCATGCGCGCACCCTGATTCTGAACAATCTGGAATACGATCATGCCGATATCTTCCCGAATCTGGAGGCCATCAAACTACAGTTTCACCATCTGCTGCGTACCGTGCCGGCCAACGGTCACATCATCGTCAATGCCGATGATGAAAATCTGGCCGATGTGCTCTCACGCGGCTGTTGGGCGCCGTGCACCTTCTTCGCGCGTTTGGGTCACGCCTCTGCCGACTGGCATTGGGAGGCATTGAAAAATGATGGCACCGCCTTCCGGCTTTATCGGGATGGCGAGCCTGTGATTGAAACATCATGGGGCATGATCGGTGTGCACAATGTTGCCAACGCCTGCGCGGTTGCAGCAGCAGCCTGTGATTTGGGCGTTTCTCTAACACAGATCAGCGAGGCTTTCACAACCTTCTCCGGCGTTCGCCGACGCATGACGCTTTCAGGCACAGCGCGCGGCATTCGCATCTTCGATGATTTTGCCCACCATCCCACAGCCATCACGGGCATCGTATCGGCAGCCAAGGCGGCGATGAAGTCTGATGGCAAGCTGTGGGTGATCGTTGAACCACGCTCCAATACCATGCGTACGCGCATCCACGAAAAGCGCCTGCCACTGTGTTTCGATGCCGCCGATGGTGTTATTTTCTCTCAGCCGTCCAGCCGCAACCTTGCCCCTGATGAGGTGCTGGATGCGCAGGGCGTGTGTGCCACCATTGGCCCGCATGCGCAGGTCTTGCCCGATGCTGCGGCCATTATCGATTATCTCGCCAAACATGCGGCGACGGGTGACGACATCCTGATCCTCTCCAATGGCGGCTTCGACGGTATTCATAAGCACTTGCTTGAAAAACTCGGTCAAATCACATGAGCCTGAGCGGGACGGCGATTCAGCTGCCATTTGCCATTCATGCGCTTGATCTGTTCGGTACGGCGGTGTTCGCGCTGACCGGTGCGCTGCGCGCCCTGACCAAGAAGCTCGATCTGATGGGTGCCGTGGTGCTGGCCATCGTCACAGCGCTTGGTGGTGGCATGATGCGCGATGCGCTGATTGGCAGGCATCCGCCGGCGGCCTTTGCCGATCAGGTTTATCTATTGATTGCTGCCGGGGTAGGGGTGCTGGCCTTTTTCTGGGGTCGACGTCTGCACGAGCAGGAAAACTGGCTGATTGCCTTCGATGCGGTTGGTCTGGGGGTGTTCACTTTGGTTGGCGCTACGGTGGCCGATCAGGCTGGTCTCGGTCCTGTGGGTATCCTGTTCATCGCTATGCTCACCGCTACCGGCGGCGGCGTGTTGCGCGCCATGCTGGTGGCCGAAATTCCCTTCATCCTGAAAAAGGAAATCTATGCCTCTGCCAGCCTGTTCGGTGCGCTGGCCTATCTTGGCTTCGTGCAACTCGGACTATCAGACGTATGGGTGATCTGGGGCGTTGTCCTTATCACCACCGGCACCCGCCTGCTCGCCTGGCGCATGAACCTGTCTCTGCCATCCGCCGAGGCCTAGCATTTTCTTCCCATCGGGTTAAAACGGCCAGATTCAGCCGAAACCAGCAGTTTGCATCACTCTTTAATACTGTTTTTGACTATCTTAATGCGTGAAAACTTGCTATAAATGCATACCAATCAAGCTGTGGTCTATGGACAGAGGGAGAGAAATCATGACAAGCAATGCATTGCTAAAAATTGCTGCCATCACTTGTCTGCTGGTCACAGGAGGCATTTGTCAGGCACATGCAGCGACTATTTCAGACTGGCAGGGATGCTATGCGGGGGTCAATGTCGGCTATGGTTGGGCCAAGGTTGATGGGACATCTTTATCGAATATAACCAATCCGGGCGCTATCCTGACCTACAACGAAGCAATTGGTGGAGACACTGCCAAAGGTGGTGCGATTGGTGGTCAGTTGGGCTGTGATTTCCAATATGCCAATTGGGTGCTGGGCGCCGCAACTTCTCTGGATTATGCTCGTATGTCCGGGAGCCATCTGTATATAAACGGTACGTCACCAACAAATATACTTAAGGATCGTATCAAGTCGTTGGGTACGCTTACCGGACGGGTCGGTTATTTGATTCAACCTAATACTCAGCCATATGTTAAGGCTGGATTTGCGTGGACGAAAACACGCCATTCAGACGGTGATCCGAATGCCTTCCCTAACAATCTGGGCGGCACCGGATACTCTGGAAGCACTGATGTGACGCACACGGGTTGGCTTGTTGGTGCTGGTGTTGAGCAAATGATACTGAAAAATCTATCGCTGTTCGCTGAATATGAACACATGGATTTTGGGGCACATAATGCGACCATCGTATATAGCGATGGCGGTATATGGACGTTCTCTTTCAAGCAGAAAATAGATACTCTCAGGTTAGGCGTTAATTATCACTTTTGACCTGAATTGACTGGCACATTTGAATGTCCAAGTGTGGACAGGCGGTCGATCAGGCAGGATTAGTTCGCTTTGTGTCCCGTTCATCCTGAAAAAGGAAATCTATGCTTCGGCCAGCCTGTTCGGTGCGCTGGCCTATCTCGGTCTTGGTCGGCTTGGTTTATCCGATAGATGGGTGATCTGGGGCGTTGTCCTCATCACCTCCGGTACCTGCTGGCATGGCGTTTGAATCTTGGCCTGCCTTCCGCGGATGCCTGATTTACTTCTTAATCGTTTTAATACAACAATGAACGGCAAGAATTGACCACAAGAGAGAATTCAGCAGGAGTGTTTTAGACTATTTTTTACACCCTCCGGTTAGTAAGTCGGCCTTATATTTCCTTACTCAAAGCCTTATTAAGCCAGAAGTAGCCACAAAGGGCTGAGAGCGTAGATGCCACAATAATGCCTAGACGTTCATCGAAAAGGAGGTTGTCTCCACTGCTTTCGAAAGCGAGTGAACCGATAAATAAACTCATCGTAAAACCGATACCGCAAAGCAGAGAAACGCCATAAATCATTGACCAGTTCACGTTGGTTGGTAATTTGGCCAGACCTGTTTTTACCGCCAGCCAGGCAAAGGTGAATACACCAAGCTGCTTGCCTATAAATAAGCCAAGCGCGATACCAATTGTTGCCGGATGCAATATCTCTTCGATACCCATCGCACTTACATTCAGTCCTGAGTTGGAAAAGGCAAAGATAGGAAGGATCGCAAAGGCGACAATGCTATGCAGATCGCGCTCCATGTCCTTGAGTGGCGAACGACCACTCTTCGGTTCACGGGCCAGAGGAATAAACATCGCCAGAAGCACGCCGGCAAGCGTGGCATGTACACCTGATTTCAGCACAGCCACCCACATCACCAAGCCAAAAAGTAGATATGGCGTCAGCTTGTAGATATTCATCCTGTTGAGTAATGCCAGCGCTACGATACAAACTGCACCCACGATTAGGCTTATGGCCGAGATGTTACTGGTGAAGAAAATGGCAATAATGATAATTGCACCGATGTCATCGAAGATTGCCAGCGATACGAGGAATGTCTTCAGTGCCAGCGGAACACGTTTGCCCAGCAGGGTTAGAATGGCGAGTGCAAATGCGATGTCGGTAGCGGTCGGAATAGCCCACCCCTTCAGAGCAACCGGATCGTGACCATTCATGAGAATATAGATTAAAGCAGGTGCAACCATCCCGCCAAGCGCGCCAAATGCAGGAAGTGCAATTGCCTGTGCGCTGGCAAGTTCACCTTCGAGGATCTCCCGCTTCAACTCCAGACCAACTACAAAGAAGAAAACTGCCATCAATCCATCATTGACCCAGAGCAATAGTGGTTTGGCAATCTGAATTGCTCCGACGCGAATCTCTACGGGTGTATCAAGCAGTAAATCGTAGTAATTCGAGAATGGAGAGTTCGCCAGAGCTACGGCAAGCAGTGCAGCAATAATCAGAAGGATACCGCTTGCTGATTCGAGCTTTAAAAATGCTTTAATCGCTGAAACCATTGATCCTCCACAAACATGCAAGATGAATGTTGCGTTGTATATGGTTAAAGCTAAGTTAAAAAAATTGGTGACAAGTGGTCGAACGATCTGGGTTGCTGAAGCCTGCCCGTCAGAAGGCGGCTGTTAAGCTCTCGCAGGGCAAAGATGCGCAGCTGCCACTACCTGAACGCCGATTGCGCCGCTAAGCTACGCACCCATGCGATATTCCCAGTCCTTTTTCCCTACCCTGCGCGACGATCCGGCTGACGCCGAGGTTATCTCGCACAAGCTCTTGCTACGTGCGGGTTATATCCGCCGCGTCACCTCGGGTGTTTACGATTTTCTGCCGCTCGGCCTGCGCGTGATGCGCCGCATCGAGGCTGTGGTGCGTGAGGAAATGAATGCTGCCGGTGCCCAGGAATTGCTGATGCCGATGGTGCAGCCGGCTGAGCTGTGGCAGACCTCCGGGCGTTGGGAGAAGTATGGCCCTGAATTGCTGCGTTTTACCGACCGGCATGAGCACACCTCATGTCTCGGGCCAACGCACGAAGAGGTGATTTGCGATCTGGTAGCGCGCGAACTGCGCTCCTACAAACAGCTGCCGATGAATCTGTATCAGATTCAGGCCAAGTTCCGTGACGAAATCCGGCCCCGTTTCGGCCTGTTGCGCGGGCGAGAGTTCATCATGAAGGACGCATATTCCTTCCATGCCGATGAGGCTGATCTGGCGCGCGAATATCAGAGCATGTTTGCGGCTTATCAAAGAATTTTCAGCCGTTTTGGCCTGACCTTCCGTGCTGTGGAGGCCGATACCGGCTCCATCGGCGGTAACGATTCGCACGAATTCCATGTGCTGGCCGATTCCGGCGAGGATTTGATCGCACATTGCGGCGGTTGCGATTATGCAGCCAATGTCGAGAAGGCTGTTTCCGGACGCGATGCGGCGAGCGGTTTGGCGGGCGAGCTGGCTGACGTGGCCACGCCCGGTGCGAGCAGTATTGAAGATGTGACAGCGTTTTTGAAAGTGGACGCTGCTTTGCTGGTTAAAACGCTGGTGTATCGCATTACCGGCGGCGAGATGGATGGACAGGTGCTTGCCGCCTGCGTGCGCGGCGACGATCAGTTGCAGGAAGTGAAACTGCTGCATGCACTTGATGCCGACAGCATCGAGATGGCGGACGAAGCCGGCATTGTTTCGATTGGTGGCGTGGCTGGTTTTGTCGGCCCGCAGAATCTTGCCTGCAAGGTGTTTGTGGATGAAAGCCTGCGCGGCGGAACAGGGTTGGTGGCCGGCGGCAATAAGCGCGATGTGCATGTGTGTGGTCTGGATATGGCTCGTGATGTGGCAGCAGCTACATTCGCCGATTTGCGTGAAACGCGGGCAGGGGATAGCTGTCCGAAATGCGGCGGAACGATGGCGCTGTCGCGCGGCATTGAGGTTGGCCAAGTGTTCGCGCTGGGCAAGCGGTACACAGAGCCGATGAAGGTGCGCTTCCACAGTCAGGAAGGCAAAGAGGAAACCGCGACGATGGGTTGCTACGGGATCGGTGTGTCGCGTCTGATGGCAGCGATTGTCGAGCAGTGTAACGACGAGAATGGTATCGCCTGGCCGCTGGATATGGCGCCCTTCCATGTGGCCCTGATCGGCATGGGCAAGGGCGAGGAAGTGGAGCAGGCATGCGCCGGCTTGTACAAGGATTTGCAGGCCGCAGGTTTCGATGTGTTGTGGGATGAACGCAATGAACGTCCGGGTGTGAAATTCAAGGATGCTGAATTGCTCGGTTTACCGCTACAGCTGGTGGTTGGTGATCGCGGTTTGAAGGAAGGGGTTGTTGAACTGGGAGCACGCGGTGGTGCGCGTGAGAGCGTACCGCTGACGGAAGCCGTGGCGAGACTCGTCGGACTGGCAGAATCCATCCGCGGAGCGGCACACTGAACGCAGACGAACTGCGCGCCCGTCTCGGAGGCATGCCTCCGAAGGCAATTCTGGCAGGCATCATGATCCTGGGGTTTGTGGGTACGCTGCCGCTCTGGCTGGCCGGAACGCAGGAGCAGAAGCAGCGCATGGAGCAGACCACGACAACCATACAGATGATCCAGAAGACAGTTGGCAACATCGAGCTTCAACCCGAGGAAGAGGAGCGCCTGCGGCATGATTTGCAGGTCAAGCAGGTTGAGCCGCCGAGTTTCGAAGAGACTGTATGGTTGACGGATATGAAGCAGCTTATCCTGCCGCAGGTGCCGGATGAGCATGAGGCCGAGACCATTGCCCGCTGGGTTTATATCTATAGCCAGCGCTTCGATCTCTCGCCCGAGCTGGTGCTGGCGTTGATTGCGGTTGAGTCACAGTTTGATCATTTTGCGGTGAGTAATGTCGGGGCGCGCGGCTTGATGCAGGTGATGCCATTCTGGAAAAAGGAACTCGGCAGCAAAACCGACAATCTGTTTGAGATTGAAACGAATATTCGCTATGGCTGCGCTATTCTTCGTATGTACAAGGATCGCTATCATAGCCTGACGCGGGCGCTGGCTGCCTATAACGGTTCGCTTGGCAGTCAGCGTTATCCGAAAAAGATATATGCGGTGATGAAGCGTTTCAAAGCCAGTAGCGACGATCTGTAACCGGAGCCAAGCCTGTTGTTCCGTATTGTGGAGGCAATCGCTTTATTGGCAAACACAAGCGCCTTCACAAGACTGTAGGATGAAGGGATGACGTTATCGTTGTCATCCGTAAGTTGCGTGATATCTTGCGCAACCTTTTCGCGAAGCAGCGAATGAGGGGACACAGATGATGGAAGGGTGGCCGAGCGGTTGAAGGCACCGGTCTTGAAAACCGGCAAGGGGCAACTCTTCGTGGGTTCGAATCCCACCCCTTCCGCCAGTTGTGATTGAGAAAGTGTTGGATATATTGCCGGAAGGCTTGGTAGAAGGTGCGGGGTGGGTGAGAACCCGCGATTGTGGTTCGACAAATCGGCATGCTGATTTGAACGCCACTTGTGGCGGCCCGCAGGGCGAGGGCAAAGCCCGAGTAATCCCACCCCTTCCGCCAGCTGGATTTGGCATTAGCCGCTGGCCCTGTTGGGCTGGGTGGCAAAACAATTTGGGTTCGGCGGGTGCAAAAGTGTTTTTTCTTGTTAAACTGCGCCGCGCCTCGCACGAGGTGTTAGATAAGTGCATGGAGAGATGGCTGAGTGGTCGAAAGCGGCACCCTGCTAAGGTGTTATACGGGTTACCGTATCGAGGGTTCGAATCCCTCTCTCTCCGCCAGTTTGCTGGCCGGGATTGCTGAATGATGTTGTCATTACTCGGGATTGCCGGTCATTTTAAAAACCTGTGTTTTGTTTTGCTTGTCGTTTCCACGCCTATGTTGCTGAATGGCTGTAGCGATGAAAGAACATCACAGATTGATTGGCAGTTACCGCTTGCAGCGCCCAATGATCCACATGGGGCGTCGGCCAATCAGATGCTTCCACAGTGGGCTGAGCTTGCTGTGGGAAGCGCAGAACTTGTGCTTCTGCAGAAGGATACGGCGCGTCTATTTGCCGTAAAGCTTGAAAGCGGGCTGGAAGTGGATTTCCAGGACATGCATTTTCGTCTTCTTGGTTTGGCCAATGGCTTGCGTATGAAGTCCGGGTCTTACATTGACGATAAAAATGTGTATAATCCCGCCGCATTCGTGGAGGTCAGCCGGGAAGGTCGGCAGATTTACCGTGGATGGCTGTATCAGGAGTTTCCCGAATTATTCGGTCCTGATATGGAAAACTGGAAACTATGGTTGCGTGGACTGGTGATTAGCCAGAAAGATGAGCCACACGATGAAGTAGTTTCCGAAACAACAGGCACGCGCCCGTAGCTCAGCTGGATAGAGCATCAGACTACGAATCTGAGGGCCGGGCGTTCGAATCGCTCCGGGCGCGCCAGTTAAATCAAGGGTCTAGCAGAAATGCTAGGCCCTTTTTTATTGTTGTTCGTGCTCATGCAACACGCGGCAATGCCAGCCAAGGTTGATTGGACGTGCGGTTCTTACTATGGTTATTCGCTGATGATGAATGGGCCTTGCTTCGTCCACTTGCATATCGAAGGTTTTTTCTGCGCAAGGGACGGGATTAAGGGGGAGATGCTGATGCAACGCGCGTACTCACATGGTCGGAAGCAGGCGGATGCGGCACGCGTTCTGGTGGTCGATGACGATGTTTTGACCCGTAACTATCTTTCTTTGTTGTTGCAAAGGTGGGGCTATGAGGTAGTCACCGCTTGCGATTTATCTTCTGCAAGGAAGGCCTTGGGCGATGCGGTTTTTTCCCTGACTTTGATTGATCTGATGTATCCCGGGGATGATGTATCGGGTTTCGATCTTGTTGAATTGATCAGAGCTCAGCAGCCGGCGTGTGCGGTGATGATTATAACCTCCGATCACACTGCTGAAACCGCTGTTGAAGCCATTCGCCTGCGGGTGGATGATTATTTTCTGAAACCAATAAAATCCAAGGAATTACTGTCTGCGATTCAACAGCTTAAGGATGTATCAATCTCTGCTAATTCGGAAATATCTGCCGCCGGAGTGGCCTTTTCTGGTTTGACGCTTCGTGAGAAGGCTGTGCTACAAATGTTTCAGCAAGGCTATAGCTATAAGGAAACAGCGCGTATTCTGCATTGCAGTGTCGCAACAGTGCAGACGCACGCCAAGCATATCTATCGAAAAATGGGTGTGCATTCGCGCGCTGAGGCGGCCCATGAGGGCTTGCGTCTGCGTCTGATCAAGCCTTGAAGGTGTAAGCAGTCATATTCCACCGTCTTTAGCATATTTTCGATGAAAGGAATCACTGCACGGCCTGTGTCAGAAAATCATATTGTGCATTCAATCACTTCATGTTTGCTGGATGCTGCTCAATAGTTCACCCTACTGGCGAATGGGTCGAAGAATCCTTACAATCAGCACCTGTATTGATTAGATGAGGGGAGTTTATGGCACATGAAGCAATTTGGTTACGACTTTTCCGGCCCAAGCTTGAATGGGTGGAGGATGCGTGTGCGCTGTGCGAGAAGAATCCGTTGTTTCAAAAGGTGCCACGCAAGTCGATCAGTTGGCTGGTGTCGCGCATGCATCCCCGCAGCTACAGTGCGGGAGAGCCGATCATCGGAATGGGTAATGCGGGAGCCGGCGCTATATTGATTCTGTCCGGCGAGGTGTCAGTTCAAGCCAATGGCGTGGAATTGGAACGCATGCACCGTGGTGACCTGTTCGGCGAGGTGGCGCTGGCTGCGGATTTGCCGCGCACAGCCGAGGTGGTGGCTGTACTGGATTGCGAACTGGTTTTCTTTTTGCGCTCCGATTTGCAGGAGTGGCTGGCCATTATGCCTAAAGAGGCGGCCCGACTGCTGCAGAACCTTTCCAAGATGCTGGCTCAGCGCTTGATGGAAAAAAACAAGATGATTACAAAGCAGGGTGATTGATGAATAGAATGGTTATGGCCGTTCTGATGCACCCGGCCTCGTTGGCGGCGATGGTATTTGCTGTCGGCCTGGGAGCGGCATGGATTTTTCTTTCTGTTGCCTCTCCTATTCTGTTCACGCTTGCTTTGTCGGCCATGTTTTATGCAGCACTTTCCCCTACGGTGGATAACCTGGTGCGCCGCGATATTGAGAAATCAACAGCTGTCGCTATCGTCATGGTGGTTGTGGTGCTTCTTATGCTGACACTGACAGCGTTGCTATATCCTCTGATCAGCCACCAATTTGAGACATTCTCGAGCCGTGCCGGCCAGTTGGACGAACGTATTCTGGGATTGTGTCTGCAAGTGGATACCTGGGTGCGCACGCATCTGGGCTTCGGTTTCGATCCCGAGAAGGTGGCTCTGAATGCGGTGCATGATCTGACGATGCGTGCCGGAGCAATGAGCAGCTCGGTTAGTTCCTATTTTAATGATGTTGCGTTTTCCCTCCTGCTGGTGCCGCTTGTCACCTTTTTCCTGCTCAAGGATTATCGCATGCTGCGCAGCGAGGCGATGCAGGCTCTGCCCAATCGATATTTTGAGCTTGGCTGGATGGTATATAACGTGGCAACCAACCAGTTGCAGAATTATGCGCGTGGCATCTTCATTCAGGCGCTTTCCATGTCTTTGATCTGTACCGTAGGTTTCTGGCTGGCAGGCATTGAATATGCACCCGTGCTGGGTCTGTTGGTCGGCCTGCTCAACTTGATTCCTTTCTTCGGTATTTCACTGGCCAAAATTCCACCTGTACTGGTGGTGCTGCTGTCCGACCAGCCGGACTTTTTATCCGTGGTACTGGCCCTGTTGGTTGTTTTTGTGGCGCAGACAGTGGACAACCTCTATCTGATGCCGCGCGTGGTTGCCAAATCGGCAAGCTTGCACCCGCTTACCGTTATGCTGGGTGTGATGCTGGCAGGTTATTACTATGGTTTTATCGGGCTGATACTGGCTGTTCCTGTTATTTTTTCGATGAAAGTGATATACAGCGAACTGTTAAGGGGATTCAAGCACTTCGGCCCCCAAAAAACCGGTTTTAGCTGATGAAGTAGGTGGGAGGGGGATTTTGGGAGAGGGGTTGATGAAGATATTTATGTTTCGATTGCTGTTTTTGCTTGTCTTGCTGCCTTGGGCTGAGCCACTGTATGCGGCGGAGAATTTGGTGTCGCAGGGTGTGGCACAATACAAGGATGAAAGTTTCGAGGAGGCTGCTGTCACGCTGCAGAGGGCGTACAAGGAGCACCCCGACAATTACGAGGCAGTGTTCTATCTGGGCATCAGCTACATGCAGATGCTTGAGTTCGAAAAGGCTCGTGTCTACCTGGAAAAGGCGGCCACCATGCAGCCCGACGATGCCAAGCTAGGTGTCTACCTGGGTGAGGCATTTTACAATCTGCATGATTACAAGTCTGCCGAAAAGGCGCTGGAAACGGCGATTGCCAGCGGAGTCAATTCGGCGCGGGCGCATTACTTCCTTGGCATGACCCGATATGCCCAGGGTAACTATGCACAGGCCGTGGAATCGTTCGAGCATGCCATGCAGCTGGATGAGGCGATGAAGGTCAAGGCGCTGTACCTGACGGGGATGGCGTATAGGAATATGGGGGATCAGCAAGCTTCTGCAAGAAAATTCAGCGAGGTAAAACAATTAGCCCCCGACAGTTATGAAGCCACGCAGGCGGATGCGATGCTCAGACAGCCGCTTCCATCTCAGAAGAATTTTAATGTAAGTGTGACTTTGGGAGAGCAATACGATAGCAATGTGGTGCTCCAACCAGCAAGTAATGTCGCAGGACTTCTGGTGTCACGATCTCGCGATTATGTTAGTACGGCGGCATTGAATGCGGTTTATAACCAAAAGGTTGATAATCATATCGGTTTTGCCGCCTCCTATGGGTTCAGTCAAAGCTTGCACCGGAAATTAACCTTCTATGATGTGCAATCGCATCATGTCGATTTCACCCCTTACCTTAGTTTGAAAACGGATCAGGCTTTTATGCGTCTGAGTGCGGATGGAATTGGGGTGGATTACCGGCGCTATATGGTCGGTTTTGGTGTCATGCCGGGCTATGTACATGACTTTGGTGATAATCAGAAGGGGACAACACTGGTAGGCTTTCAGCGCAAGTTGTTTTATCCGTTTGCCAAGGATGGCGACCCGATAAGCCTCGATCCGAGCGAAAACCGCGATGCCAATAATTTTCTGATTGGCTACACCTACGTTTGGAATGCGCCGCAGCAGGGCAGGGTGCTTAGCCAAGTATTGCAGACGAATGGAGCCAGCCTGAGTGCTTCCTATTTTTTTGATGTGGAAAAGGCCGGTGGCAATAACTGGAGTTATTTTGGGCATCATGCCACGTTGTCTTTCAGCTATCCGGTTTGGGATCGGGTGCAGTTAACAGCAGTGGCTGATCAAAACCGGCAGGTATATCGCAATATTAATACATTTTACAATATTAAGCGGAATGACGTGCTTACCACGCTTTCTCCTTCACTGGAATGGAAACCGGAGATGGGCGGCATTCTGAAACTTAATTATTCCTACATGCGATCGATATCTAGCATCTCAGTGTATGACTATCGGCGGAGTATTATCACAGCCAGCTTCGAGGGGGGATTTTGATGTTGTCTGTGATCTGCATCATAGCATCGGCACCTCTAATGCTTTTATATCGCAGCCTGAAGGTGAAATATATATGCGGCAAGATATCCGGAATCTTGCTGCGGTCTGGGTTATTGGTTGTTGTGGCTGGTTTCGAGCCAGGAATGGGCGAGGGAGACGTCTGATGAGTATGCGTGATTTGATGATGATTATGATGGCGGTTGCCTTTCTGTTTACAGGTGGCGCAGAAGCATGGGCTAAAGTAGCAGGCCACTTTACGCTGATTGAAGGGCGGGTGGATGTCCTGGTAAAAAAAGGTGACAAGACCATTCCTGTTAAGCTTGGGGATGAGGTCAGTGTTGGTGATATCGTGCGAACCAAGAGCAATTCGCGGGCGCAGATCACCTTGGTTGATAGCAGTCTGTTGAATTTGGGCGAAAGTTCGAGAATGGAAATTCGTCGCTTTGTTTTCGCCGGTGGCGCTGAAAAGAAGCGGGATGGCATGTTTCATCTGTTCCGTGGCCAATTGCGCAGCATTGTGCATCGCGACAAAGCGGACACTGAATTTAATTTCAAGGTGGAGACACCCACAGCGGTGGCTGCTGTGCGTGGTACCGATTACTCATCGAATGTGAGGTCCGGTTCCTTGAGCTATTTTGCCTGCAAAACCGGACAGGTGGAAGTTCACAACAGAATGAATATCGGTGCTCCCGTGCTTATAAATGCCAACCAGTTCACGCAGGTTGCTGTCGGATTTGCTCCGACACCGCCAAGAACAATTCCTCCTGCGATGATGCAAAACCTGTTCAATGATGCACCCGCAGGTGGAGCTCCTTCCGAGAAGGGTAAGACTGAAACCAAGACTGAGACCAAGGCCAAGGCTGAGGCAAAGACTGAAACCAAGACTGAAACCAAGACTGAGGTAAAGGCCAAGGTTGAGACCAAGGTTGACTCGTCCGCTAGTGCGTTGCCTGCCTTGCCTGAGGCTCCGGCCTTGTCAGCTGGCGGTGATGCCGCGCCATTGACAGGCACACCGACACTTCCGGGGGTGAGCTCAACGCCTGCGACGCCAGCAGCTCCGGTAGCACCTGTTGTAAATGTCGCTCCGGTGGTTCCCGTTACACCGCCGATTACCACTACAACTCCCTCAATATTAACCGCACCGGTAACGATTCAGGTTATCTTTTAACTGGAGGATGAGATGTTGCATATGAGAGATATTTCGATGATGAGGGTGCTACTTCTGTTACTGATCGCCATGGCAAGTGGTTGCGGCGGCGGTGGCGGCGATTCCATAGGTGTCAGTTCATCGAACAGTCTGGCCCATGTAAATCTTAGCTTTGCCGTACCAGGCCAGGTGGCAATGGCTCCTCACTCCGAAAGTCACTTTATCGCACGCTCGAGCACCTCAAGTTCAATTGATTTTCTGATCCCCGAAGCGCTGGCAGCGATTACTCCAGGCGGGATTGCATCAGCAGCAGTGGTCATCAATGGCACCGGTGTGACTGCGGTGAACGATGTGTTCAATGTCACCCCCGGCGTACTGGTTTCGCGCACCTATAACCTTCCCGTCGGCACAGTACCCTCGCTAAGCATTAAGGCATTCAGCGGGCCACTTGGCACTGGTACTCAGGTGTATCAGAGCACGCCGACGACGATTAATCTTGCCAATACTACAGCAGGTGCTGCAGTGCCTGTTGCGGTACAGATGACGCCGCTCATCAATGTGCCGCCAGTACCGACGTCTCCGGACATTATCGCTACAACGATTCAGGCGGCGAGTGTTCAGATTGCACCAAATGATCCAAACGCAGGCGATACACATACCTATGCCATCACAACGCAGCCAGCCAATGGCACAGCGGGGGTTAATGCCTCCGGTCTGGTGGGATATTCACCGACCAGTGGCTTTGTTGGCACCGATAGACTGACCGTAACGGTTACCGATCAGGGCGGTCTGACCGGTACAGTGTCGATTCCTGTGAAAGTGACCGATGCAACCCCTCCGGTGATTACACTGGTGGGGACGACTCCGGTGCAGGTAACGCAAGGAACGAACTATGCCGATGCCGGAGCTACTGCGACGGATAATATTGATGGCACGATCACAGCGAGCATTGTTGTTAGCAATCCGGTGAACACCTCAGTGATTGGCGCCTACAGTGTCACCTACGATGTTAGTGATGCCGCAGGAAATGCGGCAACTCAGGTTGCTCGGACCGTGAATGTTGTTGCGCCCTCATCCGCTGCTACCTATGTGTATGTAAATGATAATATCAGCGGCCCCAATACGGTTTCAGGTTTTACGATTAATCAGGCAACCGGTGCTCTTACAAGGATTGCCGGTTCACCATTCCCGGCATGTTTGCCAGGTAGTAGTTGTAGCGGTTCGTCAGGTCTTTATGCTGTCAATAATATCGCAGTTTCAAAGACGAAGAACCTGCTTTTTGCCTCCAACCGGGGCAGTGATACCATTTCCGTATTCAGTATCAATCCCTCCACTGGTGTTCTGACAGCTGCGCCGGGGTCGCCTTTTGCAAATGATCCAACAGCAACAATGAGTGGTGGGGGCTCAGTTGTGGTGAATCAATCGGGAACATTGCTGTTTGTCGGTAATGATAGTACGAACAATATCAGTGTGTTTTCCGTTGCTGCCAATGGCACGCTCACTGCAGTGACCGGTTCTCCGTTTACGACGATTCACACCAGTGGCGGGCTTACCATGGCTTCCGGCGTTGACGGTATCCGCCTGAATGATGCGGGCAGTGTTCTTTATGTCACTCCATCTGGATCAACTGTCGGGGCTTTCAGCGTCTCAGCAGGCGGCGCATTGACACCATTGGCATCATCGCCTTACACATCGGCTTCGGCAGCCACATCCATCGATCTGGATGCGGCCGTAGGTGTGGCTGTAGCGGCCGGCACATTAGGAAAAGTAGAAAGCTTCACAGTTGCTGCCGGAGGTGGTTTGACGTCGGTAACTCAGACATCCACAAACTCTGCGCTATTTACCGTGAATGCTGCGGGTAACCAGCAATCCGTTATTTTCACACCGGATGGTTCCAAGGTGGTTATCAGTGGTGGGAGCCGGGGAGGGGCTGAAAATATAGTTTCAGTCCTGAATGTTAGCGCAATTGGGCAGTTATCGGATGTCTCGGGCTCCCCATTTACAACAGCAAGTCCTTCTAAGGGTTATTCTGCGGTTCATCCCAACGGTCAATGGGTTTATGTCACGGAAACAGGGGCAACAAACCTTGTTGAATTTTTCACGATGAATGCATCTGGCTTTTTGACTTCGCAAGGAACCATCGCAGCTGGCGCTGCGGGCTCACATAATGGCATTGTGTTGTATTAAGCTCCAAGGAAAATGACGGGCTTCGGGAGATTATGTTCTGCCAGAGGAGGGATTCACCCTTGATTCTTCCCCTTGTTTGTCTGGTTGGTGGAGTGCTTAGGCTGTTGATATCCCGATACATGGGGTGGGTGTGCGTAGCTGGCTGAGCAAGCGGGCTCCTTACCTGCTCATCGGGTTTTCCGTGGCCTGTGTTTCACTTTATTTGACCTTCTGGCCGCCGGTGTTTGTGCAATACCTTGAGGCAACCGCCTTCGATGTGCGTGTGTTGTTGCGCGGAGAGCGCGATCCGGGTGACGAAGTGGTTATTGTCGGCATCGATGACAAATCACTGGATAATCTCGGTATCAATGTTTGGACGCGCTACCAGATGGCCGATCTGGTACGTGCCCTGACCGATAAATACGAGCCGGCAGTGATCGGCATCGACTACCTTTATCCGTTGCCCGAGGTTACGCCGGGACAGCTGGCTATCGAACGGATAGACCAGCATCTGAAGCAGGAAAAACGGGCGGACCCCGAGATGTTGTCCTTTGTCGAGCAGCAGGGACGCGAAGTGGACCCCGATCTTTCTCTGGAAACAGCGATTCGCGATGCCGGCAATGTTGTGCTGGCCTTTGCGCCTCGGTTTAATGTTGAATCTGCTACTGCGGTGGAGACTCACCTGCCCGACAAATTCTCGCGCAATGCCCTTGTTCTCCTCCGCCCATCCGACTATTACACCCCGATTATTGCCACGCATGCATTGACGCCGCTATCCCGCTTTGCCGATGGCGCTTTGTCGCTGGCCCATGTCTATACGCAATACGAGGCTGATGGTGCGATTCGCTGGGAGCCCTTGTATGTGAAGTTGCAGTTGGATGGTAATTATTATCCTTCATTCGGTTTTGAGCTGGTGCGCAACTACTATGGCCTGCATAGAGATGAGATCATGGTGATGCTCGGTGATCGCATCCTGCTGGGTGATGAGGAGCATGCCATTCTGACCGATTCTTCGGGGCGGGGCCTGATTAATTTTGCCGGTCCCGACGGGACAATCCCGAGGGTGTCGGCGATTGATGTCATTCAAGGCAAGGTACCTGAGGAGGCGTTGGCCGATAAAGTGGTGCTGATCGGCCTGACAGCTCTGGGTGCAGGCGATGTTCATGTCACGCCTTTTTCCACAATGCCCGGGGTAGAGAAGCAGGCCACCGTGGTTGAGAACCTGCTGCACGGTAATTTCATGGTGCGCGAGGAGATGACACTACTGCTCGGTGTTGTGTCCATTGTGGTCTTCTCCTTGTTGCTCACGCTGGCTGTATCGAGCTGGGGACCTTTAACAGGTGCGGCTATTTTTATTGGCATGTTGCTGGCGGAAGGCGCATTTGCCGAATTTCAGTTCCGTGAGTACAACGTGTGGGTCAACGGCGTGGTGCCACTGGCTTCGCTGATTGCTCTTTATTCCCTGTTGGAATCCTACCGTTTCTTTACCGAGGAAAAACGTTCTCGTCTGATTAAGGAGACATTTTCCCACTATACCACCGAGAAGGTGGTGAATGAGCTGATTGAGCATCCGGAATTGGCCGAACTGGGTGGTGTGCGCAAGGACATCACGGTGTTGTTTTCCGATGTGCGCAGCTTTACCACCTTTTCCGAAGCGCATACGCCTGAAGAAGTGGTGGCCATGCTTAATGAGATTCTGCATGCCATGACAGAGGTCATCATGCACTGGGACGGTACATTGGATAAATTCGTCGGCGATGAAATTATGGCCTTCTGGGGCGCGCCTTTGGATCAGCCGGATCATGCAGAGCGCGCCGTGCGCTGCTCGCTGCATATGCTTAAAAGATTGCAGGAGTTGCATGCCAAATGGGAAGCCGAGGGCAATCCCAAGCTGGATATCGGTATCGGTCTGAATACCGGAGATATGGTGGTCGGCAATATCGGTTCGGCAAGCCTGAAGATGGATTACACCGTCATTGGTGATGCCGTGAATCTAGGTGCGCGCGTCGAGGCGCTGACCCGCAACTACGCAACGCATCTTATTATCACCGAATTCACACACGAAAGAATTAAGCATCTGTTACCCGATGAGAACGGCGTGCAGCCGAAACCCGGGCTGGGGCATCTGCAGGTGGACCGCCTGGACGAGGTGAAGGTGAAGGGCAAGAACAAAGCGGTGGTTATTTACGGCCTGAAAGATCTGGACCTGCCCGATCTGGAAGCGGGGGTGGAAGCGGCAAAGAAGCAGCTGGAAGCGCCTCAATAGAGCTGTTCATACGGCTTGTATCGCAGGTGTTTTTCATCAGTCGGGCCGCTATCATTGATGCATGGCTATTTACGCAGTTGGCGACATTCAGGGATGTCTGGGAGCGCTGAAAAGTGTGCTCAGAAGAGTCCATTTCGATCCTGACCATGATGTCTTGTGGTGTGTTGGTGACCTCGTCAATCGCGGTCCGGAATCACTTGAGACACTGCGCTTTCTGAAATCTCTGGGAGACGCCTGCATTTGTGTGCTGGGCAACCATGACCTCTACCTGCTGGGGCTGGCTGCCAGTGGCAATATTCCCACGCGCAACAGCTTGGCCAATGTGCTTACTGCACCCGATAGTGAAGCCTTGATAGATTGGTTGCGCTGTCGGCCATTGCTTCATCATGATGCCAAACTTGGTTGGGCCATGGTGCATGCCGGCCTGCATCCGGACTGGAGTCTGAAGAAGGCGAAGAAACGTGCGGCCGAGGTGGAGGAGAAGCTTCGCGGTAAGAAGTGGAAAAAATTTTGTTTGAAGCTGCATGCCACCAGATTCCCGGATCGTGAGCCACCCAAGGGAGACAAGCTCCGGCCTGTGTTTTCAACAGCAGTGCTGACCCGAAGCCGCTATTGTACCAGCGATGGGCAATTCAACTGGTCGGTGAGTTCCGGGGACTCGCGTAACCGGCGCGACAAGGCGTGGTTCAATTTTAGTCGTCTGGCCTGGCAGAGGGATTGTAAGCTTATTTACGGTCATTGGGCTGCGAAGGGGCTTGTGCTGGATCAGGAGCATGTGCTGGGGCTTGATTCCGGCTGTGTGTGGGGAGGTTCCTTAACGCTGGCGCAACTGGGCACGCGCGGGCGCTACGCGATTGCCGTCAGTTATGAGTGCAAGGCCTGTCGCAATCCTTCCGGCAGAAGGTCGCAGGGGTAGAGCTAAAGGCTGGAAAATTCGGCGATAATGGGCGCGTGATCGGAAAAAAGTTTCTCTCTGTCGAGTATGCCAGCCGTGCAGGCATATTGGGCAAGGCCCTCACTGCAGATATGATAATCGATGCGCCAGCCAACATCCTTGGCACGTGCCTGCCCGCGATTTGACCACCAGCTATAGGCCTCGCTTTCAGGATTCAGATGCCGGAAAACATCGACAAAGCCACAATCCAGCCAGCTTGATAGCCATGCCCGTTCCTCGGGCAGGAAACCGGAATGGTTCTGATTGCCGCGCCAGTTCTTCAGATCGATGCGCTGATGCGCGATATTCATATCACCGCAGACAATAAGTTCCCGCCCATCAGCTTTCAGTCGCTGCATCAAGGGCAGAAAGCGCTCCAGAAAGCTCATTTTCACAGCTTGTCGAACACTGGCGCTGGAGCCCGACGGGAAGTAAACGCTGGCCACCGAAAGCTTGCCGAAATCAGCCATGATGAAGCGGCCCTCTGCATCCATGTCGCGCCAGTCAGTTTGCGTATCCAGTGCGTCCAGTCCGATATGCACAGCATCAGGTTTGCATCGCGCATACAATGCAACACCCGAATAACCGGGCTTTTCTGCGAAATGAAAATAATGGCTGTAGCCATCCGGCAAAGCCTCGGGGGGGATCTGCCCGTCCTGTGCCTTAAGCTCTTGCAGGCACAGCACATCCGCATCCTGTGCAGCAAACCATTCCCAGAACCCTTTGGCGGTAGCCGAGCGGATACCGTTCACATTGCTGTTGATGATTTTCAATTCGGCAAGCCTTACTCGGGCTGTTGCTTTGCAATCAGGGCGAGATAGTCAGCTTCGCTTTTGAGTTTTTCCACATCAGGCACGAAGACGGCCATATTGCCGCTTTGCAGATGATCCAGCCAGCCGCCCAGGAACTGTCGCCATGTCCTGTCCATCAATGCTTCGTCGAGCACTGCCTGCGGTCCGACATAGGCGGCTGATGAGGCAATCTCGCCGCGCACGGCGATGTTCAGGTTGCCGATGATGCGTTCGCTACTGCTGTCCAATACGCAGAAGTTTGCGCCTGCATCAAGATACAGCAGCCATGGCGTACCGGGCTTTAATCCGGCAATGGTATCCAGCATCTTGCTCAATTCAGGAACAGGCGGAGCAGTCAGGCGATGCTGGACGGCGTGGGTGTATATGCCGCGCAGCAGAAAATCAAAAGGGCCCGGCTTGCCGCGCATCACCAGGCCAAGGTCCTTGTCGCGCTGCATGCGGCAACCATTCAGCTTTTCGGCTTCATCGGGTGTAGCGAGTCTGGCATCGGAATCGATCAGCGCTTCGGCATAGGTACAGCTGCGCCAGTGCTGCATATCTTTTTGCAGGCGCCAGGCGTGTTTTCCTGATGCTTCCAGTGCATCAATGCTGAAGGTCCTATTCATCACTTCCCTTCGGACAGTCCACGATAGGCATGCGAGTTGCCGGGTCCAGCCGCAGGCAGAGCTTTCCCTGCAGCATGCGAATCAGATCCTCGCCAATCAGTTTGCCCCGCCAGCCGTGCAGGCAGGGGTTGTCCGGTAATTGCGACCAGTCCGGATGTTTGCCGTGGTTGGCCCATGAGGCGAGGGCGGCTACATCCGAACGGCTGGCCAGAATATTAGAGGCAATCTCGACCTCCTCTGAACGCAGGCGTACCAGCGTCATGAGAAGCTCCATGCGCATTTCCGTGCCCTCGCTGTGATTCGGTGCTGGCGGAGTGCGTGGCCAGGTCTCCTTATCGCAGTTATAGCCGCGCTGCCATGCGGCAATAATGTCGGCACCGAAACGTTTCGAAATGCCGCTATTCAGGCCACGTATTTGCGCCAGTTGTTCCTCTTTAAGATCAGTTTTTCGCGCCAGAGAGAGGAGTGGTTCATCCTGAATCAGGCGGCGACGCGGCATGTCCCGGCGCTGCACCTCTGCTTCACGCCATGCGGCGAGTTCACGCAGCACAGCAAGCTGGCGTGGCTTGAGGCGATTGGCGCCTTTGACGCGCCAGAAGACCTGATCTGCATGATTGGCGTAAGTATCTGGATCGCAGAGTACGCCCTGTTCCTCATCCAGCCAGTCGGAGCGTTTGGTGGCCTGTAGTTGTTCGCTAAGGTGCTGATAAACCGGGATCAGATAAATGACATCGTCGGCGGCATAGGTCAGCTGGTCGCTGGTCAGTGGTCGCTTCATCCAGTTGGTGAATGATTCACCCTTGGGCAGAGTCTTGCCCACGACCTTCTGCACCAGATTGCCGAAGCCGACCTGCAGGCCGTAGCCAAGCAGGGCTGCGGCAACCTGCGTGTCGAACAGGGGGAGAGGCAATTGCCCGGTTTTGTTGACGATGATCTCCACATCCTGCCGCGCGGCATGGAATACCTTGAGAATTGCCGGGTCCAGTATCACCTTCCACAGCGGTGCCAGATCCTTGATGGCCAGCGGATCAATGAGGTAGCAGACCTCTCGCGAGGCGACCTGTATCAGGGCAAATTCGGCAAAGTAGGTGGATTCACGATGGAATTCGGTATCCACACAGAGCATTGGAGCTTTCGCCAGTGCCGCACATGCCTCTTCCAGACTTTGTTCGTTGTCGATATAGGTAAATGATTTCAATAGCTTGCCCATGTGCACCAGCCTAACAGCATTATTACTCCTTTAGCTATCGCAAGGGCCGGAAACGAATCCGGTTGTTACGAAACAGTTCAAATTGTTTGGTTGGCACCTGAAATGGTGCGGCAGCCTCGATAGCGCGAACAAGCGAGGCATCAAGCGCAGCATTGCCGGATGACTCCAGTATTTTCACACGATTCACGCTTCCCCCGGGGTTGAGTACCATTTCAACCAGCGGATCCTGCATGTCGCTCCCGGCAGTCGGCACCTTCCAGTGGCGTTGCACGGCATCCTGAATCAGAGCGATATAGTGGTTGATCTCCTGCTCCGAGAGCTGGCCTGTAAATACATCGGCAGCCTGCGCATTGTTGCGTGGGGCCGATGATTTCACATCGGTTGAGGATTCCATGGGCTTGAACGGGTCGAAGTCGGCAGCCTGACTTGGTTTGGCCTTCGCCGCTGGCTTCGGCTTTGCCTGCGGAGCTTTAAGCACCGGTGGCTTTTCGGGTGCCGGCTTGACTGCTGGCTTGGGTGGAGTGATTGGTTTGGGTGGAACGACTGGCTTCGGTGGTTGGACAGGGGGGCGGGCACGCTTGATCAGCTTGTCCAGTTGTTGCGCCGAAATCATAGTGACCTGCACGCTTTGCGGATGAAACTCGAACGGTTTTTTCCACAGGCCGAGCATGAGAATGACGACGAGAATAAGCACATGCATGCAAATCGCGAACAGGACATCCAGCGACTGCAGATCGGCATCATCAGCACCGCGATTAGCGGTTTGGTTCGGTGACAAGTCCAACTTTCTCAATACCGGCTGAAGACAGCAAGCTCATAACACGTGCCACGTGCTCATAGGGGGTTTTTGCATCGCCACGGATAAAGACCGGCAGGTCTTTCTTTTCTTCACGGATGGCTTTGATGCGTGGCGCCAATTGCTCAAGTTTAACGGGCGTTTTTTGCAGAAAAAGATCGCCGTTCTTGCGGATGGATATAATCAGTGGTTCAACATTCTGCTGCATTGGTGGCGAAGCAGCGTCGGGCAGGTCGACATCCACACCCTGAGTGAGCAGCGGAGCTGTGACCATGAAGATGATGAGCAGAACAAGCATGACATCGACCAGTGGCGTGACATTGATCTCGCCCATCGGTTCGGTGTCCTTGTCCCATTTGCTGCTACCGGCCCACATGGTTTATTCCTTGATGTGGCGGGAAAGAATGTTCAGGAATTCTGAGCTGAACTGTTCCATGCTTGCGGCCATGCGCTTGAGATCGGAAGTGAACTTGTTGTAGGCGACAACGGCGGGGATGGCAGCAACCAGACCGAAAGCAGTGGCAACCAGAGCCTCGGCAATGCCCGGTGCAACCGCAGCCAGGGAGGTGTTCTTGGTCAGGGCAATATTCTGGAAGGCATTCATGATGCCCCACACCGTGCCGAACAGGCCGATAAATGGTGAGGTAGAGCCGACCGTGGCCAGAAAGGCCAGATTGCGTGCCATGCGCTCCAGTTCGCGCGACAAAGCGGCATCGAGCGAACGGCGGATGCCTTCAAGACCGCCGCCGGCGGTAATCTTGTCGCCGCTGGCCGTTGCCGATGCATCGCGCCTGTTGCGCATGAATTCGCGGTAGCCGGCCTGAAAGATATTGGGCAGGGCACTATTCGGGTAGCGCTGCGGGATGCCGGCCAGCACCGTGTCCATATCCTTGCCTCCCCAGAAGGCGGAGGAGAAGGCTTCGGCCTCGCGGCGGGTTTTGCTGTATAGGCGCCACTTGTTGAAGATGATGGCCCATGAGGTGACTGACAAAACCAGCAGCAGCACCAGTACGCCCTGCACAACAACGCTGGCATTCATAATCAGGGTCAGGATGGATAAATCATTACTCATGTTTGCTTCCTTGTTTCCTTGCCCGGGGAAAGGGCCTGTCCGATTTTATTCAGCACATCCTGCGGGATGCGGCGCGCCTGACCTTGCGTGTCGATGCAGGCCAGATTGATGTTGCCTTCAACCAGAATCTCGTTGTCGCGCATCACTGTCTGCCTGAAGCCGAGGCGCGCACCGCGCGCATGGGTGAGCTCCGAGTATACGCTCAGTGCATCGTTGAAACGTGCCGGACGGCGATAGTGTACATGTGCTTCGGTCACGGCAAACAATATGCCCGCATCGGACTGCAACTGATCCAGATTGATGCCGAAGCCGCGCATGAATTCAGTGCGCGCCCGTTCCATGTATTTGAGGTAGTTGGCGTAATACACCACACCGCCGTGATCGGTGTCCTCGTAGTAGATGCGCAGTTCAAAGCTGTGCCGTCCGCTACTCACAACAGAGAACCCTGTGAGCCCGGGCCCTGCGAACTACCCCCCGGCAGTTCACGCTTCAGATGCGCATAGGCCAGTGCTGTAGCCACGCGGCCGCGTGGTGTCCTGTTGATCAGGCCCTCCTGCAAGAGAAATGGTTCAATGACATCCTCGATGCTATCCCGCTCCTCGGCAATGGCCGCGGCCAGGGTGTCGAGTCCTGCGGGGCCGCCGTTGAATTTGTCGATCAGTGTGATGAGTAGTTTGGTATCCATGTAGTCCAGACCTATTTCATCGACATCCAGCCTGACCAGTGCTGCATGCGCAACCTCGCGGGTGACGACGGCATCATGTTCGATCTCGGCAAAATCGCGTACCCGGCGTAGCAGGCGATTAGCGATGCGCGGCGTGCCGCGCGAGCGGCGGGCGATTTCCATAGCCCCGGCTTCCTCGATACTGATATTCAGCAGGCCGGCCGAGCGGGTAACGATCTGTGCCAGTTCTTCCGGGGTGTAGAATTCAAGTCGCGCCACCACGCCGAAACGACCGCGCAGCGGGGTGGTGATCAGGCCGGTGCGCGTGGTGGCGCCAACCAGCGTAAAGCGCGGCAGGTCCATTTTAATCGAGCGGGCAGCAGGTCCCTGACCGATGATGATATCGAGCTGAAAATCTTCCATGGCTGGATAAAGGATTTCCTCGACCTGCGGGCTGAGGCGATGAATTTCATCAATAAACAGGACATCGCCTTCTTCAAGATTGGTAAGCATGGCAGCCAGATCACCGGCGCGCTCAATGACGGGGCCCGACGTGGTGCGGATATGCACACCCATTTCATGCGCGATGATATTGGCCAGCGTGGTTTTACCCAGACCCGGCGGGCCATAGAGCAGGACATGATCAAGTGATTCCAGACGGTTTTTGGCCGCCTGGATGAATATGGAGAGATTGGCGCGGTTTTTCTTCTGGCCGATATAATCATCAAGCCTTGTGGGGCGCAGGGCTGCATCCCAGCCGTCTTCGCCGCGAATGCCGGGATTTAGCAGCCGATCCTCATCGGTAGGCATCATGTCATTCGGGCTCATGCCACAGCCTTCATGGCGGCACGGAACATCGATTCAAGATCGCCGTCTTCGACATGCTTCATGGCGGCATCAATCTGTGCCGGTTTATAGCCCAGGTTGGCAAGGGCCGAGCGCACATCGGCAGCCACGGAGTTTACCGCCGGCCTTGCCGCTCCGGATTCTCCGCTGGGGAGTTTGCCCTTCAGCTCGAGAATCAGGCGCTGCGCCGTTTTCTTGCCGATGCCCGGTGTGCGTGCGATAGCTGCATCGTCGGCCGATTCGATGGCTGCCAGCAGTTGCTCCACACTCATACCGGAAAGTAGATTCATGCCCATGCGGGCTCCGATGCCCGAAACACCGGTCAACTGGCGGAACACAGCCCGCTCGCGCTGGTTGGCGAAGCCGAACAGCATCAACTGGTCCTCACGCACGTGGGTATGAATGAATAATTCTGTCTTGGCACCATTTTCCAGGGTGCATAAGGTCTGCATGCTCACCGCAACATCGTAGCCCACACCGCCGACATCAAGCACCAGAAAGCCCGCCGGGTCGAGTTCACGTACCGTGCCTTTCAGCCAGCCGATCATGCCTGTCTTCCCATTGCTGCAGCCATACGCTGCTGGCTTCTGGAATGGTTGGCATGGCAGATGGCTACGGCCAGGGCATCGGCCGCATCCTCCTGCAAAGGGGAGGGCGGCTTGAGTAGCATTTGGATCATATGTTGCACCTGTCCCTTTTCGGCACGCCCGAAACCGACCACGGCCTGTTTGACGGCGGTGGGGCTGTAGGCTGTCACACCAAGGCCTGCATGCGTACAGGCGGCAATCAATGCGCCTCTGGCCTGCCCAAGCTTCAGTGCCGACGCGGCATTGCGTGCCATGAAAACATCCTCCATGGCGGCGCAGCCGGGCTTGTGTTCAGCGATAAGACTAGAGAGATCAGTAAACAGCATACCCAAGCGTGCGATGAATTCACCATCGCCCACTGCGATCACGCCATGTGCCACATGCGTGATGCGGTTGCCGTCGATATCCACCACACCGTAGCCGGTGCGTCGGGATCCGGGGTCCACCCCGAGAATACGCATCAGCTGTTGAGCCGCTCCATTTCGGCATCGGAGATGTCGAAATTGGCGTACACATTCTGTACATCGTCAAGATCTTCCAGACGCTCGATCAGAGCTAGCAGCTTGCCGGCAGCTTCGCCCTCGATAGCAACCGTATTTTCAGGAATCCACGACACCTCGGCAACCTGAGCCGTCAGCCCAGCAGCTTCCAGCGCATCCTGTACCTGCGCGAAATCCGTCGGCTCGCAGGTGACCTCAATGCATCCGGCATCCGGCTTGTCCTGCACATCCTCGGCGCCGGCTTCCAGCGCCGCGTCCATCAAGGCATCCTCATTCGTGTCCGTGCGATCGAAGATGAACATGCCCTTCTGGTGAAACATCCACGATACGCATCCAGATTCGCCCATATTGCCGCCACCCTTGCTGAAAGCGGAGCGCACATCGGAAACAGAGCGGTTGCGGTTGTCGGTCATGCAATCGACAAGGATGGCAACACCTCCCTGCCCATAACCTTCGTAGCGGATTTCCTCGATGTTGTCGCCTTCACCGCCGCCGGAACCGCGTTCGATGGCGCGGTCGATATTGTTCTTCGGCATATTTACGGCACGCGCTGCGGCTACAGCTGAGCGCAGGCGCGGATTGGCATCGATATCGCCGCCACCCATGCGCGCAGCTACGGTGATTTCACGGATGTAGCGGGTGAAAATCTGCCCACGCTTGGCATCGGTTGCTGCCTTCTTGTGTTTGATGGTTGACCATTTGGAATGTCCTGACATGAATCGTTTTACCTCTGAAGCGCTTATTGTTCCTGTAAGTGATGTGCGGCCGATATTAGCATGGCATCGGCTCTTGCGTCATGGTTGGATATGACCGTGGCAGATCAGAAATGGTGAGTCGGGAAAATTGGCTCCCTGGGGTTAAGAATCCTTAGAGACGCTCGGCAACGCTGGTCATGATTTTGGAGGTGAGTTTCATCAGTGCCTTGACCGGCGGGGGAAGCTCGGCTGCGCCGAGGTCTTCGGCGAGATGGGCATGACAAAGCTCATCTTCTTTCATCTGCGAGACTATAGCACGGCTGCGTGCATCATTTTCAGGAAGTGCAGCCAGATGGTCATCCAGATGGCGTACAACCTGATATTCGGTTTCGGCGAGGAAGCCCAGATTCCAGCGGTCTCCGGCGATGCCTGCGGCCATACCCAGAGCGAATGAACCCATATACCAGAAGGGATCGAGTTTGGATGGTTCGGCATCCAGTTCCTTTAATCTGCGACGGCACCAGTTCAGGTGATCGCTTTCCTCGATGGATGCCTGACTGAGTTTGTCGCGCAGCGATGGGTCGCGCGCAGTCAGGCTTTGCCCCTGATAAAGTGCCTGGGCGGAAATCTCTCCTGCATGATTGACGCGCATGAGGCCTGCAGCCAGCTGCTTTTGCTGCAGGCTGAGCGGGGAAGCTGTCAGCTCGTCGGAAGGCAATTTCTCTGCAGGATATGTCCGGCTTGTCGACTGTTCGCAGAAGATGTTGTTGAGCACATGGTCAACCTGACCGATCATGACATCAATGATCGAGTAGTGACGGAAGGCTGCTGAATCGGGCTTGGAAGAGGGGGATGGCTGGCTTGTCGACATGGTCTTAATATACCCTTCGTCAGGGTGGGTGCAAGCCTGCCAATCGGGTCTTGTCGGCAGCACATAACCTGTCCTCATCAGTAGCTCATAAGTTGTCCGGTCTGAAGATTACCCGAGAGGTAATCAGAGATGAGACGAACGACAGTGTTACAGGAGGTCAGGAAGATGAGATTTGATG